>Ga0187887_10000161_pt1 | contig 68054 bp, 57 predicted proteins | sample June2016WEW_7_10_FD_132977 | JGI IMG/M metagenome (GOLD analysis project Ga0187887, IMG submission 132977) | Peatland microbial communities from SPRUCE experiment site at the Marcell Experimental Forest, Minnesota, USA - June2016WEW_7_10 | ecosystem: Environmental > Terrestrial > Soil >... | reverse complement strand
CTTTCCGATGGCTCCGAACACCGCTCCAGCCGCACACACGCGAACCGTCTGGAACGCTGGTTGTCATCCGGAGGGCAATGACGTCCCCCGGAAGCGGAAACCGCCCGCTTGCCAAGGCTGGCAAGCTCGCGGAGACTGTCGAACAAGGTGCACAAGTGTTGCCGGAGATCGCCTGGCCGATCCACAGCTTGCGGAAATCGGGATCGAGCCTAAATCCGTTCCCCACTCTTTCTCCAGTGTCACACAAGTATATTGACCATTTGTGTCTGCACACCTAGGCATTACAGGGCGTCGCGGAACATTTTCGGCGGTTTCCGCGATTTGCTCCTTGACCCCACCTATAAATTGGTCCATACTCTAGGAGAGATTTTTAGTTTGACGGCGATAAGTGGCTGGCGTCAGTCTTCGGGCTTCCCATCGTGGCAAACGGCAGCGTGTATGTCCCCACGTACGACAACGGCGTCGTGGTGTACCACCCGTAGCGGTAACGGCCCCAGGAGCCATCCATGCAATTACTAAGGTATGGGCACGCGTCTGCGATCCTTCTGCTTCTCATCGGCAGCAGCGTCGGCGAAGCGTGGGGGCAGTCCGGTCCCTCGACACCGGCGGCTAACAAAGGCACCATCACGCTGCTCACCGGGTTCGGCGCGCAGGGATATGACGAGCCGGGGCTGCTCGTCGAGGTTTCGCCCGGCAAGTTCGTGGGCATAGCCGTTGGCGACAACGCCATCGCATTTACGCTGACCAGCCAGGGCGCCGTCTCCACGTTGTATACGTTTCCGACTAATGCAGGGCCGGCCCAACAATTGGTGCAGGCAATAAACGGGAGGATCTACGGCACTCAGACCCTCCCGTTAGCAAATTTCAGCCTGGGCCCCGGCGGGGGCGCGAAGACATATCAACCGACAACGGCCTTCCCCCCGATCTTCTCGACCCAGTTGCCGGACGGCAGCCTGTACGGGACGGAGTGGGCGGGCAACGGGCACAACGCGCTCGTGCAGATGACGATAGATGGCACGGAAACTGTTCTACACAACTTCTCCGCCACGGAGGGTACGCCGTACGGCCTGCCCATACGCGCATCCGACGGCAATTTCTATGGCATTTCCGCGGTCGGCATCGGCCCCGGCCGGTACTCGACTTCGGCGATGGTCTATCGCGTAACTCCCCAAGGCGACCTCACGATCACGGCGACCTATCCGGACGGCCATCCCGGTTACGCTGTCGGAACCTTCAGCGAGTACCTGGTGCAGGCCGGCAATGGCATGCTATACGGCACGGCCGCGATGGGCGGCAAGAACCGCGGCGGAGCTATCTTCCAGCTTTCGCTCGACGGCAGCTACAAGCTGCTATACGAATTCGCCGGCTCCGTTTCGGGACTTCCTACGTTCCTTACTGTGGCGAGCGACGGAAACATATACGGCGTGGCGCAGGGCCAGTATCAATTCGGCGGCCCCAGCTCTCTGTTCCGAGTTACTCCGGCCGGCCAGTTCGAGACACTTCAGTATCTCAGCGGGCTACAGATCGGCACCTGTCCCTGCTGGTTGACGGAGGGCAGCGACGGCTTGTTCTATGGCACCACCATGTCCGGCGGGGAAGGCATCGGCACGGCGTGGACGTGGAACCTGGGCTTGCCCAAACCGCTGCCCAGCCTTAGCGGGTTGCTGCCCGCAAGCGGCAACGCGGGAACCAGCGTGATTGTCTGGGGCGAAAACCTGCTGGGGGCGACGGGCCTCAGCTTCAATGGAACGCCCGCCGTCACGTTCAGCAACATCACTAAGGAGTATGTTTCGGTGACCGTGCCGTCCGGCGCCGCCACCGGCCCGGTTACCGTCACTACTCCAAACGGAACCGCCACTTCACCGATCCTATTTACTGTCGAGTAGCGCGGTATCGATCACAATATGCTCGCGATTCCACGGATTGTAATCCCGAGAGACTACGTCTTGCCAAGTGAGGGACCGCGATCCGGCAATGTCGGATATTGTCTCCCGTTTCACGGTGCAAACCGGGCCTCGCATACAAATTGTTCAGGCGGACGATGTGGACTGGATTGGAGCTGCCGGGGATTATGCGGAACTGCACGCGCACGGCCGCGCTTACCTGTTGCGCGAAACGATGGCCTCGCTGGAGTAGAGGCTCAATCCGGCGAATTTTCTTCGCATCCATCGTTCCCGAATCGTGCGGGTGGAAAACATCGTGGAGCTGCGCTCCATCGAGAATCGGGAATTCACTGTGCGGCTTTCCGATGGCTCCGAACACCGCTCCAGCCGCACACACGCGAACCGTCTGGAACGCTGGTTGTCATCCGGACGGCAATGACGGCAGACCGGCCGTAAGATCACCGATGCGGCGATGAACTATCGCTGGCCGGGAAATATCCGAGAATTGCAGAACTTCATCGAGCGCGCAATATACACGGGCAGGATATGCCGGGCTCCGATGTTTACACTCCCCGCCATTGCTGGAATCAGGACCCCAAGAAAGAGGGCCGGCGGAAGACCGCACCAGGTAGCAGAGAGCTTTCTGCAGCCCACGTACAGCCCGGCGGCGCTCAAAATGAGAAACGCAAGTCGCGTTTTCACCCCAAGTGCGACCGGAAAGTAGGACCACCAGCCTTGAGGCTAAAACGGCCAAAAAGATAACTAGGGTGGCCCTGCCGGTTGTGGGACTGCGCAGCTAGAATGCCGGCAAAGAACTCCGGAGCTCCGGAGCGGGCAGTTTGATGTTCCAGGCCGGAACGGTTCCAAACGAGAACCAATATCCTGCCCATATAACCACAGCGCCTACCAGCACTGCAAAGGCGAACGTACGAACGGCAAAACCCCAAGTCGCATAAGGGACAGTGTGCGAGCCGGGTCGGGTGACCGCGGAATAACGTCCCTACCCTCCAAATTGTAATTCGGTTCGCCGAGCGGCCTGACTCCGGCAAGGTATGGCGGGAGCGCCACCGCCGCGCGCGCGGGCGGCGGCTGCTCGGTTAGGTGTAGATACACGCCCTTGCTTATGTATTGCAGCCTGCACGCAAAGTGGCCGGGCCCGTCTATCGTGAAAGTAAAACGGTATAAGTGGCGCAAATGCGAATCGTGGCGATACCGATCAGGCAAAGTGCCAGGAGCACGGATTGCCTTCCTAAGAACCGGTCGATGATGCGCGTCACGACAAACGTACTCCAATCATGTTAGTGCGATGGATCCATGTCCATCAATGCGCGGCTCTCGCACTCTCACCACTAAATATGCCGCAACGGGGGCAGCCAACGCGTAACGGCTCGATCGCGAACGGCCGGTCTTCGTAGTGGTTTGAGCAAAAGCCGGCAGCGCGGTGCAAAAGCAAAGCAGAGCGATGGCGGCGCGGCTCGGCATCCGGTCAGCGCGCCTCGGCCACGGAATTGCCCGCCAGCACCTGGCGCAATTTGTAGCGGTTCAATCCGGAGGTCAAATCCCGCACGAACGCGGTGGCCACGATACGCGCGCCGGCCGGTGTGGGATGAATGAAGTCCGCCGAAACCAGTTGAGGATGGTTCTCGTACCAGCGCGCCATGGTGCCCGCGCCCCCCATGGCTTCGAACGTGTTGAAAAATCCGCAATGCAGCTCCAAGGCCACGCGGCGCTGAATGTCGACGATGCGAGGTATGGTGGGCAGCGTTTCAATCTCGCCGCCATTCTTCTGGCCGCGGTCCATGGGACTCATCACCAGTATGGAAGCATTGGGCAGCGCGGCGCGCACACGGCGGATGGCTTCGCGCAGCTCCTTCTCGTATTCGCGGGTGAGGAAGGCGGCGAATCCGCTTTCGTTGGTGCCGTAATTGAGCACCACCAGGTCGGGATTGCGGTGGCGCAATTCCTCGGCCCAGTGGCTCTCGTTGAAGATCAGGGCCGGCACGGTGACGGACGCGCCGTTCAGGCCGATGCTATCGTAGACCACGCCGGTCTTATGCTTCTCCAGGGTGATGCCGAACAGGCGGACCAGACCTTCGGTGGTGAATTCGAGCGTACCGGTTCCCGGTTTCAGCTCGAAGCGGGCGAACCCGGCGGAGCGGGACGGCGCACTGGTGGCGATGTCGCCGATGGACTGGCCGCCGGAGGAAATCGCGATGCTACCGCCATTCGGCTGACGCAGGAACCAGACTTCCAGCCGGGTCTGCGTCGGGTCGTGCAGCATCACCCGGCTGTAAGCTCCGGTACCGCCCGAGAAGACCACGCCCCCGAGCCCGAACAGGCCATTGCGCAGATCCCAACGCGTGCCCGGGTCCATCTGCCAGCCATGACTGGATAGATCCACGCCGCGATGTCCGTACCAGGCCCAAGGCTTGCCGATCAGGGTGAAGCCGTGGCCGGCATCGCCGAAGCGCTTTTGCAGGAGCTGGCGGGTATCGCCGGTGATGAGGTCGGCCGTGGTGGGCGAATCGCCGTAATGCAGAATGCGGGTGATGGCCATGGGCGTGCCACGCTCGGTGCGCCACAATGCAGAGTAGAACTGGTCGAGGGCGCCGTTGCGATCGTCCAGTGTGGGACGGCCCGCGAGCAGCTTGGGCGGTAAGACAATGGCCTCGGGCGGGGTATGCGGTTGCCACGGAAGCAGCGGCGTAAGTTCGGGCGTAAACGCGACAATGGCGTCCGCCGACTGCAAGGTGGGCAACTCCACTCCGTGGACCACGCGCGATAGCCCGGCCAGAATGAGCGAGAAAGTCAAGATAGTGAGGGCGACGTGGCGCACGCACTCGTGCGTCCCGCGCCCCCACTCCTGGGGACGCCTGCGTGCGTTCTCCTTGGGGAAGGCGCGCATGTCAGAACCGCGTATACACGAACGGTGCCGCGCCCCGTCCCGCCAGCAGTTGAATGGCTACCACTGCAAGCGCCATGGCGGCCGCCTGTACATAAAAAGGCGTTCGGCCAAATAAATCGACGGCGCGTTCGTACCAGTTTTTCGGGACAGCCTGGCCGCCGGCGGCCAACAGCGATACCAAAATCACGCCGGTGGAGACATTCTGCAGTGAGAAGGTAAGCGATCCGATGCGCTTCAGGATGTCGATGGCCACGCCCGTTGTGGGGCTGCGGAAGAATATCCAAGTGAGACAGACAAACTGGTAAGTGCAAAAGATGCGGATGGCGCGCGACGCCAGGCCAGGTTCCGGACGCCGCCCGCGCCAAGCCTGCCAGCGGCGGGTTACCGCCAGGGCCGCGCCGTGCAGCAGACCCCAGATAGCGAATGGCCAGGTGGCGCCATGCCACAATCCGCCCAGAACCATGGTGATGACCAGATTGAGGTAGGGCCAGACGCGTGTACGCTTGCCGGGAAGCGAGAAGTAAAGATAGTCGCGCAGCCAGTTGGAGAACGTGATATGCCAGCGGCGCCAGAAATCCGCCATATTCACGGATGTGTAGGGACGGTCGAAATTGATGGGCAGCCGCACGCCCAACAGCAAGCCGCAGCCGCGCGCGATATCGGTGTAGCCCGAGAAATCGTAGTAAAGCGCCAGTGAGTATACATAGACGGCGGCCAGATTCTCCATGCCGCTGTATAAGTTGGGCGTGTCGAAAACCCGGTTCACCAAATTGCCCGCCAGATAGTCGGCGATGAGCAGCTTTTTCAGGAGCCCGAACACGATCAGAAACAAGGCGCGCGATCCATCGGCTGGGACTAAGTCGAATTTCCGGGTGAGCTGTTTGAGTATCTCGGCGGGACGGGTAATCGGCCCGGCCTGTATTGTGGGGAAGAAGGAAGCCGCCGCCATATAGCCCAGGTAAGTGGAGGCTGCCGGAGTGTCTTTGCGGTAGATGTCGATCGTGTAGGTGAGAGACTGAAACGCATAGAACGAGAGGCTCAGCGGGAAGACCCAATCCCAAACGGACGGCTGCAGAAACAAGGTCATGTGGCGGGAAAAGATCAACAGGCCCAGGTTGGCGGCCAGACTTAGCCCGAGAAACAGCCGCCGAACCAATGAGCTTTCGGACGCCTGCATCCCCATGCCGGCGAGATAGTCAAGGGTCGAACAGCACGGAATAAGTGCGAGATAGAATAGTCCATATCTTGCACAGAAAAAATAGTTGGCCGCCAGGAGCACGGTCAAGCGGGCAAGCCGCCAGCCCGACGCCAGCCAATATGCAAGTAAGACGATGATTATGAAGAGGAAATACGCGGCACTGGTGGAGTGCACAGGGGCATTATCTCATACTCGCGGCGGCGCCGCTTAAAGGACCCGCCACACGCCATACGCCGCAAACGCGGTCACGCCGCCCTTCCACAGCCATGCGCGCATTCCGCCATTCCAAAACAGCGCGAACAACATCGCAAACGCCAGCGGGCTGAGCGCGTTGAAGTGTACCGCTTCCGCCCAATGCCCTTTCGCCAGCGCGAACAACGCGCGGGTGAGGCCGCACAGCGGGCAGGGCCGTCCGGTGAGCCTGTGGAATCCGCAGAGGCGCACGGCCGGGTAGGCTGGCACGGTGAAGTACCACAGCGCGCCGAACAAGGCCATCGCCGCCGCCGCGCGGCGCACCGCCGAAGCCGTCACAACGCGTCTACCGTGCGCGGGTCGAATCCCACGATTTCCTTGTACGCCACCGTGATGGCGGCGAACGTCACCGGTATGGCCACGAAGACGCCCACGATGCAGCACAGCACGCCGAGCAGATCCACCAGCACCATCAGCACCAGAAATAGTGTGAAGCCCACATAATCGCGTTTCACTACCGCGTGGCTGGCTTGCATGGCCGGCCAGAAATCCATGCGCTTGTCCACTATAAACAGATACGTGAATTTGTACATGGCAGCCACCACCAGGCCGGGGATGATGCACAATACCGTCCCGCAGGCCACGAAGAGCGCGATCACAATCGACGCCACCAGCGTGGGCACGAAGTAGTTGAAGCCCAGGAAAAGATCGGCGAATTCCGCGCGCCGCCCCATCAGCTTTTTCATGGTGAAGATGTGCAATCCGGCGATCATGGGCCCCTGCAGAATTACCGGCACCGCCGAGCTCAGAATCGTGAATACCAGGGCCAAGAGCACATAGTTGCCCAGATCCGCGTTCACCAACGCCCAGCCTTCGCTGATCCAGCGCCCCGCGTGGACCGCCACCGTCGCCGGCGGCGTCCACGGAGCCGCTGGCGTGCCGCCCAGACTGGGCGCGCCGGGCGCGAGCGACGTCCCGCACGTAGGACAGAACTGAACATCCGGACTGACTTGGGTACCGCACTTGTGGCAGAACATTTGACGGATGATAACACGCGGACAACGTCACGGGCGGATGTTTTCTAGCGTATGAGTGCTTAACGGTTGTGGGGATTTCTCGCTGAAAGAAACCGCTCCCTGACGGTCGCGGCTCAGTTAAGCCGTGCGAAATTAGCGCGAACGGTACCGAGCCGCGACCGTCAGGGAGCCGCTTCCCCAAAACGGTTGAGCACCCCGAGCGTATTCCGCACCAGGCCGGCGACGTGTTCGACCGTGATCGCGTCCAACGCAGGCGCGGCGGCTAAGGCCACGTGCGGTCCGCGCGGCGCCCACACGGCGGGATCCGACGGCCCGAACAGCGCCACCACCGGCGTGCCCACGGCCGCCGCCAGGTGTGTTGGGCCGGAATCGTTGCCGATGTAAATGCGCGCGGTGGCCAGCCAACAGCCCAATTCGTACAGATCTTCGAAACGCCGCGCGCCGGGCAGGTCGTCCTCCGGGCCGGCGCACCACTCCACCTGCATACTGCAGGCCAGCCGCCGCGCCAATTCCTGGAAGCGTTCCATCGGCCAGCGCTTCCTGGGGCTGCCGGCAAATGGGTGGATCGCCGCAAATCCACCCCGGATGGCACTGCAAGCGAGGCGCGGAATGGCGTCGCTGGCGCAGGGCGCGATGCCGGCGATGGAGCGCGCCTGTTCCAAATAGAAGTCCGCCGCGTGCGCGACGCGCGAACAGCACGTGGCCGGCGGCAGCGCCGCCAAAAAATGGAACGGCAGACCCAGCGCGGCGACAGCTTCGCGAAATTCGGGCCGCCCCGCGCCATACCAGGAAACGATCGAATCGAATCCGCGTAACGTTTCGAGCAGGCGCGCGTCCGGCCCCGTCAACTCCAGCAGGTCTAGTCCGGTCGCTGCGATCGACCGGGCCCGGTCCGCGATGCGCGCCGCCAGCGGCACATTCCGCGGCGCAGCCCATACTTCCAGATATCCGTCCCGCAGGCCGCCGGAGCGCAGGCACTCAATGGCCGGAATCGAGACGATGAAATCGCCCATGGCGCCAGGGCGGATGATGAGCCGCTTCAAGAACTCAGCATAGCTTCGATCGTCAGGCCCTGCGCGGAGTACGCCCCGCCCACGTTTTCCTCCAGCGTGACGGTGTGCTCCACCCAGTTCGAAAGCGGAAGATTGCGGAACAGGATTCGCTCCCGAACGATCAGCGTCTGCTTGCTCATGAAAAACAGTCTGCTTTTCCGCACATACTGGCGCTGTTCCACGCGGAAATCGTTCAGGAATTCGTCGAATGCCGCCCGTTTTGCCTCGGCTTTGGCGTCGCTGATGGCGCTTTCCAGCGTTTGCCTTTGCACGATCAGCGCGCTCTGCAGCTCCGCCAGCGCACCCCTTTCACGCGCGATGGCTTCATCCATGCGGCAGCGCATCATGAAGCAGATCAGCAGCGCCGCACCGGCCGCCGTGAATCCCGGCACGAAAATCCAGAGTAGAATGGCCATGCAATCCCGGCTTTACCTGGATTGATTTTAGTTGCCTTTTGGCGGACAAGCAACGCTCTCCATCGTACCTTAACCTGGAGTGAACTACATGGTTAATGCGCTATACTGCGAGCCTATGCGCTCGCGCCTTTTGGTGTGCGTTTCGGTCGCGGCCAGCGCCGCATACTTGCTGACGGCGCGATGGCAGCCGTTCCCCGCGAGCGCCCTGGTGAAAGGATGCGCGGTGGGCGCACTGGCGGTGCTGGCGTTCCGCTCGCGCGGCGCACGGCGCGGCGCCGGATTGCTGGCCCTGGCTCTGGCATTCTCCACCGCGGGCGATATCCTGCTGGATCTCGATCCGCGGTTGTTCGCCTTCGGCCTGGGCGCATTCCTGCTGGCGCATCTGACATATGTCTCGCTATTCGCGCGAAATCGCACCGCCGGCATCCGCCAGGACCCGGCGCACCTGGCAGCCGTGCTGCTCGTTCTGGTCTACAGCGCCACGCTATCGGTGTGGATCGTGCCTTCCGTCGGCGAATTGGCGGTGCCCGTGGTCCTCTATATCTGCGCTCTCACGGCCATGGTCTGCACGGCGATTCTGGCGCGCTTCCGGCAACGCTGGGTAGCGGTGGGCGCCATCTTATTTCTGATCTCCGATTCGCTGCTCGCCATCCACAAATTCAAGCAGCCTGTGCCCCTGCGCGACTATCTGGTGTGGACCACATATTATCTCGGCCAATGTGGAATCGCGCTGGGCTACTTGGGCAGCGCATAGCCGATCCGGACCCGCCGATGGTTGAAAGCTGAAAGCCGAGAGCTGAAAGCTAATGACTGAAAGCTGAGCGCTGAAAGCTGACCGCTCCATTGCGATAGTCGATAGTCATCTTCATCTGCCGCAACACGGGCATCCCCAGGATACCGGCAACGCCCGCGCCCAACTGGTCTCCGAGACTTTCCAAACTCAGGGCCAGCACGTCCGAGCTATCCTGGCGAAAGCCGGCGAATACCAGCGATACTTTGTTGGCTCGCGAAACCTGGTCCACACCTCCCTGCACGCCTCCTAACCTCGAACGGTAATCGCGGCGGACCATGGTGGACTCCTGCGCAATCCCGGTATCGATCAAATTTCCCCACGCCCCCGAATCGATCACAAACGGTTGCTGCGGACCTTGGTTGATCGAGGTCGGAACGGCGAGGGTATTGCAGAATCGAAACACGCGCCAGTAGCCCGCGGGCAGCGTGTCGGAGGCGTCCGCGGCTCCATCGGCGGGCGGCTGCCCATCGCGCCACGGAGTCAGTTCCAAGCGCATTTTCTGAAAGTCGATACCGACCTGAAATGGGTCGAAGACATCCGCGCCGATCAGACCATCGTACTCGTCGCTCTTCGCCGCCTTAAAAGCCTCGACGGGGAAATCGGCCAGCCGCAGATCGCCTATGCACACGGCAGCGGCCAGATACGCGAAGGACTCCTGCGGCTTCCTGTCGCCGATCCCGTGGACTTCGGTGCTTTCGTCGCTGAGCGACTCCAGGCCGCTCTTTGCGGCGGCTTTGGCTGAAATCGAAATACCGGAAGCGCCTGTATCCAGAATCAGCCGTACCGTGAGCGTATCGTTGAGCCGCACGCGCAAGCCCACTCCGCGTGGCCGGCGCAGGTCCACGCCGATCGGCACTAACTCGATGCTATAGCTTTGATAAGGACTGACAAGCCGCCGCCGCTTGCGGTCACCCGCGGCTTTGTCGACCGCAATGTGCACGCGCAGCCGCCGTGCCTCGCGGCTGGCCGGATCGTAAATCGCCAGCGCACGTTCCAGCGCGGCGATATGTTCGGCGCCATGCAACGAATCCGCCCACTCCGCGATGATCTGCGGATCGGCCGGCGAAGCGTGGTATGCCTGCGCCATGAGATCCTGGCAGGTCTTGAATTTCGAAACGGCGCATGCGACGGATGCTAGGCCGCTCAAGGCATACGCGTAACCCCGATCGGTCCGCAGCGCCTTCCGGAAATACTCCTCGGCCTTTGGCAAATCGCCGCGGCGATAAGCCGACAGGCCAGCCGCGGCTTGGGCTTCGGCGGACGCCGGCGCATTGCGGATGCCTTCGGCGGCGGCGGCGTAAGCTTCGTGCGCGCGGTAAGCGCCGATCAGCGCGCGCACCACCCCGTAATAACCGGGCGCCCAAGCCGGATCGTCGCGTAGCAATTTCGCGTAGAGATCGGCGGCTCGATCGTATCGCGCCGCAAATAACTCCCTTTCGGCCTCCTGCGCGGCGGCGGGCCCAAGCGGGTCGGATGGCGCTCCCGCCACCGGATGAGTTAGCGCCGCGAGTAATAGAAGGACGAGGGAACCCGTCTTCATGCGTTAAAACAAAGTATCTCGCCCTTACCGCGCTCAGTCAATCGCCGCTGGCACGGTTACTCCGCGGTCCACCGTCGCTCCACCCACCCCAGCGCTCCATCCGCCGCCAGTGCGATGCACGCCGCCGGCACCGCGCCCGCCAGGATCTGCGTGCTATCCACCGAACCGATGCCGCGGAAGATGAAGACGCCCAAGCCTCCGCCGCCGATGGCCGCCGCAATCGTCGCCGTGCCGATGGTGGTCACCGTGGCCACGCGGATGCCGGCCAGAATGGTGCGCGCCGCCAGTGGCATCTCCACGCGCCACAAGATCTGGCGTACCGTCATCCCCATGGCCACCGCGGACTCGCGCACGGCGGCGTCCACGCCCAGAATGCCCACCATCGTATTCCGCAATATCGGCAGCAGCGCATAAAGCACCAGCGCGACGATGGCGGTGCGCTTGCCAATCCCGCCGATCAGCGGCACTGGAATCAGAAATCCGAACAGCGCCAGGCTGGGGATGGTCTGCATCACGTTGGCGAATCCCAGCACCCATCGACGCCACGCGGCGCGCCGCGTAATCAGAATGCCGGCGGGCACGGCTACGGCAATCGCGATCGCCATCGACACCAGCACCAGGGTCAGATGCTCCAGCGTGAGTTGTGCAATCTCGGCGGTCATTCCTCGATTCATGGCGCGTCCACTTTCCAATCCAGACACGCCAGGAAAGCCCGCGCCTCATCCCCCAGGGCGTCCAGGAACTGCCGCGGCGGCGCCAACAATTCAAGGGCGCCATCGCGCAACAGGGCGATGCGGGTGGCCAGCATCAGCGCCTCCCGTACATCGTGCGTCACGAAGATGGCAGTCTTGCCCAACTCTCGCCGCAGGGCCAGGAATTGCTTCTGCAATTCGAGGCGCGTCACCGGATCCACCGCGCCGAACGGCTCGTCGAACAACAGCACGGACGGATCGGCCGCCAGCGCCCGCGCTACGCCTACGCGCTGCCGCTGGCCTCCGGAAAGTTGTGCCGGATAGCGCGCCGCGAACTGCTCGGGGTCGAGACCCACCTGCCGGAGCAGCGCATCCACGCGGGCGGCGATGCGCGGTTCGTCCCACTTTTCCAGCCGCGGCACCAGGCCGACGTTTTCGGCGACCGTATAATGCGGAAACAACCCGATTTCTTGAATCACGTAGCCCATGCGGCGCTTCAGCCGCACGGGCTCCCATGCGGTGGTTGGAGTGCCATCCACCAGCACTTCGCCGGCGCTGGGAAACAGCAGGCCGTTTACCATTTTCAGCGCGGTGGTTTTGCCGGAGCCGCTGCGGCCGAGCAGCACCAGCGACTCGCCCGCTTCCACCGCCAGGCTCAAACCCCGCAAGATCTCGCGCGCGCCGATGCGGTAGGAAGCCTCGCGAAATTCGACGACGGCGCTCACACGGTCAACAGGGTCTCGGCGAACGGCCAGGTGTCGTCGAGCCATTGCGCCTGACACTCGAAGCCCGCCGCCGCGCCCATCTCGCGGATTTCGCCGGCATGGAATTTATGGCAGGACTCCGTCCAAATGGTTTCGTCCTTGCGCAGCTCGTACTCGAAACCGGCGCCGCGGATAGAAACCCTTTGCGCCTTGAGCGACCGCAGGTGCATCTCGATGCGCTGGTAGCGCGTATCCCAGCGCGCCTCATGCGCGAAACTGCGGAGCGCGAAGTCCGCGTTCAATTCGCGGTTGATGCGCGCCAGCAGGTTCCGGTTGAATGCGGCGGTGACGCCGGCGGGATCGTCATAGGCCAGCAGCATGCGCGCCACCGGCTTCACCAGGTCCGCGCCCAGCAGCAAAGCGTCGCCCGGCATCAGGCAGGCGCGCACTTCCCGCAGGAATTCCGCCGCGGCGGCGCGCTCGAAATTCCCGATCGTGCTGCCCAGAAACAGCACCAGCAGCGGCTGACCGGTGGCTCTCGCGCAAACCGCCTGGCGCAGGCCATTCAAATAAGATTCCGCGATGGGGTGGACCTCGGCAAACGCGGCCATCTCCCGCGCGCAGCGCGCCAGCGCGGAGGCCGAGAGATCGATAGGATAGTAGGTCACCGCCCCGCCATGCGCCAGCGATTTCAGAATGCGCCGCGTCTTCGCGCCGCTGCCGCTGCCCAGTTCCGCGACGGCCACCGGCGCGTGAAAGCAGCCGGGCAAGGCCGGGGCCAACCGCTCGATCAGCCGCGCATCGGCGCGCGTCAGGCCGTACTCCGGCAGCGCCGTGATGGCTTCAAACAGGGCCGTGCCCGCATCGTCGTAGAAATACGCGCAGGGCAGTTGTTTCTGCCCCGCCTGGCTCAAGCCTTCACGCACTTCGTTCGCAAACATGCTCAATTTTCAACCAATCTGAAAGTCGCGTAGATGTAGGGATAGCCCGGACGGAACCAGTTGCGGAAGCTCGGCCGCAGCAGGCATCGCGCGGTGCGCGGTGAGCCGCCTTTCAACACATAGTGCTGGCCGTCGAAGAAATTGGCCGAGTAACCGGGATAAAAGGAGAAGGGCGCGAAGCCGGGAAACGGCTCAAAGGTCGTGGCAGTCCATTCCCAACCGTTACCGACCAGTTGCGACACGCCCAAACGATTCGGCGGCGAAGCCGTGACTGGCTCCGGATCCCAGCCCCGAAAATCCACGTTCTCGCTATCCAAGCCGGAGATGTCGTGAGGGCCGCCAGCGTAAGCCGCGCGATGGAATTGCGCTTCGGTAAGCAAGGCTTGCCCCTTCCATCGGGCATACGCCTGCGCCTGATCGTAGGAGACGTAGACGGGCCAATCGAGCGGCAGCGGAATATCCTCGAACATGCCGCGGTAGCGCCATTCACCCTCCCTGCAGATCCAGAAATGCGGCGCGGCGGCGCCGGCCTTGACGAACCGCAGATAATCGCCGTTGGTGACTTTGTGCTGCGCCAGAGCGAACCCCGGCACTTCCACCTGGTGCCGCTCGAACTCGTTATCCCATCCGAAACCGTCGCCGTGTGCGCGGCCGAGCGTGGCAGGGCCGGCGGCGATTTCCACCATGCGGGTTTCCGGCACGGGACCGGACGGGGCCATGGAAAACGCGGGCGGTATTTTCCGATCGAACGGCAGATGGTGCAGCATGTAGGCGAAGGTTTCGGCGTGCATCAGGCGATGTTCGATGGCCACGTGCAGCAATTCCTCCGGGACATCGCCGGAAGCCCGAGCCAGGCCCGCATCCAGATCGCGGCGCACACGCGCATTGTAACCCCGCACCTCTTCGGCGGCCGGCCAATCCGCGGGCTGGTCCGTGGGCAGATCGGTCGAATCCGGATCGATGCCAAACGAAAACAACCGGTCGAACCCGGCATGAAATGCAGGCATATCCAGCGCGCGCCCCAGCAGGTTCCAATCGAACGCCTCCAGATGGCCGAGGTAGAATACGATGCGATGCCGTTCCGGAATGGGGCGCTCGTACAGCGCCGCCGGATCGACCAGATCGAAGAGGCTGTCGGTTTGCGCACGTGCCCGGTAGAGAGCTTGGCGCAGTTCCGCGTGCGGTGTCATCTTCGGTGTCATCAAGGCCATTAGTTTAGCAAGAAAGCGGGAATCGGCGGGGTGTTCGTCTGTGATGCTTTTCGCGATTAGCCACTCGATCCTGTCTCGCAGTCCCGCGCTGTGGGCGGGCTCGCGGCCTGCGGCGGCCTCGCATGCCGCCGACGCGCGCCAGCGCGTTTTTTCGTACCGCGTTTTGAAAACGGGTCGCGGGCGTTTTTTTGTCTTTTCGCAATTCCCGAGTCGCCGGCATTGCGGCCGGCATCCCGCCTTGACGGAGATCGCGTCATGACCGGGTTATCGGGTGCAGTGGCTATGGCGCCGCCTCATCGGGCGGGATTGCCGCGTAGTGGAGCGGAGGAGCCCCAAGCGGCCCACATGGCTGGAAATTGCCGCATGGCTCGCCACCGTGCTCGCTTGGTCGATCGCGCGCACCGGCATCCCAGGCACCCAGGCCGAGCACGCGGTCGTTTTGTTCTTGAGCGTCGGTACGGTGTTCTACTAGCGGCGGGCATCAAGGCGCCGCATTGCGCTTTTCTGCCGATCGGATGCGCCGCTGGCGGGCTCGGCATGGTGTGGGGGCTGGTCGGACTGGCCGGGCCAAAGCTCCGCGCGGGCTCAAGCCGGTCCTCCACTTTCCATCCGCAGCAACTTGCGCTTGCGCTCCGCGCCCCAGCGATACCCGCCGGTCTCGCCATCGCCGCGCACCACGCGATGACATGGAATCACCACGGCCACCGGGTTCGACGCACACGCGCGCGCCACCGCCCGCGCGGCCCGCGGTTGCCGGATAGCCTTGGCGATCTCGCCATACGACTGCGTGCGGCCGTAAGGGATCGTTTGCAGATACTCCCAGACGCGCCGCTGAAACGCGGTCGCTTGTATATCGAGCGGCACGTCCAGCTTGTGCAACCGCCCGCCGAGGTGCGCGCGCAACTGGCCGGCCCACGGACTGAGAAACGCCGCATCGCGGTGCAAATCGGCGGCGGGGAATTCCGCGCGCACGGATTCCTCCAGCTTCTTCGCCGATTCACCGAACTGGATGGCGCATACGCCCTTGCCGGTCGCGCCCACCAGCAGCATCCCGGCCGGCGTATCCAGGGTGTCGTAACGAATGTCCAGGCCCGCGCCGCCGCGCTGGTATACGCCAGGAGTCATGCCGAGTTGCGAGGCCGCGCGTTCGTAAAGCCGGCTGCTGGACCCGTAACCGGCGTCGTAGAGAGCCGTGGTTACCGAGCGGCCCTCGCGCAATCCGCCTTTGAAGGATTCCAGGCGGCAAAAATCGGCGTAAGCGCGCGGCGTGATGCCTGCGGCCGCTTTGAACGTTCGCTGCAGATGGAACGGACTCAGATTTAACTGGCGGCTGAGTTCATTGAGAGTGACCGCTTCGTCCAAATGCCGCTCGAGGTAGCGGCAAATCTTTTCGACTAACTCCGCGTGGGCGTCGCGCGTGCGCTCGCGATTGGGCTTGCACCGCAAGCAGGCGCGGAAACCGGCGCGCTCGGCGGCATCCCGCCGTTGGAAGAAGATCACGTTCTCGCGCCGCGGCCGCCGCGACGGGCACGACGGGCGGCAATAAACGCCCGTGGTGATCACGGCGTACAAGAAAACGCCGTCCATATGCGTGTCGCGGTTTTCCAGCGCCTCCCAGAAATTCGCTTCCCAGTAGGATTGTTCGTCTTTGGGGGCCATCGCCAAGCTGCTATTCATTATGGTAGCCATAGTTCGAGACTACGCGCTGTGGGGCGGGGAAGCTATCCGTTCCTTGCGGGCAAAGTAAAGATTCCGTGGGGCAGGCTCGCAGCCTGGGGCGGCCTCGCAGGCCGCCCCGCGCGCAGCGCACCTTGGCTTGCCCACGGGCTAAACCGGCCGGCACTCGATCACCGAAGACGCCTCCGTCGGGACGATGCGCGTAATCGCGAAACCGCCAGCTTCGAGGACCGCACGGAATTCCGCCTCACTCCGGTCGCGTCCCCCGATCACCAGCATCAGCAAATCGCCAAGGCCGGCCGGGCGCGTGCCGGAGTCGATCGTATCGACGACCAGGAGGGTGCCGTCCGCAGGCATCGCCCGCCGCACGCTGCGCAGGATTCTAACGGCATCCTCGTCCGCCCAATCGTGAATGACGCCCTTCAGCAGGTAGGCGTCGGCGCCCGCGGGCACGGAATCGAAGAAATCGCCGCCCACAATTTGACAGCGCGCCGCGATCTCGCCCGTCAAAATCTCCGCGGCGCCGGCCACCACGGCGGGCAGATCGAAAAGCACGCCGCGCAGATCCGGCGTGACTGCCAGGATGTCGCGCAGCAGAGCGCCCTGGCCGCCTCCCACATCCATCAGCCGCTCGAAGCGCGAAAAGTCGTAAGCTGCCAGCAGGGCGGGTGTGGTCCAGGCGATGCCCTGGGTCATGGCGGCGTTGAAGACCGCGGCATCGTCTGGATGGCCGGCGAGGTATTCAAAAAAGTGCTGACCGAAGACTCGCGGGAAGGCGGGTTCGCCGCTGCGCACGGCTTCGTAGAGCTCCCCGATCGGGCGCCAAAGAAATGGAGCGGGCAGAAACATGGCGCCCTCGCGCTGCGACTGGGGATGATCGCCGCGCAGCATCTCCGTGAGCGGCGTGTTGCGGAAACGGCCGTCGCGTGTGGGCGCGAACATGTCGAGTGTGGCCAGCGCCCGCAAAAGGCGATCGAGCGCCGGTGCATGTGCCCCGCAATCCGCGGCGAGCTCCGCGCTCGTCTTCGGGCCGGAAGCCAGCAGGTCGGGTATGCGCAGCTTGGCCGCCGCGTAGATCGCCTGGGCGGCAATCGCGCCCGGGAAAATGTATTGCATGGGGTTTGCCGCCATGATGACGATGCGCTTTACCGCATTCTAGCGCGCGTCGTGGTAAATGATGCCCAGCGTGTAGCGTGTGCCCGAGAGCAGTGGGCTCACTCCATGCTTGATATTGGCGCGATAGAAGCCGCGCGCGCCTTTCACCGGCCGGTAGCGCGTAGTAAACACCACCGCCTCGCCGCGCCGCGCGCGAATGGCGCGGCCGATCGATTGCGCGCGCGGGCGTTGCTCCACCAGCAGGAAATCGCCGCCGGTGTAATCGGCGTCAGGCTCGCTCAGGAAGCAGACTAGCTGTAGAGGGAACGCCAGATCGCCGTACAGATCTTGATGCAGGCAGTTGTATCCGGCCGCCTCATAATGCAGCAGCAGCGGCGTGGCTTTATGCTGCCCGGCGGCCTGGCACCGCGCGGTGAAGTCGGGCAGCGTGGCCGGGAATCGGGTGGCGTCGCCTAACGCCTCCATCCAGCGATTGGCAATGCCGGCCAGCGGCGCATACGTCCGCTCACGCAACTCCCTCACGATCTCCGGCAAAGGGTAATCGAAGTATTGATAATCGCCCACGCCGAAGCGGTAGCGCGCCATCTCGATGCGGCTGCGAAACAATTCGCGCCGCGGATAGAGCGTGACCAGTGCCGCGCATTCCGCCGCCGTCAGCAGGGGCGGCAGCTTGGCATACCCTTGCCGCCACAACGATTCTTCGATTTCGTCCACCCCGCAAGCATAGCGCGGGCCACACTATCCTTCCATCCGGATCTTGCTACGGAATTGGAGGGCGGGCTTAAGCCGGCGCGGGACTTCAGTCCGGCTCTTGCTAAAATGATCTCCTGCCGCGCAATCAAACCAAAATCCTGATCCGCGCCACCAACTGGGTGGGCGACGCCGTGATGTCGCTGCCCGCCATTCATGCGGTGCGCCAGACCTTTCCAGGTGCGCATCTAACTGTGTTGGCGCGCGCCGCGGTGGCCGATCTATACTTGCGCGAACGGGCAATCGACGCCGTAATGTTGTGTCCCCACGGCCGCCGCCGCGCCGCCACCGAGCTGCGCCGCGAGAATTTCGATTGCGCGATCCTGCTGCCCAATTCCTTCGACGCCGCGCTGGTGGCCTGGATGGCCCGCATCCCGCGCCGCATCGGTTACCGGCGCGACGCCCGCGGCGGGCTGCTCACGCAAGCGATTCCGCCGCCCGAGCCGGGCGAGATCCCGCGCCACCAGCGCTTCTACTATCTGGAACTGTTGCGCCGCGCCGGGGTTATCCACGAATACCCGCCCTGCGCGGAAATAAGCCTGTTTGGTTGCGAGGCGGCGCGCGCGGCCGGTCTGGAGGCTTTGCGCGAAGCGGGTGTGACGCCGCCGGTGGTAGGAGTCAGCCCCGGCGCGGCCTATGGCGATGCTAAGCGCTGGCTGCCGGAGCGCTTCGCGGAAACGGCGGTGCGCGTGGCGCGGGCGCAGGCTGCTTCGGTGGCGCTGTTCGGCGCGCCGGCGGAGCACCCACTATGCGAGTCGCTGGCCGGGGCCATCCGCGTCGCTGGCATCCCGGTGCGCAATTTTGCCGGCGAGACCACGCTGCGGCACTTCATCGACTTGGCCGCCGCCTGCCGCTTGTTTCTGACCAACGACTCCGGGGCCATGCACATCGCCTCCGCGCTGGGTGTGCCCACGGTGACCGTCTTCGGCGCCACCGACGATACCACCACGGGTCCCACGGGCGCCTGGGCGCGCGTGATACGCGAACAGGTGGAGTGCAGCCCATGCCTGCTGCGCACTTGCCCCATCGATCACCGGTGCATGATGCGCGTGACCGCCGAGCGCGTGGCCGAGGCGGCGCTCGACCTGGTAGCACGGGCTTCAGCCTGTGATTAGCTTGTGCGTGTTGCTAGACTACGTTTTGACTTGGAAAGAACCGTGCATCTAGGCCGAATATTGGTGGTGCGGCTGGGCGCCATGGGCGACATCGTCCACGCGTTGCCGGCCGCGGCTTCGCTCAAGCACAGCTTCCCCGGATGGCGGGTGACGTGGGCGGTGGAATCGCGCTGGGCGCCGCTGCTCGAAGCGAATCCGTTCGTGGATCGCTTGGTGCTTGTGGATCGCCGCACGCGCGCGGGTCTGGCGCGTGCCTGGCGCGAGTTGCGCGAAGAGCGTTTTGACTTCGTGGTCGATTTTCAGGGCCTGATCAAGTCCGCGCTGCTGGCCTGCGCGGCGCGCACCCGGCGGATTTACGGCTTCGATCGATCGCTGGCGCGGGAACCCCTGGCGGCTCTGTTCTATTCCGATCGCGTACTGGCGCGCGCGGTCCACCGGGTGGATCGGAATCTGGAACTGGCAGGGGCGGCGGGCGCGTCGACGGCCCTGCATTCGTTCCCCTTGCCGCCGGGCCGTGCGGAAGGGGAATTGCCGGGCGCGTTCGTCCTGGCCAGTCCGCTGAGTGGCTGGCGTGCCAAACAGTGGCCGCTCGAATACTTTGCCCGGTTGGCGGAGCGCCTGCGCCGCGAGGCGGGCGTCCCGCTGGTCCTGAACGGTCCCCCGGGCGAGCGGGAAGCATTGGCAGGTGTGACCGGCGCCGTGCTGCATTTGTCGTCAATCGAGGGCTTGATCGATGCCACCCGCCGCGCCGCCGCCGTGGTCGGCGTGGATAGCGGACCTCTGCACGTGGCCGCCGCGCTCGGCAAGCCCGGAGTGGCGATCTTTGGCCCCACTGATCCGGCGCAGACCGGCCCGTACGGCGGCAGCTTTACCGTGCTGCGCAGCCCCCATGCCGTTACCTCGTACAAGCGGCGGAACGAAATCGATCCGAGCATGCGCGCGGTCACTCCCGAAGCGGTATTCGACGCGCTTCAGCCGCGGCTCGCGCGGCCAGCGCAGCCGGCGGATTGTCTGGCTTGAGACTCCTTTTTCCCAAGCCCTACGCGGATTTCGTCGCCCGCCTGCGTGTTCCGTCCGGCTTCCTGCTGGTGGCCGCGTTTGCCTGGTTTTCGCATCCGGATGGGCGGTCGCTGGCCTACGGATTGGCGGTTTCCCTCAGCGGGCTGGCGCTGCGCGCGTGGGCCGCCGGCCATCTGGCCAAGAACCGGACGCTAGCCTCCAGCGGACCCTACGCGTATACGCGCAATCCGCTCTATCTGGGAACCCTGCTGGTGGCGGCGGGCCTGGCGATCGCCTCGCGCAGCGCGGGCCTGGGCGCGCTGTTCGCGCTGGTGTTTCTATGCATCTACTTGCCCGTGATTCAGCTTGAGCAGCAGCACTTGCGCGGCCTCTTTCCGGAATACGCCGCTTATGCCGCGCGCGTGCCCGCACTGCTCCCTCGCATGACGCCGGTTTCAGGCGGCGAGCCGCGCACGTTCCGGCGGGCGCTCTATCTGAAGAACCGCGAATATCAGGCGGCTGCCGGTTTCGCCGCGGGCGCGCTATTTCTGCTGTGGAAAGCGTTCCGGTGACGATGGACGGCGGGCTAGTTTGACACGCCCACCCCAGATGTGTTAACCGTAGTTAAGTTAGAATCTGACACCGTGATTACCGCCGCCAACCCGGCCCGCTCCCTCGCCGACGTGCATTCCACCGTCGACACCGCCGGCATGCCCGTATGGCGGCGCATGTTCGCCTTCGCGGGCCCGGCTTACCTGGTCAGCGTGGGCTACATGGACCCCGGCAACTGGGCTACCGACCTGGAAGGCGGCGCGCGTTTCGGCTACGCGCTCATCTGGGTGCTGGTGATGTCCAACTTCATGGCCATCTTGCTGCAAACCCTTAGCGCGCGGCTCGGCATCGTCTCCGGCCGCGATCTTGCGCAGGCCTGCCGCGAGACCTACCCGCGCCCCGTCACAGTATCCCTCTGGGTGCTGTGCGAAATCGCCATCGCCGCCTGCGATCTGGCGGAGGTGCTGGGCGCGGCCATCGCATTGAACCTGCTGTTCCACATTCCGCTGCTGATCGGCGTCCTGCTCACGGCCGCGGATACGCTCCTGCTGCTGTGGTTCCAGGGACTGGGCATCCGTTATATCGAAGCGTTTATTCTGGCGCTCATCGCGGTGATGGCGGCCTGCTTTTGCATCGAGATCGTGCTGGCCAAGCCGATCGCGTCGCAAGTGCTGCTGGGCGCGATTCCGCGCATCAACGGCAAGACGCTGTACATCGCCATCGGCATGCTGGGCGCCACGGTGATGCCGCACAATCTCTATCTGCATTCGGCGCTGGTGCAGACCCGCCAAATCGGCCACACCGAGGCCGGCAAGCGGCGCGCCTGCCGCTACAATCTGGTGGATTCGGTGGTGGCGCTAAATGCCGCCCTGCTGGTGAATCTGGCCATCCTGATCCTTTCCGCGGCGGTCTTCTTCCGGCACGGCATTGTGGTCACCGAAATTCAGCAGGCGCATCTGCTGCTGGTCCCGCTACTGGGCACGGCGTTCGCGGGAATCCTGTTCGCGGTGGCGCTGCTGTGTTCCGGGCAATCCTCCACGCTGACCGGCACGCTTGCCGGCCAGATCGTGATGGAAGGCTTCCTGAACATCCGCATGCGCCCGTGGCTGCGCCGGCTCATTACGCGCACCATCGCCATCATCCCCGCAGCCATCGTGATCTATGTCTCGGGCGACAAGGGCACCTATCAACTGCTGATTCTCAGCCAGGTGATTCTGAGTATGCAGTTGCCCTTCGCGGTCATCCCTCTGATTCATTTCACCAGCGACCGGCGGCGCATGGGCGCATTCGCCAACAAACTTTGGGTGCAGTTGCTCTCGTGGGCCTGCGCGGTGCTGATTCTGGCCCTCAACATCTGGCTGCTGGTGGACGGCTTGGGCCAGTTGCTGGGCTCGGCTGCCAGCCGCCCCATCGTGTGGTTCCCACTGGCCGTGGTTGGAACCGGGATTGCCTGTCTGCTGGTTTGGATCTCGTTCGAACCGCTCATCGCGCATTGGGTGCGGCATGGATTCGGGCGCGCGCCGCTGAGCATTCCCGAACCCGGCGCGGCGCCGCCTGCCGCCCTCGAGTACCACAGGATTCTGGTCCCCCTGGACCATACCGAGCTTGACCAAAAGGCCCTCAGCCACGCCGCCGCGATGGCCAAAATGCACGGCGCCAAACTCTACCTGCTGCACGTGGAAGAGGGCGTTACCAGCCGGGTCTATGGACCGTTGTCGTCCACCGCCGAAGTCGAGGCCGGCGAGCAATACCTGGAGCGTATCGCCGAATCTCTGCGCGCCGATGGCATCGATGTTGAAACCGCCATTGTGCATGCGCCGCGGCCCGGCAGCCAGATCGTGCATTATGCCTTGGAAATCCAGCCCGACCTCATTATTATGGGCGCGCATGGCCATCGGCGCTTGAAAGATCTGATTTTCGGCAATACAATTAATCCAGTGCGCCACGAACTGCGGATACCGTTGCTGATCGTCAGAAAATCGTAGCGGCACTGAGACACAGCGCCACCACGGCGTGTCCAAGCAACACAGGCGGCCTGCGTAGTGGAATATTAAGTAATTTATTATCAATGCCTTGAGTTGGGTATGGGAATTGCTCTCAGGTATGCCGTGCTGAAACCCGTGCGCATTGCGCTGTGCTTGGCAGTCTGGCTTGCGCCCGGCTGGGGAGCCACCTTGGAGTTGCTCAGCCTCAACGACCTGATCTCCAAATCCACCACCATTGTGCAGGCGCAGGTGACTGGATCTTCCGCCTCCTACAGCGGGACCGCCATCTATACGCACTATAAAGTCACGGTGCTGGCGCAATGGAAAGGCGCCCCCCAGGGCACTATCGACGTGATGGTCCCGGGCGGCACGGCCAACGGCGTGCGGCAAACGTTCGCCGGCGTGCCGCAGTTGATGGCGGGCCAGCAGTACGTCCTGTTCCTGTGGGCCGCGCGTCAGGGCGCGACCTACACCTTGGGCCTTACGCAAGGCGTATTCAACTTGCTGGGTGCGCCGGGCGATCTCACAGCCGTGCAAATGCCCACCACCGAAACCGTACTGGCGCCTGGTACCGGGAAGGTAGTCAACAGCCAGCCGATCTCCATGCCGCTGCCGCAACTGATTTCGTCGATAAAGGCCGGAGGGAACTGATCATGACGCGGCTGAAGACGCTTCCGCTGCTGGCCGGCATCTTGGCCGCCGCCGTCACTCCGTCGGCGGCTTACTACCACTATGTCCACTACCTGAATTCGTCTTCGCCCTATTCTTTCATCTTTGAAAAGTTCGACGTTACCGCGCTGCCCGACAATACCGTCACGTTTTTCGTCTCTACGGCCGCACCGACCAGCTATACGCCGAACGACAGTTTTCCTTCCGTCGTGGAGCAGATCCGCAATGCCACCCAGGCCTGGAACGCGGTGGCCAGTTCGAGTCTGCGGGTAGCCTTTGGCGGCCTGCAAGTCGCGAACACAAACCAAAGCACACCGGCCGGCGAGATCGCTTTCGTCGATAACCTGCCGCCGGGCGTGCTGGCCCTTACCAGTCACACGGTTCCCATGAACGTGCCGGCCGGAGCCACGTTCGTGCCCATCCAGGTATCGAACATTTACCTGAACAGCAACCTGACGCAGCCGGCTGGCGCGGCCAGCGCGGACGGCTATACGGGGCCTAGTTATTCGGAGCTCTTTTTCACTGTGCTGGTGCATGAGATCGGGCATGCGCTGGGGCTGCAGCATACCTTCACTTCGGCGACCATGTCCACCGCGGTATCGCGCGCCACCAACCGCGCGTGGCCGCTCTTTGCGGACGATATCGCCGGCATCTCGCTGCTGTATCCCGCGGGCGGGTTTCCGGCCGGATACGGCTCCATCAGCGGCCAGGTGACCTCGAATGGACAGGGCGTACATCTGGCTTCGGTAGTGGCCATTCTGCCCAACGGCGCGGCGGTCAGCAACCTGACGAATCCGGATGGCACATACGAAATTGACGGTCTGCCGCCGGGAAACTACTTTCTGTATGTGCATCCACTGCCGCCGACGGCTAATATTACGCTGCCGCTGGCGCCGGACGGCATCACTCAAGTCGCGGCCAGCGGACCGTTTGTCAGCACTTTCTACAATGGCGGCAGTGGCACTTGGGACCCGAGCCAGTTCGTACCTATCCCGATTGCGCCGGGCGCCAGCGCCGTAAATAAAAACTTTTCCGTGCAGCCGCGATCGGCAGTTGAAGTCTACGATGTGACTTCCTATTGGTACCCCGCTTATGACTACCCCGGAGCCCAGGCGGGCTATCTGCAGCCGGCCTACTTGAATGCGAATAATCCGAATCCCACGGCTCCGAACGGGAATGCCGCTCCGCAGCTTGTGGCGCAGGGCACTGGCATCGCCTCCGGGACCAGTTCCACAAACGTGCAAAGCGTGGTGGCGCTGGGCGGACCGGCGGGGCCTGTACCGGACTATCTTGTGGAGGCCTACCAGGACGCCAGCGCTACGGTGGATGTGACTCTGTTGGCCATGTTCTTCAGCTATCCGTCCGAACCCGCCCTGGGCCCCGAGCATTTATTATTCACGCTGCCGGACGACATCTTCGTCCTGCCGCAGGCCATCCAGGTAGTGGAGAATGCGCCGCCCACGCTAACCGCCGTAACGGCGAATGCGGATGGCTCGGTCACCGTCAGTGGAACCGGCTTGAGTGCCAGCAGCCAGGTCTTCTTCGACAGCTTGCCTGGTCAGGCCCCGGTGACTTACGCAGTCGATCCGTCCGATGCTACCGGCCAGTCCGGCACTGTTTCGGTTACGCCGCCGCCGGGGGCCAGTGGCCAGACCGCAACAATAACGGTATATAACCCCGACGGCCAGAACTCCACGTTCCTGCAGTCGCAAACGCCGGCGGTCTTCACTTACTCTTACGCGCAGAGCGATCCGCCGGCCGCCAGCGTCTCGATGAATCAACTGCCGCAGGGAGTATCGGCCAGGGTGGAGATCGACACCTCCAGCATGCAATTCGTGCCGGGGCTAACCACCGTCGGCTTCGGTTCGGGCGATGTCGCGGTACGGCGCCTGTGGGTGATCGGCGCGAACCAGGCCATCGCGAACGTGACGGTGTCTCCATCCGCGCTGCAGCAAGAAACGGTGGAGAGTGTCATCTCCGGATTCCAGGTCTACCAGCCGCCGCAGGGATTCCAGGTGACGGCGGCCAATCCGAACCTTCCCGTGATCGCTCTGCCGATTCTCAACCAATCTCCGGTGCAGAACAGCCTGTACCCCGGCACCATCGCCTCCATGTACGGGCAGAATCTGCAAGCCGCGACGGGCACGCCAACCGTGTACCTGGCGGGTGCGGCCGTCCCGATCCTGTACGCTGGGCCGGCGCAGATCGACTTTGTGATCCCGGGGTCGATGTCCCCCGGCCTGATGAAGTTGGATTTCAACAATGGCGAAACACAAGCCTACGCCATAGAGCTGCAGATCGATCCGCCGCCGCCGAATATTGCGAGCGTGGTGTCGGCCGCGGGAGTTGCATTGGATAGCGCGGCGCCTGGCGAAACCGTGACGATGATTGTGACTGGCTTGCCCAACGCGGTGGTTACGGCGGTGCTCGCGGCCCCCAGCCGCATGGGAGTCGCCGAAGGCGGCGTGAGCATCCCGGGATTCACCATGCAACAGGCGCAGGACGGCTCGAACAACCTGGCGATCGAGTTCGTGCTGACTGCGTCGGTCACAGGCCAAGACGTGCCTCTGACGGTCTCGCTCGATGGCGATCTGAGCATGCCCTATTTCATCACGATCGAAGCGAACTGAGTTTACTCATAGCGCAAAGCCACCATCGGGTCCACGCGCGCCGCGCTGCGCGCAGGAACCCAGCAAGCCAGCATGGCCGTGGCGACCAGCGCGCCGGCCGCTGCCGCGAAGGTCGGCGGATCTCCGGCTTTGACCTCGTAAAGCAGGCTGGCTATGAGGTGTGTGAGACCCCATGCGCCAGCCAGCCCGGCGGCCAAGCCGGCCAAGGCCATCGCCATGCCTTCCCGGACCACCATCCGCACCACTGCGCGACGCTGCGCGCCCAGCGCCATGCGTACGCCGATCTCGCGCGTTCGCGCGGCCACCGAATACGCGATCACACCATAAATGCCTACCAGCGCGAGCAGCAGCGCCACAGCCGCGAAAGTCCCCAGCAGAAAGAGGTTGAAGCGCCGTGGCGCGATCGCGTCGGAGAGCGCCTGGGCCAGGGTCTTCACGTTGTAGACCGGCTGGGTGGGATCGATGCCCGAGATCAACTTACGCATGGCAGGCCCCATGGCCGCCGCATCGCCGGACGTCCGGACGGCCACGCTGGCGCCGCCGAAAAACGGAGCCTGCTGGTAGGGCAAGTAGATCTCCGCTGGCGGATCGGCATCGAGGTGCGAGTATTTCAAGTCGGCGACGATCCCTACCACGGTGGCCGGCGCGGGGGTGGAAATCCGGCGGCCGAGCGGGTCCACCGCGCCGAATGCCTGCCGCGCCATGCTCCGGTTCAGGAGCACGGCCCCGGACTCCGCATCGCCGAGCCAGCGCCCTCGCAACAAACGTATGCCGAGCGCCTGCAAGTAGCCGGTCGACGCGGCGTTCAGGCGAATCACGTGCGACTGGTTGGGCGAGGTATCGCTGGGGAACGGCACGCCATCCCACAAGAACCAATTCGACACTCCCGCGGCGTCGACTCCGGGAGCCGATGCGACGCGCCGCAGCAACTCGCGCACGTATGCCTCCTGTGCGGGTTTCTCGCTGTACCGATCTCCCGTCAACCGGATCTTCATCGTCAGGATATTCTCCGGCGCAAACCCGGGCGGGTGTGCGTACATGCGCCAAAAGCTTTTCAACATCAGGCCTGCGCCGATGAGCAGCACGGTCGCCAAAGCCAGCTCTCCGGACACCAGTAATCCGCGCAGGCGCAGTCCGGCCGCGCCCGGCGAGGTGCGTGCACCGTCCTTCAGGGCGCCGGACAGACTGGTGCGCCACAACGCCAGCGCGGGAACGAACCCGAACAGCATGCCGGCGCCGATCGAAACGGCCAGCGTGAACGCGAGCACCGAGCCATTTATGCCGGTTTCCCACAGCCGTGGAACCGCGTTCGGCGAAAGGTGTATCAGCATGGCCAGGGCCCCGCGCGCCAGCGCCAGGCCGGCGGCGCCGCCAATAACAGCCAGCACTATGCTTTCCATCAGCAATTGCCGGACGACGCGCGCGCGTCCCGCGCCCACCGCCGCACGGATGGCGATCTCCCGCTGCCGGACCGTCGCGCGCGCCAGCAGAACGCTCGCGATGTTCAGCACGGCGATGAGCAGGACGAAAGCGCCGGCCGCCAGCAATACGAACAAGGCCGGACGTGCGGCGCCAGTCAAATAGTCCGGCAGCGGCTGGATGCGCGGCCCGGTGGCCGGCCCGCGATAATGCGGGCTGGCCTCTTGCGCGCGTTTTTCCAACACATCGAGCTCGGCGGTGGCGCGCGCGGCCAGGATGCCTGGCTTGAGCGACGCCACCACGTTGACGGTGCGGCCCATGGCGATGTCTTTGGCGGGCAGTGGAAGGTAGGCATCCACGGGCCGGGGTTCCAGAGACTGCCACCACATCGGAAATTGGAAGCGGAAATCCTTCGGCAGCACGCCCGCGATGGTGACCGAACGGCCGTCCACGGTTACGGATCTTCCGACGACCAGCGGGTCGGCTGCGAACCCCTGCTCGAACAGGTCCCAGGCGAGCACCACGGCGTCCCGCTCTTGCGGGCCGAACAGCCGGCCGAGGGCCGGCCGTGCGCCCGTCAGCGCCCAGAAATCGCCGGCAATGGCCACTCCGCTCACCTGCCGCGCATCCTTCGGGGTGACCATCGCGGCTTGCTGCGGACCGTAGGCGGCCATGCCCGTGTAGGACTGCGCATGTTCGCGCCAGTAGCAAAAGTCCGGCCCGTCCACCGCGGAGGTCTTGATATTCGGATCGTAGTCGCCGATCCAGACCAGGCGCTCCGGATGCGGACACGCCAAAGGACGCAGCAGCACCGCGTGCACCACGCTGAAGACGGCGGTATTCATGCCGATGCCGAATGCCAACGTCAGGATCGCCACCGCCGCGAACCCCGGATTGCGGAACAGTATGCGGAGCCCGTAGCGCATATCCTGCAGCAGTTGTGCGAGCCAGACCCGGCTCCAGACCTCCCGCGTGTCTTCCATCGCGCGGGTGACGTTGCCAAATTTGCGGAGCGCCGCGTGGCGCGCCTCGCCGGGCGGCATACCGCGTGCGATGTTGTCGCGCGTCTCGCGCTCGAGATGGTCGCGAATGTCGTCCTCCAGACTGTCCAACATGCGACCGATCTTGCGTGATAGTCTCATGGCTGGGCCTCCTCGCCTCCCGGTCTCAAGATGCGCCCGATGGCGCGCGCCAGCTTCTCCCATTTGGCGGTTTCCACGTGGAGCTGCCGGCGGCCCCGCGCGGTAAGCCGGTAATACTTGGCCCGGCGGTTGTTCTCCGAATTCCCTTCCTCCGCGGAAATCCACCCTCTCTTGATCAGGCGGTGCAAAGCCGGATAGAGGGAACCTTGCTCGACCTGCAGCACTTCTTCTGAATTGCGCTCGATGGCCTTGACGATGGCGTGGCCATGGGCCGGCCCAAGGAGCAGAGTGCGCAGGATCAGCACGTCGAGCGTGCCTTGCAGCAGTTCGACGCGGCTTTCCGGGTTTCGAGTAGACATTCTAGGGGAATCATAGGGCGGTTCGGGTAGAATGTCAAGGGGTAGAGCTTGTTGCGGGGCTCAAGCCCCGCGCGGGATAAATCCCGCCCCCCACAAGGGGCTAGAGCAGGGCGGGGTCCAGGCCGTTGGCAGCTTGCGCGGTTGGCTGGCCGCGCGATTCGCTTTGCAGGAACTGCTGCAACTGGTGCTCGGAGCTCTCGAAATACGAATCCAGAAACTCCTGCAAGGCCAGGCGCCGCATGGCGTCGCGCGAAACGGCCGGAGCGTAGACAAACGCACGGCCGGTCTTGCGGCGGGTGACGATCCCGCGGCGCGCCAGCCGGTCGAGCACCGTCATCACGGTGGTATAGGCGAGCGGACGGCTGTGCGTCACCAACTCGCGCACTTCTTTCACGCTGCCTTGTCCGAGGGACCAGAGCGCGTTCAGGCACAGCAACTCCAGCGGCGGCGGGATGGCGCGGGTGGCGGCTTTGCGCATCAGCCCTCCCGCTTTGCGGGTTGCAACGCCTGCAGCAGCTTATCGCCGAATGGAGAACTGTTCTTGGGCGGCGGCGCGGGGGCGGGCGCCGGAGCGGCAATGGGCGGCGCTGGCGCCGGCGCCGGCGCCGGCCCCGCCAGATACCGGTCCTTCTTCAATAGCACCCGCTCGAGCGTCGGGCTGTAGCTGGTGAAGTTGCCCGCCATCTGGCGGTCCGTCTCGATCAGGTGGCGCATGCATTCCATCTTGGAATCCAGGTCGTCCAGATAGTGCAGCAGCATGGCTTCCGGGAACACCGGCGTCTTGGGCGATCCGAATTCCAGTTGTCCGTGGTGGCTGACGATCATGTGTTCGACGAGGGATCGCAGCCGCGGCGGAAAATCGGGGATGTCGCGCAGCTTGTCGCCGATCATGCGGATGGCGATCAGCATATGTCCGAGCAACTGCCCCTCGTCGCTGTAGCTGAAGCCCCGTTCGTAGCTTAATTCGTATATTTTTCCGATGTCGTGTACGATGGCGCCGGAAACCAGGAGGTCGCCGTCGATGGTGGGGTAGTGACTCGCGGTGAGGCGCGCCAGGTGGCACAGCGACAGCACGTGCTCGATCAGCCCGCCCAGATAGGCGTGATGGATCTGCTTGGCGGCGGGCGCGTCGCGATAACGCCGCGCGACATCGGGGTCGTCCAGCAGGGCTGCCAGTAACCGATGCAGGTGAGGATTTCCGATCGCCGCGGCGAACCCGCGCAACTCCCGCCACATCTCATCGCGATCGCGCGCCGAAGCCGGAAAGTAATCGGCGAAATCCACCTCGCGGTCGCCGATCCGCTGTATGGTGTGCAAGGTCAACTGCGGCCGGTTATGAAAGATCTGGATCAGGCCCTTGACCTTGACGAAGTCGTCGCGCTCGAACGTGTCCATGAAGTCGGCGGCGTTGTCCCACATCTTGGCATCCAACTCGCCGGTGCGGTCGCCGAGTTGCAGGGATAGGTAAGGATCGCCCTTCTTCTTCTGCCGGATCTCTTTGGAGCAAACCAGGAAGCTGCCGGTGACGATCTGGTCCGGCTTGAGTTCGTTCACATAAGGCGATTTCATGGCAGCCGCGCTTACGGCTTAGGAGGCGCCGCGAGCGGCGGAAGGGTGGCGCCGGCCGTGGCCGATGCGGGCTGCGTGGGCGTGGTGGCCGGCGCAGGCTTCACCACCGGACTCTTGCTGCCTGTGCCGGGGACCGGAATCGCGAACAGCAGCCGCTTGTTACGCTTGCGGGCCGCCACTTCTTCCTTGGTGATCGTCTGCGGCCGCAACTGCGCCACATCCTTCCAGGAGGTGTCTTTGCCGGGCGCCGCGCCGCTATCCACGTAGCCGGGCTTGATCTGGAGAAACGCTTCCGTGCGCAGCTTGGTCAGATAGGCGCGCACCTTGGTGTTCATCTGGGGCATGACCATGCGCTCGTTGATCTCGTTTTCTACCTCTTCGTAAGTGGCCAGCCCTTTTTCGTAGCGGTCCATGATGCGGAAGATCACGAAACCGTCCGTTATGCGGATGGGATCGGTGACGAAGCCTTTTTTCTCTTTAAAGAGGATGTCGTCGATTTGCTTCAAGAACTGGCCGCGCTTGAAACCCGGCATTTCGCCGTAGTTGCGGGCGGTTTCCAGGTCGTCGGAATTGGTGGCCGCCAGATCCCCGAACTTCTCGCCCTTACGCGCGCGCGCCACCAGGTCTTTGGCCTTCCGTTCGGCCGCGGCCACCTGATCGGGTGTCTTCCCTTCGGTCGAGATGAAGATCTTTTGGGTGAAGACCTGCTCGTCGCGCATGAAGTCGTTCTTGTGGGCTTCGTAGTATTTCCGCTTCTCCGGCTCCGGTATGTTGATCCGGGAGCCGATCTCCTCGCTGATGACGCGCTGCGTCAGAAGCTGATTCTTGGCCTGCGACTTGAAATCCTCGAAGGGCATGCCCATCTGCTCGCGGATGAAGTCTTTGAATTTGTCCGGATCGGCGATTTTGCTTTGCACCTGCATGGCGGCCAGGCGTTTGGAGATTTCGGAATCCACGTTGATGTTGAGGTCCTTGGCTTTTTGCACCAGCAGGAGTTGGTCGATCTCTTCGCGCAAGACGTCGGCGGTTTTGTCCTGGACGGCTTGCTGCAACTTGGTGCCGGTGGCCCCCTGCTGGCGAAGCTCGGCTTCGATGTCCAGGCGGGCACGCGCCAGTTCGCCGCGGGTGATCACGTCGTTGTTCACTTTGGCGACGATCTCTTCGACGATGTGGACGTCGGCCGCCGCGGCCCCGGAGATAGACGCCGCGAGAAAGAGGATAAGCCTGCGATGCATATATGGGACATTTTAGCATTGTGGGTTGTAGGGCGGCCAATCTTGGCCGGTAGCCTTCGTGGCGCACGCTCTCAGCGTGCCGTGTCGGCACTCCTGCCGACACAGGCGAGCTAAGGCTCGCCTACCGGCGGGCAGCGCATGGCGCTGCCCTTCGATGTGCTGCGATCTCCTACATCGGCGTCGATAAATCCAACAGCGGCCAAGCGCGTTGCATAGTAAAGGAGTTAGCGGCGCTGCCTGAAAAGCCGTGTTGAAAAACGCGACACCGCAGTCCCTGCTGCATTTCTCCACGCCCACAACTGTATGCAAATACAGCAGATAAAAAGCTAAAAAACTCCACAGTTTGGCTGCCTGCATGCCCTACATGACATTGGAAAAAGGAGACGCATCATGACAGTCATTCTGGTTCTGGTAACATTTTCGATCTTCATCGCGCTGGATTGGGTAATCAACCGGCGGAAAGCGCCACAGGTGGCTGTGGCCCAGGCACATGCCACTTTACGGACGCTCGATCAATCCTATGTCGAAGGATTCCGGGTCCCCGAGCAGTTATCGTATCACCCCGGTCACAGTTGGGCAATGCAGGAACGCCGCAATCTGGTGCGGATCGGGATAGACGACTTTGCCGCCGCCCTGGCAGGGCACGTCGAGCGCATCGAATTGCCGAAGCCCGGCCAATGGATCCGGCAGGGCCAGAAGGCCTGGTCGCTCTACCGGGATGGCGAAAAGACCGAGATGGTGTCGCCGACCGAAGGCGAGGTTATCGAGATCAATCCGGACGTGTTGGCCCATCCGGAGTTGTTGCGGAAAGACCCCTACGGCAAGGGCTGGCTGGCGATGATTCACGTTCCCGACGAAGAGAGCACTACGCGCAACCTGGTGCCGAAGGGGCTGGTGCGGAGCTGGATGCGGGAAGCCGTCGGGCGGCTGTATGCGCGGCAACCGCAGCTTGCGGGCGCGGTGGCGGCCGATGGCGGTCTGCCCACCGAAGACCCGCTGGCGAGCCTGCCGGACGTTAACTGGCGGGAGGTAACCGGCGAATTCTTTCTGACTGCATAAGTTTCCCACACTTTCGCGCGGGAACTGCGATATAAAAGAGTTAGGAATCTGAATATGCCTAAGGCGATCCTTTACGACAGCACCATGTGCATCGGCTGCAAGGCGTGCGAAGCCGCCTGCGCCGAGCGGTGGCGCCTGCCGTACAACGACAAGGTGGCAGGCGAGCCCCGGCTCTCGGCTCACAAATTAACGGCCATTCAGACTTTCGGCGAGCACTTCAGCCGGCGGCTGTGCATGCATTGCGCCCAGCCCACTTGCGCCTCCGTCTGCCCGGTGGGCGCACTGCACAAGACCAGTCTCGGGCCGGTGGTTTACGATGCCGAAAAGTGCATGGGATGCCGGTATTGCATGACGGCTTGTCCGTTTCAGGTGCCGGCCTACGAATGGAATAGCCGGCTGCCCAAGGTGCGCAAGTGCGACATGTGCTACGAGCGGCAGCGCGCGGGTAAGCCGACAGCCTGTGCGGAGGCGTGTCCGACGGGCGCCACGACGTGCGGGGATCGCGAGGCGCTGGTGGCGGAGGCGCGCCGCCGCCTGGCCGCCAAACCGGGCGATTACTATCAGCGCATCTACGGTTTGCAGGAAGTTGGCGGCACCTCGGTGCTATATCTATCGGCGGTGCCTTTCGAGCGGATCGGACTGCGCACCGACTTGCCGCAGCAGCCTTTGCCGCAACTGACCTGGCGGGTGCTGGAAGCGGTGCCGGATGTAGTTTCCGTCGGCTCGGTGCTGTTGGGCGGAATCTGGTGGATCACCAATCGGCGCGACGAAGTGGCGCGGGCCGAAGGAGGGAAGAGGCGATGAACGGGCGCAAGCTGCCACGCTTCACCGTCTGGCGCGCCGTGTTTGCGGTACTGATGGCGGCCGGCGCATACGCCACCTATTTGCGCGTGCGGTACGGGCTGGGCGGCGTTACCAACTTGAGCGACCAATTTCCGTGGGGAATCTGGATCGGCTTCGACATCCTGTGCGGAGTCGGCTTGGCGGCCGGCGGATTCACGCTGGTGGCGGTGGTTCACATCTTCAATATCGAGCGCTACAAACCCATCCTGCGCCCGGCCATCCTGACCGCGTTCCTGGGATACGTGCTGGTGGTGCTGGCGTTGCTGTTCGACCTTGGCCGTCCCGACCGCGTATGGCATCCGCTGGTGATGTGGAATCCGCATTCGGTGATGTTCGAAGTGGCTTGGTGCGTGACGCTTTACACCACGGTGCTGGCGCTGGAATTCGCGCCCGCGGTTTTCGAGAAGTTGGGATGGCATAAGCCGCTCGACTGGCTCAAATTCGTCTCCGTGCCGCTGATGATCGTGGGAGTGATTCTGTCCACTCTGCATCAGTCTTCTCTGGGCAGTCTCTACCTGATCGTGCCGCATAAACTGTACGCGCTCTGGTACACGCCCTTCCTGCCGGTTTTCTTTTATTTGTCGGCCATCTGCGCGGGCCTGGCTATGACCATCTTCGAATCCTGGCACAGCAGCCGGGCGTTCGGACGGGATCTGGAACTGCCGCTGGCCGCGGGGCTGGCGCGCGTGCTGGCGGTGCTGTTGATGACTCTCCTTTTTGTGCGTTTCCTGGATCTGCAACAGCGCGGCGTGCTGGGGCTGCTGCTGCGGAACCGCACGGAAACGTGGCTGTTCGGGCTCGAAATCGCGCTGCTGGCCGTGCCCATGGCCCTGTTATTCCGGCGCCGGGTACGTTGGAACCCGGCGAAGCTGTACGGCTGCGCGGTGATGGTCATTTTCGGTTTCATTGCCAATCGTCTGAATGTAAGCGTGACTGGAATGGAGGCCGGCTCCGGCACGCACTATGTTCCGCGCTGGACGGAGGTTGCGGTAACTCTGGCGATCATCGCTTTGGGTTTTGCCGTTTTTCGCGCGATCGCTCAGTATTTTCCGGTTTTTGAGGAACATCACGCAAGCGGAGCGGGAAGCAGCCGCGGGCCGACCCGCGAAGCAGTCGATGAAGGCGTGCCCGCGGGAGTTGGCTAAGGACTACTGAGTGTGGGGCGCGCCGGCCAGAGCGGGTTCCGGAGAAGCCGCGCAGACCTGGAGGTCTGGCCACTTTTGGGAGGTTAATGCATCTGCCGAATAGACTCCGCGTGGGGCTGGCCGCCAAGCTCGCCGTGTCTCTCATAGCGAGTACGGCGGCCTTGTTCGCTCTGTTCGGTTACTTTAACCTGCGCGAGCAGCGCGGTCACTCCGAGGAGATGGTGATGCAATCGGCAGAGCGCATTACCGATGTGATCCAGCGCAGCACGCGTTATGAGATGCTGCGCAACGACCGCCAAGCGCTCTACAACGTCATCCAAGAGTTGGGCAGCGAGCCGGGTATCCGGCGCATCCGCATCTTCAATAAGGAAGGCCGCATCACCTTTTCCACCGACGCCGCGGAGGTCAACCGAGTGGTGGATAAGAGGGCGGAAGCGTGTTACGGATGCCACGCCCAAAGCGCGCCGTTGGTGAAGCTGAACCGTCCGGACCGCGCGCGCATATTCCCGGGGCAAGGAGAGCGCCTGCTGGGTGTGATCCGGCCCATCGAAAACGCGGCGGCCTGCGTGGGCTGCCATCCCGCTGGGCAGCGCGTGTTGGGAGTGATCGACGCGAACCTCTCGCTGGCCGCGGTGGACGCGCAAATCGCGCAGCACCGGGCGCACCTGATCCTGTTCATGGCCATCACGGTAGCCATGATCTGGGTGGTTAGCATGATCTTCGTGTGGGGCGTCGTTTACCGGCCGGTCAAGGAACTGACCGCGGGCACCCACCGGGTAGCGGATGGCGATTTGGACTACCGCCTGCCGGTGCGTTCTAACGACGAGCTCAGCGACCTGGCGGCATCCTTCAACAAGATGACGGCCGAGGTGGCCGGCGTGCATGCCGAGATCGAAGAGCGCGTCCAGCGCAAGACCGCCGAACTGGACCAGGCGCATCGCTCGCTGCTTTCCAGCGAGAAAATGGCCTCCATCGGCAAGCTGGCGGCCACGGTGGCGCACGAAGTGAACAACCCCCTGTTCGGAATTCTGACCTATGCCCGGCTGACGGTGAAGGAAGTAGAGAAGGGGCCCGCCGGATCGCAGCTGGAAATGGCGGAATACCTGCACATCATCGAGCGGGAAAGTAAGCGTTGCGGCGATATCATGCGCAATCTGCTGACGTTCGCGCGGCAGGCGCCCAGCCACCGCGAGCCCAACGATTTGAATACCCTGATTGGCCGCGCGCTGGTGCTGGTGCGGCACCAGGCGGAGCTGCTGGGAATCGACTTGCGCAGCCACTTGGGGGCGGATCTGCCTCCGGTGTCGTGCGATGCGGGGCAGATCCAGCAGGCGGTGCTGGTGCTGCTGGTGAACGCCACCGAAGCCATGCCGCACGGCGGCGTACTGGAAGTGGCCACGGAGTTGGATGGTGGCGCAGGCTTCAGCCTGTGTGGTGGAGTGCGCATCCGCGTACGCGACACGGGTCAGGGCATCCCGCCCGAGGTATTGTCGCAAATTTTCGATCCATTTTTCACGACGAAGGAGGACCAACAGCGCACCGGCCTGGGATTGGCCGTGGCGCGGAGCATCGTTGAACAGCATGGCGGCGAGATCGCCGTGAAGTCTACGCCTGGCAAAGGCACCGAGTTTATGGTAGCCCTGCCGGCGGTCAGGCCGGACGCGATGGAAGCAGTCCTCGCGGACGTCAGCTTCACCGGATCCCGCGCGCCCCGATAAGCTTTGCCGCTCTGACACGGAGGAAATATGGTGACGGCAGTGGAAGAACCGGTAGAAACGAAAACCAAGGGCAAGATCCTGATCGTGGACGACGAGACGGTCGTGCGCGACTCGCTCGGGAAGTGGTTTTCCAGCGAAGGATATCAAGCCCGGCCCGTGGCCAGCGCGCGCGAGGCGCTGGAATCCATAACGAATACGGAATACGACGTCGCACTACTCGATATCAAAATGCCGGGCATGGACGGCATGGAGCTGCAAGCCCGGCTGAAAGAAGCCGACCCGGAGCTGACGGTCATTGTCATGACTGGTTATGCGTCGGTGGAAACGGCGGTGCAGGCGCTGAAACAAGGCGCCTATGACTATATCACCAAGCCTATCGATCCCGATGAGCTGTCACACCTGGTGGCGAACGCCCTGGAGCACCGTCGGGCGCGGCGCGAAGTGGTGCGCCTGCGCGAGAACCTGCAGGAGGTGTCGCCGTCGACGGAGCTGATCGGCAAGGCGCCTTCGATGAAGAAAGTGTGCGAACTCATCGAAATGGTGGCGCCCACGGATGCCACCGTGCTGATCACCGGGGAAAGCGGGACGGGCAAGGAAGTGGTGGCGCGCGCCATCCACGCGGCCGGTCCGCGCCGCTATATGCCCATGGTGACCATTCACTGCGGTGCGCTCACCGAGACGCTGCTTGAAAGCGAATTGTTCGGGCACGAAAAAGGCGCGTTTACCGGCGCGCAATACCGCAAGAAGGGCAAGTTCGAAGTGGCCGACGGCGGCACTGTCTTTCTGGACGAGATCGGCGATATCAGCCTGAAGACCCAAACCGATCTGCTGCGCGTGCTGCAGGAAAAGGAGATCGTGCGGGTGGGCGGCAACCAGCCCATCAAGGTGGATTTCCGTTGCGTGGCCGCCACCAACAAGAACCTGGAAGATCTGGTGAAGGCGGGCACGTTCCGTCCCGACCTGTACTACCGGCTGCACATCTTCCGCATCGAACTGCCGCCCTTGCGCGACCGCCGCGAAGATATTCCGTTGCTGGTGGGGCACTTCCTGAACAAATTCTGCATGATGACCAGCCGGCCCGTGCCGCAGATCTCCGCGGAAGCGCTGCAGGTGCTGATGAATCACGAGTGGCCGGGGAATGTGCGCGAGCTGGAGAACGCCGTGGAGCGCGCCCTGGTGGTTTGCCGCGGCACGGAGATCAAGCCCGCGGATTTTTCGTTCCAGTTCCAAGGCGGCGCTCCCACCGGCCGCACGCTGGACGACGTGGAACGCGTGCATATCGAGCGCGTGCTGCGCGAGACGGATCATAACCTTTCCCGCGCGGCGCGCATTCTGGATATCGATCGCACCACGCTGTACAACAAACTGAAGCGCTACGGCTTGAAGTAACGTGATCCACTTGCTGGGCATCGAGGTCGCGGCGGACCTGCTGGCCGATCTGGCCGCGCAGTTGGCGCCTGTCTTCCGGATGGCATGCCACGTGCGGCCGGAGCGCCTGGATGTGGCTTTCGCGCGCGACGGCATGCGCAATCAGCATTACTCGACCGCCATTCTGCAAGCCATGCAGCCCATCGCCGAGCCGGGCGCGCGGCTGCTGGCGGTGACCTCGGTGGACCTGTATGTTCCGGTGCTGACGTTCGTGTTCGGCGAGGCGCAATTGAGCGGCAGTTGCGCGGTGGTGTCGCTGCACCGCTTGCGCGAGGAGTTTTACGGCCTGCCCGCGCGCGAAGAACTGATGCGGGAACGGCTGGTGAAGGAAGCCGTCCACGAGCTAGGCCACACGTTTGGACTGCGGCATTGCGACGACTGGCGCTGCGTGATGACGTCCAGCCACGGCGTGGAGCGGCTGGACGTGAAGGGCGCGGCATTTTGCTTCTTGTGCGGGCGGGTGGTGGCGGGGGGCCCGCACGCCGGCGTTGGTGTAGGCGGAACGACGAAACCGGAACCACGGATGGACACAGATAAACACGGATCATAACGCCTCTTCATTCTTTGCTCGACCCGTTTCTTAACGGTACGAACAAAATACACGACGCCCTAAGGCCTCATGAACTCCCATGCTGGTAGTGGCCTCAATCTGGGTCCGCATTGCCATCAATCTGTTCTCGCCCAAGAGGTAACTGAAGTGGGGCCGGGCGGATCGATGTAAGTGTCGGCCATCCATATCTTTCTTGTAGTACCATCCGTTTCCCAGTTCTTTGGAATGGGGCCATGGCTAGTGGCTCGGCGGTGGGATCCTGCTTAACACTCAACGTTTCCGATTGCGGGCCTGCTTCGCTTGGCGCGGGCAGCGCTGCGGCCCTAACACCTTCGCCTGCCTGAAGTTCATACAATTGAATGCGCTTCTCGGCGATCTCAATATCCAGCCGGTCACCGTCTCGGACCGGCCGGGCTCGTGTTAGTTAGCGCAGACCGGCCAACCCATCCCGCGGAACCGGCCCCGATTTTTCGTTCGACGCACAGTAGGCGATCTCGCATGGCTTCAGCGTAGAAACACTCGGCACGCTTCGTAATCGTCCATAATGAAAACAGTGCCCTTGCTCTGCTATCTGGACGCATTCTCCGGGATCAGCGGCGACATGCTGGTAGGCGCGCTGGCGGATGCCGGCGCGGCCCCGGCCGCCATCGTCGAGGCCCTCGCCTCGCTCGAAACCGGCGCGGTGCTCTCGTTCGAGCGCGTGCAGCGTTGTGGGATCGCGGCCACGAAGTTTCATGTGGCGATTCAAGAGACGCACGCGCATCGGCACTTGGCGCACATTTTGAAAATGATCGAGAAGGCCTCCCTGCCGGAGCGCGCCAAACAGAACGCCTCGGCCGTGTTTCAGCGGCTCGGCGAAGCGGAAGCGGCTGTCCACCAGGTGCCCGTCGAACACGTGCATTTCCACGAGGTGGGAGCGGCCGATTCAGTCGCGGACATCGTGGGTGCTTGCGTGGCGTTCGAACTATTGGGCGTGACATCGATCGTGTCCGCGCCGCTCAATGTGGGCAGCGGTACCGTATCGACTGCGCATGGATTGCTGCCCGTGCCCGCTCCCGCGACGGCGGCGTTGCTGCGCGGCAAGCCGGTCTATTCCGACGGGCCCGCGATGGAACTAACCACACCCACGGGCGCCGCGCTGGCGGTCACGCTGGCGCGCGGGTTCGGTGGGTTGCCGCCCTTGAGGATAGCGGCTACCGGCTACGGCGCAGGCGGCTACGATTTCCCCGACCGCGCGAATGTGCTGCGCGTGATTCTCGGCGAAGAGACCGGCGCGGCCGAGGCCACCACCATTTCCGTGCTGGAGACCAACATCGACGATCTCAGCCCGCAGATTCTGGCCTATGCCATGGATCGTCTGTTGGAGAAGGGCGCGCTGGATGTGACGCTGCAACCCATCCAAATGAAGAAGGGCCGTCCGGGCACGCTGCTGCGCGTGCTGGCGCGTCCGGAAGATCGCGAAACGCTGGTCGAAACGATCTTCGCCGAAACGTCCACGCTGGGCCTACGCACCTATACCGCCGAGCGCCGCGTGCAGGCGCGCCACTGGGTGGATGTGGAGACGCCCCACGGCAAAGTGCGCATAAAGGTTTCGGTCGAGGGCGCCTATGCGCCGGAATATGAAGACTGCCGCCGCGTCGCACAGGAATCCGGCGTGCCCCTGAAGGATGTGATCGCGGAAGCCAACTTCGCTTACTTGAAGAATTCGAGATGAACAAATACTACCTGACCACTCCGATTTACTACGTGAATGCCGCGCCGCATATCGGCCACGCGTATACGACTATCGTGGCCGATCTGATCAAACGGTTGAAGCGCATGCAAGGCTACGAGGCGGTTCTCACTACCGGCAGCGACGAGCACGGCGTCAACGTGGAGCGCGCCGCCCAACGCCAGGGCAAGACACCCAAGGAATTCTGCGACGTGATTTCGGCAGAGTTCCGGCGGCAATGGCAGATGCTGGGTTTGGAGATCGACCATTTCCAGCGCACCACCGACCCGAAACACGCTGTGGTAGTGAACGACCTGTTTAACCGCTGTCGCCAAAACGGCTACATCTACAAGGGTTCGTACACGGGCCAGTATTGTATCTTCGACAATCTGTACGTCAACGAAGCCAAGCCGGGCGACCCCTGTCCGGATTGCGGCCGGCCTACGGAGACGGTTACGGAAGAGAACTTCTTCTTTAAGCTTTCCGAGTTTACTGAAAGATTGCTCGCGCTTTACGAATCGCAACCCGACTTCATTCAGCCCGAAACGCGGCGCAATGAAGTCCTGGCATTCGTGCGGCAAGGCCTTACCGATCTGTCGATTACCCGCTCAAACCTCAAGTGGGGCATTCCGGTGGATGGCGAAGCGCCGCACGTCTTCTATGTGTGGTTCGAAGCGCTGATTGCCTATAAGACGGCGGTCGAAGGCGAGGGCCGCTGGCCTGCCGACCTGCACCTGATCGGCAAGGAGATTCTGCGCTTTCACGCGGTGTTCTGGCCGGCGTTCCTGATGGCGGCGGGCTTCGCGTTGCCCAAGAAGATCTTTGCGCACGGCTGGCTGCTTTTCGAAGAAAGCAAAATGAGCAAGTCGCGCGGGAACATCGTGCGGTCGGAACCCATACAGAAGGTGATGGGGGCGGATGCGCTGCGCTATTTCCTGCTGCGCGAGGTGGTGTTCGGGCAGGACGGCAGCTTCAGCTACGATGCGTTGATTGGGCGGTACAACTCGGACTTGGCTAACGGCTTGGGCAATCTGGTCAGCCGCACACTGACAATGATAAAGCAATATCGGCAGGGCGTGATCCCGGAGGGCCTCGAACCCGCAATAGCGCCTTTGGCCAAGAACGCGATTGACAGTTTCCGCGAATGCTTCGAACGCTTCGAGTTTTCCAAGGGCCTCACATCCGCGTGGGGACTGGTGAGCTTTGTCGACAGGTACATAGTTGATCAGCAGCCGTGGCAGCTTGCACGGCAAACCGACGGCGAGTCGCGGGAGAAGCTCGATTACGTGCTCCACACCGCCGCTGAAGTGTTGCGTATTCTAGCCGTCCTCGTGGCGCCGGTTTTGCCCGAGTCAGCGGCGAAGATCTGGGCGCAACTCGGCATGGCCGAGCCGCTGGAATCCGTGCGGATCGACGCGCTCGCATGGGGACAGTTGCCGGCCGGACAGCAGATCGGCGAGGTCTCGGGCGTGTTTCCGCGCATCGAGGCCAAGGAAGCTATCGCCAAGATGCAGGAACTGGAAGTGGCCGTGACGGCTGAGCAGAATGCGATGCTGGGCAAGACGGCCAAGCCCGAGATGGCGGCCGGCGTTGCGCCGATCGCGGATCGCATCGCAATCGACGACTTCGCCAAGGTCGACATGCGGGTCGGTCAAGTACTTTCCGCCGAGCCGGTCAAGGGGGCGGATAAGCTGTTGCACTTGAAGATCGATATTGGTGAAGGGCAGCCGCGCACGATCGTGGCGGGCATCGCGGAAGCTTATACGGCGCAGGAGTTGATCGGCCGCAAGGTCGTGATTGTCGCGAATCTGCAACCTCGCAAGTTGCGGGGTATCGAGTCGAATGGGATGATCGTGGCTGGATCCATCGAGGGCGGCAAGCCGGTGCTGGCGGGATTTCTGGAGGAGGTTCCGGTGGGGGCCCGGTTAAAGTAGGTGGCGGCCTATGAGGCCGCCGCAGGCTACGAGCCTGCCCCACGGTTCTATGCTCGTTGACTCGCATTGCCATCTGGACGACAAGCAGTTCGACTCCGACCGCGATCAGGTCATCGCGCGCGCCCTCGAAGCCGGCGTCGAGCGCATGATGGCTATCGGCACGGGCGAAGGTCCGCCGGACCTGGAGGCTGCGTTGCGGCTGGCCCGCCGGTACGATTTTATTTACGCAACCGTGGGCGTGCATCCTCACGATGCCTCGAAAGCTACGCCGGAGACTTTCGCCGCCATGGAAATGCTGGCGGCGGCAACCAAGGTGCTCGCCATCGGCGAAATCGGTCTCGACTATCATTACGACTTCTCGCCGCGCGATGTGCAACGCGACGTCTTCATCGCGCAGTTGAAGCTTGCGGCCGGGGCAGGGAAGCCCATCGTGATTCACACCCGCGAGGCGTGGGACGATACTATGTTCGTGTTGCGCGAGCACTGGTCCGGCGGCGGCATCATACACTGCTTTAGCGGCGGTTCGGCGGAAGCCCGTCAGGCGCTGGATCTCGGCTTCCACTTGAGCTTTGGCGGCGTCATCACGTTTCCGAAGGCGGAAGCGTTGCGCGACGCGGCGCGCATGACGCCGGAAGATCGCATGCTCATCGAGACCGACGCGCCCTATCTTGCGCCGGTCCCCAAGCGCGGCAAGCGCAACGAGCCGGCCTTCGTGGTGGAGTCCGCGCGCCGGCTGGCCGAAGTCCGCGGCGTGGCGCCGGAGCGGATCGCGGAGGCGACCACTGCGAACTTCGAACGGCTGCTGCTAAACTGTAACTTCCAATGAATCTGGGCAAGCTTGGGCAAGCCATCACCGGCAAGGAGATCTTCGACCTGATCCACGACGATCTGCAGCGCGTGGAAAAAGAGATCAGCTTGGAAACCGTCGCGTCGGTGGAAGTGGTCACCCAGATCGGGCAATATCTGCAGGAGAGCGGCGGCAAGCGGCTGCGGCCGACGCTGCTGCTGCTGGCTTCCAAACTGATCGGCGACGGCGGCGAGAGCGCCATCCATCTGGGCGCCGTAGTCGAGATTATCCATGCCGCCACGTTGGTGCATGACGATGTGATCGACGATGCCCGCACGCGCCGCGGCCGGCCATCGGCGAACGCGCAGTGGGGCAACCACACTTCGGTGCTGGCGGGCGACTGGCTTTACATGGAAGCGTTCCAAGTGGCGCTGCGCGAGCGCAACTTCCACGTGCTGGACCTGCTGATCGGGCTGACCCAGATGATGGTGGAGGGCGAGCTGTTGCAGCTCGAGCGCATCGGCCGCATCGAAGTTACCGAAGCCGATTGCATGGAACTGGTGGACCGCAAAACCGCCTGCCTGTTTTCGGTGTGCGCCAAGCTGGGCGCCATCGTTTCCGGTGCGGATTCGCAGACCGAGGAGCGCCTGGGCGATTACGCGTGGAACCTGGGCATGGCGTTCCAGCTTGTGGACGATCTGCTGGATTTCACGTCGCGCGAAAAGGTGCTGGGCAAGCCGGTGGGCAACGATCTGCGCGAAGGCAAAGTGACGCTGCCGCTGGTGTATGCGCTGGAGCAGGCGTCGGGCGAAGAGCGCCGCCGCGTGGAAACCATCCTGCACGAGCGGAACTACGAGCGCGTGCCGTTCCCCCAGATTCTGGAGATGGTGGAGCGGTATGGCGGCATCGCGCGCGTGAAGGAGCGGGCGCAGGCGTTCACCGAGAAGGCGCGCGCGCTCATTAGCGAATTTCCGGACTCGCCCTATCAGCGGGCGCTGTACAGTGTGACGGAGTTGATCACCGAGCGGGACCACTGAAGCGGGGCCCACACGGGCGGCTACAGGCACGAGGCATGGAAGCCGACGCGCTTGCGCAAGAAATGAGTCCGCTCCTCGGGCGGTTTCTCCAGCAACTTGCGAATCCGATCCCGCAAAACCCGGTCGCTTTCGCGCCGTAGCGCCTCATGCTTCGTCATTCTCTCTTTTCTTCTTCTCATCCGGCGCTTTCTCCAGAATCTCCAGCACCGCCCGATCGCGCGGACGTCCCGCGGCCCTCTAACTCTTGATGATATCCGCCAGGTCGGCGACCAACAACACGTGACCTCCAAAGTCCAGCCGGGAGGCGCGGCTGCGTAAAGCCGCCAACGACCGCACGCCATCGATCCGGCTCATGAAATCGACCTGCAGCGAATCGTCGTCGCGCTCCATACGAAACAAGCCGGAGACCGGCTTGACCACCTACTCCACCGCAATGGTGACACCCGCGGGGCTCTGATACGGCCCTATCGACAGCACGACCGGTAAGTCGCCCGTAGGAACGAAGCCGGCGGGAACCTGCGCATTGATCTGCATCAGGCCCACAAAGCCCGGCGCCTCACCGGCGAACAGAATGTCGGCGGGAATATTAGCCATGGTCAGCGATACCGGCAACACGGGCACCGGGTATGGTGCTGCCGCGCCTTGTCCGGTGACGCCGGCGGGGTTCGTTTGGCCATCGCCGGTGGCATATAACACGACGATCGATCCGCGCGGCGCGGGATTTTGATCGGAATTGATCGAGCCATCCTGGTTCACCACCACGGCGTTGCCCGTGCCGTTGCTCAACGTGAACAGCGCGGGACTGGCGTCCGCCAGCGGGACCTGCATATTCGCCACCAGAGCGCCCTGATACATAATTTGCAATTGCGCGGCAGCAATGCCCGCCATCTCGTATGGCACCTGCGCGTTGATCTGGTTCGCCTGCACATAATAGAGCGGCGCGGGCGTGCTATTGAATAACACCTGTACATTGCCCAGCGTAGTGGACAAGATCCCGGATGCATCGAACATACCCGAAACGGCGGTAGCCGGTCCTATGCTCTGGCTCACGGGGGCAAAGATGGAAAAGATCTCGCCGGGCGACAACGGGCCGGGCAGCAGGCTGGCCGAATTAGCAAGCGTCACATCGATCAGCGGCGGCGGCGTTACCACCGTCTGGCTCGCCGCCAGCAGGCGCACGCGATTGTTGCCGGTGTCCGCGACCCACACGTTGCCCAGGTTATCCACCGCCAGGCCGCCCGGATTGAAGAGCGCCATGGCCAGCGCCGGACCACTGTCGCCGTTGTACGCCGCATCGCCGCTGCCCGCAATCGTAGCGATGTTGCCATCGGGCGTGATCACGCGCACGCGATTGTTGCCGGTGTCGGCGATGAAGATGTTCTCGTTCGCGTCCACCGCCACGGCCGAGGGATTGCTCAGCGCCGCGGCCGCCGCCGGTCCGCCATCGCCGCTGAACCCGCTGATTCCGGTGCCGGCGATGGTCGAGATGACGCCGCCCGGCGTGAGCATCACGATGCGTTGGTTCTGGGTGTCGGCGATGAACAGATTGCCGGCCGCATCCACCGCCAATCCACTGGGGTCGTACAATTCGCCGAGTGAAGTCCCCCCGCCGCTGGCGTTGCCGGGTGTGCCATTGCCGGCCACGGTGTGCATGTTGCCCGCGGGGTCCACCTGGATCACCCGGCTGTGGCCCGTATCGGAAACGTAAACGTTGCCTGCCAAATCGGCAGCCACGGCTTGCGGCGAATTCAGGGGGATGAGCGTGGCCGGATCGCCTTCGCCGCCGAATCCGGAGCTGGTGCCGTTGCCCGCGAAGGTCGAGATCGTGCCGGAAGGGTTCACCAGGCGCACGCGGCTGTTCTGGCTGTCGGCGATGTAGAGGTTGCCGGTCGAATCGAACGCGAGGCCGACGGGGCCAGACAAGCTCGCGCTAACGGCCGGCAGTCCATCGCCCGCATACGTTGGCGTGCCATTGCCGGCCACGGTGTTTATCGTCCCGCTGGCCGCTACCGCGCGCACGCGCTGGTTATTGGTGTCGCCTATATAGAGCGATCCGTTGTTGAATGCCAGGCCAGTAGGCGCATTCAGGACGGCTAACAACGCGCTGCCGCCGTCGCCGCCGTAGCCGAACGTGCCGTTGCCGGCGGCCGCGGTGACGATAGTCGTCACCGCCGTGACGCACACCACTTGCCGCGCCTCGGAGATATACAGATCGCCCACTGGGTCGAGCGCCACCTCCACGGGAGTGTTCAGCGCGGTTTGCAGCGCGGGTTGTCCGTAGCCGGTGTAAGCGCCGCTGCCTGGAGCACCCGCCACGCTGGTGAGCGCGCCGGCGGCAGTTAACTCCCATACGAACGAGTTGCCGCTCTCGGGGATATAGAGATCGCCTGCCGGATCGGCGGCCAGCCCGGAGAGATGAATATTGGGCATGCCGAAACTTTGTTGCGTCAAAAGCGTGTTGATGGTGCCCGCCCCGGCCAGCACCTTGCGAATGCGTGTGTTGCCGCTGTCCACGATGTAGAGGTTGCCCGCGGCGTCGAGAGCCAGGCCGGCCGGGAACGCCAGTTGCGCGGCGGTAGCCGGTCCGCCGTCTCCGCCGAAGCCCGCGATTCCGGTTCCGGCTATTGTGCCAATGGTCCCGCCCGGCGCCACTTGGCGCACGCGATGGCCATCGAACTCGGAGATGTACAGGTTGCCGGCCGCGTCGGTCGCCACGTTGCGCGGGCCCAGCAATAGGGCGCCAGTCGCCGGACCGCCGTCCGCACTGCTGCCGCTCGCCCCATTGCCTGCCACCGTAGTGATATTCCCGTCCGTGCCGACGGCCCGCACGCGTTGGTTCCCATAGTCGGCGATGTACAGGTTGCCCGCCGCATCCAACGCCACGTCGTAAGGCTGATTCAATTGCGCGGCCGATGCCGGGCCGTTGTCGCCGCTGAAGCCGGGATGTCCGTTGCCGGCCACCGTGCTGATCGTGCCGGCCGGAGTCACCTTGCGCACGCGGTGGTTGGCTGCGTCGGCGATATAGAGGTCGCCCGCCGGGTCCAGTGCCATCCCTTCGGGTTGCGCCAATTGGGCCGCCACCGCGAGTCCGCCATCGCCCACCAGATCGCTGCCGGCCACGGTGGTCAGTTGATAGACCGGCGGCGATGCCGGCAGGGCGGGGAAGCAGGCTGGGCCGAACAGGGCCAGCGCCAGGGGTATGCCCGCATACCGAAATTGCATATTCCCCTAATGGGTGCGCAAGCGCTCAGGTTTTTCTCAAAAGTTCGTGGGGTTAGCTGCCCTTTGGCTTCCTGAAGACCGCGCCCAGCGTCAGGGTAAGCAGTCCGGCGATCTCTCCGATTGTCGCTCCGCCCAGCCACTTCAATAGGGTTGCATCCAGATTGAAGCCCCAAGCCTTGAAACCCTGGAAATAGAAGATTGCCATGGTGGCCAACAGCAGTCCGCCATAAGCCACCAGGAGGAAATTGATGATCTTTCCCTGTTGGGTGATGTGGTGGGTGGTGGTGATCTCTTCGACCCAGATTTTGACGTCGGCTACGGTGCGGCGTCGGGGCTGATCGCCAGCGCCGCCTGGCAAAAGGGCCATAAACGAGTGCTCGGCAGACCGCTTACGACCTCGCCGCGTGAGCTAGCGCGGTTTCGGGCCGATGTTTCTTTGCGACCCTTTCGAGCAGTGGGGTAACAAACACCCGGTAGACGTTGTCCCCATTAACGGCGGCGATTTCGTTGCCGTGTTTGACCTCTTTGATGGCCCATTCCAGCATGGTCAGAGCATTGTTGAACAACTCTTTCATGCTGTCGGACCCCGTTTCGGCCTGAAGCGCTTTTAGCTCGTTGACACGCTCTTCCGGCAGTTCAAAATTCATTCGCATCGGTGCCCTCCTCCTCGTGGAAACTGCCTCCATCCAGAGCATACATCCAATTGATGAGTATTGTCAATACCATTGTTGAGCATAATGTACTCATCGCCTGTTTTCATGCGTTTACATAGCAACAATGGGGCCGGCCCCCTGAAAGCGAGCACAGCCCCGGCCCGCCAACCTTCCACGAATTACTCCACAACGCCCAAAATCTCGTCCTCTTTCAGGATCAGATACTCTTCCCCGTCGAGCTTCACTTCAGCCCCGGAATACTTCCCGAAGAGGATGCGGTCGCCCGCTTTCACCTCCGGCGCCATGCGCTCGCCCGTCTCCAGCAGCTTGCCGTTGCCTACGGCGATCACCGAACCCTGCTGCGGCTTCTCTTTGGCGGTATCCGGAATGATGATGCCTCCGCGCCTGGTTTCGCCCTCATCCAGACGCTTGATGACGATGCGGTCGTGCAAAGGACGTAGTTCCATGTTGTTCTCCTATCGCTGCGATTATAACCGTTTGCGGTGCGGTGGCGCGCAGCCCACCGCTCTTGCTATACTTTGAGATTCAGGTTCGCAACGATTCCAGGAACATCTATGCCCAAGCTGAAGACTCACAAAGGTGCGTCCAAGCGGTTCAAGAAGACCGGGACCGGCAAGGTGGTACGCCACCATGCCTTCGCCCGGCACATTCTGACCTCGAAGTCGCGCAAGCGGAAAAGAAAGCTGCATCAAGGGGTGGTGGCGGATGCCGCCGACCAAAAGGTGCTGAAGCGCATGATCCCTTATTAGGGAACCAACCGCGTGTGGACGGAGCGCGTGGCACGTGCCCGATCCACCGCAAGCTATAACCATCGACATAACCAGCAAAAGGAGAAAACGTGCCCAGAGTTAAACGTGGAACCAACCGCCGGGATTCGCGCCGCAAGACGCTAGACCGCGCCAAAGGATTTTTCCTTACTAAGAGCAAGCTGAACCGCGCGGCGCAGGAAGCTGTCGAGAAAGCCCTCAGATACGCCTACGTCGGGCGCAAGAACAAGAAGCGCGAATTCCGTGCATTGTGGATCGTGCGCATCAACGCGGGCTGCCGGCAAGCCGGTATTTCCTACAGCAAATTCATGCACGGACTGAAAGCCGCGGGTGTGGATCTGGACCGCAAAGTTCTGGCCGAAGTGGCGGCCGGCGACCCGGCCAGCTTCAGCTTGCTGGTGGAGAAGGCCAAAGCGGCCCTGGAGCCGGCGGCGTAATGAGTCCCGTGGAACAGGAAACCGACTCGCTTCAAGCGCTCGAGCAGCGCATCCAACAGGCTGTGCAGTTGGTAGTTCGTCTGCGGCAGGAGAAAGACGCGGCCGTGCAGGAAGCCGCCGATGCGCGCGCGGAAGCCTCGCGGCTCGCCGATGAACTGAAGACCCTGCATGCCGAACGCAAGCAGGTGCGCAGCCGCATCGAGAAACTGTTGGGCCAGATCGACCAACTCAGCGCCGGCTAAAGCGGTGTCCGCCAACACGCCCGAAAAACGTCCGGTCCGCGTCACCATCCTGAGCCAGTCTTATACGCTGCTCACCGCCGGAGATCCGCGCGAGGTTGAGGAGTTGGCACACACTCTGGATGAGTTGATGCTGTCCATCGCCGCTAAGTCTCCGAATGCCGATTCGACGCGCATCGCGGTCCTGGCGTGCATGCACCTGGCGGATCGGCTGCGCAACCTGGAGCAGGATCTCAATCAACTGAAGCAGCGCGTGGACCGCAAGAGCGAGGAGTTTGCAGGGCTGCTCGCGCAGGCGCTCGAAGGGGGAGGGTGACATGCGAACGCTAGCGGCCGGAGCCGCGCTTCTGGTTGTGTGCGGTATTTTGTGGCCGGCTTCCGATGCCTACCTTGCGCAGATCGAAGAATGGCGGCGGCATCGCGAGGCGGCGCTGAAGGCGGATGGCGGCTGGCTCACCGTCACGGGACTCTTTTGGCTGCACGACGGGACGAACAGTTTCAGCTCCACATCGCCCTCCGCTTCGATCTTGCTGCCCGCGGGACCGGGCGTGAGGGACGGCGAGTTCGATCTCCACAACGGCAGAGTCCTGTTGCGCCTGGATGGCCAGAACCGCGTCTTACGGCCGGATACCGCGGGACAACCCGACGGGGTCACCATGGGCAGCCTTTCAATGTTCGTAATCGTGCGCGGCGACCGGTATGGCATCCGCCTGAAAGACACCAATAGTAGCCTGCGCAAGCAGTTCACGGGCCTGCATTACTTCCCCGTGAGTGAAGACTACCGCGTGACGACGCGGTTGGTGCCCGATGCCAAGAAGATTCCGATCCTGAATGTCCTGGGACAGGTGGAACCAACACCCAGCCCCGGATACGTGGAGTTCGAAATACATGGGCAGAAGCTGCGGCTGACACCGGTCGAGGAATCGCCAAACGAACTCTCCTTCATCTTCCGCGATCTGACCGCCGGCAAGGAAACCTACGGCAGCGGACGGTTCCTGGACGCGGAACTGGGCAAAGACGGTGAAGTCGTGCTGGACTTCAACAAGGCTTACAATCCGCCGTGCGCTTTCACGCCCTACGCGACCTGCCCGTTACCGCCCAAGGAGAACCGGCTCGCCGCGCGGATAGAGGCCGGCGAGTTGAAGTACGGATCGCACTAAGTGTACCCTTTGGGCCTGGTTGCAACGTTGGCGTTCTTGTTCGCATCATAGTTAGTAGAGGCGATCTCATCACACCCTCACCGGAACATCCGAATCCGAAGCTTTGGCCCTCCCGGGGTTTGTACGCGGCATGGCTGGGCCACACCACCGTGCTGCTGAAACTGGATGGCGTGACCATTTTGACCGACCCGGTGTTGGGTAATCGCGTGGGCCTGAGCTTCGGCCCGATGACAGTGGGGCTAAAGCGGCTGGTAGCGCCTGCGCTGCGCGTGCATCAACTGCCGAAAATCGATCTGGTGCTGCTCTCGCACGCGCACATGGATCACTTCGATCTGGCCACGCTGCGCGCGCTCGAAAGCCGCTCAACCACCGTTGTCACGGCCGCCAAGACCAGCGATCTGCTGCGCACCCGCCGTTACGCGGGCGTCCAGGAACTGGCGTGGGGCGAGCGCACGCGCGTGGGAGACATCCGGCTGCGGGCGTTCGAGGTGAATCATTGGGGCGCGCGCATGCACGGCGATATGTATCGCGGATACAACGGCTACCTGATCGAAGTAGGCCGCTACCGAGTGCTATTCGGCGGCGACACGGCGGCCACCACGGCATTTCGGGCGCTGCGTAGTTCCCGCCGCATCGATCTGGCGATCATGCCGGTAGGCGCGTACAATCCGTGGATTCGCTACCATTGCACGCCGGAACAAGCTTGGCAGATGGGCAACGATGCCGGCGCGGAGATGTTCCTTCCCGTGCATCACCAGACCTTCCAGCTCAGCCGCGAGCCGCGCCACGAGCCGATCGAACGCCTTTACGGCGCGGCCGGAAAAGAGCCGGAGCGCATCGGCATCCAGCGTATTGGGCAAGAGATGAAGCTGTAGTTGCCTTGCGACGCGCGACCGGTGGACCTCTCTGCGCAATCCATCGGCGCGTCTACCTTGCCGCACGGTAGACTCTTGGTAGAGAGGCACACGTGGAAAAAACAACTTCGGACCGCGAGCAGGCTGGCAGAAGAGCTTTCCTGAAACTGGGCGGCGCCGCGGCTGCGGGACTGATGGGCCATGCCGCTTCGGGCCAAACCGCAGGCGCGTCCCCCGCGCCGCAGCACTCGGCTGCCGCCGAGGCTATGCCGCTGCGCAACCTGGGGCGCACCGGGTACAAGGCCGGCATCTTCAGCCTCGGCGGGCAAGCGGCGCTGGAACGCGCGCACAATGAAGCCATCGCCGTGCCAATTGTCGAGCGGGCGCTCGATCTGGGCGTGAATTACATCGACACATCGTCGATTTATGGCGGCCCGGAACGCTGGAGCGAGCGCTACATCGGTACGGTGATGAAGCGGCGCCGCGCGCAGACATTCCTGGCCAGCAAAACTAAGGAGCGCACGCGCGACGGCTCCCTGCGCATGCTCGACGAGTCCTTGAAGCTGTTGCAGACGGATCACTTGGATCTCTGGCAGTTGCACGACATCGGCCTGCCGGAAGACGTGGACGCGGCGTTCGCCAAGGGCGGCGCCATGGAAGCGCTGCGGCAGGCCCAGAAACAGAAGATAGTGCGCTATCTGGGCGTCACCGGCCACTTCCGTCCCGAGCCCTTGATCGAGGCCATCCGCCGCTATCCGTTCGACACCATTTTGATGGCCCTGAACGCAGCCGACCGGCACCACTACAGTTTCCTGGAGGAACTTCTGCCGCTGGCGGTGGAAAAACAGATGGGCATCGTCGGCATGAAAGTGCCGGGGCGCAGCCGGCTGCTGGCCAGTTGGACTCCGCCGCCGCTCGATCAGCAGCGGCACTCGTGGGAGGGCGCGGTGATCGCCACCACGCCGGGGCCGCTCACCATGCGCGAGGCGTTATACTACTCGCTCTCGCATCCCGTCAGCACCGTGATCATCGGCTGCGATTCGATCGCGCAACTGGAAGAAAACGTACAACTGGCGCGCGAGTTCACGCCCCTCAGCGAGCACCAGATGGCGTCGCTTGCCGCGCGGTCGGAGCCGGTTTCGAAACAGGCGCTGTTCTTCCGGTTTGTCAGCCGCGCATAGTATATAGTGGGGCGGACCTCCAGGTCTGCGCGGGTCCTCCAGGACACGCTTTTGCCCGCTCAGTGCCGTGTATACTTATCGAACGTCGTTATGACCGGCAGAGCGTTGCCGTTTTCGTCGAAGAATCCTCTGGAACCAAGCCCCCCGGGCACCGCCGGCTCCCACCAAAACACGCCTTTTCCGAGACCGTTCGGAGTCTCTTGCACCACACGATTTACTTCTTCGAGAAACTGTTTCTGTCCGTCCGCCGTTTCCGGAAACGGTCCAGGGCGCTTGGTATACTCCGCCGGCTTCCAGTTGTAGGCGGCTTCCACCACGATGATGTCCTTCTTATACTCCAGCGCCATGAAAGCCATGTTTTCACGTAGGTCGTTGAGGCTGCCTTGCCACCAGGGATAGTAAGACTGGCCGATAACGTCGTAACTAACCTGATAAGAATTGAGTTTGTCGAAGAAATACTTCGTGCGTGCCTTGTCGCCGCCGCGATCGATGTGCATCATGATGCGCGGGTGCGGCGCATCTCCGGCTCCCGCGTAGACGCCTGCAACGCCCGCTTTCACCAGGTCCGCGAAGTTGTCCCAATTTTCGGGGATGCGGCCATCTGGCCAGAGCATGCCATTGATCGCTTCATTGCCGATTTGCACCATGTCCGGAAGCGCGCCCGCTTCGTGGAACGCGGCTATCGTTCGGTTGGTGTATTCGAAAACCGCCTTCACCAGTTGGGCATGCGACATGCCTTGCCAGGCTTTGGGAAGGAATTGCTTGCCCGGATCGGCCCACGTGTCGGAATAGTGGTAGTCGAGCAAAAAACGATAACCCAGCTTCTTAGCATCTTTGGCCAGCGCGATGGTGTACGCGAGATCGTTGGGCAGGTCGGTGGGTGTATGAAAGAGCCGCAGGCGAATCCAGTTGTAGCCATGATCCTTGAATATTTCCAAGCCCGGCTTTGCCACGCCCATGTCCTTGAAGGCCTTGCCATGGTCTTCCGCGGACTTTAGAAAGGAGAGATCCGCGCCCACCGCATAGTCGGCCGCGCGCAGGGGCGTTACCAGCGCCGCCTGCAGCAACGCTAAGACAACGACTGCTTGAACTTTTCTCATGGCTTTTTCACTACCTCTCTGTGATGTAGGGCAGCCCTCGTGGCGCACGCCTCCGGCGTGCTGTGCCGGCACTTCTGCCGATAGGCGAGCTTCGCTCGCCTTAGCCGGCTGAAAGCCGGCTGCGGGCAGAATTGCCCGCCCCACATACCCTAATGGACCGGAACGATTTGCCATTGCTGCGTCGCGCTGTTGTTGTTCTGCGGTTCCTGGACGGCGAACCCGGTTTGCGCGCCAGCTCCACCGTTCATGTCCAACACCAGGCCGCTTGCCCGGTTGACAAAACAAAAGTAGCCGTTGCCGGCCGAAACGACGTCCCATTCCAGTTCCTCCCCGCTGCCGGATGGAGATTGCACGATACCGTTTCCACTCAAGGTCGATCCTCCGGAATCGTCCAACACATTCGTGGTGTTGACCGCCCCCGGGTTCAGGCTGGCGATCTGGAAGTACCCATCACTGTTGCTCGAAATGCGCCACTGCTGGCTCAAGGCCGGACTTCCGTCATCCGTCTCGATGTCCAGCAAGGCGCCCGCGGCAGTGGACGCTTGAAATACCGATAGAATCTTCCCGCTGCCCGCGTTCACGAACTTGTAGGCTAATGTCGGATCTAGCTTGCCGCCCAGCGCATCAGTGCCAGGCAGCAGCATTGAGTAGTTCGCGGCATCGACGTCAGTGGATCCGGAAGCGTCCGCATTGTCAAACAGTGTCAGCCCATTCCAGACGTAGATCGCGTCCGGCAGATTGTCGCCATTGATAAATCCGCCGCTCGCATTGGGTATGTTTACGCCGGCGGCGTCCCAATACTCCAATCCCATGCCCAGATTGTTCGGCAAACCCTTTTGTACACTCTGCAGATCCAGCAGGAATTGACGCTGCAGAGCCGGGGTTGGCGGCGCGTACCACGGATCGTTTGCGTCAAAACCGTTTTCGTAATGTTCCCCGGTTTCGATTATAAAGATAGGCTTGCCTATGTTATTAGCGGCGCTAACGAGTACATCCTGCTCCACCGGCTTGCCGTTGGGATTGGACGCGGCAGCCTGTGCCCCAGTCAATGGACCATGATACAAAGGGTAGTAGCTTTGGCAGATAACGTCATAGCGAATATTGTTTTCACTAACGAGCGTGAAGAATTGCGTGAGATCCCAGGCCGGCGTGATGTGAATGCAGGTCAGCGGGGCCGGAATCGCGGGGCCGGGCGAAGTGTCTGCCGCCGCATCCTCGACCGCCTGGATGGCGGTGCTCTGCAACACGGCAAAACCGGCAAAGTCCGCTCCGGTGGGACTGCCAAGCGAGCCAAGAAAGCCGGTATCGACTTCATTGCCGATGGCCACCAGGTCCGGCATTGTGCCTGCCTGCCGATACGATAGGATTTCGGCTTTGACGTAGCTGTACAGGTCAGCCTGCAAGTCGGTAAGTTCGGTGTCGTTGGACCACGCCGGCGGAACGCTGGAAGAGCTACCGCCATCGAACAACAACGTCAGTTCGACGCTCATGCCGAGATTCTTGGCGCGCTTCGCAAGATCCAAATCCTGCGCCTCGGTTTCCCCATAACAGGCATTGCCGCTGCACTCGGCTTGCGATACATTCGCATAGGGTGGCGCTGAACTGGGCCGCAAGCGCACCATATTGACGCCATGGTTCTTGAAAATGTCGAGCACGTCCTGTGGCTGGCCGGCATCCTGCCACCAGGACAGACTCGTGGCGGCGCGGGCGGCCTCCTGCTTCTCCAGCAATGCATTGTCCACCCCGCGGAAGAAGGCTGGACGCAGCAGCCACTGCTGGCTCTGAGTGGCAGCGCCCGATAGCTCGGTTTGATCCAGCGGCGTTCCCGCCTGAGCGGAACCTTGAAACAAATCAATCGAGAGACCCGTGCTTCCATTCGAGATCGTGTAGTAGCCATTGCTTGTCGCGGTAAGCGTCCACTGCTGCGTCGCGACCGCCGCGCAAGGGTTCTCGACCACATAGCAGGCTTCGGGATAATGCCGTTGGCTTTCGTCCCCTTCGCTGCCACGGTTCGATGCCTGCCTGCAAACGCCGGATCGCCCTTCCGCGGCGCGCACAGCAGCCTGGGCGGCCGCACCGGCGGCACTATCGAAACAAAGTCCATTGCCAATACTGCTAATCCGCCACACCCCGCCCGGAAGCTTCGTAAAAGCCCATCTCTGGCTGAGATTGGTGAAACTCGGCGGTTGCTGCACGATGTGGCCACCAGCGGCGGTGGAACCGTTGTCGAGATCGGCTTGCAGGCCGCTGAGCTGATTCAGAACATAGTAAACCTCGCCGTCGAGTGGAGTGACATCGACAGGCTCCGATGGCTGCCGGCTTTGCGGCGTCGCCGTGGCTGCGGCAACCGCCCAGAGGAGCACACCTGCCGCAATGGCCGTTGGGCTTTCATGGTTCCGCATCGGGCATTTGTTCCTCTTGGTCCGGGGACTTCTTGTGCATCTGCCTGTATAGCTCTTTCAGATCCGTCTTCGTTTGCTTAATTTCCTGAAACAGCCGAAATTCCTTCGTAGCTTCGTCCTTCAATTCAAGCTTCCTGCAAACCGACGCGAGCCGGTAGTGCGCTTCGCCGTTGAGCGGGTCCGATTGGACGGCCATGCGCAAATACTTCGCCGCCTCCTGGGGCTTGTCCATGGTTGTCAACAGCCGGGCCAAACCGATTTGGGCTTCGGTCTCCCCCGGATTCAGCGCAAAGGCGCGGCTGTAATGCTTGTATGCGCCATCCGGATCCGAGCGCCGAACGGCAATCCTGGCAAAGACGCATTCGGTCCGGGCACTGTCGCCATCCGACTTCACCGCAGATTCCAGTTCCCTCTCCGCCGCGGCCTGCGCTTGCGGGTCGTTGGGCGACAACTCCAGGATGGCCTCGGCCAGTTCATAGTGCACGCCGGGCAGGTGCGGGTCGATCTCCAGCGCCTTCCTGTAGTGCTCCGTAGCGCCCTGCAGGTCTCCTGCATTGATCAAGCGTTCCGCGATCACCTGCTGCATGCGGGCAGAACGGGGCGCGAGTATCGCCAGTTTGTTTAGCGTGTCGTCCGCCAAATCGGAATAGACGCGCTGCGCCATGAATAGGATCTCGACGTTGTCGGGGTCGAGATCGACAAGCGACCGCATCACCGAAGCGGTGCGGTCGAGGTTCCCCTGCTGGTCGTAGATACCGGCCAGTTCCATGCCCACCTGGATTTGCAGGCTCTTGTCTTTCAGTTCGGGGAACGATTTCTCCAGCAGCGCCTGTGCCCCAGGCTGTCCCAATCTTCTTTCGCAAATTCCTAGCAGGCCTTGCGTCTTCACTAGAGCTGAGTTGATCGCCAAAGCCTTGCCCAGATACTGTGAAGCGTTCTTATAGTCGTCCTTAAAGAACGCAATCACGCCTAAGTTCGCGTATGCCTCGGCGTTCTTGGGATCGAGCGCCAGGACCGCCTCGAACTCTCTCGCCGCGGAGCTCGGATCGTTCGCCTTGAGGTATTCAGCCGCCTTCCGCAAGTGGTCGCGAACCCCTGTAGCGCGGGACGGTCCGGTCTGTGCGGCCGCAAGGGCCAGCGCGCCGGCAAGCAGGATGAGAACTTTCATGGTTCTCCATCATCATGGCACACGCCCCGCCGCTGCCCGGTGGGGCGGGCGTCTACGCCTGCGGCGGGTCTCCAGACCCGCCCCTTCCGGCAGGGCGGCCTACGAGGCCGCCGCTACTAGGGCGGCCTACGAGGCCGCCGCAGGCAGGGTGCCCGCCCCACAAGAACTCAGAATGTAAAGTGAGCGCCCATTTGAATGATGCGTCTGTTCCCGTTATAGCCGGCGGGACCGGTGATCGTACCAGCGGTGGTATCCGCCAATGTGCCGTTGCTGAGGTAGCCGACGTTCGCATCCGGGTTGGCGAAGTTAATGTGATTGAACACATCGTACATGTCAGCCCTGATTTCAAGTTTCATACCCTCGCGGGGAAGACGAAAACTCTTCCCGGCGCTGAAGTCCGCGTTGAAGAAACTCGGCCCAATAAGGGCGTTGCGTCCGGAATTCCCAAAGGTCCCGGCTACCGGGTTGGCGTATGCCGCGAGGTTGAACCAGTGGGTGAGCGTGGGATTCGACACGACGGGGTTACCCACCACGTTGGGATACAGCGTGGAGCCGGCCGATAGCGACGGCGCCAGGCCGGGATCGACACCATCGGCGATGGATCCCTGGATCACCGGTGTGAATGGTACCCCGCTGTGCCATTGGAAAACGCTCGAGACGCGCCATCCGCCCACGATCTGGTCGAGCAATCCATGCGCTGCAAACTGGCGCCCGTTGCCGAACGGCAGTTCGTAGACGATCTGGCCGGCTATGGTGTTCGCCGCGTTGAAATCGGACAAACCGTAATTCGCGCCCGGATTGTACGCGTTCTGGTAGATATCGACACCCGACCCGTGACCGTTCCCGGTGCCGGTGTCGAGCGACTTCGACCAGGCATAATTAACCTGGAAGTTCACGCCGTGAGACATCCTTTTCTGCAGGCGCACTTGCAGTGCGTTGTAGTTCGACCATCCATCGTAGATCTGAGCCGCGATGGAGTTGAATACCGGGTTGGGGTTCCCGCAGTTATATCCGGTGCAACCTAATGCGCTTACAGGGGCCTGGTCGATATCGGTGGCAAAATTCAGATTCCTGCCGCGGGTGTTGACGTAGCTTGTGTCCACTAAGACGCCGCCCGCGAACTGATGCTGGACACTGAGTAGAAACTGCTGCACGTAGTCTGTAGGCATGTTTCGCGGGTAGTACTCCACGCCGCTATAGTTGTCGATAGTCGGCGACAGAGTCTGCAGCGTCGGATACACGACTGTGCCCGCGGGCGGCCCCACCGCCAGCTTCCAGGGATAGCTGCCGTTGACATATCCCCCATTCCCGTTGTTATGGGGATTGAAACCCAGGCCGAGAGCGCCATCGGTGTAATTCTCGGCATCGCGCGGCGCGTCGAAAATACCGTAACTCGCCCGGATCGACCAATTCTCGTGCGGCGACCACGCCACGCCCACGCGCGGTGCGAATTGCTTATAGTCGCCGTTTTGAATGGTCGCCATGTTGCTGATAGTCCCTCCGGAGCTTGTGTCGCTCTGCCCGCCAAAGAGGATGGCTCCTTTGTAGGCGCCGCCATCCGCGGGATTAGGCAGATTGGGGTCGTAGTTGCCGAACAGGTTGTGATTCACGCCCCAGCCGGACTGCATCTGCCAGCGCAGGCCCAGGTTGAGCGTCACGTGCGGTGTAAGCTTGATGTCGTCGCTGCCGAACAACGCCGAATTCCACATGTGCGCGCTGGTGGCGTCGGATTCGTAGACGTACCATCCGTAAACGTCGCCGGCCAGAAAGTCGGCGTACGGAATTCCCGTAACGCTCCCATTGAATTCGAAATTGCCGGAGGTGATGTCGCCCCAACTCGTATAGTTCTGGTAATCTTTGTCGTACTCGCCGCCCACCTTGATGGTGTGCCTGCCGCGAATGAGCGTAATCACATCGGAGACGTTGTACACGCCCTCGCCCAGCACGGCGTCGATGTTGCCGTTTTGGCCGTTTCCGGCGCCCAGCCCCATGCCTCCGACTCCCGCTCCGCTATCGATCGAAATTTTGGGAAACACGTTGGCCGGAGCGTTGGTGCCATAGGCCGGCTCCAGGCCCAGCGTCGTTGGATCGTCCTTATCCAGCGATGGCGGTTTGTACTTATCCAGCTCGCGGCTGCCGCCCAATCGAAACTCGTTCAGCACGGTTGGGCTAATCGTATAGACATACGTGACCTGGCTGGTCAGATCGTCGGTGTGGCCCTGGTCGAACGCCGTAGCATCGTTGGGATACAGAGGATCGGGGGGAACATAAGACGCCAAAGCGGGAAGATAATTAAAACTAAACGAGAGCTTCTGTGTGGAAGAGATATTGTAATCGGCCCTGCCGGTGTACCACGAGTTCAGGTTCGGACTGGTGCCGTTGAATACATAGTTATTAGTCGTCGGGCAGGTTTGCGGAGTGCCGGCCGAGACACTGACCGGGCCGGGGCATCCTGCGACCCATCCCTTGGCGCCCGCCGCGGGGAAGTACGTTTGCAGCTTCAACGCCACTGGATCGTAGGTTCCCACCAACATGCCGGTGGGGCTAAAAGCCTTCCCTGTGGCGCCCGAAATCCCATAGAAATCGCCCGCCTCCATGGCGGCGGTCGGGTAACTGTAGAGTCCGGAAGTCGGAGTAGACGATGGGTTGCGCTGATAGGCGAAAAAGAAAAACAGCTTATTCTTAATGACCGGCCCGCCGATGGTGCCGCCGTATTCGTTCCAGTGCTCCACGGACTTCGTCCCTGTCGTATTGTAAAAACCCCGGGCGTTTAAGTCGGTGTTCTGAATGTATTCGTACGCGCTGCCGTGGAATTGGTTCGTCCCGCTCTTGGTGATCAGGTTAATGGAGGTGAGGCCATTGCCATACTGCGCTGGTGCGTTGCCCGAATTGATGCTCACCTCGGCAATGGTGTCGATCGGCGGATAGTAGTTGCTGCTGTTGAAATCTCTTGGAGCGGTGGCCGCCGACCCGTCGGACAGGAAGTTGATATTGTATCCCTGCGTGCCGTTGATTCCGGCTGACTGGCCGCCGCCCGCCGTGCCGGTTCCGCCGCCGGTATTGGCGCCGGGAATAAGCTGCATCATCTCGCCGCGCCAGTCCGTGCCCACGATCGGCGCCATGTCGATCGACTGAGCGCTTAGGTCCACATGCTGCTCGCTGGTCTCCGTCTCCACCAGCGGTCCCCCGGCGTTCACCACGATTTCCTGTGCCGAGGCGCCGATTTGCAGCGTGCCGCCGATTTCCAGCGTTTCGATTTGCAGAACGATGCCTTCGCGCACCGAACTGCGAAAACCTTCCTTGGCAAACGTGATGGTGTAGCTGCCCGGCGACAGAAACGGAACATCGTACAGGCCGGACTGGTTGGTCGCCGTGGCCGTGACGACGCCGGTCTGCACGTTTCGAATCGAAACCGCCGCTGCCGGCACCACGGCTCCCGAAGGATCCATCACGGAGCCTTTGATCTCCCCTGTATTAGAATTTTGGGCTCTGGCAAGAGGCGCGATGAGGATCGCGCCAATAGCGAGGAACAACGCTGTTCGTTTCAACATGGTCCACCCTTTCATGGGCGGCGTTCGTGGCGGCCGGTGTGCCCGTCGGAACATAAAGCGCCTACAGGCAGATGGCCTCCTGCGTCGCCGTCTTTTAGCGAGAACGATTCAATGGTAGGTCCGGTGCGGCCGGAGTTGATCCAACGAAAGTTGGATTGGCGGATTAAAAAAGATTAATCTACCCAAAGCGGAGTCTCGCCACCGGAATCAGACTTTGGTCGGATACGCTGGCGTCCGGCTCGCGCTAAGTTCGTAAGCGATGAAAACAGGTTGCGGTCGAATCGCACTGGCCCTCGCGATCCCAACAATCGGGCTGGCCGGCTCAAAATCCACGGTGGCGGATGCGCCGGGCAAGATTGTGATCGACGCCAGAGAACCCGCCGAACCGGTGCACGAACTGTCGTTCGCCGCGGGCGGCCGCTCGCCGGCAGGTGTCGTGCTATCCGTCAACAACCGCTACCTTTTGCGGGATGGAGCACCGTGGCTGCCGGTTATGGGAGAGTTCCACTACGCCCGCTATCCGGACGCGGAATGGGAGCGTGAAATCCTGAAAATGAAAGCCGGCGGCGTCGAGATTGTGGCTACCTACGTCTTCTGGATTCATCACGAGGAAGTCGAAGGCCGGTTCGATTGGTCCGGACAGCGCAACCTGCGGCGCTTCATTGAATTGTGCGGACGGCACGGCATGTACGCATGGGTGCGCGTGGGGCCTTGGGCGCACGGCGAGTCGCGTAATGGCGGGCTGCCGGACTGGCTGTTGCGCAGCGGGCCGACGCGCGAGAACGACCCCGGCTACCTGGCGCACGTGGACCTGTACTTCCGGGAGATCTCCAAACAACTCACGGGTCTATTGTGGCGGGACGGCGGCCCCGTGATCGGCGTGCAGGTGGAAAACGAATACAGCGCGCGCGGGTTAGGGAAAGGGGAGGAACATATCCTGACGCTCCGGCGGATGGTGCGGGAAGCGGGTTTGGATACGCCGTTCTATTCCGTGACGGCTTGGGACAATGCCGCCGTGCCAGCGAGGGACGCTATCCCAGTGTTCGGCGGCTATGCGGATGGATTCTGGTGGCGCACGCCGGGTGAACTGCCTCCCAACGCCAACTATTTTTTCACGCCTATTCGCTGCGAGGAAAACGTGGGAGACGACCTGCGCTCCAAGCGTCCCGATCTGGACGCCCGCTACAAGGATTACCCGTTCATCACCGCCGAAATGGGTGGCGGGATGATTCAGTCCTATCATCGCAGGCCGGTGTTGAGCCCCGACGATACCGCCGCGATGGCGTTGACCAAACTGGGCGCGGGCGCCGTGGCGTACGGCTATTATATGTTCCACGGCGGGACGAATCCGGAAGGTAAGCTGACCACTCTCCAGGAATCGCAGGCAAGCGGCTCGCTCAACGATTTGCCGGTGAAGGGTTACGACTACCAGGCGCCGCTGGGCGAGTTCGGGCAGATGCACCCGATCTTTTCCGACCTGAAGATTCTGCATCTGTTCCTGCACGATTTCGGCGCCCGGCTGGCGCCCATGACCGTGCGGTTTCCAGTGCACATGCCCGAAGGAAAAACGGATACCGCCACGCCGCGAGTGACGGCGCGCGTGGAGGGCGAGCGCGGATTCGTGTTTATCAACAACTATCAGCGCAACCATCCGCTGCCGAACCGCAAGAATTTCCAGGTGGAATTGCAGTTGCCGTCCGGGCCGATGGACGTGCCCCGCCATCCGGCTGCGGTGCCCAGCGGCGCCTATACGGTCTGGCCCGTGAATCTGGACTTAGGCGGCGCCACGCTGCGTTACGCCACGGCGCAGTTGGTGGCCAAGCTCGACGATCCCGCGACGTTGGTTTTCTTTGCCTGGCCGGGGATCGCGGCGGAATTCGCTTTCGATGGAACCAACGCGGAGTCCGTAGAAGCGCCGCACGGGCATGTTTCGAGCGAAGCGGGCCGTGTCTTTGTGGATGGGCTCCGTACTGGCGCCGCAGTTGCGATAAAGGTTCGCATGCCACGCGGGAAAACGCTGTCGATCATCCTGCTTTCCCGCGAGCAGGCGCGCCAGGTATGGAAGGCAGACTTCGCCGGAAGAGCGCGGCTGCTATTATCGCCGGCCGAGTTGTGGTTCGAGACGGACCAAATCCACTTGCGCTCGCGGGATTCGAACGGCTTGCGCGTGGGTATCTTTCCGGCGCCGGACGGACCCGTGCAGGGATTCGCGGCCGACGGACAGGACGGAGTGTTCCGGCAATATTGCGTGCGGGTGCAACCCGTGGTTTTGGCCGCCGAGGTACATCAGGTACGGGAAGGAAAAGCCGACCCGGTAAAGATGGGGACGGAGACCGCGATCATGCCGGCCGACGCCGCCTTCGCGCACGCGGCGGCTTGGAAAATCCATGTGCCGCAAGTTGACGACACGCTGGTCAGCCTCGACTATGTGGGCGACATCGCACGCGTCTACGCGGGAGGCCGGCTCGTGACCGACGATTTCTATCACGGAGCGCCGTTGGAAATAGGACTGTGGCGGACCGGTCCGGATCTCGAGTTGCAGGTGCTGCCCCTGCGCGGAGACGCGCCCATCTACTTGCCTGCTGGATCCCGGATCGCCACCGATGCCCAGATGGCTGAATTAAAGAGCGTGAAGGTAATTCCGGAATATGAAGCCACGCTTCGCCTACGTTGAAGTGGGGCGGGCTCGCAGCCTGCGCGTGCCTCGTAGGCCCGCTCTTTGGCGAGCTGCGCTCCCTGAAGCCGGCTGACAGCCGGCTGCGGGCAGAATTGCCTGCCCTCCATGCTGCGTCCGCGTGCGCTCCTCCCCGCCTTTTGTTACGCTCTGGGTGGAATGACCGCCCGCCTCGCCTGCGCGCTTTTGCTGTGCTTTTCGCTCGCGCTGCCCGCAACCGTTCCTCAACGCGGTCTCGAAGGCTACTCCCGCCGCATCTGGCAGACCCAGGACGGACTGCCCGAGGAGCCCGTGCAAGCCCTCGCCCAGACCCCGGACGGCTACCTTTGGATCGGCACCAGCGGAGGCCTCGTGCGTTTCGACGGCGCCGAGATGGTCGTTTTTAATCGCGAAAACACCCCCGCCCTGCGCGAGAACAGCGTCTTCTGCATGCTGGTTTCAAATAGCGGCGATCTCTGGATAGGCACCGAAGGCGGCGGCGTGGTACGCTACCGCGGCGGGACGTTCCGCCGCTTTTCGAGCGAAGAGGGCCTGTCCAACGGCTTCGTGCGCAGCGTTTTGGAGGACCGCCGCGGGCAGTTCTGGGTGGGGACCGACGACGGCCTATTTCGTTTGCAGGGCGATCGCCTGCTGCGTGTGGATGGACGTGAGCCGGTACCGGCGGTGGCCGTCCATGACATCCGCGAGGATAGCCGCGGCAGGCTGTGGGTGGGCGGCTCATCGTTGCTGACGATGGACGGCGGCCGCACTGTAGATTACCGCTTGGAAGGTGGATCGAGCGCCCGCGTGAAATCCATTCTGCAAACCCGCGACGGCACACTGTGGGTGGGAACCGTTTCCGGACTGGAGCGGCTGAATCCCGACGGTACAGGCCGCTTCAACCGGGTGCCGGAAGTGTCGGGAACTGTGCGCGTGCTGCGCGAAGACCGCGATGGCGTGCTGTGGATCGGCACCATCGGCGAGGGTATCTTCCTGTACCGGGCGGGCCGCTTCACGCGGCTGCGGGCGCCCGATTATCTGCCCAGCGACACGGTGCTCTCGTTGCTCGAGGATCACGAAGGCAATCTTTGGGTGGGCACACAGACCGGGCTGATGCGGCTGAGCACCACGCCGGTGAGCACCTTCCCCCTGCCCGGCGCCGCCGGGTCGGACTTCAGCACCATCTACCAGGATGTCGACCATAGCCTGTGGATCGCCAGCACCCGCCTCTATCGCTATTCCGGACAAACCGCCACACCCTATCGATTCGCCGGACCGCTGGCCGAAATTCGCATCCGCAACCTCTTCCGCGACCGCTCCGGTGTCTTGTGGGTGGGTACCGACGGGCATGGTTTGTGGCGCATCGAGGGATCGCGCACCGTACAGTACACCAAGCGGGACGGCCTGATCAACGATTTCATCCGCGCCATCTGCCAGGGGCGCGACGGCAGCCTGTGGATCGGCACCGACGAAGGCGTGAGCCGCTGGCGGCAGGGCCGCTTCACCAACTACGGCGTGGCGCAGGGCCTGTGTTACTTCAGCATTCGCTCGCTGGCGGAAGACCGGTCGGGGGACCTGTGGATCGGCACCGATCATGGCGTGAGCCGCTTGCATGCCGACGCGTTCGCGCGCGATGCCGTGGTCGAACGGCTGCAACAGGAGCGGGTGTGGGCCATTCATGAGGACCCGTCCGGCGGGCTTTGGTTCGGGACCCTCGGCGCGGGCCTGTTCCGCTGGAAAGAAAATAAGCTCACCGCGTACACCAGCGCGCAAGGACTGGCCAACAACAGCATCTATCACATTCTCGAAGATCCCGCCGGCACGTTCTGGATGAGCGGGCCTAACGGTATATCCTCTGTAATGCGGCGCGATCTGGAGCGCGTGGCGGAGAGTCCGAGTGTCCGCCCGGCAGTCACGCTCTACGGCATCTCCGACGGGTTGGAAACTACCCAAATGCACGGCGGAACGCAGCCGGCCGGATGCCTGGCCGCCAACGGCGAGGTTTGGTTTCCCAGCAACAAAGGACCGGTGCGCATCACGCCCGGCTATGGGACGGCCGGCAACCCGCCCGCGGCCGTAATCGAAGCCATCGTGGCGGACGGCCGCACGCTGTCCACGAATGGGAAAGTGGAACTGCCGCCCGGCGACGGCAAGCTGGAGATCCAGTACAGCGCCATCCGGCTGCGGTCGCAAGAGCGCATGCGCTTCCGCTATAAGCTGGAGGGTTTCGACAGCGAATGGACAGAGGCGTTTGGCAGGCGTCTGGCGTTCTACACCAATTTGCCGCCCGGGCGCTACACGTTCCGCGTGGCGGCGTACGAGATGAACGCCCCGGCCAGCGTGTCGGAAGCGGCCGTGGAGATGTACTGGAAGCCGCATTTCTATGCCACAGCATGGTTCATCACCTTGTGCGTGGCCGCCGCGGCGGCGGCGGCGCTGGGCGTTTACCGGTTTCGCTTGCGCCAGATCCACGCCCGGTTCGAAGGCATTCTGGAAGAACGCAATCGTGTGGCGCGCGAGCTGCACGATACCATCATCCAGGGATGTGGAGGCGTGTCGGCGCTGCTGGAAGCGTCCGCCACAGTGGGGGATGCGGACCCGGCTATGAAACAGGGACTGCTGGAGGGCGCGCGCACGCAGATACGCAGCACTATCGACGAAGCCCGGCGCGTAGTATGGGATCTCCGCCAGTCGCCGGCCGCCGAGGGCGAACTGACCGCCACAGTCTCGAAACTGGCCGAGCAGCTCAGCCAAGAGTCGCACATCCCGATCCAATTCGGCGCCACGGGCAAGCAGCGCGCCGTGGAGCACGCCATCGAGCACGATCTGGTGATGGTGGCCCGCGAGGCCCTTTCGAACGCCGTCCGGCATGCCGCTCCTACCAGCGTCCAGTTGCGGTTGTCGTTTGGGGCGCGCGAATTGAAGATGCAAGTGGACGACGACGGCCGTGGTTTCGACCCCGCTACGCCGGCCAACGGGCACTACGGCATCATCGGCATGCGGGAGCGCATTGAACACTTGGGGGGAAAGTTCGTTCTGCGTAGTGGTCCTGGAGAGGGAACCCATCTGGAAGTGGACGTTCCGCTGACCAAGCGTTCATCCACCCCGGCGGCGAATGGAGGGAGCGCATGAGCGCGGAGCCAAAGATCAGAGTAATGGTCGTGGACGATCATCCCGTGACGCGTCTGGGCGTGACGGCGATGATCAACGCGCAGCAGGATATGTGGGTGGTGGCGCAGGCCGGCACCGGCCAGGAAGCCACGGAACTGTTCTGGCAGCATAAGCCGCACGTTACGCTGATGGATCTGCGGCTGCCGGGAATGGGCGGCGTGGAGGCAATTCGCACGATTCGCGCCCGGGATCCGCACGCGCGCTTCGTGGTCTTGACCACCTACGAAGGCGACGAAGACATTCACCAGGCGCTAGCCGCCGGCGCGCAGGGCTACCTGTTGAAAGGCATGTCGCACGGGGATCTGGTGGACGCCGTGCGCAAAGTACACGCCGGCATGCGGTTCCTGCCGCCCCCGGTGGCGCAAAGCCTCGCGGCGCGCACGCCGAATTCCGATCTGAGCGGCCGCGAGCGCGAGGTCCTGACGCTGCTGGTGCGCGGCCGGAGCAACAGAGAAATCGCCGGGCTCCTGGGGATCGCCGAGGCCACCGTGAAGTGCCACGTCAGCGTGATTCTGAGCCGTCTGGGCGTGGAAGATCGGACGCAGGCAGTGGTGACCGCGTTGCAGCGCGGCATCGTACACATGGATTGATAACGCCTGCGTCGATTAGTGGTGAGCGCGGTAGGAATCGAACCTACAACCTAGTGATTAAGAGTCACTTGCTCTGCCAATTGAGCTACGCGCCCGCTTGAAGTCTTCCTGGCACTTTGGCAGCACCCGCCCGCATCCCACCCGTGCGGCGTGCCAATTCAGGATTATACCATCCCGCGCCCCGTTCGCGGATTCGATCCGCGCGGAGATGCGGGATTCCGGGCATCTTCGGCACACGCTACACAGGCACTTCCACTTCCCTGAGGCTCCGTTCCCCGGCCAGTTCCTTCGCCACCTCGATGTAATCGTGGATGGCGTCCCGAATGTTCGCAAGCGCTTCCTCTTCGGTCACACCTTGCGACCAGTAGCCGGGAAGTCCCGGACAAGAGACGCTATACCCGTCTTCAGTTGGCGTCAGGGAAACCGGATACCTCATGCTTTCAATCTCGCACTTCCGCCAGCCTCGATCGATGCCGCCGCAATCTGTGCGATGTCCAACAGCTTCGGCGGCGTCTGGCCCGGCGTTTGGGTCATGGTCCCCAACGCATCCCGGAACATCGTCTGGCAGAACGGACAGGCCGTCCCCACCACCGCCGCTCCCGTAGCCGCCAACTCGGTGGCCCGCTCGATGTTCACGCGCTTGCCCTTCTCCTCGCCCAGGAACATCTGCCCGCCGCCCGCGCCGCAACAGAACGACCGCTCGCGCGCACGACCCGGATCCGCCACCTCGCCCCAGCGCGCAATCACCTCCCGCGGCTCTTCGTAAATGCCGCGGTAGCGCCCCAGATAGCAGGGATCGTGGAAAGCCACGCGCTCCCGCTGCTCCGTGCGCTGCGGCAGCTTCTCCCGCATGCGCGCCAGCAGTTCACTGTGATGCTCGATCTGAAATGTT
>Ga0187887_10000159_pt1 | contig 68429 bp, 65 predicted proteins | sample June2016WEW_7_10_FD_132977 | JGI IMG/M metagenome (GOLD analysis project Ga0187887, IMG submission 132977) | Peatland microbial communities from SPRUCE experiment site at the Marcell Experimental Forest, Minnesota, USA - June2016WEW_7_10 | ecosystem: Environmental > Terrestrial > Soil >... | reverse complement strand
GTTGCTCAACGTCAGCGCTGCATTCAAAACGGAAAGCTTCTTAAATGCCGGGCGATGCAGACTGGCCGGAAGACGCCGGCTGTTGCCCGTGTGCCACAGTCGTTCTGTTTCGCGGTCACGGAAACTCGCGACCATGATCGAGACTGCTGCACCGCGATACTATCGTAACACGTTAGTATAGTCGGTCGATCCTAATCTGAACTCTTATGCCACTTCCGCACAATCTCTTTAAACACCTGCCCGCGCTGCTCGTAGTTCTTGAATTGGTCGAAGCTGGCGCAGGCGGGAGCCAGCAGCACGACATCGCCCGGTTGTGCTGCGGCGTTCGCTTTGCGCAGAGCGTTCTCCAAGGTTTCCGCATGCACGGTTTCAGGGCCTCCGCTTTTCGAAGAGACGATCTGCGACTCGATTTTCTCCGCGGCGGCGCCGATGGTGTAGACGCGCTTCACGCGCTGGCGCAGGAGATCGTTGAGCACGGAGTAATCGCTGCCTTTATCTTTGCCGCCAAGGATCAGGTGAATGTTCGCGGGAAACGACTCCATCGCCTTGATGGTGGCATCGACGTTGGTGGCCTTGGAATCGTTGTAGTAATCCACGCCGCGGATCGTCGCCACAAACTCGAGTCTGTGCTCGACCGCCTTGAAGTCGCGCACGGCTGGGCGGATTTTTTCCGGCGCGCATCCCATCAACGCACTGGCGCACACCGCGGCCAGTACGTTCTCCAGGTTGTGCGCGCCTTTCAGCGGAATTTCGGAAGCCAGCATGATCTCGCGTTGCTGCTGACCTTCGCGGATCACTATGTTGCCTTCCCGCACCCACGCACCCTGCTTCACTTCTTTTTGCCGGCTGAACCAGAACACCTGCGCCCGCGTTCTCGAAGCGAGGCTTACACAGGTGGGATCATCTTCGTTTAGAACTGCGAAGTCGGCGCTGGTTTGATTCTCGAAGATGCGGGCCTTGGCGTTGACGTAGGCTCCGAAGGTTCGGTGACGATCCAGGTGATCGGGGGTGACGTTCAAGATGACGGCTACTTTGGGGCGGAAGGTCTTAATTGTCTCCAGCTGAAAGCTCGAAATTTCGAGCACGATCGCGGTCTCGGGCTGAGCGCGTTCGACCAGCGAAATCGCGGGCGTTCCGATATTTCCGCCCACCAGCGCGGGGAATCCGCTCGCGGTCAGGATTTCTCCAGTCAGGGTTGTGGTGGTCGTCTTCCCGTTGGAACCAGTGATCGCAACGATTGGCCCCGGGAGAAATTGAGCGGCCAGTTCGACCTCTCCGATCACGGCCTCACCGAGGGAACGCGCCTGCACCAGGGCTGGCGTATCCATCGGCACGCCAGGGCTGACGACGATGAAGTCCTGCCCACGAAAAGTGCGCTCGCCGTGGCCGCCGGTTTCGACCGTGATGCCGTGATCGAGCAGCACGGGAATCTCGTTGCGCAGTTCGTCTCCGCTCTTGGTATCGGAGACCGTGACCTGCGCTCCGTGCGCCTTCAGGAAAAGCGCCGACGCCACCCCGGACTTGCCGAGGCCCACGACCAGCACGCGTTTGTCTTTAAGTTGCATCCAATGCCCCTTTACACGGAGAGGCAAAAAAATCAGCTTCGCCGGCCGGGGAACGACACGGATTGGCGCAAATCAATAAAAGAAACTCGCCCCATCGGCGTGAATCCGTGCAAGTCCGTGGCCAGTTTCTCTCACCTCAATTTCAAAGTCGTCAGCGCAAACAGAGCGAAGACCAGCGAGGCAATCCAGAAGCGCACGATGATTTTCGACTCCGACCAGCCCATCAGCTCGAAATGATGGTGCAGCGGCGCCATTTTGAAGATGCGCTTCTTGCGCAGTTTATAGGAGCCCACCTGCAGAATTACCGACATCGCTTCGATCACGAAGACTCCGCCAATAAATGGCAGCAACAATTCTTGCTTGATGATCACGGCTACCGTGCCGATCGCTCCGCCCAGCGCCAGCGATCCTACGTCGCCCATAAACACTTCCGCGGGGTGCGCGTTATACCACAGAAATCCGATGGAGGAACCGACCATCGCTCCGCAGAAAATTGTCAACTCGCCGACCTGCGGCAGGCGCTGGATTTCGAGGTACGTCGCAAAAGTCGCGTGCCCGCTCACATAGGTGAGAACTGAAAGAGCTGCCGCGGCAATCACCGTGCAACCGATGGCCAGGCCGTCGAGGCCGTCGGTGAGATTCACGGCGTTGCTCGATCCCACAATCACGAAAGCCACAAACGCGATGAAAGGTAGGAAAGCCAGGGGCCAGATATGGGGGTAGCGTTCGAGAGTACCGACCACGAGATCGGGGTTAAACTGCTTAAGGAAAGGCACGATCAGCTTGGTGGAATACATGCCGTAGGTCTGCATGGCGATCAGCAGCACGGCGATCACGATGCTGGTGGCGATTTGCAATCCGAGCTTGGCGCGGCCGGTGAGGCCGAGGTTGCGCTTGTGCGCTACTTTCGTATAGTCGTCGGTGAAGCCGATGGCGGCGAAGGCGCAGGTGGCGAAGACCGCGATCCACACGAAGCGGTTGCTGAGGTCAGCCCATAATAATGTAGGAACGACGATGGCGATGGCGATCAGCAGGCCGCCCATGGTCGGCGTGCCGGCTTTTTTCTGGTGCGCCTGCGGACCCTCTTCGCGAATGTATTGTCCGATCTGAAATTCACGCAGCCGGCCGATGACCAGAGGACCGACGATGAGCGCGGTGAAGAGCGCAGTAAGACTGGCGAACGCGGTGCGGAAGGTGAGATAGCGGAAGATGCGGAAGGGCGGAAAATAATGTTGCAGCTTCAGAAACAACAGCCAGTAGAGCAATCAGCCTCCGTCCCGCGTCAAATCTCAGTTCTGTTCGATGCGCTGTGCCTGCCAGGTTTCAAGCGCCTTTTCGAGCTTCACTCCGCGCGAAGCTTTTAAGAGTACTACGTCGCCTGGGCGCGCTTGGCGCGCCAGCCACTCTCCGGCTTCCTCCGGCGTTGCCACGAATTCCGCTACCGTCGGCGTCTGCAGCGAGCCCTCGACCATAGCCTGCGCCAGGCCTCGCACTCCAATCAGCACATCTATTTTTTTCTCCGCTATATGCCGGCCAGCCTGGCGGTGAAGCTCTTCGCCCGCCCGACCCAACTCCAGCATTTCGCCCGCGACTACGATCCGACGCTTCGCCGGCATCGCTGCCAGAGCATCGACCATCGCGCACAGCGCCTTTGGATTGGAATTGTAACAATCGTTGATGACCGTAATGTTACCCATTTGGAGAACCTGTCCACGCTGTTCGGCCGGCGCAAGCGTTGCCAGGGCTCGGACCGCCGCGGAGGGCGTCAACCCGCGTTGCAAGCCCACGGCCACGGCGGCCAGCGCGTTGAGCACATTGTGCTCTCCCACCAGCGGCAATGTGGCGGTTTCGTGAACGCTGCCGACGACGACGTCGAATTCCACGCCCTTCGCGCCGCCGAGTTTGACGTTCTCGGCACGCACGTCGGCCGTGGGCCGGGTGCCGTACATCACGACCTTGCCTTTGAAGTCGCGGCCGAATTGCGATACATATTCGTCATCGGTGTTGAGAACCGCTACGCCGTTGGCGGGCAGGGATTCGATCAGCTCGTATTTCGCGCGCGCGATGCCCGCGATGGAATCGAAAAATTCCAAGTGTACGGCGGCGACGTTGGTAACGACGCCAACCTCGGGCTGCGCGATCTTAGCCAGTGCGCGAATTTCTCCCGCATGCGACATGCCCATCTCGATTACGGCGAGGTCATGCTCGGGCTCCAGCTTCAGCAGCATGAGGGGCAGGCCGAAATGGTTGTTGAAGTTTCCTTCCGACTTCAGCACGCGAAAGCGGGTGCGCAGCACATGGGCGATGGCATCCTTTGTGGTCGTCTTTCCCGCCGACCCGGTGATGGCGATCAGCGGTTTGCCCCACAACTTGCGCACCGCCGTGGCCAGAGTCTGCAGCGCGACCAGCGTGTCCTCGACCGCCAGCAATCGCTTCTCGTCCGCATAGCGGTTGAGCTGGTCTTTCCGCACCACCGCCGCAACCGCGCCTTTTTCCAAAGCCTGTTCCACGAAGTCGTGGCCATCGAGGCGCTCGCCTTTCACGGCAAAGAAAAGCTGCCCCGACGCAATGCCGCGCGAGTCGATCGAATAACCTTGCGCGATAGCTTCCGGCACAAACTTCCCGCTTGCTCCGACGAACTCCGCGACCTTGGCCAGAGGCAACCTCATTTGGGGGCTCCGGCGGCCGCGGCACCGCACTCGAAACCCACAGCCTGCAGCGCCTGGCGCGCGACCTCCAAATCGTCGAAGGGAGCCGCACGTCCGCGCGTGACTTGTACTTTCTCGTGACCTTTTCCGGCGAGCAGCACAATGTCTCCCGGACGGGCTTCGGAGATGGCGAGAGCGATCGCTTTCCGGCGGTCCGGCTCGACGCTGTATTTTGCGCCGGTTTTCTGCAAGCCAACCACGGCGTCGTTAATAATCGCCAGCGGATCTTCGCTGCGGGGATTGTCGGAGGTGAGCACCACCAAATCGCTGCCACGCCCCGCGGCCTCGCCCATGAGCGGGCGCTTCTTTCGGTCGCGGTCGCCGCCGCAGCCAAACATGGTTAAGACTCGACCCTTCGACGCGGACACCAACTCGCGCGCGAGCGCCGTCAGATTACACAGGGCATCGTCGGTGTGCGCGTAATCGACCACCACGGTAAAAGGCTGGCCGCAGTCGACGCGCTCGAAGCGCCCCGGAACGCAGGCCAGATTGCCGACGCCCTGGGCAATCGCCTCCGCGGTGCAACCGCGCGCGACGGCGGCGCCGGCCGCGGCCAGAATGTTGTACACATTCACGCGGCCGATCAGCGCGGAGAACAGCGCGATTTGTTGGCCCGGCGCAATCAGATCGAAGCGCGTGCCGCGGGTCGTGATCTCCACTTTCTGGGCGCGCAGATCGCCTTGCTGCCAGCCGTATTTCAGCACGAGCGAGCTACGCTTGCGGCTGAACTCGGCCAACTTGGCTCCGTACTCGTCATCCAGATTCGTAACCACGGCGCGCGACGGATCGGTGCCGCAGCCCTCGAATAAGGCGCGCTTGGCGGCGAAATACTCTTCCATCGTTTTGTGATAGTCGAGATGGTCGCGAGTGAGATTGGTGAACACGGCGACATCGAAGGGCACGCCATAGACTCGCTCTTGCGCCAGCGCGTGCGAGGAGACTTCCATCACCGCGTCGGTCGCGCCCGCGCCCAGCGCTTCGCTGAAGATGCGATTGAGTTCGAGAGCTTCCGGCGTCGTGTGCGGCGCCGGCAATATTTTCCCGGCCACATGGTATTCGATCGTGCCGATCAACGCACTTTTTCTTTTCGCCGCTTGCAGAATCGATTCCAGCAGGAAGGCTGTGGTGCTCTTGCCATTGGTTCCCGTGATGCCCGTGATCGCGATGCGCTCGGCCGGTCGTTTGTAGAAGTTGGCGCTCACCCGAGCCAGCGCGCGCCGCCCGCGCGCCACGACCGCCCAGGCCACGCCCGGGCGCTGAGATTGCGCCGCCGAATCCGTGACCACCGCCACCGCTCCGGCGCGAATCGCGGGATCGATAAACTGGTTGCCGTCGCTCGATTCGCCGCGCAGGGCGACAAACAGGCAACCCGGCTGCACCCGCCGAGAGTCGTATTCCACACTACTCACATCCGGATTGCCGCTGTGCGCGAGCACTTCCGCTCCATCCAGCAACTGTTGGAAGGTCATTACCCGGAATTATATGGTACGGGGAGTGGCGATCGCGGCCGGGAATGGCGGCGTGAACCTAATTGAAAAGTGCATGGTTACTTATGGCACTTTCCCCATCTTGGCACGGGCGCTACATTGCTGCTATGTCCAGCGGAACCAGCCGTAGCAAGTGCCTGTGCGCGCAATGCGAAATGCCGGAGTCGCAGTGCGCCTGCGAAAAATTCTGCTGCCTGTGCCAGTCGCAACTCGACGTCCGCATCTGCACCGACGGGTTGATGTATTGCGAGGCCTGCCGCAGCGCGTGCGATTACAAAAGCTCGGAGTAATGGCTCCGAGTCCACGGTCGGAGCTTCCTCAGATGACAACCGCTTCCCGATACTCCCCAAACACGCGTCGCATGGCGTCCGAGATTTCGCCCACCGTAGCGTAGGCCTCGACTGCATTTAGAATCCGAGGCATAACGTTCTCGCCGGAGCGCGCCGCCTCTTCTACCTGGGTCAAAGCATCCTTCCATCGATTCGCCTCGCGCCGCGCGCGCAGGGCGCGCAGCCGTTCGATCTGCCGCGGCTCGAGCGCGGGATCGATCTTCTGCGTCGGAATCGATTTCTCGTGCTCCACTGCAAAGCGGTTCACTCCGACGACCACCGCCTCTTCGCCATCGACCGCCTGCTGATATCGATACGCGGCGTTTTGAATCTCCTGTTGCACGAAACCGCGCTCGACCGCCTTCAACATACCGCCCATGGTTTCGATCTTGCCTAGGTATTCGGCGGCGCGCTTTTCGATCTCGTTGGTCAGAGACTCGATGTAGTACGAACCCGCGAGCGGATCGACCGTCTGCGCCGCGCCCGATTCGTAGGCGATGACCTGCTGCGTGCGCAAGGCGATTCGCGCGGCCTGCTCCGTGGGCAGAGCGAGGGCTTCGTCGTAAGAATTGGTGTGCAGCGATTGCGTACCGCCTAGCACGGCCGCCAGCGCCTGAATCGCGGTGCGCACGATATTATTTTCCGGCTGCTGCGCGGTCAGGGTCGAACCCGCCGTCTGGGTGTGAAAGCGCAGCATCCACGAACGTGGGTTCTTCGCCTTGAAATGCTCGCGCATGATGCGCGCCCACATCCTGCGCGCCGCGCGAAACTTCGCAACTTCCTCCAGAAAGTTGCTGTGGGCGTTGAAGAAAAACGAGAGCCGGGGGGCGAATTGGTCCACATCCAGCCCGGCTTTTATCGCCGCCTCCACATAGGCCATGCCGTTGCCCAATGTAAAAGCCACTTCCTGCACCGCGGTCGAACCGGCTTCGCGCATGTGATAGCCGGAGATCGAAATCGTATTCCACTCCGGCACGTTTTCTTTGGCCCAGGCAAACATGTCGGTGATCACGCGCAGAGCCGGCTCCGGCGGATAAATATAAGTCCCGCGCGCAATGTATTCCTTGAGCACATCGTTCTGCACCGTGCCCGAAAGCTTGCGGATATCCCCGCCCTGCCTCCGCGCCACCGCTACGTACAAGGCCAGCAGAACCGATGCGCTGGCATTGATGGTCATCGATGTAGAAATCTTGGTTAACTCGATGCCCTCAAATAACCGCTCCATGTCTTCGATCGAATCGATGGCTACGCCCACCTTGCCCACTTCCCCTGCGGCGAGCACGTGATCCGAATCCATTCCAATCTGCGTTGGCAAATCAAAGGCCACCGAGAGTCCGGTGGTCCCGTGCGCGAGTAGATATTTGTAGCGTTTGTTCGATTCCTCGGCATCGCCCATGCCGGCGTATTGCCGCATGGTCCACAAACGTCCGCGGTACATGGTGGCCTGCACGCCGCGAGTGAAGGGATATTCACCGGGATAGCCGACTTCGTTTTCGTAGTCGGAACCCTTGAGATCGGCGGGAGTGAAGAGCGGCTTGATTGGAATTCCGGAGGAAGTTTCGAAATCTGCGGCGGTATCGGCGGGTGGCGACTTGAGCTTCGAGGTCGTCACGGACTCTTCTTTGAGCTCGGTCTTGAACTGCGTCATGGGTTACCTCTTTTTTTTCTTTACCCTCCAGAACGAGCTTACGCCAAACCATGCAAAGGTCATGGTGAAACAAGTTGCAACCACCACGCGTCCCAAGCCTGCATGCCCGGTCTGATATTTCGAATATTCGTGAGCCAGGGCGATGCCGCCGCTGGCCGCCATCACCAGGAAAACCAAGCCCGTAACCTCAAGCCACAACTGGTGAAGCACTCGCCCTAGGGCCCGGGCGGTGGCGAACAAGCCTTGCTTGGCGGCGCGCACAGTGCGGCTGCGTTGGGCCTGCTGCGAGGCCACCCGCGCCACCACTCCCAACTTCCGTGCGGTAGAAACCTTGTTCACGGCCTCGATTTTAACAGCCTTCGGCGCTACAATAGCGCAAACCTGCGCCGTGCGGAAACGGCGCGGGGGCTGCAGGCATCTAAGAGCTGGAAACTCTTATGACCAGCGGCGGACCGGGGGACTACGTGGATCAGCAACTGAAACAGCTCATGAAGGAACTCGGCGAAGCCATCAACGAGTCGCTCTCCGACTCCGAACAGATCGCCGAAGTTGTCTCCCGCATTAAAGAGGGCGGCTACGATATTTTCCTGGTGCTCGAAGCCACCATCGGCGTCAGCAAGCAGGGCGAAAAAAGTTCCGACAAAACTTCTCTTGTCACCACGCTCTCCACCAACCCCGAATTCAAAATCAACGATCAGGATCTGAAATTCCTCAAATCCCTGCGCATCAAGATTGAGGAAGAAAAAGAAAAGTAGAAACCCCGACCTCGGACTTCCGCTCGAAGCTTCTTTCTGGAACTGGTTCCACTCGTGGGTATACGGAGGCTTGTAGCGCTGCTCTGTCCTCTGTCACCGCTCGCCGTACGGGTACGGCCTGGACAAAAAAAAACGGGGCTGACGGTTTATGTATGAAGATCCGTCAGCCCTAACACTAAAGATAGCGAGCCCAAGGGGTTCGGCCCAGGTTACTAGAGTTACTTTCGTGACCTTGCGGGCACGGAAGCTCTAGGATTCACTGCTGTTTACATCGCTGGAGGAATGACCTCGCATTTCTCGTTCAGTTGTTGTTGAGGTGGGCACACTGGAATCGGGCCTCCGTCCGGGGCGGGAACCTGCGGAACGGCGGTCGTAGCCATTGCGCCCACGAGTCCAAACATCAGGATCGAAGTCCTGACTGCGTTCTTCATGGGTTTTCTCCTGCCGCGACTTGGGTAGAGAGGAAAACTACCCCAGGCGCGGTGGAAAATTATAAAGCACGAGTCAAGTCTGCCCTTCCGCAAGGCCGATTCTGGCCGGAGCATCGCCCTCCTCCCGCCGCAAGAGAAATTTCTAACTGTTAAATTGATTCCTGAATAAGCTTCTTTCTTTGCGGCGTTTACCAAGATTGGATCATGCTTCGCTTTAGCTTGGTGCGGGAGGTGGAGTCGGAGTGGAATGAGGAGCTAGGGCTTGTTACGAAATCCGGAATTTTGAGGCGGGAAAAATCGAAGTGCGGGTTTGGAGATGTTTCCGTTCGGGCGTACACTTCGGGACTATTTCTTCGGGACTATTTCTTTAATCTTATTTCTTTGATCCGGCGCGCGCCGAGAAACCATGAAGTGCGAGGCCAGCGACGGTAGCTGCTGGGCTTGGGGCTGCTCCAGCCGCGGCATCGGGTTGAATCGAGGGGCTGGCTTGAGTTCGCGATAGCGCCCGATCGACCATGCCTTCGAACATCGGGATCAAGGAGTCGGCGGGCACGGGATGCTGAATATCAGTGAGGCTCTGCTCCCAGCGCTGCGGGCGCAACAGGTTGGTGTCGGCGTGGCGCGTCGCGAGCTTGGCCAGGGTATAACCCAACCAGATGAACAGCGTGCAGTTGTAAGCCGCCATGCCCAGCAGGCTGATGGAAACCGTGCCCAGGTGTTGGCCCACCCAGGAAGCGATCACTCCGAGCTCCACCACGGCGAAGAGGCCGAAGCCGAGCGCGATGCCGAAGCTTTGCTGCCGCCGGGTGACGCCGAGATAATGGGCGAAGAAGAGCAGAAAGAGCACCATGCCAACCTGCATGATGCGTACGCAGCGCTGCGCGGTAAGAATGGCTTGCACCCAGGGAACGGTCTGGGCGGAGTTGGTGGAAAGCGACACTACTCCGGCGACCAGCAACATCACCAGGCCTGCCCAGCGAAACAGAACTGTGCCTAAATCGCGCAGGGTGTGAAAAGGGCGGAAGACATCGAGAAAGGCCTCGTGGATTACCTTGAAGCCTAGAAATACGCTGATGGCGGTGCTGAGCCAGGAAAGATAAAAGAACACCGAATAGTTGTGGCGAATGGGAAAGATCAGCGCAAAGGCCAGAATCTGAGTCACCACGTAAGCAAAAAAGAAGCGGAATTGGCGGTGTTGCCCACGGCGGAACATCAGGATTGCGATCAAGGCTTGCAGAACGGGCTGCGCCAGCCAGAGAGCGTAAAAAAGATCCGTCATTTTATCGCTCATCCGAGGCACTCCCAGGGCTGCGCAAAAAATTTTTTCTTCAAAAGAAAATCTAGAAACCGACCGGAGATCGAACGGTCGGGGTTATTAGAGAAGTTAAACCTTTTGTCCCAAGTGTTCAATGCACCCAAGTAACCGAGGGTAACGTTACTTTCGGTCATTCCGTAGTCCGAGGCCTGGGGGCGGGCAAATCCGGGTGCTTTGGAGTTCTGACTGGGTACTCCGGTACCGCTCTGCGCGTCGTGCCATTCCCGAACTATCGATGAGATGGCTTCTAGCCAGAACAAGCCAAGCGCGCGAGTCATGCCAGTTAACTCGGGACGAGTCAAGGCTTTACGCGTCCGGCACGGAGTGGATGTAGGCGCGCATCATGCGGACTTCGTCGTCTTTTTCGTCAAGGTCGTGCAGCAGGATGTCGCGCAGCGAAACCATTCCTATGAGTTGACCTTCGAAGCACACCGGCAGGTGGCGGAAGCCATTGCGCCGCATCAAGGTCATGCAGCTCTCCACTTCCTCGTTGGTGCCGACGGAGACAGGGTCATCGGTCATGACCTCGGCCAGGCAGGTGCTGCGGGGGTCGAGGCCCTCGGCTACAACCCGCCTCATCAAATCTCGTTCGGAAAAAATCCCCACGAGCTCTCCGTTGTGCAGCACGGGCACGGCGCCAATATTGTGCTGCACCATCGTGCGCACGGTTTCGAGCACGGTCTGGCCCATCTCCGCCTGGTGGATTTCCTGCTGCTTGATCAAATCGCAGATACGCATTTTGATCCTCCCCTCGAACTCTTCGCAAAAAGCTGTACGGGGCGCGAGTATATGCCGAAAGCGGGCGGGGGGAAAGAAGAAAAGCTGCGGACCGATGGGAATTCGGTGGCGGAACACCATTATGGGAAGGGAGGATTGAGTCGGGGACTTGAGTCATCGAGTGATTGAGTCATTGCGCGATTTGAAAACTTGCGGATTCGTTTCAAATTACCCAATTGCTAAATTACTCAATCACCTGAGGAAAATGAAGTAGGCCGAATCGCGCCAGGCTGCGGGCAAGCTTGCCTGCGCCCGCGCCGTCAGTACGATGCTGTATGCGCCGTGGTTGCCCAGATCTATTTCTTCTAGAACATCGCGCTCGAGAGCGTCTTGCCGCTCCCGTCTCAGCGGCGGCTGGGGCGCGATCACGGCCAGGCATGCCAGAAATTCGTGAATATCTTCACTGCGGCAACCCCTGCGGCCGCCGTCGCGGCCGCCATCGCTGACCAGAAAGGAAACCTCTGCCTGTTGCGAGGAGTAATGCCACGCCAGCGATGCCGCCAGATTCACCGCGCGTTCGTAGGCTTCGCCGGAAATCGCGTCCGCGCAAGGATTGTCGAAGACGATGCGAAGTTTGCGCTCATCCTCGCGGCTGAACTCGCGCACTTTCAGCGAGCCCGACTTGGCCGTGGCTTTCCAATCCACGTGGCGCGCCGAGTCTTCCGGCATGTATTCGCGGATGCGGTAGAGGTCGGAGCCGCGGCCGCGCGCAAAGCTCTCCCACTCGCCACGCACGACGGGAAGAATTTGCAGTAGCTCATCCGGCGCATCGACTGGAGGGTAGACCAAAATCTCCCGCTGCAGTGCAACGTTCCGTCTCTTGGTGAGAAAAGCGAAAGGGAAGCCAGTGGCCACGCCGAAGCTCGATTCGCAGTAACGTCCGCGCCGCTCGAAGCGGAGGTCCAAGTCGGCGGTGAGGATTGCCCGCGGCGGCAGGTAGGGAAAGTGAACCATGCCCTCGAAGATTCCCGCAGGAGGCGCGATTACGCTGACCCTCATCACCTTCCAGTCGCGCACGCGGAACCACTGATCCTTGGGCGCGCGGTTGGAGGGAAAAGCGAAGGTAGTTGGCTGCCAGCGCCAGCGCTTGCGGCTCGTCTTTTTTCCCGAGCGCGCCGGAACTACGCGAATCGAAAACGAGGGCAGAAATCGGCGCGGATTGCGCAGCAGGATTCTGCCTGCGACTGCGCGCCCGGCAAAAACGTGTTCTGGAAGCCGGACATCGAGTTCTAATCCACGCAGCCCCAGCGCGGAAACCACTCCCGACACCAGCATCGCGGCCAGCATCGCGGCCACCACGATATATAGAAGGTTGTTGCCGGTGTTCAGCGCCGCGATGCCGATCACCAGAGTTACGAGTACATACATCACGCCGACTTTGGTGACTTCATAATCGAAGCTCTCGCGGAATCGTTCTACGGCGACGCGACGCGCCAGGTACGGCACCGTGACTAAACCTACCCACGCTGCCACTAAGAGCGCAAGCGAGGCCAGGATCACCGAAGACAGCAGATCGCCCGCCTCGCGCGAGGCGGTCGAAAACAGCGCCGCGCCGAAGGCCAATGCCAATCCCACCAAGGCCAGGACAAAGCGCAACCACACTTCCGCCGCAGGCCGCCAGGAGCCGGCGCGGCTCGGGGCGGAGTTGGACTTGAAGGGATGGGTGTATGCGGAAGCCACTAGCTCGGAGCCTAGCATCGCACGGAAGAACGAGCAACGCCGATCGGCTTGCGAGGGAAGCCTTCGTAACCATAGGGCGGCAAGGCTCAGTTGAACTTCTGGTGTTGTCTTAGGAGCCGCTTTTCAGGCGTAGCCAAGGGTCTCGCTTGGTGCATGCCTCCATTCGCGCGGGAGATCCCTCACCCGGCTGAACTGCGCCGGGCTTCGGGATCACACCCCGAGAAACGGGCACCGTCAAATGAGCCACGGCCCGCGAGACGCCCATGAGACCCATGACCCATAAGACGCCGCCGTTCTCGACTTCCCAGCTTTTGTGGTAATCTTCTCGGTCAAAAAATGAGTCCGCTGTAAGCACACTTTCGACGACCCGTAAGGGGACTTCATGACTCTCAGCAAACGTTCGCTGGCGGAGTTTGTGGGAACGTTTTGGTTGGTATTCGGCGGGTGCGGTTCGGCGCTGTTCGCCGCAGGCTTTCCCGCGCTCGGCATCGGCTTCACCGGAGTTGCCCTGGCCTTCGGTCTCACCGTGCTCACCATGGCCTTCGCCCTCGGGCATATTTCTGGCGGCCACTTCAATCCTGCGATCAGCTTCGGGCTGATCGTGGGCAAGCGCTTTTCTCTCTCCGATTTGCTGCCTTATGTCATCGCCCAAGTCGCGGGTGGCATTGCAGCCGCGGGTGTGCTCTACATCATCGCCAGCGGAAAGGCTAACTTCGATGTACACGCCGGCTTTGCCTCGAATGGATACGGAGCCCATTCTCCCGGCGGCTATTATGAGGTGAGGTTCACAGACGTCGGGTAATCTGCTGGATCCGGATCCTGCCCGTTGAACCACCAGACCGTGTTCGACCCGGTGATTGTGGGGGCGACGTTCGTGGGGGCGCTGGGTTGCTCCTGGGTTAGCGGGCAGACCGAGAAGTATTCGGCGCGGCCCCAGTACATCTCGATGCTTTCAGCGTAGTGCTTGGTGGTGCCGGCGGCGACTCCTTTTATGGTGTTGCGGTTGGCGGTAGCGATGGTGGTGTTGTCGGTCCACCAGGTGGGGAAGTACTCGGTGATGATCTGGTTGCCTCCGCCACAGGAGTCGCCGGCTTCGACTTGTTGCGTCGAGGTGGCGTCCACACCGACGGGCAGCGGGTTGTACACCATGAACGGAGTTTCGTAATTGCAGCAGAGGGCGCAGCCGTAGGCGGCATGGCCGTAGGTTTTATCGAGAATCACTTTGCCTTCGTAAAGAGTGCCGGCAGCAGCGTCCCTGTGATCGAGAATGCGATAGGCGCCGTAAGTGAGTTAAGTGCGTGCCCATGATTTTAGGTTAATGTCCGGCCTTCTCCTGGAGTCTTCGCAGGTCGGCTCGCATAATTGATCTCACTCCTTCCTCGTGTTCGCTCGCGATCTCCTTTTCCAGGGGAGAAACTGCGGATGAGTTTCCCAACTTCACTAGGGCATGGCTCGCTGCAATCCTAACCGTTGGGTTTTGGTCTGACAAAGCTTCTGTCGCGATTCCGAGGATTCTATCGAGGTCTGCGGCCGAAACCTCTTGGAAGCGAGGTAGCTGTGACAGCGCGAGTACTCGCGCGCCCGCATCTGGCGAGGACTGCACGACCCCTTCAATCGAACTGAGGCAGCCCTTATCGTGTAAGTCAAGCAAATACTTAGCCGCATATACCTTCAGATGAGGGGCTAGTTCAGCGTCGTCGCAGGATTCTCTCAAAACGAAGAATCCCTTCTTGTCTCCGAATTTCGCTAGTGCGAGAGCGATGTTCACACGTGTTTCGGGCACCTTTTCAATCATCAGGGCGGTTTCGATCGCGGGGACGGAGCTCGCTGTCTTGTCTTCGGCGAGCACTAATGCGGCGAGATAGCGGACGTGGGCGTCCGGGTTACGGAGTCCGGCCATCAAGCCCTCCTCGGTCAACGGTATTTTGCGTTCCCGGAGTAACTGTTTGAAGGTTGCGAATCTTCCAGCGGAGGCATCTTGTGAAGCACTACTCGCCGTCAAGGCGACCAGAATAGGCAAAGTGAATCCCACGGAACGTCTAAAGAGTTCTGCGGCCCGTCTTAGGTTTCTCATTGCTCGGATACCTCAGTGCTAGTCACATGCGTCCCGGTTATGAGCGCCTCAATGAACGAATACGTGATCGTATGGTTTCCCACGGGTATTCCGTTGCAGGAATAAGTCTGAGAGCACACTGCCGTACGGTTGGTTTGGCCGGAGGAGGTTGGGAGTAGGCTCACGTTGCTTACCAGGGTATGCTGGTCGTAGAACACGTTTTGCTGCTCGGGGAACACCGGCCCAACTGGTGTCTCCACTCCACCTACCGACACCTCTGCCTGCCCGCCCTCGCCTACGGTAAATGTCGATGAGCCGGCACAGAGGTTCCCCCAGTTCGCGGGGCAACTATTGCTGACCGTGGCCAAGGCTTCGCTTATTTCGGAACCGTTCCAGCTTGTGCCTGCCGGGCCAGCCAGCATGGATGACACCGCGCCGATGCCTGTTTTCAGGCCCGGAAACAGAAGAGTGATACTGAGGGGGGTCAAACTGCTGACGGTAGTGGAGGAGGGACAACCCACGTTCGTAGGTGCGCTGGGCTGCTCCTGGGTTAGCGGACATACCGAGAAGTATTCCGCGCGGCCCCAGTACATGTCCTCGCTTTGAGCGTGGTGGTTGGTGGTGCCAGCGGACACTCCTCTGATGATGTTTCTGTTGGCGGTGGCGATGGCGGTATTGTCGGTCCACCATGTGGGGAAGTACTCGGTGATGATCTGGTTGCCTCCGCCACAGGAATCGCCGGCTTGGACTTGTTGCGTCGAGGTCGCGTCCACGCTCACGGGCAGTGGGTTGTACACCATGAACGGAGTTTCGTAGTTGCAGCAGAGGGCGCAGCCGTAGGCGGCGTGTCCATAGGTTTTATCCAGAATCACTTTGCCTTCGTACAGAGTGCCGGCAGCACCGTCGCTGAGATCGAGAATGCGATAGCCGCCGTAGGTAAGATCGAGTGGCAAAGTGTGGCCGTTCTTGTCGGGAATCTGGTCGCGAATCAGCTTGCCGAAATCGAATGCCATCTGCTCATCCGGCCCAAGGTTCTGCTCGACCTGATATTTGCTTCTGCCCTGATCGTAGAGGATGGTCAGCTGCGCGCGCTGCGGCTGATTGCCGCCGTTGCCGACCGTGACCAAGGAGTTGTGCATGCCGTCGACTTCCCATTTGCCCGCCTCCCAGTGCGACGCGAGCTGGTCGCTGAAGGGAGTCTGAGCGCCGTAGCGTCCAGTTTGATCATAGCTGGCGGCGATGGCTAGTAGGTCATCGGGCTGAACCGGGGCGCTGAGGATCGCTGCGGCCCAGTGAGCGTCTGCGGGCAGGAGCCTTTGCGCTTGCAGGGCGGATACGTCGATCATCTGCGTCTGATTGGGAGTGAAGGGTAAGTTGATGGGAGCGGTCTTTCCACTGGCCGTCGCCGAGCGCCAACTGAAACGCAGGTGGCCGGTGAAGCTCTTGGCGGAGGCGTTGCGCACCAGAAGCTTGGGTTGCAGGGTTGTTCCACCGGGGAAAGCGAGAGAGGGGTCGGGATCGCCTAGGGCGAGCATGGGAGCGCGCGTGGTCCACTCCTTTACGCCGCCAAAACTTCGGGAGGCCAGCGTTGCGCCAGGATCGTGGGAGAACATCTTCATCACCGCCGAAAAGCCGCTGGTCTCGTCGAACAGCAAGTGCGCGGAATCGAGCGAGCGAGCCCGCTCCCTGGCTCATTTCTATTCTAACGCCGCCGTAGGAGCCGGTCAGGGCTGACTGCTGCAGCAGGGAACGAATGGCAAGACGCTTTGTTACACGCGCGTTCAGGCTCAGCTTTTGTTGCCAAGCCTTGCCGCTGGAATCGTAAAGCATCAGATTGGGATTCAATGTCTGATCGCCGGCGTTGCTAAGAATCAGATAGCCGGTTACCGTTTCGCGCGGTAGCCACCAGATGCCCTCGCGACTGCCGGCGTCATATGCGGGCCTGCGTACCGAAGCGTCGAGGTGAAAGGCGATCGGCTGGCCGACCGCTTTCACCATGACAGCGGCATACATGGCGCGCCGCACTTCGGCGCTATAGCGGAGAACCAGCGATCCCCAGGAGCCGGCGAGTTGCGGGGCGGCCTTGAGCAGCGAATCATAAAGATCGAGGGAGACAACATCGCCGGACTTTATGATGACCGCGGGCAATGCGGTCTCCACGCCGTCTGCAGTGCGCACTGCTGGTGCGACAGTGAGATCGCTGGATTCAAGATTGTTGCGCAGTTGCAATTCCGTGCGCCAGCCAGGCTCCGTCGTCCAGTAGACGACGTATTGCTCGAAATGCTTTGCCGCGGGGACAGTCTGAGCGGAACCTCGAATCGAGAAGAGAAGCGGAAGAAACACGACAGCAGCAGCGTAAGGCGTGCGCGACATCGTCGCCGTCCTCCAGAGAGATTTTGATTGCCCGGTGGTCGGCCCAATATGCGAGAGCACTTTACACTGGGGAATTCTCACCATGCAAGAGGAAAGTTTTGCTTGACGAGTGCGCCCGAGCTGGACTAGAACCGGTTGCTGGTACCGCCGTTCTGGGCCTCGCGAGGCCTTACCAGTGAACCAGGCTTTCACGGTCCTCGACCAGCACGACCTCATACTTTTCGATCATGGGCATCAAGAGGTTTTCCAGTTCGCGCTTCCACAGTTCGCCTTCGTAGAACTTGGCTTTCATGGGCTCGCGCGAGGCTAGGTCGGGAAAGCCGCGCATGAAGAAAAAAGTGTCGGGATCTTCGATGGAGAGAAACGGGCCTAAAATCTTCATTCCAATCTCATGGTGGGCGGGAATCGATCTCGCGCGGAATATCTCGAGAAACTCGGAGCGCTTGCCCGGCTTGAGCTTGTAGGTGCGCATTTCGATGATCATGCGGGTGCCTCTCGCCTCCACTTGCCAGGACAAACTTTGATTTTGCGATTGTAGAGGGAGAGCGATCTTTTTTCTTGATCTTTGGGGGTTGTTCGGGGCCGGGTATTTGCCCCTTTTTATCGCGGAGGGTCGCGGAGAACATCTCGCGGAGGTCGCGGAGAATTTCTAGCGCGCGGCCGCGTGGTCGGCCAGGCGTTGCTTGCTGTAGCGCAGGGCTACGTTCATGAAGACGTTGCCGAGAGAGGTTTCGAAGCAGATCATCAGCGCTTCTACATCTTCGCTGCTCTTATCGCCTTCTTCGGAGGTGAGCAGCAGCGGCGGGTGGACGCGGAAGTGGAAGCCCTGGTCAGGCGCTTTCTGCCTTTGTCGCCGAGGTTGTGCTGACCGCATTTTTCCTGATCGTCATCATGGGGTCGACCGACAGCCGCGCCCCCAAGGGCTTTGCGCCAATTGCCATCGGCCTCTGCCTGACGCTGATTCACTTGATCTGCATTCCCGTAACCAACACCTCGGTGAATCCGGCGCGCAGCACCGGCCCGGCGATTTTTGCCGGTGGCTGGGCCTTGCAGCAATTGTGGATGTTCTGGGTCGCTCCGCTGATCGGTGGCGCGCTCGGCGGAGGGATTTACAGAGCGTTGTTCGCCGAGTAGAAGCCTTTTTTACGGAAGGTGCACGAAAATAAGGCCGCGTCCGAAAGGCGCGTCCTCAACTCTCCCAGCAATCCGGCGAGTCGTCGTTGGTGGTGGTCAGTTTCCCCGGATCGGATCGGAGAAAGCGGTCGAGCTTTGCTCCACCGGACCGCCGCGGGCGGCTGTCCCCACACCGGCAAACACCGCCCCTGATCGCCTCGCTTAATTCTTTTTCGAAGCCAAAGCGGGGGCGGTTGAGGAGGTCGCCTTGGCGTTCTGCTTCAAACCAAACACCTGCAGTTGTTCGAAGCTGGCTACGTAGACTTTGCCGTTCGCCACCATCGGAACCAGATTGGAGTTGCCGCCCTGGTTCGGCCAGTTTCCTGCCTGGTTCCTATAGATAGGGGTCATCTTGCTCCCGCCGGCCTCTGGGTTGAAAGCATAGAGCGAAATGCCGGGAGAACTCGGCGAGGCAGGCCGCGACAAGGCCCAGATGATTGGGTTGGCATGGCCATTCGAGGAGACGCTGGTGAAGAAGCCTGGATCCTGTCCCCCGGCGGAGATACTACCACTGGTAACACCGGTCAACTTAGGAGTGGGCGAAGTCTGCAACTTCCAGACTTGAACACGGTTGTAGCCACTACTCACGACTCGAGCCAGTCCGTCGGTGGGATCGACGAAGTAGGACTGGCCGCACCAGCAGCCGCCAATGTTATGCGTGCCCAGAACCTGGTTCTTGGTGGTGGAATATCCGCCCAGCTTATCCTCGTTCATGAAATACATGTTGCCATCTTTCCCCGCCGCCACCGCCAAATGAGGGTGCGGCCCAGGCTGGTCCGGCAAAATCATGGCTCCGCCCGAGCCAAAATCGGTGTCGCCCTGGTCGAGACTGGATTGGTTGGAAGGAGTGAAGAGATCGACCACGCTGGTGAGATTGGCCGATACCTTGACCACGCTTTCCTGGATGCTGGTGACGCCGTCGTAAGTGGTCCCGGAAGGATCGGAGTTCCCCGTCACAAATAAGATGTTGCCGGAGTCATCGGCCGCCGGCCCGTAGCCAGACATCCAGATCGAAGAGAGAAAGAAGTCGTTCGGAGATGAAGGCTGTAGATCGAAAACTTCATTGGCCGACAGTGGCGCCAGCGTAGCCGCATTCCAGCCCAGCAGCCACCCCCGGGAAAGCTTGGCCGAGTAGTCGCAGAAGCTGCCAAAGCCAGCGTAGACGTTGCCGTTCGCCAGTAACAGGGCCGGGCGCTGGCGCTGATAGGTGGCATTGAAATTGAAGATGCTGCCGTCGCTAAGCGTATGCGAAGCCGCCACCACCACGGGCGTAACTTTATCGGTCAAGGTGCCGAGATCGAGGGCGTGAATCCGGTGCGATATAGTAATGCCCGTCTGTGTGTAATCCATGACGTACAAGGTGTTGGAGTCGGTATCGATCACGGGAGTCGAGTTGATGCCCACGTTGGGGCCGTTGTTGTTGCAGCCCAGTGGGTAATGCACCGGCGTGCCCAGATTGTTGGTCAACAAGATCGTGCCGGCATTGGCGTCAATGGCATAGACCGTGTTGTTCTCGGTAACCACGTAGACGACATCATGCGTGCCGCCGGCGATGTTTAAGCCGGGCACAACCAGCGGTTCCGCATCGACCTGGTCATCGAGCTTGACGGTAAATAACGGGCCAAAAGAAGCGCTATTCACATTCGCCGGAGTGAGAGTGCTTTCGCTGGAATTCCAACCGGTACGGTAATTATCGTTGTGGTAAGTAGTGACGGCGGTTTGGGCATTCGCGAACGAGACGAGCAGAACGATGGTAGCAAGAAGAAAAGTGCCGGGAAAAATGCGGGCGTACCCTGCCCGCTGGCGAGCGGTAAGACCTGGCGGCGTCATGAAGTCCCCCAAAAATGGCACCTGATTTTGGCAGCAAGCCCTGTGCCAGTCAATGGCTCCGAGCTACCAGAGAGTAAAGACTCCACCCAAACTGCACTGAGAGCGGGGCTCCGGAAGCATCTGGAACCCTTTGATCTGGAACCCTTTGAGAAGATGCACGGTTGTTCTATCAGGAGGGCGGCTGCGAACCTTCGCGCAGCTCGCGTTAAAGGCTTTTGCTCCGAAATCGGGGCACCCCTTTCCCGAGGGTGTGAGCGGGTACTCTAAATCTACTGGCGGTGGGCGGAGGCGCCGGCGGCGATCTCGCGCAACGCGCTGACGAAGCCTTCGGCGGCGTCGGGATCGGCCAGGGCTTCGAGCTGAACTGTGGCGGAGAATTGCGGCGACTCGGGGCGGAAACGGACTTGGAGAATATCCTGGCGCCGGGCCGACATGAGCGCGTTCAGTTCAGCCGTGGGATCTTTTTTCCAGTGCGTGCGCGTAGTCAGGATGACGGGGCCGGGCTCGTAGAACTCCCACTCGCGATCGTCACTCTTCGCCTTGCGCGACGAGATGCCGCGGTTGTGCGCGCTCCAGCGGTGGCGCACGACTTCGAGATGAAAGCTGGGCGAGCCGCCGAGATCGGCCTCGAAGGTGAGAGTTTCTTTCTGGTGCTGCCAACAACTCACCAGCCATTGAATAGGAAGAGCGCGGGGGCGAAAGCTTACGGTGACGCGGGCGTTCTCAAACCACCGCGAAGAGAAGTGCAGGCGGGCTTGCAGTTGCGAACTGCCCATCCATCCCATCCAGCGCGATTCGAGGACGCGGCCCTTGCCGGCGCAGCAGGCGGTTTGCACCCAGCGCAGGGCGGCCGCGCCTTTTTTGCGATTGTAGGTGGAAAACACGAAGTACCAGAGCGCCAGCACGGCGACTGAACCGGCCACGTCGATAAGTAGAAGGCGCCCCACAACGCTTTCTCGGATACCGCTTTCTGATCCCTCTGATGCTCATGGTACGACCGAGGTTGCGGCGAAGCAAGGGGACAAATGGCCCCCACGAAGATTTTGGGGCTGTGTTGGGAATATTGCTGTGGAAAACCGGAAGCTTTGCCTCCATCCGCTGGCTGACCGCGCGCGACGGATGCCGGGAACGGGTGCGCTCGCCCGGCTCTCCCGTTACAATGGCGGCGTGTCCTTCATGCTCCGCGAATTCGATCCTTCCGATTTCGAGGCGTTGTGGCGCATTGACCAGGCCTGCTTTCCCCCGGGGATTTCTTATTCGCGCGGGGAGCTGAAGACCTATATGCGGCGGCGCGGCAGCTTCACGCTGATTGCGGAGGAAAGGGTGGAAGCTGGCGCTGAGCCGGCAAAGCGGAAGAAGGCTTCGGCTGCGATTCGATTGGCGGCGAGCGCTGCTGTCGGGAACTCGATTGCCGGATTTATTGTGGCGGAGGGTGGCAGCCGCGACTCCGGCCATATTATTACGATCGACGTGATCGCCGCCCGGCGCGGAGCGGGATTGGGATCGCGGCTGCTGGAGGAGGCGGAGGCGCGCTTGCTGAAGGCCGAATGCCGCGCCGTGCAACTGGAGACCGCGGTGGATAACATTTCCGCGCTGTCGTTTTATAAGCGCCACGGCTACCACGTGATCGAAACTTTTCCTCGTTATTACGCCAACGGCGTCGATGCGCTGGTGTTGAAGAAAGATTTGGCAGAAGTCCCCGAGAATTTTCGCTAACCTTCTATGATCCGCCTATGATCCGCCTATGCATGCGGCGATCTCTTGCGGCTATCTCTTGTTATGAGAGGTTCGCCGTCACTCCCGCGTCCTGTTCTGTAAGGTAAGCGCGCCTTGCCACGACCCCATGAGCGGCGAGGCTTTCCCCTAAGCGCTTTCTAATCGCCCATTGGCAAAGTTCTTGCTCGTGGGAAGGCTGCACTGCGAAATCTCCAGCGGGCCGGCTGTTTCCGCGCTGCGTTCGGCTCAGCGCGCGGTCTGGATGAAGCTGCGGCAGGCGGTCGAAAAATCTGTAATCGAGAGCGAAAGGAAGGTCGTATGCGCGGCTTTGGCCGATTGGGGTGGAGCGGAGTCTGGCTGGCGGTTTTGTCGGGGGTGTTCATGGTTTCAGCGGCGGCGCAGGAGGCAGGCACGCCCGCGGCGCCCGGCTCCGCGGCCGAAGGGGTGGGGGTGTCCGCCGCGGTGCCGATGCCGGCCACCTTCGACGAGGTGATCGATCGCGTGGTCGAGCGCGAGCATCAGTTGCTGGGCCAGATGCGCAACCTGCGGCCCATGGTCGAAACCTATGTGCAGAACCTGAAATCGGACGCTGCCGGCAAGGTCTCTCCCGTCGCGGATCAGTATCTGCTGGGGCGACTCGATATGAGCGATGGGCCGCAGAGTATTTCCTTTACCGGGCAGCCCGGCTTTGGCCGAGGAAAGTTGATGAGCAAACTGGTGGGGGGAATGTATACGCTGCATCTGGAACCCGCGGGCTTTACCCAGATGATCATCCCGGATACAGAGTTCTACAAAAAGTATTACACATTCAACTTCGTGCGCCGCGAATTTCTGGGCGAAGTGCGCTGCCTCGCGATTGACGTCCAGCCCAAGCCGGACGCGCCTGCGGGGCGCTTCGAGGGGCGCATCTGGGTGGAGGACCGCGATTACACCATCGTGCGCTTCAACGGCACCTATTCGCGGGCGAAAATGAACACGTTTTACTTCCATTTCGACAGCTGGCGGCTGAACCTGCGGCCGGGAGTGTGGCTGCCAGCTTACATCTATAGCGAAGAATCGGACATGGAAACCAGAAGCGGGAAACTGCACCTGAAAGCGCAAACCCGGCTGTGGGGCTACGATCTGCGGGCGCTGGCCAAGAACCGCAACGAAGAGTTTGCCCAGATTATGGTCGATCCGCAGGAGCCGGTGCGGGATCAGAGCGCGGTGGCCTCCGATCCGACGCCGGTGGTGGCGGAGCGGATGTGGGAGCGCCAGGCCGAAGATAATGTGGTGGAGCGCCTGCAAAATGTGGGCTTGCTGGCCCCGCCCGGAGACGTCGACAAGGTTTTGCAGACGGTGGTCAATAATCTGATTGCCTCGAATAACCTCGAGCTGCAGGCCGACGTGCATTGCCGGGTGCTGCTAACCGCGCCGCTCGAATCGTTCACGGTCGGGCACACGATTGTGGTCAGCCGCGGGCTGCTGGATGTGCTGCCCGACGAAGCTTCGCTCGCCATGGTGCTGGCGCATGAACTCAGCCACATCGTGCTGGGGCATCGCTTCGACGCCAAGCTGGCTTTTAACGACCGCATGTTCTTTCCCGACGAAGACTTGTTCAAACGGCTGGAGTTCAAAAGCCGCCCCGGGGACGAAGCGGCGGCGGACGTGAAGGCCTTGGAACTGCTGAAAAATTCTCCCTATCAAGAAAAGCTGGCCAGCGTGGGATTATTTCTAAGGGCGCTGCAGGAGAGCGCGCCGGAGTTGCCCAACCTGATTCGCGCGCACATGGGAGATGCGATGGCGGCTCCGAAGAGCATCCGCATGGCGGCCTTGCTGCCTTCGTCGCCGCCGCTCGATGCGCAGCGCATCGATCAGATCGCGGCGCTGCCGCTGGGCGGGCGCATCAAGCTCGATCCCTGGACCGACCAGGTGGAACTGGAGAAGGCTCGCCCGGTGCCGTTGGCGCTGGCGAGCGAAAAGATGCCCTTCGAGATTACGCCGTTCTTTCCCTACGAGACCCGCATGACGCACGAAACCGCCGATAAGGTGGCGAACGGGGGATCGCTGTCGAAGTAATCTGTCGAAGTAATCTGTCGAAGAGATCTGTCGAAGAGATCGAGCGGCGATCGAAGATCGAAGGGACAGCCGGGGGCGGCTGTCCCCACCGGAGACAAGGGCGGCGAGAAAGTATTTGCGCTGCCCGGCTTTTTCCAGCTACCTTGCCTGTGATGAAATCTGCCGGCAAAGTTGCCATTCAGGGCGAGCTTGGGTCTTTCAGCCACGAGGCGGCGGAGCGTATGCTGCCGCGCCCGGTCGTTGTGCCTTGCACCAGATCTGCGGAGGTGTTTGACCGGCTCGATCGTGGAACGGTGGGCGCCGCCGTGATTCCCATCGAGAACTCTTTGGCTGGCACAGTGGCCGAGCACGCTGACTTACTCGTGGCGCGCGACGTATTTATCCAGGGCGAATTTCGCTTGCGCATCGTGCACAACCTGATTGCCGCTCCCGGCGTGAAGCTGAGCGCGCTGCGGAAGGCGATGTCGCATCCGGTGGCGCTCGATCAATGCCGCGATTTCTTCCGCAGCCATCCTCAGATTGAAGCTGTTCCGTTCTACGATACCGCCGGCAGCGTAAAACATGTCGTCGCTCATCAGCTTTTGGACGCGGCCGGCATCGCGGGCCGGCACGCGGCGCGGGAATACTCGGGCAAGATTCTCAAGGCTGGCATTGAAGACGACAAACGCAACTTCACTCGCTTTTTGCTGGTCCGCAAGTTGGTGGCAGGAAGGAAACGAAGATCGGATGCAACGTCTTACTTGCCTCTCATCCCGCGGGGAGCCGACAAGACTTCGATTGCCTTCAAAGTCAAGAATCTTCCTGGAGCCTTGTTCAAGTCACTGAGCGTGTTCGCGCTCCGCGACATCAGCCTGAGCAAAATCGAGTCGCGTCCGATGCGCGGGCGCCCTTGGGAGTACGTTTTTTACGTGGACTTTCTTCGCGGCGACGATGAAGCTGCGCGCAATGCGCTGCGGCATCTGGGCGAGGTGGCGGAGTTCGTTAAGGTGTTGGGGATTTATCCGGCGGCGTGAACGAACGAGGTGTGTCTTGCGCGCCGCCTCCATCTCGGCATCGATCTCATCCAGAGAAGGCCGATCGAAGCCCTGCTCTTTCGCGCTGTTCCAAAGAAGCCTGGAGCCAATCGGGGCGGAAGGCGTCACGATGGCGCGGATGCTGATCGCCTCATTATTCTCGGAGATGGAGCGTCCCGAAAGGGCTTCGATAGCCGTCTTCTGGTCGGGAGAAAGGTCTTTGGCTTTGTAGGTCATGCGCCGAATCAGCCATTTGCCATTGTTGGGCAGACTCGGTTCGTCGTAAACCAAGATTCCTCGCGCCAGAAACAAGGCGCTCAGAATGAAAGATTTGGCGAGCGCACACAAATTCCCTCCGCGATAGCCCCGGTACCTTGGGCATCATGTGCGAATTCGTGAATTGCCGATAGAATGCAACAGCTTCCGGGTCCGCATCGGAAGAGGCCATGAAACCTTTCCCTGTAAACGACATCTAAGCTTGAGTGAGTTACACTCAAGGAGAGCCAATGAATCCGCAACCGCTTTCCGAGCAAGTTGCTAAGCCGCGAGAAACCAACGACGTACGGGCTTTGCCCGTATTGCCCGTGCGGGATACGGTTCTGTTTCCCCACGCCGTTCTACCCCTGACGGTAGGGCGGGAGAGTTCGGTGCAGTTGATCAACTCGCTGGGAGAAGACAAAACCATCGTCGTGGTGGCGCAGCGCGAGGCGCGCGTCGATAATCCGCAAGCCAGCGACCTTTATACCGTGGGAACCTCCGCGGTGGTTCATAAAGTCGTCAAGATGCCCAACCAGAGCCTGTTTGTATTTGCCGAGGGCCTGGAGCGGGTGCGCCTGGGAGAGTTCACCCAGTTGGCGCCGTTTATGCGCGCGCGCCTGCATGCCATTCCCGAGGCGATTCCGCCGGACAGCTCCGAGATCGAAGCCCTGCAGCGCAACGTGCTGACGCTGTTTCAGCAGATCGTCGCCGGTTCGCCGACGTTGTCGGATGAACTTTCTACTGTGGCTATGAATATCGATGAACCGGGCCGGCTGGTGGATTTCATCGCTTCGTCGTTGCCCTCGCTTTCGACGCCGGATAAGCAGGACACGCTCGAGACCCTCGACATTCGCGTGCGCCTCGAGAAGATCAACCAGCACCTTGCCAAAGAGCTTGAAGTGCAGCAGTTGCGCAACAAGATTCAGAGCGAAGTGCAGGACCGGGTGCAGCAGACGCAGCGCGAGTATTACCTGCGCGAGCAGATGAAGGCCATCCAGAAAGAGCTGGGTGAGCAGGATGAGGGCGCGCGCGACGTCGACGATTTGAAAAAGAAGATCGACGACGCGGGCATGCCCGAAGAAGTGAAGAAGGAAGCGCTCAAGGAACTGGGGCGGCTGGCGCGCATGTCTCCCATGGCAGCCGATTACTCACTCACGCGCAACTACGTGGAGTGGCTGGCCGTGTTGCCGTGGGCGAAGACTTCGGGGCAGGAGATCGAGATTCCGAAGGCCAAGGAAATTTTAGATACGGATCACTACGATCTCGAAAAAGTCAAGGATCGCATTCTCGACTATCTTTCGGTGCGGCGGTTGAAGCCGAGTATGAAGGGTCCGATTCTGTGCTTTGTCGGGCCTCCGGGTGTTGGCAAGACCTCTTTGGGCAAGTCGATCGCGCGCGCGTTAGGCCGAAAGTTTGTTCGGCTCTCGCTCGGCGGCGTACACGATGAGGCCGAGATTCGCGGCCATCGGCGAACCTACATCGGAGCTTTGCCGGGACAGATTATTCAGGGCATTCGGCGGGCTGAGACCAAAGATCCGGTTTTCATGCTCGACGAAATCGACAAGGTCGGACGAGATTTCCGCGGCGACCCCGCTTCGGCGTTGCTCGAAGCGCTCGATCCCGAGCAGAACTCGACCTTCCGCGACAACTATTTGGACGTGACCTTCGATTTGTCCAAGGTGCTGTTCATCACCACCGCGAACATGCTCGATCCGATTGCCGAGCCTTTGCGCGATCGTATGGAGATCATCGAGTTGCAGGGGTACAGCGAGGAAGAGAAGCTGCACATCGCGCGCCGGTATCTGGTTCCGCGGCAAGTGGAAGAAAACGGAATCACGACCGAACAGATCGAATTTCCGGACGAAGCTTTGCGCTATGTGATTCGCCACTACACGCGCGAGGCGGGCGTGCGCAGCCTGGAGCGCACCATTGGCACCATCTGCCGCAAGCAGGCGCGGCGACTGGCCGAGGGTAAGAGCGAGAAGCTGGTGGTCACGCAGGAAATCATTCAGGAATTTCTGGGTGGCATCAAGATTCGCACCGAAGGCGAGATCGAAGAGCGCACCGAGCGGCCGGGCGTGGCTGTGGGCCTGGCCTGGACGCCTTCGGGCGGCGACGTGCTCTTCGTCGAAGCCAACGCCATGAAAGGCAAAGGTGGATTCACCATGACCGGCCAGATTGGGCAGGTGATGCAGGAATCCATGCAGGCCGCGCTGACGTGGGTGCGGTCGAATGCCGCGAAGTTGGGCATCGCCGAGGAATTCTTTGCCGATCACGACATTCACATGCACGTGCCGGCGGGAGCGATTCCGAAGGATGGGCCTTCGGCGGGCGTGACCATGGCGACAACGCTGGTGTCGCTGCTCTCGGGGCACCGAATTCGTCCGCTGCTGGCGATGACGGGCGAGATCACGCTTAGCGGCAACGTGCTGCCGGTGGGCGGCATTAAAGAAAAAGTGCTGGCCGCGAAGCGCGCTGGAGTCACCGACGTGATTTTGCCCGCGGAAAATAAAATGAACGTTGAGGAGGACTTGACCAAGGAACAATTGGACAACCTCAAAGTTCATTACGTGAAGACGATTGACGAGGCGCTGCGGGTGTCGTTGCCTGCAGTCGCGCAATCGACGGCGGCGAAGATGCTCACGCCAAAGCCGAACGAGGCCGCTCTCGATTATCAGCCTGCTATTACGGTGCCCGAGGCGGCGCAGGATAAGGTGTTGACCACGCGGGCTTGAAGGAGTTTCTCGCTAGCGAGTGATTGGATTTAAATTTAGTTGCCGGCCTTCGGGCTGGCAATTTTTTTTGCCTGCTATCTTGAGCGACGTTGCCGTTGGCGCAACGCCGATTGGATCGATCACGGCAACCCTTGGTCTGGCCGGCGAAAACCAACGTCCCTCGCTTTCGCGAGGGATGACAATTGAATGGGGACGACGACCCGTAGCGGATCAGCCTACTGGGGAGACGTTTTTACGCGGGGGCGCAAACCCACGTTCAGGCTGAAGAGGGTGCCGTCGTTGTTGGTTCCGCCGCTGTTGGTCGTCCCGTAGAAGATGCCGTTGTTGGCTTGAAATAGCAGGCCAATGGGATAGTCGCCGTCGGTGCCGTCAAAGCTGTGCAGCGTGGTCAGCGTGCCTGCGGGCGTGACTTTGAAGATGGTGCCTAGATTGTAGGTACCGCCATAATAGGTCGTCCCATAAAAGTTGCCGTCGCTGCCCCGGGTGAGCCCATTGCGCGGAGTGGAGCCGTCGGTGCAACCGAGTTGGGAACAAAAGCTGTAAATCGTGGTCAACACGCCCGCCGGCGTGATCTTGAAGATCGAACCCTCATCGTAATTTCCTCCGCCCGCGGCGGTTGTGCCGTAGAAATTTTTATCCGTGCCGAGCACGATTGCGATGGGGTTGCTGCCGTCGCTGCAGAAGGGATAGTCGTCGCAAAAGCTGTACAGGGTCGTCAGCTTTCCCTTCGGGGTGATGCTAAAGATGGTGCCGCCATCCGCGGGGCCGCCGCCTCCCCAGGTTGCGCCGTAGTAATCGCCGTTCGGGCCCAGGGCCAGCACATCGTAAAGCACCGCTCCATCGGCGCAGTTGGCCAGGCTGCAGAAGCTGTAAAGCGAGGTCAAGGTCTTTCCACTGGAGGAGAGTTCGAAGACCGTCCCGCAGCCGGCGGAGAAGCACTCGGTCGAATTGCCGCCGGCAGAAGTCGTCCCATAAAATGTGCCGTTGCTGGCCTGGAGCAGGTGGGTGAAGCCGGCGCCGTCGGTGTTGTTGAAGCTCTGCAGCGTGATGGGCGTGCCTTTGCCCGTAAACTTGAAAATGGTGCCGTAGCCGAAGGCTCCGCCTGAGTCGGTTGCGCCGTAGAAATCGCCGCTGGCCGCCAGTATGAGGCCGCCCGGGCCGCTGCCGTCCGCGCATCCGGCGGTCGGGCAGAAGTCGTAGAGCGGGGTCAGGTTTCCGGTGAGAGTCATCTTGTAGAGCAGGCCGTGGCCATTGGTTCCGCCATTCGTCACCGCGCCATAAAGATTTCCATCTTTGCCCTGTGTGATCTGTTCGCCGCCCGGGTGCTCGCCGTTGGTGCCGTTAAAATTCACCAGAGTGGTGAAGGTTTGCGCAGGCGCCGCTGCCCATGCGCACAGCAGCAGGATGCCACAGCCAATTTTCGACAGCCGAAATGGTTTCATGACTTCTTCCTCTAGCGGGTAAGAGTTTGGAGGCGCTCGTGGTCGACGGCTATCATGGAGCTGTCTCCGTGAGGCGAAACCACGAGTCGAAGCCGGACAGGGCCCGTGAACCGAACTAAAAGATCGCGGAACGATACTATCGCCCAGAGCGCGGGTCAAGAGGAATTCAGGTGGAGTCGGCAGACCCCATACTCAGCAGCCTGGCCGCCGGGTGCCGTCACCATGACGGCGCCTGTAGTCGCGGAGGAACCGTGGCTATAATTTCTGAACTCGATACGACCGTGAAGTGGGCTGGTGTGCCGTTGAAGCTGACGTCCGTCGTTCCCGTCAGATTGTTTCCGAGGATGATGACATTCGTTCCCACCTCGCCGGATGCGGGCACGGTTTCGACGAAGGGGTGCAGACCCACGGCCAGACTGAAGATCGTGCCATCGTTGTCGGAACCCCCGCTCGAGGTTGTTCCGTAGAAAGCGCCGTTCGTGGTTTGAACCGACCCGCCGATGGGATGGTTCCCGCTTGTGCCGTCGAAGCTATGCAGAGTGGTTAACTCGCCTTCGGGTGTGATCTTGAAAACTGTGCCTTTGTCAAGGGTGCCGCCGTAATAGGTGGTCCCGTAAAAGTTCCCCTCGCTTCCGAGGGTCATCCCCTTGCGCAAACCGGAGCCATCTGTGCAGCCGACCTGGGCGCAGAAGCTGGAAATGGTGGTCAGTTTGCCTTCTGCAGTGATTTCGAAGACCGTGCCTCGATTGCTCGCGCCGGAGTAGGTTGCGCCGTAAAAGTTTCCGTCCCTGCCTAGGACGACCGCGAGAGGATTGCCGCCGTCGCTGCAGAAGGGATAGTCGTAGCAAAATGTGTAAACCTTGGCCAATTCCCACTCAGGCGTGACCCGGAAGATTGTGCCGCCATCAGGGCGGCTGCCGCCTCCCCAAGTTGTGCCGGGATGGTCCTTGCCGGTGCCCTGCGTCAAGGCGTCGAATGGCACAGCCCCGTCGGCGCAGTCCGTCCAGCTGCAAAAGGTGTAGACCAGGGAAAAGTTCTGTCCATCGGGGCTGATTTTGAATACTGTCCCGCCGCCGATCTCAAGGGCGCTCCCGCTTCCGGCCAAGTTTCCTCCGTGAGAGGCTCTGCCGTAAAGTCGCCGCTGCTTGCCTGGACTCAGTCGCTGAATCCTTTCCATCGCTGTCGAAATTGTGCAAGATCGTCGGCATATCTTGTCCCGCAAATTTGAAGACGGTGCCATCGTTGAACGGGCCCCGCCCCACGTAGCCCCGTAATAGTTTCCGTCCGTCCCCGACAGGAGCCAAACCGGGTCGGCGCCGTCGGCGTATTCTGATTGCGCACAAAAGTTGTGAAGAACGGTCAGGTTTCCGCTTGGAGTCATTTTGAATAGCAAGCCTTGGCCGTATTCCCCGCCATTTCCCACCACTCCGTAAAGATTCCCGTCAGTGCCCTGATCCTACCGCGCGCCTCCTGGATTGGCCTCATTGGTTCCGTCGAAATTCACCAGCGTGGTGAAGGTTTGCGCAGGCGAGGCCATCACCGATTCCGCCCAGAGCGACAGGATGGCGCAGGCGTTTTTCAACGAGCGATGTGAGTTCCTGATCTTCTCCCCCTTGAGCTGAATCGCAGTTGGAGGTGCTCGCGATGGGCGGCTATCATGTATCTGTCCCGGAGAGCCGCAACAACGAGGAAGAACTGGCCGGGTCCCGGGAACCGAACTACAAACAACGGGGGCCAAAGTACGATCCTTTGGACCGCGGGTCAAGGGAAATCTCGGGGGCTCAATGACGGCCTATGCAGGTGCGCGTTTTATTTTTCGGCGTGTTGAAAGAGTTCGCAGGCAAATCGGGCGAGCAGGTCGAGCTTCGTGAGGGTTCATCGGTGAATGATCTGCTGGAGCACTATTCCTCGCAAATTCCGCGGATAAAAGAATCTTTGCCTTCGCTGGCTGTGGCGGTGAATCAGCAGTACGCCGGGGCGGAGACTTTGCTGAAGGCTGACGATGAGGTGGCACTGTTGCCGCCGGTCAGCGGTGGGATGGACGAGGCAGGGGGCGAGACGCCCGCTGGACAGCCGCCGGGACGGCGGCGCTCCGGCTTTGGCGGCGCTCCGCGCTACGCTTCGATTGTGCGCGATGCGATTGACAGCGCGGGAGTGCTGGATCGCATCAAGCGGGGCGAGGACGGGGCTGCGGTTGTTTTCGAGGGGGTGGTTCGCAACCAGACTCGCGGGCGCAAGACGCTTTATCTCGATTACGAAGCTTATGAGGAGATGGCGCTGGGGCAGATGGAAGGGTTGGCCGGGGAGGCTTTGCGGGGCTTTCCGGTTCGCGAGGTTAGGCTGGTACACAGGCTGGGGCGGCTGGAGATTGGCGAGACCAGCGTTTTGATCGTGGTGGCGTCGGCTCATCGCGCTGCGGCGTTTGAGGCTTGCCGGTGGCTGATCGATACGCTCAAGCGGACTGTGCCCATCTGGAAAAAAGAATATTTTGAGGATGGCGCGGTTTGGGCCGACGGAGAACCTTTTCCTGCGGAAATTCCTCGAGCTCTAGGCAGCCCGTCGGGGGAGGACGCATCTAAGTGAGCGGGCTGACTGCCAAGACGACTCGCTGCGCTCGGCTGGACAGCCGAGGCTGCTGTCCCCACATGTAGCTGGCGCTTATACTTCTTTTGCCGAATGAGAAAATTTCTTTCCCTGATTCTGCTGCTGGTTGGCGCCTCTTACGCGCAGTCGCCTTCTTCTCAAAACCAGTCGCCTCCGCCCGAGACCACGTTGAAGGTCGACGTGAAGCTGGTCAACGTGTATGTCACGGTGACGGATCCTCGCGGTGCTCCCGTCGGCGGCCTTAAGAAAGAAAATTTCGCGCTGGAGGAAGATGGACGGGCGCAGACGATTTCGGTGTTCGAAAAAGAGTCGGCGCTGCCGCTTTCGATTGCGCTGGCCATCGATACCAGCCTAAGCACGCGCCACGATTTGCCGCTGGAGCAGGCCTCGGCCAAGCGCTTTGCGCGCGCGATTCTGCGGCCGATTGACGCGCTGTCGATTTTCGGTTTCAACGAAAGCGTGGTGCAGTCCACTTCGTATACGTCCGATCTGAAGCGCATCGACGAAGGCATCGATCATATACACCTGGGCGCGGCGACGGCGCTGTTTGACGCGATCTATCTCACCTCGCGCTCGCTCGACCGCCGCCAGGGGCGCAAGGTGATCGTGCTGATTACGGACGGTGGCGATACCATCAGCCGCACCGATTACAAAGGGGCGCTGCGCGCCGCCGAGCAGGCCGAGGGCATCGTCTATAGCATCATCGTGGTGCCCATCGAAAATAGCGCCGGGCGCGAGACCGGCGGCGAGCATGCTTTGATTCAAATTTCCGAGGATACCGGCGGGAAATATTATTACGCGACTTCGATGGCGCAACTCGACGATGCTTTTCGCCAGATCAGCGATGAGCTGCGCACGCAGTATCTGCTGGCCTACTATCCCTCGCAGCGGCTGTCGAACTCTTCGTTTCGCCGCATTGACGTGAAGGTTGCGGGGCCGGCGGATGCGGCGTCCTATCACGTGCGGCACAGGGCTGGTTACTACACGACGAAGTCCGATTTCTGACGGCATCTGATTTGAAAAGTAGCGCGTTCTGTCCTCGCTGCCGGCTCGGCGGGCGGGACGCCCACCGGACAGCCGCTGGGACGGCGGCGCCACCGGGCGGAGCCGCGGCTTGGTGCTCGCCGGAAGCTTGCAACAAGGGGTGCAACAAGAAAGATTGTGCCGTTGTTTGATATTCTCGGAGCTTGCGCAAAATACACTGGTACTGCGGCACCGCGGAAGCCATGCCGAGTGATTCATGAAGTGGCTTCTCTCCACCAGGTCGCCGCTAGAAGAACTGAAAACTGAAAGAGGTTCAGTGAATATTCCGAATCATACGGTCAATCATTGGCGCACGACGTTGAACCTAGATGGTATCCGCCGCCTTTCGAAGCCCTGGTTTTTTTTCGCTGCCGCCGTTCTTTCGCTCTCCTCGTCCTTTACGCTGGCGCAATCGACCGTGAGTGCGGGCAGCATTGTGGGCGTGGTGACCGATCCCGCTGGGGTGCCGATCGCCGGCGCGAAGGTGGAGATCGCGAGCAAGACCACGGGCGCGAAGGTACGAGCGCTCACATCTTCCGCCGGGGTGTATTCTTCGGGATTTCTTCGGCCGGGGGATTACCTTCTAAGCATCGCGGCCAAGGACTTCACTACCGCGCGTTTGGATTTCGTGGTGCTCGTCGGCACGACCGCCAATGGCGACTTTAAGATGCAGGCTGGAACGGCTGAGTCTCCCGTCGAAGTTCGAGGCGCCGGGTCAGTGAACCTGGAACAAGCCAGCATCCAGGGCGTGCTGCGAGGAGATCAGATCGAGAATCTGCCGATCAACGGGCGGGATTTTATCGATCTGGCGCAGCTTGAGCCGGACGTGCAGGTCCAGGATGGAGGCACGTTTGACGCCAGTAAGAATGGCATCTCGTCCGTGTCGGTGGTGGGGAAGTTCGGGGCTTCGGCGCGAACGGTGGTGGATGGCGTCGATATAAACGATGAGGTTGTGGGCGGGAGTACGCAGAACATTCCCGCGGGCGCGATCCTCGAATTTCAAGTGGCGCAGTCGATGCTCGATCTTTCCACGGGGCTTACTTCATCCGGTGGGCTGAACATTGCGACGCGCTCCGGCGGCGATCAGCTTCATGGCGAGCTGTTGGGATTGTTTCGTGGCAATCAGGGCGCGGCCTCGCTGCCCGGTTTCCCTACGCCTACGTTTCAGCGAGAGCAATTCGGCGGACGCGCTGGCGGGGCGATGGTTAAGAATAAGATTTCCGGGTTTGCGAGCGCCGAGCGTTCCACACAGAACTTCATCGCCGCGGAGCCTTTTACCTATCCTTTCGATGGATTGCACGCCACGCTCTCGGAGCCGTATCGCGAGTTCAACACCGACGAACGCCTAGATTGGAACGTCAAAGAAAATATGCGGGCGTTCTATCGCCTGAATTTTTTTGCGGAGAGCGATCTGCGTCCCGATAGCTCGGCCAGTTCTACGCAGCAATTCCGAAGCACGGTGAACACCGAGACGCATAGCGCGGGCATCGATTTTCATCGCTGGGGCTACGCGCACAGTATCCGGGCGGAATATCTGAAGCTGCGGAACAAGATCGACGACGCGACGAGTGTTCTCGGCAGCGTGGAGAATCCCATCCCCGGCCTGGGCATTAACATTGGCGCCGGCGTGGGCGGGAATTGCGTTTTCAGCGATGGCGGCAGTTATTGCGGCGGACCGAGTTGGCTCTCGCCGCAGCAGACCGTGCAATCGAATAAAGAGGTGCGTTACGACGGCAGCCGCGTGTTGGGTGAGCACGTCATTCGCTTTGGAGGAGTGTTCAATCGCATCGACGGCGGGCGCTGGGTCGCCTTGGGCACGTCCCCGCAGGTGGGCACGACCTCGGCAGGAACCTCGCCCGATCCGACTTCCTACGCGGCCGATTGGGTGAGCCTGGGCAACGGAATCGGTTCTTCCACGGCGAAGTCGGCGTTTAATTTTTCGGGTGGAGGGCTTGGTCCCGACAATCGCTTGGAGTTGTATGTCGGGGATTTGTGGAAGATTACTCCGAAGCTCACGCTCACGTATGGCACGCGCTACCTGCACGACAGCGGGCTCACGGATACGGGGCCGGGTACGTTGCCCGTGTTGGAGCAGTGGGGTCCGGCGTATGGCAATCGGATTCGCAATCCAAATTTGGATTTTGCTCCGCAGATTGGTTTCGCCTGGGATGCGAACGGGACGGGCAAGACGGTGGTTCGCGGCGGTGGTGGATTATTTTATGAGAACCCGTGGCTGAACAATCTTAGGTTCGGCAGTCCGCGGCTGAGTCAAGGAAATTTTTCCGACGCTCCCACGGTTTGCCAGGGTGGAATTGCGGATGTGTTCGCGTGGCCTACCAGCCTGGCTGGCGTGGCGTCGATTGCGGGGGGAGCGGCTGCGGTGGTGAACACGCCCACCGGTTTGCAAGCCAAGCCGACTTTCTGTGGGCAGACGATTTCCGCGGCTGCGCCCGCGATTTTGGCGTTGAGCAGCGCCTACCGGATGGCAGCTTCTGGAGCCGGCGGGCCTCAACCGAATTCCAATTTCATTGGCACGACTCTGACTGCGTTGAGTCCGAATTACGCGTTGTTCGATCCGAATTACCGCACGCCGCGCTCCTATCAGGTCAACTTCGGCTTCCAGCAGGAGATGCGGCCGGGAACCATCCTGAGCGTGGATTATCTGCGCAACATCGGCGAGCGCTACCTGATCGCGCAGGATGTGAATCACAGCGGGGCCGCGCGCAGCTTCAACGAGGCGAACGCTCTGGCCGCACGGGACGCGGCGCAGGTCGCCAACGGCTGCGTCCCGGGCTTGGCTCAGGTGACGTGCATGATTGCCAAGCTTGGCCAGGCCGGGGCGCAGGCGGCTTACTCCGCGGCGGGGCTCGATTCGAATGTGCAGGCGGTGGGCGGCGGGCCTTGCACTTATTGCGCCTTTCCCGGGACGACGCAGCTTGCCGGAAATCGCGGCGCGGTGGGCGGCCTCGATATGTTGTTTTCTCAGGGCCACTCCGTCTATAGCGGGCTGCAGATGAACTTGTCGCAGCGCATCCGTAATCCGGTGCGGGGCGTGCGGGGCGCGAATTTTCAGGCCTCTTACGCATACTCCAAGTTCGTCAGCCAGGACTTGGGGCAGAATCCCAGCGCGATCAATCTCGCGACCGACAACGATAATCCGCTGCGCTTTACCGGGCCGGACGGCCTGGACCGCAGGCACCAAGTTTCTTTCGGCGGAACTTTCGATCTGCCTTTTTCGGCGAAGCTTAGCATGATCGGGCGTTTTTTGAGCCCCACGGCGCAGAACCTGGAGCTTCCCGAACTCACCAACGGCGGTGAGATTTTTGCCACCGACTGGCTGGGCGCCGGGCTGGGCGTGGACGCGCCGCCGGAGCCGCTGCCGGGAACCAAGATCGGGCAGTTCCAACGCGGGGCCACCGATATCGAAAGCCTGTACAAGGTGATCACGAACTACAACCACAACTATGCGGATAATTTCACGCCGGCGGGCGCCTGTCTGGTGGCGAATAGTCAACCCAGCAGCGCGCCGTTTTCTTGTCCGGGATTGATTTCGGGGCCGGCGGTGTTTACGCCCGGGGATCTGCGGGCTCTGGGTTGGGTTTTGCCCACGCTCGACTCGGTCGGGCCGCACGCCGTTGGCATTCCGTGGCTGAAAACTTTGGACCTGAAAGCGTCCTGGCCGATCAACTTGAAAGACCGTGTCACCATCGAGCCTAGCGCCAGTGTTTTTAACGTGCTGAATATGGCGAATTATTTTCTCCCGGGCAATCTGCCGGGAGCGTCGTTGATCCCGGGCCAGAATGGCGTGCTGGCGCCGAATGTGGTGGGAGGAGTGATTCAGGGTACGAGCCTCACGCCCTTCCGCGCGAATCTTGGCTCGGGAACTTTTGCTCTAGGCACACCGCGGCAATTTCAGTTTGGCGTGCGAATCACGTTCTGACGGCGGACGGCGGACGTCGGACCTCCGACTTCGACTCGGAAAATCAGGCCGCGCGCGGCTGAGGTCGGAAGTCTGACGTCCGAGGTCCGGGTTCACATCCACCGCAAGATGCGGCGTGTACAATGCCTGCATGCCTTTCCACGCGCAGGGAAATCCCAATGCCGCGAAACGCGGGCGGACTCCGCCCCGGGAGGAGACCTTCGAAGAGGCCAGTTTTCTCAAGGCTCTGGGCGAGAAACAGAAGCTGGTGAGTATTAAGCTGATGGATGGGCAGACGGTCAGCGGATGGATCGAATATTACGATAAGAATATGGTGCGGCTAACGCGCGAAGGCGCTCCCAATCTTTTTATTTTCAAGCACGAGATCATGTACATCGCGGAGGACGGGGGCAGGAAGAAGTAAAGTGGCTGTCGGGCTTCGGCTCTCCGGCGGCTAGCCGACGTTTTGTGTGGGTGCTCGCAGCAGTCGGAAGCTGCTTCGTCTTTGCCGCAGCCCGAAGCCCGCTAGCCGAAGCCCAATCTATGTCAAGCGAGAACAAGTTTCTCCCCGCCATGTCGGCGATTGCGCGCGAAGCCGGCGCTCTGCTGATGCCTTACTTTCATCAGCATTTGAAAATCGAATACAAGGGCGAGGCCGACCTGGTTACGGCGGCCGACCGCGCGTCCGAAGGGTTGATTCGCGAGCGCATCAAACAGCAGTGGCCCACGCACGACGTTCTCGGGGAAGAGCAGGGACTCAGCGATCAGGGCTCGGATTTCCGCTGGTACGTCGATCCGCTCGATGGCACGACGAATTTCGCGCATGGTTATCCGGTATTCTGCGTTTCGATTGCGCTGGAGCTGCGGTTGTCTGGCAAAGAGGGCAAACGTATCGCCGCGGTAGTTTACGATCCCACGCGCGATGAACTGTTTTCCGCCGAGCCGGGGAAAGGGGCGCAACTCAACGGCGAGGCGATCCACGTTTCGAACGTAGCAAACTTGAAAGAATGTCTGTTGGCGACCGGCTTTCCCAGCCAGAAGCGGCATAAGAATCCGAATATTTATTTTTATCACCAGATCACTCTGCACACGCACGGAGTGCGGCGCGCGGGATCGGCGGCGCTCGATCTGTGCAATGTGGCTTGCGGACGCTTCGATGGCTTCTGGGAGTTCAATTTGAATCCGTGGGACACGGCGGCGGGAGTGCTGATCGTCGAGGAGGCGGGAGGGAAAGTCACGCGCTTCGATGGATCGCCCTTCGAACTCAACAGCCGCGAGACTCTGGCTTCGAATGGATTGCTGCACGACGCGCTGCAGGCCGAATTCCGAGAGATATTGGCGGGGCGGAACATGGAGCCGCTTCCCGATCCGCGGGAGTATTCGCGGGTGCAGAAGGTCTAACCAAAACCGCAGTGGACGCTCCGGACACGGAGGATTGTCAGAGGAGGATTGTCAGCGATGGTTCGGCAACATAAGCCAAGCATCTCGTTTGCCGGCTTCTTGCTGGGATTGGTGTTCGTCTTGGCCGCCGCGGCCGGCTCTGCGCCTGCTCCGCCCGATGCGGCTTACCAGCAGGATTTCGCAAAATGGAAGGCGGAGCAGATTGACGATCTCAAGAAGAACTGGGTTGCGCTCGCCGGTTTGTATTGGTTGAAGCCGGGGGTGAATACTTTCGGCAGCGATCCGAGTAATGCGATTGTTTTTCCCAAGGGGCCTGCGCATGGCGGCGAGTTCGATCTCGAGGAAAAAGACGTCACCATCAAATTGCTGGCGGAGGCGAAGGCTACGCTGGCGGGCAAGCCGATCACCACGGCGAAGTTGGATTCCGATGTTTCCGGGCACGTTTCGCTTGTCGAGATGGGCAGCCTGCAGTTTTATGTGATCGTGCGCGGGGAGCGCATCGGCATTCGCCTGAAAGATGCCGACAGCGCGGCGGTGCGCAACTTTCATGGACTCATGTTTTATCCGTTGGATATGAATTACCGGGTGACGGCGACATGGGTTCGCTCCGATGGGAAGAAGACCGTTGACGTGCCGACCGTGCTCGGAGACGTTAGCCCTACGCCAGTCGGGGGTACGGCAGTATTCAAGATCAATGGTCAGGAAGTGCAGCTCACCGACCTGCGCGGGAACCCGGCGAAGGGACTGTTCTTTGTCTTCAACGATCTCACCGCGAAGAGCGATACGTATCCGGGCGGGAGATTTCTGCAGACCGATCCTGTGGCCGAGGGAAAAGTGGTGCTGGATTTCAATCGGGCTTACAATCCGCCGTGCGCGGTGACGCCTTATGCGACTTGCCCTCTGGCGCCGAAGGAGAACCGGCTGACGGTGGCGATTCCGGCGGGGGAAAAGTTCGACAAGGCGGCGCACGGGCATCATGAACAAGCCCAAGTCAACCAATCGTCGGCCCTTCACCGCGTTACAATAGTAAGGGATCGGCCGCACTCCGCTTCCGGCTGTCCCTGAGATTCCTTTCGCTCTTACAGGCCTAACGTGATCAACTCTCTTCTGGAACGCAAGATCGACAAGCGGCCGGACAAAGTTCGGCTGCAGGGACGCATTCTTTTTCTTACCGAAGACCCTGAACTTATCACGCGGCAGCTCGCGGGCGAAAACTTGCCCTGGGATACGAAACGTCCAGCGAATAATCCCAAGCTCCGCGACGATATTTCGACCGATGAAATTACTCCGGCGCACTATTGCTTTTACTTTGACGAGACGCTGGGCGAGATTCCTTATCTGGGGTTGAAGTGCGGCAGCGTCACTCCGATTGGGCGCGGCGAGGTGAAGCGCGGCGGCTTTGTGTGCGCGGTGAGCGGAAAGCGGCGCGGCAAAGGGTCGAGCCGCGAGCAATCGCCGTATGCGGAGATGTGCGCCGGAATTCGCGTGGTGATCGCCGAGAACATCGAGCGCATTTACAAGCAGAATTGCCAGAATCTGGGGCTGCTGACTTCGAGCGATTTTTCCATGATCGATAGGATTCGCGGCGGGGACGAGATTGCTTTGAGCGAGTTTACCGCCGGCGAGGATGAGATTACTCGGCAGGTGATTGAGTACGGTGGCTTGTTCCCGTTTAATGTGGCGCGCATGCAGGGGAAAGTTTTTTTGCCGCCGATTGAGACCGCGAAGCGTCCGATGACGGTCGCCGAGAAAATCTTCGCGCGGCATGTGCTAAATCAGGGAGGCGAAGTTGGCGTGGGTCGCGTGAAGCCCGGCGACACGGGCTTCGCTCGCGCCGATTTGCGCTTTAGCCATGAGTACGTGACGCCCATGGCGGCTATCTTTTTTGAACGCTACGTTGGCAAAGACGCTAAGGTGAACGATCCCTCCAGCATTATTTTTTTTCGCGATCACCTTACGTTTCTCGACGAAGTAATCTCGGAAGAGAAAAAGAAACTTGGACTTCTCGACTTGGCTACGCAGCTCAAACTTAAGCAGCAGGATTTTGCGGCCAAGCAGGGGATCAAGCTGCACGGCGAATTAACCGACCGCAAAGGCTCCGAAGGTATTTGCCACTCGATCGTGCTCGAAAGCTATGCGCTGCCCGGGCAGTTGAATGTTGGCTCCGATTCGCACACGCCACACGTCGGCGCGATTGGCTGCGTCGCCTTTGGCATCGGCACCACCGACGTGTTCAATAGCTGGATTACCAAGGATGTGCGGGTGAAGGTGCCGGAGTCGGTGAAGGTGGAGATTCGGGGCAAGCGGCAGGCGAATGCCACGGCGAAGGATTTTATCCTGAAGATTTTGAGCCTCGACTACGTGCGCAGCGGCAAGGCGCTGGCCAAGGTGATGGAGTACGCGGGCGAGGCCATCGAAGAGCTCAGCGTGGATGAGCGCGCGACCATGACCAACATGGCGGCCGAGATTGGCGGGTTCACGGGCATCGTTGCGCCGGATAAAAAGGCCGTAGATTTTTTGGTTGAGCGCCGCGGCATGGATCGCGCGCAGGCCGAAGGCATGATCGCAGGCTTGTACAGCGACAAAGATGCACAGTACGCCCACGTGATCGAACTCGATGCGGCCGAGATTACGCCGATGGTCGCGACTCCGGGCGATCCCGGCAATGGAAAGTATATTCGCGATCTGCACACGCCGGTTCCGGTCGAGATCGCCTACGGCGGCACCTGCACCGCGGGCAAGAACGAAGACATGGATATGTATGCGCTCGTCCTGGCCGATGCCCTCAAACGAGGCAAGCGCGTGGCCGATTCGGTGAAGTTCTACATTCAGTTCGGATCGCAAGAGACGCGCGAGTACTGCCTGCGCCAGGGCTACCTCGATATTTTCCAGAAAGCCGGGGCGCAGGTGATTGAGCCTAGTTGCGGCGCTTGCATTAACGCCGGGCCGGGAGTTTCGACGCGTCCCGATCAGGTGGTGATCAGCGCCCAGAATCGCAACTTTCCGGGGCGCAGCGGTCCGGGGCAGATGTATCTGGCGTCGCCGTTGACGGTCGCGGCCAGCGCGGTTGCGGGGTACATCGTGGAGTATGAGCCTAGCGAGAAGCGGGAGTTGGTAGGGGTTTAGGGTTTTGATTTTCTAGGCAGACGTTTTCTCCTCGGCAGTTTGAAATAGATGGCAGGTCCGCGCTTCGGCGGTTTGTTTTTGACATCTTTCCCCTTGGGCCTATGACCGTTTGAGGAATCGCAGCGCTCGTTTGCTCCAATCTCGCAATTCGGGCATTCGCAATCACTTCTGAGTTCCGGATTTCTCGCCTGGCTTCGTCTGTTCTAGAGCTCTCATTTCGTCGGGTTCTGCTTGGAATTTCTCGACCGCAAGTTCGAGATTCTTACCCTGCAGTTTGAACTTAGCATCTATGATTCGAGGTTTCGGGCGCGAACTGCCGAGCTGCAGCGAGGAAGCTGTGGATTTCTGTTTCGGCTTGGCTCCCGCCATAGTAGACTCCTTGTCGTTTATTGTAGGTCGGCACGTCGGCCTCACCAAGGGTTCTGGATTCATGCAGCCAAGGCCAGAGGGCCTTGCAAGTGGTTGAATTGATGCGGAGTGGCCGAAATCAACCACAGCGGAAGCTGCAACTTTTCTTTCGCATCCGAGTTCAAATAGATAGGCGATTCAGATCGCAGATAAAATCTGAAGGACCGGCAGATCCGGTGGGTGGTGGTGGGGGATCTGAACAAGGGGGATCAAATGCGGTACTTAAAATATTTGGCTTTGGTGGGGGTTCTGATGCTGCCGCTGACCTATTCGCAGGCCCAGGTCGCGGTGGGCGTAGGAATTGGCGGACCGCCCGTGTGCTCGTACGGCTATTACGGATACGCGCCTTACGCGTGCGCGCCTTACGGCTACTACGGGCCTGACTGGTTTGCAGGTGGCTTGTTTATCGGCGCTGGCCCGTGGTACGGCTGGGGACGGCCTTGGGGCTGGGGTGGCTGGGGCTACGGACGTGGCTGGGGTTATGGACGCGGCTACGGTTATGGACGTGGCTATGGCTACGGCCGCGGCTTCGCCGGCGGCCGAGGCGTGTACGCTGGACGCGGCTTTGCGGGTGGACATGGCTTCGCTCGCGGGTCGGCGGGTGGCTTCCATGGTGGAGGCGCAGCGCGCGGTGGCGGCGGCTTCCACGGCGGAGGTGGCGGTTTCCACGGTGGCGGCGGTGGACATGGCGGCGGCGGTCACCGCTAAGCGATCGCGTTGAGGTAGGTGAAGGGAAAACGGCTGTCAGCGGAAGCTGCCGGCCGTTTCGCTTTTACGGAATGACATTCCGCAGGAAGAGAAGCATGAGAGAGTTCTTATTTTTCTTTGCTCGGCGCGACTCTGCGATCCAGGTCCCTATCTTTGCTGAACTAGCGGGCTAAGGAAAAGTCGATGTCAGCCCCTCGGCGGCCGAAGTGTCCTTGAAATCAAAGCCTTTAACGCAGCGCTGGAAGCGCTCCACCCAAAGTCAGGTCGGCGACGTCGGAACGAAGTGCCCTTCCTGACCTCGCTCGAATTCGCTTTTTCCGCAGCCTGCGCTAGAGTTTTTTCTTCTCCTGCCGATGAGGTCATTGTGCCGAAACCCTCTGCAGGCGCCGCCCCCGCCCGCGACGAACGCAAGAACGTCAAGCTGCGTTACGTGGCTCGCCAGCCCATCTTTGATCGCGATCAGAAGGTGTTCGGCTACGAACTGCTCTTCCGCGACGACATGGAGAACGTGTTCCACGGCGGAGATCCCGACGCCGCCTCGCGCTCCACGCTCGACAGTTCGCTGCTGGTCGGCCTCGATGTGCTCTGCGACGGTCGCCGCGCCTTTCTGAACTGCACTCGCGATACCTTAATTCGCGGCCTGATCACGCTGCTGCCCTCCCACTCCACCGTGGTGGAGATTCTGGAAACCGTCCCCCCGGATGCAGAGGTTGTGAAAGCCTGCCAGCAACTGAAAGAATCTGGCTACCTGATTGCGCTCGACGATTACGTGGCTAACGATCCCCGCGAGCCGCTGGCCGAAATTGCCGACATCCTGAAAGTCGATCTCAAACTCACGACTCCGGAGCAGCGGGCCGCGTTGGTCAAACAGCATGGCCCGTGGCGCTGCCGCATGCTGGCGGAAAAAGTGGAAACTCATGAGGAGTTCGTCGCCGCCCGCGATCAAGGTTTCATCTATTTCCAAGGCTATTTTCTGCGTCGGCCGGAGATGGTGGCTACGCACGACGTTCCCGCCAACCGCATTAACTACGTGAGGATGTTGCAATCGGTTTCGCAGGCGGAGCTGGATGTGCCGGCGCTGGAGAAACTGATCAAGACGGAAGCCTCGATTTGCTATCGGTTGCTGCGCTATATGAATTCGGCGCGCTTCGGCTTTCGCTCGGAAATTCATTCGGTGCGGCACGCTCTCTCCATTCTTGGCGACCAGGAGGTGCGGCGCTGGGTGCGGCTGATCGCCATTGTGGGCGCAGGACAGGACAAGACCAGCGACCTCGTGCTCTCCGCCCTGGTGCGCGCCCGCTTCGGCGAGTTGTTGGCGCCGCAGGTTCCGCATGGCGAGTCGGATTTGTTCCTGCTGGGATTGCTTTCCATGCTCGACGTGATGCTGGCCATGCCCATGGCGGAAATTCTGGAGAAGATTCCGCTGGACGCGGAAACTAAGGCAGTCTTAATGGGCAAAGCCAGTATGCTGCGACCCATTTACCAGCTGATGCTGGCCCATGAGAGCGGGGAGTGGCAGGCGGTTGCGACCCTGGCCGCGGACTTGCATATCGAGGCTGATGCCTGCGCCGCTTTCTATTGGCAAGCGCAGCAGTGGGCCCGCGAAGTGTCGAGCGGAGCGTAGAATCGGCTTCCGGCTTCCGGCCATCGGCTTCGGGAAATTTGAAATTCGCCTTTAGCGATCGGCTTTCGGAAGCCGGACTCCGGGAGCCGGAAGCCGACCTGTAAACTTCCGGCACTGGCCTGCTGTGCAAAACCAGCTTGCTTTGGCACTTGCGTGCATGGCCGGGGACGAGTACCATAAGTTTGTTCTCATTGGCCACGTTCCCGCGTAGGCCTTCCGCGTCCCAGGCCGTTCCCGGCGGCGCGATGGATCCGAATAACGGATAACCGATACGCAAACATTAGGGTTTTACGCCAGTGCGAGTTGGCTTCACCAGATAGAGGTTGATCGCGAGTGCGATCACGGCTGCGTTTAGAATTGCGCTCCAGCCCAATCGACAATTCCGCAGTGTGGACCATGCTCTTAGAACGCAGCCAGGGACTAGTTGAAAGACGGGTGGGATTGAGGCAGTGTCGGCCCGCAAGATAGCAACAAAAAATGCTCGCGCGCCAACGTTGCCGGAATCCGCCGCAACCAATGGGGAATCAGAAATCTTATATTTTGCCGCGCTGCACCGAGCCGCAACCTCGGCGATAGCAGCTTTGAGAGGACTATGAACGCAGGACCAGGAAGACCCTCCGGTAGTGGAGGAGGACGAAATCGAAGGCGGCGCGGACGCCGCCCTAACAATCCCCGCGGGCCGCGCGCAGACGGGCCCAGCCAGGCTCGTCACAATCAGGATGGAATTTATACCGCGCCGATGGATCACAGCTACCGTGCTGCCATGAGCGGCAATGGCAATGGCCAGGGAGCGCGGCGTTCCCGCCCCGGATTTAGCGCGGCCTTCGCGCCCGCCGACCCCGAGCCGCTGCCCGCGCTGCGCGAGGATTCCAACTCGCGCATCTTCGCCTTCGTCGACGACTTATTTTTTGCCGCCAAGATTCAGGAGACGGCGCGCAAGCTCAACGTGAAGGTCGAGTTCGCGAAAGACGATAAAGACCTCGCCGAGCGCATGCTGCAAAACGGGGAAGAGAAACCGTCGCTGATCATCTTCGACCTCAACAACGCCAACGCCAAGCCTTTGACTTTAATTCCCAAGCTGAAGTCGAAGCTGAAAAAGGGAACCTCGATCATCGGCTTCCTTTCGCACGTGCAGGGTGATCTCAAGCAGAAGGCGCACGAAGTGGGCTGCGACATGGTGTTGCCGCGCTCGGCTTTTTCGCAAAATCTGCCGCAGCTTCTCCGCCGCCACGGCGCTCCGGAAGAAGAGAATCCCACGGTGCAGTAGGCGAGAGTGTCGACGCTCCCAGGATCAGCCGCCCAGTCGGCTCGGAGTTACTGGACTGCGGCAGCGGTATTGAAAGCCGAGGGATCGATCTCAAGGAAGACCCAGTAGGAATCGCGCGGTGGGACGGGAAAGATCTTGTCATTCCTGGCATGCGCCGCGCCCAGATCCTGCATCAGGCAGATGCCCACGTGAGTGGGCTGTGCGAAAAAGGCGTTGTCGGCGCCGCCATCCTTTCTGATGAGAACAAAGAAATCGGTTTTGTCCAAAAACTTGCCTGATTTCCGTGCGCAGTCTTGCAGGTGCGCGGCGAATTGGAGATCGAACTTTTTCTTATAAGCGATGCCCTCGGCGGTCTGCATGTTGGCCTTGGCTTCCTGCTCGTAGCCGCGGGAACGAAGTTGCAGGGGAGCTTGCTGCGCGGTTTCCGCTTTGCGTTGATGGAACCAGGCTTCATTGTCCCATGCGTCCTGCAACCAGTTTTCGCCGAGGCGCTGGAGTGCCGGGTCAGCCGCCACGTAGTCGCCGCGATTGAGCGCGAGATAAGCGAACCAATTCAGGTCGTGCAGAGACTGGCCGTATTCGCGGTCGATGGCCGCAAAGCCTTGCTGTAAACGCGGCCACGAAAAGTGATCGAGCTCGTCCTCGCGGCAGTTGCAGACGAATTGAGCCGCGATCTGGTAATAGAGAATGTCGCCGGCCGCTCCCCCGCGGTGGTCGGCGGCCTGGGCAGCGAAACGCTGGGCATCGCCATCCTTCCCCTCCCACTTGGGAAGCAGGATAAAGGCGTAGTTGCGCTGGAAGTAGTAGAAGTCAGGCTCGAAGGCGACGGCCTCGTCGAGCAGCGCTTTTTCTCGGGCAAGGTCCCAGCCCTGTCCGCGAGCGACCTCCTGCATCACCGCATACCACTCCGGACATTTGGGGTGCAGAGATGAAGCCTGATCGAGAATGCTCTTGGCTTTCTCCAAGCGCTGGCCAAACAACTTCCATCCGCTTTCGCTCACGGTGTCGCTGAAGCCGGTGCCACGCGCAGCCCAGGCATAGCGCTCATAGGATTTCGCCAACGCAACGCGAGCCGTGATGGAATCGGGTCTTGCCTTGACCCAGCGCTCGAGTCGCTGCAGATGTTCCTGCCAGTCTTCTTCGGTGGGATGGCCGAACTGCTCTGCACTCAGACCGGCGTAAAGCCGGTGTAGCTTCCAAGCGCTGCCGGCGAATCTGGCTTTGCTGGCGCGGGCTGAGTCGGCGATGCAGTCCAGTTCCGCAAATCTCTCTTGTCGCAGCATCCCGCCGATGGCGCGCTCGTATTCCTCGATGGCGTGCAGGTTGGTGGCCGCGTCGAAGTCAAGGTAGGTTCGCGTGCAGGAGGAGGCACTGGCCTGGGGTGGATTGCTGTCTGCCCGCGCGACCGGTTGAATGATCAGGAGAAAAATTGCCAGGACAAGGCCAGTAAGCGAGATTTCCGAGATGCGTCGCCAGACCAAAGCGCGATCACAAGTAGGCTGCGCCATAATCACCATCCGATGCCAAGGAGTGGGGCTGCGAAGCTTGATGCTATTCAGAGGGAAGTGCTAAGTCGAGGTTACTTCGGTGTGGAGAGCTCGGCGTGGAGAACCATGAGCTTAATCTCCCTCGGACCAAGGAGCTCACCAAGTCCATTCCTCGGCGTCCAACTTATTCGAGGGGAGCGATTCTGAGGGTGTAATGGCACACCGCGCCTGCCGCTGCAAAGGCCTGTTTCCAGCCGTCGCGGGGCGTACGAGGGGTCCAGATGAGTAGGCCTCCGGAAGTCACGCGTAACTGGACGGCGTCCCCCAGGCCGCATTGTGCTGTTTCGGAATTTTAATTGCGCACGTGTGCCTGATCCGTTCAAGAGCCGCTCGCATCATCAGCCTCCGACGATTCCATCGTGATGGACAACAGGAAACAAGCACTCAAGCACTCATGAACCGCTCGAGTAGACAGTCGATTCCATCAGGGGCTAAAGCCCACGTCTTGGCTTGTGGCGGCGCGGCCGGAAGCCGTGCCCTTCCCGATCCGATTTATGAGGTAGGTAAGAGAGGTTCTGAGAACTGACAACCGAGAGCCGCTCCTACCCCGGGGGCCAACTCAGGCCGCGCCCACCCAACAGATGTACGTGCAGGTGAAAAACGGACTGGCCCGCGCCGGGGCCCACGTTGAGCACGGTGCGGTATCCGTTCTCGATGCCGCGTTGGCGCGCGATGTGGGCCGCCGCCAGGTGGCAGCGTCCGATTACCTCGGCATCTTCCGCCTCGGCTTCTCTTAATCCCGCGAAATGTTTCCTGGGAATCACCAGCACGTGCGTGGGCGCCTTGGGGTCGATGTCCTCGAAGGCGTAGACGTGTTCATCTTCATAGACTTTTTTCGAGGGAATCTCGCCGCGGAGAATGCGGCAGAAGAGGCAACTGCTGGTGGCTTCGTTCATGGCTAAACGCACCCTGCCGAAAAGATAACACTTGCGCCTGTGGTTGTCAGCGGAACGCTACCGGGATTTGGTAATCAGTTCGGCGAAGGGGCTGGAACTCACGTTCCACGTACCTTCGAAGGGATTGTCTAAGTCGGTCAGCACGAAGTGGGCAAAGAATAAAAGCATGGCCGTGATGGCGATGGAGATCAGGCCCAGAACCAGGTTGCGAAAGGGAAAAAAGAAAAGCAAGAACAGAATCGTCGAGGCGGTGAGAGTGACGAAAATCCGCAGCGTGCCCGGCATTCGCTTTGCGCTGAGGGCGAGCCGCTCGTCGCGATGCGAACTCGCCTGATTTGCGATGGCAAGCAACTGCTGGTACAGGATGCGTTCGGCCTCATCCCCGGGCTTCATTCCTGTCACACCGGAGATTACGCCGGCAAACAGCTTGTCCGTCTTGCCGGTGTCTTCACCGGCTGAGAGCGCGCTCCACTCGGACTCGGCCACGGCGCGAGCATAGATCTTTACCGCGCGCACGACCGGTTCGCGCGTGGGTTCTTTCAGCGGCTGGCTGAAAGCGAGCAAATCCTTCAGAGCGCCCGACTCTTTTTGAATCTCGCTCTCGACCGCGGTGAATTGTCCCCAGATCACGTAGATGGCGAAGGCGTAGACCACGCTGTAAAGCGTGCCGATGATTTGCAGCAGCGCGCCGATGCCTTCGGCGTCATTTTCGAAAAGTTTGTGGAAGCCCGCCAGGCGCAGAATCAGGTAGAGAACTGCGGCGCCCGCGATGATCTTCGCGCCGCGCATTCGCGCTGCATTCGGGATTAGTTCCACCGATTTCAAAGATTTTCTAGAACGCCGCGCGAGCAGCAATCGTTCACTTCGAGTTACCTTAGTCGAGCCTGACCAGAAACACCGCGCCCTCGCGGGTGTCGGTCTCAGCGGCGACCTGCTGCGCGCGCAAGCGGTCGTCTGCCATCACTCGAACCCGCACCCACCAATCGCCGGCGGGACTGTTGAAGCGCAATACCTTGGCCGTATGGTAGCGGCGGGTAAGGTGGTCGGCGAGTTCGCTGGCTTCCTGCTCGTGAGGGAAGCCGCCAATCTGCACCGCCCATTTTCCGCCGCTCTCAAGCGGTGCGGGCGACTGCAGCACCTCCACTTTCACTTCCGCGACTCCCGGCAGGTAAACATCCACTTTGCGCGCGGCCGCCAGAGATAAATCGAGAATGCGCCCCGGGATGAACGGGCCGCGGTCGGTGATGCGAACCAGAGCGGCGTGTCCGGTCTTCAAATTTGTGACCCGCACGATCGATCCCAGCGGCAGCGTGCGATGCGCCGCCGTCATGGCGTGCATGTCGTAGACCTCGCCATTCGATCCCACGCGGTGGTGATAGGGCGGACCATACCAACTGGCGCGTCCAATTTCAGTGGCCAGAGGGGTCGCGCCGACGGGAACGCGCGGTTCAGCGAGATCGGAGTTTGCCGCGGCTGGCAGACTCTTCGGCCTTACTTCTTTTGTGCTTTCTGATGAACTCGTGGAAACGGGATTTTCCGCAGCGGGCGGCGGAGGAACATCCACGCGCGCCTGCTTGGGATGGCCGCAAGCGGAGGCGAAGAGCAGCGCGATCAGAACGACCAGGATCATCTTCCGGCGAAATTCTATCTTCCAGTGGACCCGCGTGCAGCAGTTTTGCACGGCGGCTGGCCGGCCTACTTGGGCGGAGCCGGACGATGCTGCTCCATGTAGTCCGCCAACTCGGTGAGCTTCTCGCTGGCCGTGCGCAAGGCTTTGGTAGAGTGCTGGCGCACGGCGGGAACGACTTCGTCGTTCAAGTATTTGATGAACTCGGGAATCTCTTTTTCGATGCGTTCGGCGGCCTCGGCGACAGTTTTGCCGACGCGCGCCGACGCGTCTTCCACCTTGCGGTTGAAGTCGTTCATAATGCTCCTCGATTCGTCTGAGCGTGAGTGAATTCACGCGCTGTTGCGGATGCCAGGCTCGTCCATTATTTCGTGCTTGAGAGCGCGGGTCAATGGCGTAGGGTAGTCAACCGGAAAAGCGTGCGGTGCGCTCCCCGTCCGCGGCCGTTCTCGGCGCTCTTCGCGATTGGTTTTTTGGCTTAAAAACCTTTAACGCGGGGTTCGATGAGAACGGCCGCGGAGAGCGCGGAGTTTCAGCAAGGATTCTATCCTTGATGAAGTAAGCATTATGCCAAGGTGACATCCAAACTTCAGTTGACGGTTCCTACGAAGATTGCCGACCGGTATGGCGTCCGCCCCGGCGACGAATTGGAATGGATTCCCGCCGGCGACAGCATTCGAGTGGAGCTGGTCGGGCGAAAGGCGAAGGCCGGACAGGAGTTGACCACCGAGGAGCGTTTGTCGTGGTTCGATGCCAACACAAGGTGGCCGGGTCAAATCCAGGCCGAGCAACCAAAGGAGGCCAAGGGTAGGGGACGCGCCTAACCCGCGAGAATCGCGGCTGGACGCGCGAGGAATTATACGGCGACGATAGGGGGCTTCCGCGTGGCTATGCTCGTCGACACTGACATTCTGGTCTATCGCTGCGACCCGCGAGATCAAGACAAGCGCGCGGCGGCCCGCGAAGTTTTGCGCCGCGGTGAGATTTCCGGCGGGTTGCGAATTCCGCACCAGGCGCTCGTCGAATGTCCAAATGCCGTGACTCGACAGCGTGGCCGGGAAGCGCCGTTCATGCGATGGAGGATGCCACCCGCCAGGTGGAGTTGTTTATGATGGAGTTTCCCGTGCTGTATCCCAACGAGCGCGTATTCCGCATGGCGCCATAGGGCAAGGCAAACGGATCGGCTGGCTTGGTACGACGCGCACCTGGGGGCCTAGGCCGAGCGCTGGGGCCTGCCTGAAATCTTTTCCGAGGATCTTGAGCCTGGGCGCCAGTACGGCAGTGTACGCGTCAAAAATCCCTTCCTGCCCCCCGGCTTGGTGTAGTTTGAGATCTTGAAGACGCGGACGGAATCTGGGTTGCTCTCCCCTGCTCAAGAGCGGCGATTTCGCACCAGTATTCTTGCCTGGTACGACCGTCACCGGCGCGATCTGCCCTGGCGCGCCAGCCGCGATCCTTACTGCGTTTGGATTTCCGAGATCATGCTGCAGCAGACGCGGGTCGCAGCGGTGATCGAACCCTATCGGGAATTTTTGCGGCGCTTTCCAACCATTGCAAAGTTGGCGCCGGCGCGCGAGGCCAGCGTGCTGGCGGCCTGGAGCGGCCTCGGCTATTACCGCCGGGCGCGCATGCTGCACGCGGCGGCGAAGGTGATTGTGCGGGATCATGGCGGCGTGTTTCCGGAAAGTGAGAACGAATTGCGCGCTTTGCCTGGAATCGGCCGCTACACCGCGGCGGCCATTGCCAGCATCGCGTTCGGGGAGCCGGTCGCGGTGGTTGATGGCAATGTGGAACGAGTGCTGCAGCGGTTAGCGGGAACGAGGCTGGCGGGAGAACACTTGTGGGAGGCAGCGAATCTGCTGCTTGAGGCAGGGCGTCCCGGCGACTTCAATCAAGCGGTGATGGAACTGGGGGCGACGGTGTGCACACCGCGATCACCTGCGTGCCGGACTTGCCCGGTACTGGAATTTTGCGCCACGCGCGGCGAATTGCCACCGCTCGAAAAGCCCGCGCGGCAAACGAAGCAGGAAATTCACTTCGCCCTCCAGTGTCGCCCGGAAGTAAGCCGGGCATCTTGGTCGAGAAATGGCGCCTCATGGCGCAACGGCACCAACGAAGTTTTTCTGCGGCGCCGCGAGCGCAAGGCATCGCTGATGCCGGGTATGTGGGAGTTGCCGGAATTCGCTCCGCCGAATGCGGCAGCGCATCCCTTGTTCACGCTGCGGCATTCCATCACCGTAACCGATTACACGGTGCGCGTGTGGAGAGCCAAGCCGTCTGATTTTGGAACGAACTCGATGGACGGAAAGTGGACTCCGGTAGCTCGGCTGCGACGAATCGCACTCACGGGTCTGGCCAGGAAAATTCTTGTGCGCGCCAAACTTCTGTAAGCCCTCAGCTTGGAATTCAGATCTGCGCCGGCTCCGCGGGATCGCGGTCGGGTTCGCGCACCGGTGCGCCCGGATTTTCGGGAGGGTCCGGAGGCTCTTTGATCGGCGGCGGTGCCGGATCGGAGGGCGTTCCCAAGTTGAAGAAAATCGAGGATGGCGTAGCGAACCGCAATGTATATTCCATGCGAATCTGATGCCGGGCGCTACGCCATAGGAAGCCCTGAGATCGGCGTGGAGAAAGCTGTATACCGAATTCCTAGCGACGGCCTACCGCCCCGTTGCATCTAAGTTGCCTGCTATGCATGGGTAAATCTTAGGCTTGGCCGATCGAGGACGAACGCTGGCAGAGAACCGGCGGCGGAGATATGAGGCAGTGAACTTCGGATTCTTACTGTTTCTCTGAAGGGAGCTGATCATTTATCTACGCCGGTTCAAAGTCAGCCCCTAGAGTGAGGCAAGGTGGACGATACAAGTGATAACAAAGCGGCAAACGACAATAAAGAGAACGGTCGCGTCCGCAACGACGCGCGCTTCGACTGGGTCACGGAGCGGTCTTCCTGTTCCCTTCCGAAAGCGTTCAGCGCGCTTCGAGCCGAGGTGGAAGCGGATGTGAACACCCGAAACGCCCTGCGCCCCAACCTTGCTCCGTACGAGTTCTCGCTCGCGGAAGATACTGCGCAATTTGCCGTTTTCTTAAAGGCCAAAGAATGGCAAAAGTCGGTGAGCTTCAGCCTCTCTGAGCACGCGATTTTAGTGCGCGACGACCAAGGCCAACCGATGTTCGAGGTGACGCTGGCCTTCGACGAAAACGGCAGGTGCAGATTCAAAGTCAACGCGGAAGAGCGTGAGCTCTGGCAGGTGCGGCGCATGGCTTTGGAAGATCTAATGTTCCGCGGCCTGTAGCAGGCTGTAGCAGGCTGTAGCAGGAAAGACCCGTGAGGCTTCCCGAGGCCCCATGCTATAATCTTTTATTCTCAGACGCTTAGAGCGCGGAGGACCGTATCGATAAACGTTTTATCCGAACCAATGACCGTATTCGTGCCCGCGAAATTCGCGTGATCGGCGACGAAGGCGAACAGATTGGCATCATGCCTCCCTTCGAAGCCCTCAAGATGGCGCGCAGCAAGAACCTGGATCTGGTCGAGATTTCACCCACCGCGCAACCTCCCGTATGCCGCATCATGGATTACGGGAAGTATCTTTACCAGCAGGAAAAGAAAGAGCGCGAGGCCAAGAAGCACCAGAAAACGATTACGGTGAAAGAGGTCAAGTTCCGCATTAATGTGGACGACCACGATTACGAAACCAAGAAGAATCACGTGCTGCGCTTTCTGGATGAGGGCGACAAGGTAAAGGCCACGATCTTTTTTCGCGGCCGCGAGATGACGAGAACCGGCCTGGGCCGGCAGATTCTGGAGCGGCTGATCAAGGACGTAGAGCCGCACAGCATCGTGGAGTTCCGGCCGCGGCAAGAGGGCAATACGCTGCACGCGATTCTGGCGCCGAAGAAATCGGCGGTGGAGCGGGAGAAGGAACGAGAAAAAGAAGCCAAGCAGAAAGCGAAGCAGGAAAAGAAGCTGGCTCTGGAAAAAGAGAAGGCGGAAAGTACAGGGCCGGAAAAGCCGGCGGCGGAAAAGATCGGTCCGGAAAAAGAGAAGGCGCCCGCGCCGGTTGCCGCAGCCGCTGCCGGCGGCGCTCCGACTCCAACATCGCAGGCATAACGCTTCGCCTGATTTTTTGTTCGCCGGGGACGTGCGCGCTTCGCGCCATCGATTCCAAAGCAATTTGATTTGTAAATCAAAGCTGGCGGCCGGCAACTGGCGGCTGGCGGCTAGTTCAGAGGATTTATGCCGAAACTGAAATCGCACAAGGGCGCGTCCAAGCGCTTCAAACTCACGGCCAACGGCAAGGTGAAGCGTGGGCATTCCGGCCTGCGCCACATGCTGAGCTCGAAAGCCAAGAAGCGCAAACGCAAGCTGGGCACGGCCACGCTGGTCAGCGATGGCGATCTCCGCAAAGTGAAGCGGATGATTCCGTATCAATAGAACATTGTCGATTGGGCGATTCTGCGATTGGAAATCCCTGGCCAACTGCCGATGTTTTTCAATCGTCATCCTCAGCCATCAATGGCGCGATGACTCAAAGCCCCGATCCCACGATGGCGCGACGACTCAATATCGCCCAATCGACCATGATTTCAGGCGCGTGAAGAGGTCAGAGATGGCCGCAAGGCGAATCGTCCTTACCTCCAGCCGCCAGTCCCTAGAAAGCAAAAAGGAGACCTACCATGCCTCGTGTAAAACGCGGAACTAAACGCCGCGCCAAGCGCAAAAAAATATTAGACCGTGCCAGCGGATACTTTCTCACCAAATCAAAACTCTACCGCTCGGCAAAAGAAGCCGTGGAGCGCGGTCTGAAGTTCGCTTACTCCGGACGCAAGCAGCGCAAGCGGCAGTACCGCTCGCTGTGGATTGTGCGCATCGGGGCGGCTTCGAAGCTCAACGGATTGAGCTACAACCAGTTCATCCACGGGTTGAAGCTGGCTGGAGTTGAGTTGGACCGCAAGATTCTGGCGGACCTTGCCGTGCGCGATGCGGCCGCGTTTAAGACCCTGGTGGAGCAGGCCAGGGGCGCGCTGGCGTAGAGCGGGCTTGGGCTTTCGGGCTTCAGCGTTCGATTTTCAGACTCAAATTCATTTGTCCTTCCGAGCCGCGCGCAAAGCGCGGAGAGAGCGAAGCAGGAATCTGCTTTCCGCAGCTGGCGAGAGAACGGCAGATTCCTCACCGCGGGCGCGGTTCGGAAGGACAAGCATTCTTGAGCCGCTCGAAATAGCGTGCTTCTGAAAGTCTTTGGGAAAATGGCCTACAACGTTCCTGCATTGACGGTTTATTCAGCGGAGGCGCTGAAAAAAAGCGCGGCGGAGTGCGTTAGCGCCTGCGCCGCCGAGGCCGTGCAGATTCGCAGCCAAGCGGAGCTGAAATCGTTTCGGGATCGCTGGATGGGCCGCAAGAATGGAATTCTGACTCAGATCAACGATCTGTGGTTGAAGGGCGCGCCCAAGGACGGAAAGCGCGAAGCCGGGATTCGCGTTAACGAACTGAAAGCCCAGATTCAGGAACTGGTGGAGGGGGCGCGCGTCGTCGGCTCTCACGGTGCGTCCGAGGCCGCCGAGCGTATCGATATCACGCTGCCCGGTGTGCGCCGTCCCATTGGCGCGGAGCACCCGGTGATCAAGACGACGAACGAGATGGTTCGAGTCTTTCAGAAACTCGGCTACTCGGTGGCTGAGGGGCCGGTCGTCGAAACGGATTACTACAATTTCGAGGCTTTGAATTTTCCGCCGAATCATCCGGCGCGCGACACGCAGGATACTTTGTTCATCGCCGGCCAGCAGGCCAAGCCGCAGCGCGAGCGCTTGCTGCTGCGCACGCATACTTCTCCCGTGCAGATTCGTACGATGGAGACGATGCGGCCGCCGCTTCGCATTGTGATTCCCGGTACGGTGCATCGCAACGATCCCCCCGATGCGAGCCATTCGCCGATGTTTCACCAGATCGAAGGCCTCGCGGTCGATGCCAACATCACGTTCGGAGATTTGAAGGGGACGCTCGATCATGCCATGAAAGAATTTTTCGGATCGAGCGTGAAGACAAGTTTTCGCCCGTCGTTTTTTCCGTTTACTGAGCCTAGCGCCGAGATGTTTGTTTCCTGCTTCATCTGCGGCGGGAGGGGCAAGCGTGGTGCCGATCCCTGCCGCCCGTGCAAGCAGACGGGATGGATCGAAATTCTGGGCTGCGGCATGGTGGACCCTCACGTGTTCGAGTTTGTAAAAGACAACGGATACGACCCGCGAAAGGTTTCGGGATTTGCCTTTGGCATGGGCGCCGACCGGATCGCGCTGCTGAAGTATGGCGTGGATGATCTTCAACTTTTCTTTCAGGGGGACGTGCGGTTCCTGGAACAGTTTGCCTAGAAGGCCCAGCAGCGTTTTCATGAAACTTTCTTCCCAATGGATTCGCGATTTCGTCGATCTCAACGCCGATGACCGGCGCTTGGCCGAGGCCTTGACCGCAGCCGGAATTGCGGTCGAAGGCATCCGCGGATCAGGCGCGGACACTGTCTTCGAGATGGAGATTGGAACGAATCGTCCCGATGCTATGAATCATTATGGCGTGGCGCGCGAAGCGGCGGCGATTTACGATGCGCCGCTGAAAGCCCTCGATCCGAAGCTGCCCGCAGCGGCTAAAGCCGCGTCCCTTCCGGCCTCCCAGGGCACGACTAAAGTCGTGCCCTTCCCCATCTACGTGGAAGAGTCGCAGCTCTGCCCTCGCTTTTCTGCCCGGGTGATCCAGAGAACCACCGTGAAGGCCTCGCCGGCGAAGATCGCCCATCGCTTGCAGTTGCTCGATCAGCGGCCCATCAGCAATGCAGTCGATGCCACCAATTATGTGTTGTGGGAGATCGGCAAGCCCACGCATGTCTTTGACCTGGATCTGCTCGAAGGCGGACGGCTGATTATCCGCCGCGCGAACGAGGGCGAAAAGTTGAAGACGCTCGACGGAGTCGTGCGCACGCTCAGTGGGGAAGACCTCGTCGTCGCGGACGGTAAGAAAGCCGTTGGACTGGCCGGAGTGATGGGCGGCTTCGACACCATGATCACCGACAAGACGCGAAATATTTTGATCGAGTCGGCGTGGTGGGATCCATTGACGGTGCGCAAGGCCTCGCGCCGGCATGGCCTGCATACCGACGCTTCCCATCGCTTCGAGCGCGGCGCAGATTTTGAGTCGACGATTTTGTCCTGCGATCGGGTGGCGGCGATGATTTTGGAATCGGGCGGCGGCGAACCGGTGGACGGTGTGATCGACGTGGTGTCGAGAAAGTTGGATCAGGCGCCGGTCGTGCTTCGGCTTTCGGAGGTTCAGCGCATCCTGGGCGGGAGCGTGGATACGGTAGAAGTGGTCCGCATTCTTAAGAAGCTCGGATTCATCTTGATTCCCGAAGGGCAAGGCGACACGCAGTTCCGCGTGAACATTCCGAGTTGGCGAATGGATGTCGAGCGCGAAATCGATTTGATCGAGGAAATCGCGCGGCTGCACGGCTACGACAAGTTCGAGAATACTTTGCCGGCCTACAGCGGCGCGGTCATGGAACTGCCGCACGCCGCCATGGACGCCACTTTGCGCGCGCGGGCGCTGGCCTTGGGATACAACGAGGCGGTGTCGCTTACGTTTATTTCGCACGCCGACGCCGAACAGTTTTCTTCCGCGGCGGTGCTGGAACTTGAAAATCCGCTGAGCGAAGAGGCCAGCGTGATGCGGACATCGATGGCGCCGGGCATGCTGGACATGCTGGCGTGGAATCTGAATCGCGATGCGGAAGACGTCCGGCTATTCGAGATGGGGCGCGTCTACGAGATGTCCGGCACGCAGAACATTGAACCGGCTCGTTTCTGCCTGGGAGCTGCCTTCGCCGCGGTCAAGAGGATGTTGCCCGTAGGCGGAAGGCTCGACGTGAGCCAAGGCGAAAAGGCCGAGGCGGCTGAGGCTTTTCGTTCCTTCAAAGGCGACGTGGAGAATTTGCTCGCGGAATTTTCCTATCGGGAGTTGAGCTTTGACCGGCAGACCGAAGACTGTTTTCATCCCGGGCGCTCGGCGCGCGCATTGCTGGATGGAGCCGTGGTGGCGCAGTTCGGGCAGATTGCCGACAGCGTAAAGTTGGAGCGGAAGTTGCGCCAGGCGGTTTTTCTGGCCGAGATCGACCTCGAGCGCCTGCATGCGATTGGCTTGCGCCAAATACAGTTCGCGCCGCTGGCGAAGTATCCGGCGGTGGAGCGGGATTTTTCCTTCGTGTTTGCCGATGGCGTGGAGTTCGCGGCGATGCGGCGGGCGGTGATGGCGCTCGGCATTGCCGAGTTGCGGGAGTTCCGGCCCGTCGAGATTTTTCGTGGAGGATCGATGGGGGCGGGGACGTATTCGATTTTGCTGCGGGCGCGGTTGCAGTCGGATGCGGGCACTTTGCGCGACGAGCAGATCGCGGAGTGGTCGTCGGCTGTCGTGCGGGCGCTGCAGAGTTTGGGCGGAGTGCAGCGCGCTTAGGACAAAAACCTGCAACCCGGAGGACACGGGGTTTCACAGGTAGACCCATCTACCCTTTCGTCCCCTCGTCCTCATCCGGGGGGAATTCTTCCTGTGCTAATCTGCCAACTATGGCCGACGTATCGACTTCTATTTCCCAGCAACCCAAACATTTTCGTAGCGACAAGGTCGCTTATTTTACCGAGTCGGTGATCCGCGAGATGACGCGGCAGGCTGCGCTGCATGGAGCGGTGAACCTGGCGCAGGGCTTTCCGGATTTCGCAGCGCCCGCCGAAATCAAGGCCGCGGCACGCGCGGCGATTGAGAACGATGTGAACCAGTATGCCATCACCTGGGGCGCGAAGAGTTTGCGGAACGCGATCGCGCGGCAGATGGGCGTGGGGCACGGGATTGCGGTCGATCCGGAAAAAGAAATTACGGTTTGTTGCGGGTCGACTGAGGCCATGATCTCGACTCTGCTGGCGGTATGTAATGCAGGCGACGAGGTCGTGATCTTCGAACCGTTTTACGAGAACTATGGACCGGATTCGGTGCTAAGCGGGGCGCGCCCGCGCTTTGTAAAACTGCGTCCACCGGAGGGCGCCGGTGGTGAGTGGACCTTTGATGAAAAAGAATTACGGGCTGCCTTCGACCGGCACACCAAGGCGATCATCCTTAATACTCCGAACAATCCGACGGGAAAAGTCTTTAGGCGCGCCGAGTTGGAATTGATTCGCGACTTGTGCGTGGAATTCGACGTGCTCGTGATTACGGACGAAATTTACGAGCATATTTTGTATGACGGCACGGAGCACGTTTCGATGGCGTCGCTCGAAGGCATGCGCGAGCGGACCGTGACCATCAACGGAATGTCGAAGACCTATAGTGTGACGGGGTGGCGCGTGGGCTGGGCCGTGGGGCCCGAGGAGATTACGAATGCAATTCGCAAAGTGCATGATTTTTTGACGGTGGGCGCTCCTGCGCCGCTGCAAGAGGCGGGCGCGGCGGCATTGAGTTTGCCTCCCGAGTATTATGCAAAGCTCGCGGAAGGGTACCGCGTGCGGCGGGATCATCTGATGCCTGCGCTGGAGGCCGCGGGCTTCCAGTGTTTTCGTCCGCGCGGGGCGTACTACGTGATGACCGATATTTCTGAGTTTGGATTCGAGGACGATGTTTCGTTTACCAAATATTTGGTGAAAGAGATTGGAGTGGCGGCGGTGCCGGGGTCTAGTTTTTATCGCGATCCGCGGGAGGGGGCGCGGCAGGTGCGGTTTGCGTTTTGCAAGAAGCTGGAGACTTTGGATGCGGCGGCGGAGAGGTTGAAGAAGTTGCAGCCGAAGCGCAGGGGCTAAAGCCCTCCGATTTCAAGAACTCATTGACGCCGGCCCGGAACGCCTGCTCCATCCCTGCTGCTCCACCTCGCCGCCGCTTCGCTCCTTTTTTTACCCGTTTCTCCCCTCATCCTGGCACAGTTTCCGCTCGCTGGACAGTCGAGGCGCATGAGCCCTCTGAAGGCTAAAACTCGCCCGCTTACTTCGTGATTACGCCGCAGGCTATGCGGTCGCCGGAGTTGCCCGAGGGATCGGTTTTCATGTCGTCGGCTTTGGCGTGGACTACGATCGCGGTGCCGCCATTGCTGAACAACGAGTGCGGGCCTTCGCCCAGCGTCACATCTTTATTTTCGAGAGTCACCTCCGCTTTGCCCTTTACATCGATGACGAAGTTTTGCATGTCGCCGGCGTGATGGCCTTCGGGGTTCTCGAGTCCGTGCTTCTTGCCTTCGGGATTAAAATGCGGGCCGGCGGATTTAAAGTCGGGGGCCTCGCACTTGGGATTCTGATGAAAGTGGATGGCGTGCTCGCCCGGCGGCAAATCGTGCAGGCGAAGCTTCAGGCTGACGCCGGATCCTTTTTGCGACAGCGTGACTGAGCCTACGGCTTTGCCTTGCGTGTCTTTGAGTTCGACTTTGGTTTTGGCGGCAGCCGGAAGAGACGAAACCGCCAGGATGGCGAACGTGGTCAGCGTGGCGAGGGTGATTGTTTTCATGCGGGGGATTATAGCGAATTTTGGGGCCGCGATGTAAAGCAGGCACCAAGGTGCCATGCTTGATCCACAGGGTGGTGGAGTATACTGCGGAAAAGTCCAGAAATTCTTCCAGGGAAAAGTGCCATCATGGCGTTGAATGCGGTGGAGCAACAGGTAACGGAACAGGTTCCGGCGGATGATTTTCAGGCGCTGGAAGAGAAAGTTTATCGCACTATCGAGATGTACAAAGCGGCGCGGCAGGCGCAGACGGCGGCCGAGCGCGAGGCGCAGCGATTGCGGCAGCAGGTCGCCGAACGCGACGAACAGTTGATCGCGATGCGGCGCGAGGCGGTGCAGTTGCGCAAGGAGCGGGAAGAGATTCGCGGCCGGGTGGAGAAGATGCTAGAGCAGATCGAGTCGATTGCCGAGGAGCGGGCAAGTTAAACATCGGGTGATTCGGTGATCGGGTGATTTGGCGATTGCAAGCCGGGGCAGATTTCATTCACCCATCGCCCAATGGCGCAATTGCTGGATGGCGAAATGGTTCAACTATGGCTACGGCTGCGAAAGAAGCGACGTTGAAGGACGCACAGAACGCCAGCGTGCGGGTGGAGATCTTCGATCAAGGGTATAACCTGCGAGGGTCCGATCCGCAATACATTCTGAAGCTGGCTGAGTATGTAGATTCGAAGATGCGAGCCGTGGCTGAGGCTACCAATACCATCGACACGGTGCGGTTGGCGGTATTGGCCGCCCTGAATATTGCCGATGAGTACCATCTGCTAAAACGAAAACAGGAGTCTGGGGCAACCGATTACCAGAAGCGGGCGCATCTTCTTTGCGATGCACTCGATGAAGTGTTGGAGAGCGACCGGCGGAAGGCAGGGTAAGGCGGAGGGGGCGAAAAATCTTTTTCTGCCGCGTTGATTCTCTGTCCAGTGAGTCCGGCAGCCAGAAACCTTCGAGCGCAGTGATTCCGTTCTTGTTTTCGGTTCATCCGCATTGGATGGGAGTGCCGTTTTTGCAACGTCATCGGTCGTGATCGTGGCAAGCCCTTAATCCGGGTGCAGCATTACTTTGGTTGCAAGTGTTCTGCCAACTATTTGCGCCTTCCCTATTGCTAAATCCCCACCTGTTCTCCTAGCATCCAAGATGAAAGCCGGCCTGCGGGGTTGGTGATGGCGGTAACCGATTTTTGAACCAATGCTGAATGAACGGGAGCTCGACTCGAACTAGGATCCGGTGTGCGACGCTCCGCCATGCGGAGATGCCTAAAGGGTCTCGGCGGGTTCCCAACGTCTACCTGACGGTTCATTCTCGGCCCGTCACACGGCACAGTGGGTCGGCTTGATCTTTTCCTGGATCACCTGGGATGGTCCGCGTGCGCCATCCGCGGCAGGTTGCGCCGTGAAGTAGTGCAGTTCTTCCTTTTACCCGACCATTCCAATTCACGCGGCCTGGTTTTTGCCGGCACCCAGGTTTTTCGCCGGCGCGGTCTCGCGCAGGAACAGGGCCGCAAGAAAAACTGAGATTGCGCCTCCGGCCGCGATCCACAGGGGAGCAGCGAGGCCGTGCCGGTCCGCCACCGCGCCCGAGAGGGCTGGAGCCAGCGTGCCTCCGACCGCTTCACCCACCAGCGTGGACAAGCCGATCGCGGTCCCGGCAAATCGGGCTGGGACGCTTTCCGTGGGAATCAGCACCAGAACCAAGGCTGCGATGCCCTGGCCTCCGTTGGCTACGAAGCCGGTTGCGGCCATCAGCCAGGGGTGACTCACGAGAAATGGCACTTGATAAGTGAGAGGCACCATGGCGGAAATGATGGCCATCAACAGAAGCGTCGGCTTGCGGCCCCAGGAATCGGAGAGCCATGGGAAAACCCATCCCCAGACAAATGCGCCCAGGCCGCTGGCCGCCAGCACGAGCCCGGCAAAGGTGGGCGAGTGCTTGGAAACCTCGGTGATGTAGAGCGGGGCGAAGGCGCTCATGACCCATAGCCAGGTCATGAAACCGGCGCTGGCGGCGCAGCATAACCACATATTGCGAAAGCGCAGCAGGGATAAGGAATCGGCCCACGTTGCCGGGCTGGGAGCACTCATCGCGCTGTCGCTGCGGGGCTCGCGGACATATTTCCAAAGAACGATCCCGAGCAAAAAGCCCGGAATGCCGGCGACGAAAAAAGCGCCACGCCAGCCAAATTGCGCCGCCACCTGAGTGGTCAAGACTGGAGCGATGGCCAGCCCGACGAGAGCGGCGGCGCTCACCACGATGCCTACGTTGCGTCCGCGGCGTTCGGGCGCTGAGGACTCCTCGATCGTGGCCGTGATGGTGGACCAGGTGGGGCCTTCGGCTGCGCCCATCAGGGTACGGACCAGGAATAATTGCGAGAAGCTGCGCGCGATGGCCGACAGCCAGGACAAAGCCGAGAACAAAAAGACGGCGGGAATAAGAACCGGGCGGCGGCCGACGCGGTCGGAAACCGCTCCGAAGATCAGACCGGAGAAGGCCCACGCTAAGGCGAGGGCCGACACCAGCAATCCAACCTGAGTGTGGGTGAGATGAAGCTCCGGCGCGATGTAAGGGGCGAGGTAAACCACGCTCATGCGGTCCAGGAAGACCGTGCCCCAGGTGAGAAACACGAGCACGACTAAGCCGGCTTCGTAGCGCTTGGAGTTGTGCAACGGATACCCCTCCCGAACGGGAGCTGTTTTCTGTCGTTCTAAGAGGCCCGCCCGGATCGGCAATCTTAACAGCTTCCCAGCCCAATGCACTTACACACGAACTTGACTACAGGACTTGAGTTGGGAAACTACACCTTTCCGTGGATTCTCGATCAGCCAGCCAATACTTAGACTGGCCGTGAACGATAAACGGAGGCTGTCATGCTTTATTGGGCTTTGGTTTTCCTGCTGGTGGCGGTAGTCGCGGCGGTGTTCGGCTTTGGCGGCATTTCGTTGGCAGCGGCCGGCATTGCGAAGATTCTATTCTTCATCTTCATTGTGCTGTTCGTGATCGCCGGCGCCAGCCACTTGATGCGCCGAGTTTAGCCGGTGTGGGCTGCTGGCCGAAAGGAATTAGCCGAGGGGCGAAAGGGAGAGGAATAAAAGCACGGAGATGAGGATTGCGGCAATGCAGTTGGCCCGAATCACGCGCTGATTTGACGGCCACGGATACATTAAGATTTCGAAAATGGGGGTTAGCTTTTCCGGCCAGAGCAGACCGGCGAGGCCGACCGCCAAGAGCATGTGGATCACGAGCGAGATAACCAGAATTTGCATCGAGACCAGCCTAAGAATGTGTGGGATATTCGGAGTCTAGCACCACCTATTCAGGCGGGTAAACATTTCTTTGGTTCATGCCTGGTTCCTGCTGCTGAGTAATGTTCCCAAGGGCGGAGAATAGCCCCGTCCAAGCCAAGCTTGGACGCGGCACCCTCTCGGGTAACGACGACTTTAGGAGCCGGGCCACTCCTAACTTCTAGTCCACTGTGTGCGTTGCGCCGAGCCGAATCGCCGTCGCCGCTGGCGCTGCGGCAAAGTCGGAATCGCCGTCGTACACGGCTGTGATCGAATGGCCGCTGGACTCTAGCCTCGAGATCGTCAAGCGAGCCAGCTCATCTTTTAGCGTTCCGGAGTTGCCTCGTCCCGCGGGTGAAAGCGCGGGATGACTCAAAAGAGAGTAGGAGCGCAAAGTTTTAAAACTGCACCGCTACCCACAGCCGCGCCCGCCGTTTTGGATTCATCCTTCGCTGCTACAATGCCCTATTTCATATAACTTGCGGCTGTAGTGTGGAACTCGCGAACTTACGGGAGCACATCCTCGTACTGTCTTGTGAGGCGCTGCGGGCGGGAACAGCAGGTTCCTCACCGCGCCTGCGGCGCGGTTCGGAATGACAAAGCGTCTCTTGCTAGCTGATAGCTGTCGGCTGAGAGCGGAGCTTTCCGGGGAGCTTGGTTTGGAAGATGTCCAGGTAGTGGCGATGCTGGTGCGGCGCTGTGTGGCCGGCGATGCGGCTGCCTGGGAGGAGATCGTTCAGAACTATCACCGGCGCATCTACAACATCTGCTATCGCTTCGCGGGGTCGGCCGACGACGCCGAAGACCTGGCGCAGGAAGTTTTCATCAAGATGTATCGCACGCTCGCAAGCTATGACAGCTCGAAGGGAGCGTTCATCACCTGGGTGACTACGATCACGCGCAATCTGCTGGTCGATCACTTCCGCAAGACCAAGCAGGACCGGATTACCGACTCGCTCGATGCGGCGGCCTCGTCGCACGAAGACGCGCAGCCGCTCAGTGAGCAAATCGAGGACCAATCTGCGCCTCCCGACGCCCGCGTTCGCAGCCGGGAGGTCGGGGAAACCGTGCACGCGGCCCTGGCAAAGCTCTCGCCGGAGCTGCGCGAAGCTGTGATTCTAAGGGACTTACAGGATTTCGATTATCGTGACATCGCAACCGTTTTGAAGGTACCGGAGGGGACTGTGAAAAGTCGAATAAATCGTGGACGGGCGGAACTTGCGCGCCTGTTACAACGTACCTATAGGCAGGTAATGTGATGCCAGATCACACTCAAGACCGTAGCAGTAGCGGAATGCAGTGCGGCGAGTTTGACCTGCTGCTCAGCGACGCGATCGATGGCGCGCTGACGGGAGTTCAACTCGATCGGTTCCAGGCCCATGCCCGGGTATGTACCGCATGCGGGCCGCTGCTCGCCGAAGTGGAGGCGGGCCGCAACTGGCTGAAGGATCTCACGGAGGTGGAGCCTCCAGCCGGCCTGGTGACCAATATCCTGGCATCGACAACGGGCGTTGACACCCAACGCCTGCGGGTGAACGTGACGGCGCCGCAAGCGCGGGCGCTGGGTGGGTGGTTGGAACAGGCGCAAGCCTGGGCCTCGGAGGCATTGCAGCCGGTTTGGGGAATGGTCGGGCAGCCGCGCTTTGCCATGTCCTTCGGCATGGCATTTTTCGCGCTGTCGGTAGCGCTGAGCGTGCTCGGCGTAAAACCCGCCGACCTGCGTTCGATCAGCTTGAAGCCTTCGTCCATACGCCACACCTACTACAACACGCAGGCCCGCGTGGTGCGGTACTACGAGAACATCCGGTTCGTGTATGAAGTGGAGTCGCGCGTGCGCGAGTTGAAGCGCACGGTGACTCCCGCAGAGCCGGGTTCGGAGGCCGCACCAGCCAAGCAGAAAGACCATAAGAACGACACAACCGAACAGCCTGAGCAGAAGCAGGAGCGCAACTACAGCCAGACGGATAGCGGTATGATTCTGGCCAGCGCTCCGCTGGGTCCATCTTCATTCGAAGACGAGTCGTATTCAGTCGAACGGCCTGTAGTGTCGGTGACCACGTACAGGAGGCTGGTATGAACTGCTCAACTCACAGCGATACCGCCGCAGTGGCGTTTTGCCGCAGTTGCGGCAAGCCGTTGTGCGCGAATTGTACCCGCGACGTTCGCGGCGTCGTCTACTGCGAGCCTTGTCTCGCGGCCCGTTTGGAAAGCACCGCGCCGGTGGCGGCGTTTGTGCCGCCGGCGCAACCGGTGCCGCCTCAGCCAAGCGTTTATCCGGTGGTGGCGCCGGCGGTAAATCCACGGGTTACCGGGTCCGGGCCAAATCCCGCTGTGGCGGGGATATTGGCGGGATTTTTTCCCTTCGGCGTGGGCGCGGTTTACTGCTCGCAATATGCCAAGGGGTTGGCGCATCTGCTGGTTTTCGCCATGCTTTGTTTTGCCAGCGGCCATGCCGGGCAGTGGGGCTGGATTTTCGGCATCAGCATTGCGTTCTTCTACGTGTATCAGATCATCGATGCGGTGCGCACCGCGCATGCGCTGCAGGCGGGGCAGCCGGCTCCGGATCCGTTCGGCCTGGCCCAGACCTTCAGCATGGGCGAGAAGGGCGAGTCGAAGAATATTCCTGCGGTCGCAGTGATTTTGATCGGGCTGGGCCTGCTGTTTCTGCTGCACACCATGAACGTCTTTGAGTTTGGCTTGGACCGGTTCTGGCCGCTCATACTGATCTTTTTCGGAGGCTGGATGCTGGCCAAGCAGTGGGGGATGATCGGCGGGGGGCGCGTCTACTGCGCTTGCGATCGGTGCCGTATGCGCAAGCTCATGGGACCGGCCATGCTGATTACGGTGGGCATACTTTTCCTGTTGCAGAGCTTGAATGTGGTCGACTTCGACCGGACCTGGCCGGCGATTCTGCTGGTGGTCGGAGTGGTGAAATTGCTGCAGAGCAACGCATCCTCGGCTGGCCATCGGGAACCTTTGCAGGCTGCGCCGGTGACAGTCGCAGCGCCGCCGCAACCGAGTCCGCCATCGAATCCGCCTCCAGCGACTGCGGGAGCGGCGCCGTCGTCCGGGGAGGTGAGCAATGGCTAGCCCAGTTCCACCGCCGCTCCAGCCGCCGGCGCCGGCGCAGACTCCGCCGCGGCGCTATCGACGTTCGTTTGCCGGGCCGTTTGTGTTGATCGTCCTTGGGATTATTTTCCTGCTGGGCAATCTGCGCCTGCTTGCCTGGAGCCGGCTGCTGCTGCTCTTTGCGCACTACTGGCCGGTGCTGCTGATTTTCTGGGGCATCATCAAGATCGTCGAGTACCAGCAGGCCCAGCGCGACGGCGTGCCCGCGCGCGGCATCGGCGCCGGCGGAGTATTCACCGTCATCCTGCTCGTTTTTTTCGGAATGATCGCTACCCATGTGGCGCGGTTTCACTGGGACGATATCCGCGAGAGCATGAACATTGACGACAGCGACTTTAACAATATGTTCGGCGAGACCTTTAACTTCGACGATCATCTCGAACAAAACATACCCGCGACGGCCACCAGTTTGCGCGTGAACGACGATCACGGCGCGGTGCGGGTCAGCGCGACCGACGACAATAAGATTACGGTGGCCGTGCGCAAGCGCGTGGGCGCCGATAATCAGGCCGACGCCGACAAATACAATCAACAAACTCGCCCCCAGATCACCACCGCCGGCAACGTGATCGTGCTCGATGCTAAGAATCAGGCTGGAGATCACTCCGTGCAAAGTGATCTGGAGATTTCGGTTCCGCGCAAGCTGGAGTTGCACGTTACGTCGAAGCGCGGCGAGGTCTCCGTGACCGGGCGCGACGCAGAAGTGGAGATCAACAACCAGCACGGCGATGTTTCGGTGGAAGACGTGAGCGGGAACGTGAAACTGAATCTCGAAAAAAGTTCAGCCAAGGTCGAGCAGGTCACCGGCGACGTGCACATCGCGGGGCGGCTGAACGAAGTTTCGGTTACCGACGTGAAAGGCGGGGCTCACCTGGAAGGCGAATTCGAGGAGAGCGTGAAGCTAGCGCGCATCGGCAAGGACGTAAGCTTTAAATCGACGCGCACGGACATGGAGTTCTCGCGCATCGACGGGGAACTGGATCTCGATTCCGACGATCTGCACGCAGAACAAGTCACCGGACCCGTGCATCTTACCACGCGCTCCAAGCAGATTCGGCTGACGGATGTGACTGGGGATGTTCGCTTGCAGGACAACAACGGCGGCATCGAAGTATCGATGCGCTCGCTGGGCAATGTGCAGATCGACAGCCGCAACGGCGACGTGCAGTTAAGCGTGCCCGACAAAGCTGGATTCCGTGTGGACGCGCGCACGCGAGATGGAGAGATTCAGTCGGACTTCCCGGAGTTGAAGATCGACAACAACGATCACCAGGCCACGGCCAGCGGCAGCGTGGGCAATGGCTCGTCGCACATCGTGATCAACAACGAGCACGACGGCATCGAGATTCGCAAGCTCTCGGCCAGCGCTGCGCCCGCTCCGCCTGCGCCTCCGGCGCCGCCCGGGAAGCCAGGGAAGGCTTTGCCCGCCCCCAAGGCGAAAGTGGAGCCGACGGAGAACTAAAGCGTGGCGCCGGCATCCGGCTGCGCCCGAGGGCCTCCTCGCCCTCGGCGCGGCGTTATCCACGCTCTCGCCGGTGAAGACCACAATCAAGGAACACAATGACCTTTACCCCGGCACATCTCGAGGAGGGGTTCGCGACTACCTGGGCGAAACGACGGTGGGCGAGGCGGCTGCGCGCTGGAGAATCACGCGAGCCCATCTTTCTCGAATCCTCAACGCCACATGCCGGGATCACGGCGCCGATGGGATTGCGCCTGTCGGCCGGTCCGGGTCCAGCCCCCGACGTCTGGCTGCGCATGCAGGTGCAGCCATCATTGGCTGGCGCAACGAGCGCGGCAACCCAAGGTTCGCCCGTTCCCTCATGGGATCGCGAAACGGGCTTCCGTCGCCCGCGCATAAAATAGTACCGCTTGAGCGGATACCGGACTCACTCGCGCAATCGCTCGCCGGCCAACGCTTCCACCTTCTGCAGAACTTCCGCCTCGCTGAGCGCAGTCGAATCGATAAGAACGGCATCGTCAGCGGCTTTGAGCGGAGAAACCGCGCGGGTGCGGTCG
>Ga0187887_10000156_pt1 | contig 68818 bp, 59 predicted proteins | sample June2016WEW_7_10_FD_132977 | JGI IMG/M metagenome (GOLD analysis project Ga0187887, IMG submission 132977) | Peatland microbial communities from SPRUCE experiment site at the Marcell Experimental Forest, Minnesota, USA - June2016WEW_7_10 | ecosystem: Environmental > Terrestrial > Soil >... | reverse complement strand
TCCCCGCAGGAGGTAGTTGCCGCCGATCAATCAGAACAACGAGACTGGAGTGCGAGATTAAAGAATGGTCGGGGAGAGAGGATTCGAACCTCCGACCCCCTGGTCCCGAACCAGATTCTGCGAGTTATTGAAATCTGTTGAAATTGCGTGTTTTTAACTGTTTTATATTGAATGGTTTGCAGCCTCGTTATTGAAAGCCGCGGTTCCGTAATGATCTTGGAGGCATTGACCGCTACACTTTCGACTACAGCTACCGCTCTCCGTGCCCGAACGCCACATTCAACTCCGAACGGTCCCCAGGCTTCAAGGAGCTCTTTCGTATTCACGCGCCCGTTGATGCCGAAGCGTAGCTGTTGCGCAGGTCGTTGAGCAGCTTCCAACCCGTCGAGCAAGAATCGCTCTCCGGGGACCCAGGGTTGCCGGCGTCGTCGTAGCTCCAGCCGTCCACGTGATTCGAGTTGCCAGTGAAAGATAGTTGCGGTTGTACCGCCGAGGCATTGCCGGAGCCGGTTGCGTTCTGTGCCCAGCGGTTGCCGTAGCGGTCCTCCACCCCAGCGACGAAGACCTGTCGCCGGGGGCCCCGGTCGTATGTCCAGCCGAGGCTGAGCCCCGAATCCACTCCGGCGGTCGCATTGCCGCTGGCCAGCCGGTTGAAATCGTCGTAGGTGTAGGACCAGGCGCCCATGACCGAATCCGTCATCGAGAGCGCGTCGCCGTTCGATGCGTAGGTATTGATGGCCCAATTGTAAAGCGGAACGTTGAAACCTGCCCCAGGTTCCCAGGTCCCACCAAGGCTCCCCCAGGTTTCAAGCATCAGTAGTCTCAGAGTGCGGATCATTCGTTATAGGTGGCGTAGCTTCAGGTTTCTCAAGGTGCTTACGGACGAAAATGAAGAGGAGCGCACCGAGCGGTAAGGACACTGAAACTGTCCACGGGCCGTATGTTTCGGGGGTCAACCAAGCGGGTGGGATTAATATCCGTACTAGGTGGTAAGAGATTTCACCAGTTGTCCAATTCACCGAGAGCTTTGTGACTCCAAGCAGGATTAGGATGATCCAAAACCACTTACGTCGCTTTATTGTGGTACGGAGGCAGAGCACAAACGCGTAAGCCGTTGAGGCGAGCACGCCGAGTGCGGCAGAAAGGATCGCATATTGATGTGTTGTCTTGCCCTTCAGGGTGAAGCGGTTGGCGCTCTCTAGTGATTCTGACTCCGACTCGACCCAGAATGATGTAACCGTGGAATTGCCGTCCTTAGCATGAACCACCAATTCGACGAGCAGCCACTTAGACGGGAATTCATACTCGAGGACGACGCTCTTATCTGTGCCCTTCCGGGAGTCCCACACTCTGTGAGCCCCTACCGTTCTTACCGAGATCGGATTCTGAGGCGGTACCAGTGCCGCCATTCGGATAAGTTCGGCGCGGAGCGTGTTCCGGTCAATACTGGGATCCAAGCGGGCTTCGAGCCGGTCGTTTTGGCCGTGGCGAAGGTAATCGAAGTCGGTCTTGGCTTCCTGCACGGTCTCTGGCGCAATTCGATTCAAGAAAGACTCGGTCGCGCAGCCGGTTAGAACTAGCGCCAGTCCAAATGCGATAGCAGAATAAAGTCGAACCGTGGTTTGCATCGGGCCGAATTTCCGATTGATTTCGCCTCGTTGTCGAACGGAGATTGGAGTCGATGGATGCCGCACAGCGTTTGAAGAGTCTGGTGGGGTTCGCCATTGACCATCCGCACACGGAGACTCTTCGTTTTTCCCGCGCCCCAATGAGCCGCATGCCTGGCGATAGTAAGAGCCTAAAGCCGCCGGACGTTCGCTCAAGCCATTCACGTTGAAGTCCCTCTAGCCGTACGGATTCGAGACAGGTGATAATTCAGTGCTGGTCCTCACCGTTGTGCCCGCTCGTACAATTGCGGTTCTCTGTCGAACCGTGCATTACGAATGCGGCCTACCTATCAATGAAAGAGAGTAACCCTAGCAATAGCAGTGCTCCGCCGATTGCGCAGAAGAAAATTCTCCCTCCTAATGGATCCAATTCCTGATCTGTCAGCTTCCTGTTTGGAAGTCGAAATCCGTAGAACTTCTTCGATGTCACACCGAGAACAACGAGAACTGCGCCCACCACAATCATCCCAGCTGCGCCCAGTGGGCTTATGCCGCGAATGCCTAGTCCTCGGGCCATCAAAGGTTCAAAGTAGCACGCCAACATGATTTCACCCCAATTCCGAACCCATTTTGACGCGGGAATCTTTCGCTAATTCTGTGGAGTGGGAGGGGTTGAGGCGGCTTGCGCTGAACCACCGCAGCTGGCCGCGGTACCACATCCGTTAGTCGCTTCAATTTGTTCGGCCGTAGTCGACACGCTCTGCAAAGCATCACCCACCTCATCTTGGACGGCGTCGACCACGGCACCGCCGAGTTCCTCGAGTGCAGAGGTGGAGGTTGAAAAATCAATTTCACCGCCAACGCCATCGTATGCTCCGAGGCTAAGGGAAGTCTCACCTCCATTGGGGTCGGTTCCAACAACGGTCGATGTAACGCCAGCTACTGTTGCGTCAATCGACGCATCGGCCGTTGCAGGCTCCTGTCCTTGCTTCGTGACCTCCCCCCCTCCGCTGATTCCGGCAATGCCACCGCTGGCTCCCACTCGCGCTTCCATGCCTTGCGTAGGCTGCGTGTCATTCATAGCGGGGGTCTTCACAAAGCTGTCCGCATTGGCTGATAATTGTACGGGTCCCAATTTCACTCCAACCCCAGCACCAATCCCCACCTTCACGCTTGAGGAGTTGAATACCTTTTCGACTGCGTCGCCGATCTTTGGGTGCGAAACAACGAAATCGACCGCTGCGCCAACAAGCCATCCACAAAATGGCTCACAATGGCCGTCTTGGTCGGTCTCCCGCATCGGATTACTCCGGACATACCTGTAAAGGTCGAGGCTTTGCGGATCGCCGAACTCGGCATATGGCACGGCAGTGGGTTTTGCCGCCCAGTCCGGCGTCATGAACCTCGCCAGGTCGGACGAGTAGTACCGGGCATAGAAGTAATCGAGCCCGGATTCGGTGTCGCGTTCTTTGGCGGTGAAGTGGTGCTCGGTCGAGTCGGCGGCGGAGCCGGTGCAGGTGAGGCCGTCGCCGAAGGGATAGCTGTAGCACATCTCTTCTTCCTGGCCTGCTGCGTTGGTCTGCATGCGCTGCGTGCCCAGCCAGTCGGTGAGGTGGAAGTGCCATGTGTTGGGCTTGGATTCGCCCGGCCCCTCGTAAGTCGCCAGCAAACGCCCTCCGGCCCACACGTTCGAGTGCATCCAAGTGCCCGAGCCGTTCAGCTCCGTCACCTGGTTGCCAGCGAGATCGAGCAGATACATCGCGCTGATCGTCGATCCCGAGTACTTGGCCACGCGCCTGCCCTCGGCGTCGTAAAGATACGTGGGCTGGCCGTTGAGCGAGACGATGCGTCCCTCGGCGTCATAAGCATAGTTATTGCGCCCGTCGTTGAGCAGGTTACCGGCGTCGTCGTAACTCCAGCCGTCCACATGATTCGTGTTGCCAGTGAACGACAGTTGCGGCTGCACCGCCGAGGCATTGCCGGAGCCAGTGGCGTTCTGTGCCCAGCGGTTGCCGTAGCGATCGTAGGTCCAGCCAAGGGTCAGGCCATTATCAACGCCCGCAGTTGCCGCGCCGCTGGTGAGTCGGTTGAAATCGTCGTAGTTGTAGGACCAAGTGCCCATCACGTAATCCGTCATCCCCAGCACGTCGCCATTGGGCGCGTAGGAATTGATGGCCCAATTGTACAGCGGAGCGTTGGTGCCGCCGGTGAGCGAGCCGGAGCCTGGCGAGCTTGTAAACGACGGGCTGGAGCTGAACTGTGGCACCGACGATGTCACCTGCAGCGCGTAGCTGTAATCGGACTGCGTACCGTCGTCCAGGGAGGTGACCGTAATGTTTGCGCCATTGGCCGTGACCTTGACCGCCGAGCCGGAGGAAACATTCGAGGCCAGCGCCGAGGCAATTGTAGCGGGAGTGGAGCTCTGGCCGTAGGTAGTCATGGCAACTTGCTCGCCGTTGACCAGGAGCGCAACCTGCCCGGCATCCCAGACGCTGGTCGGATTGGTCAGATTGTTCATCATGACAGTGGTCCCTGTGCCACCAACGTAGAACGAGGGCGTGGAGAACTGCGAAGAGTGCCAGTCCAACAGGCTGTCGAGCGACACGTTGGAGCCTGCCTGGCAGGGGCTCAGCGTCACTGTGGGCCCACTGGCCGTAGCCGAGAAAAGTTCGCCGGAGGTCGAGCAGGGCGGCAGCCCCTGCACTACAGCCTGAGCAAGCGTCGAGGGCGTACTGGTCTGGTTGTAGAAGATGTCGAGCGGCGGGCTGCTGGCGCCTTCGTTATAGAGATAGAAGATCCCGGAATCGTAGATGGTCTGGCCATTGACGACCTCGCTTTGCTCGGCACCGGTAAAGGTGAAGCTCTTGCTCGATACGTTCGCACCGGCCGCGATGATCGAGAAGGAGTACTGAGCAAAGGAGGGGCTGTGAGCGCTGGCGTAGGCGTTAATGGTGTAGTTAGTGTTGGCGCCGGAGGTGCAACTAGTCAAATTCACGGTATTGCCGCTTGCCACTCCGCTGACCGGCTGGGAACCGCAGACAAGAACGCCTGCCAGAGCCGATGCAAGCGATGCGGCCGTGCTGTTTTGCCCATAGATAATCTGGATATAGGGACCGCTTCCGATCTGGACGATGAACAAGCCGCCGTCGCAATTCGATCCCGAACACTGTTCTGCTCCGCTGAAGCTGATGCTGCCCGTGGAGACGGTCATCTTCTGCTCGGAACCGGTGATTTGCACCGTGGCGTTGGCAGGGGCAGTGCCAGTGGTGTCAACTTCGTCGATCGGCAGCAACCGGCTGTTGTAGTCCCGGTGAAAGTTGAGACCGGAGCCCAGGAGGGCGTTGGCAAGGGCGCCCGCCGGTGTGTAGCCGGTGCCGATGAACAGCGGCGTGCTCTGGCCGCCGGGAGCCGCAGAGCCGTTGACCGCCGACAACCGGCCAGCGGAATTGTATTGGCCGGTAAAGGCCAATTGCGTTGAGCTTCCGGCTAGGCCGTTGTTGAAGGAGGTCATATCGCCCGCTAAGTCGTAGCCGTAGTTGAGCGCATAGACACTGCTGCAATTGCCCAGTGTAGCGCATTGCTCATCGGTCGAGACCCGTCCCAGGGGATCGTAGGCGGCAAATGTGCGCTGCGTCAGAACGCCGCTGCCGGGCGGTGTGGCCGAGCATGCGCCGGATGCCTGCGTCCACTCGGTGGTCAGGCGACCGGTTCCATTTCCGGACGTGCTGTCGTATTCAAAGCATGCCGTTGGTGTTGTCCCGTCGGAATAGGATTTACCTGTCAGGCGGTTCAGGTGGTCATAGACATATGTCGTGGTGACGGTTCCCGTTTGTTGATTTTCCAAGGGCGAGGTTTTCGAAATCAGATTGCCGTCGTTGTCGTAGCTGTAGGTCGTGGTTCCTGACTCGGGGTTGTAGGCCGAACGCAATTCTCCGAGAGAATCGTAAACGAAGCTCCGCGATATTCCGCCCTGAATCACGGACGTGAGGCTTTCGAGAGGCCCGTTGGAGTTGGAGGCGTCGTATCCGTAAGTGGTCAGGAAGCCGGTGCCGGAGACATCGAGGTTGCATGAGGAGGGCGTATTATTCGACGCTCCCTGCTGCTCCTGGCTAGTGACCTCGCAAACGTAGATGAGCCTGCCCAGGGCGTCTGTTTGCGAGATGCGCGAGACGTTGTGCGCGCCGTTGCCTTCATCGGCGCTCAGGACTGCTCGTCCGGTGTAGGTGTTGTTCGCCGACGTGTTGTCAGGGTGCGTGACCTGGATCACGCGGCTTAACCCGTCGTACGCGTAGGTCGTGGTGCCAGAAGTAGAAGCATTGGGGTTGGAAGAACAGTACGGGTTCGTCACCGTCCACTTTCGGCCGTCTGCATCGTAGGTGGTATCCACGTTTACCGTCCCGCCCGGGCAACTGGGATCGGAATTCAACTGGCTTGTCTCCGCGGGAAAACCGTTGATCGGGTGCATTGCAATGGATGTTGATACCTTGCTGACCCCAGAAGCAATCGTCTCGGTTGATGTCACCTGCAGTGGATATCCCTGGGCGGAACAACCAGAACCTCCTAAATCGCTGAAGCAGTTCGTGGTCTGGCCTCCGTCGCCAGTGGTGGTCGATGTCTTGCGGCCGATCAGGTCGTACGTGTAGCTGGCGTAATCGGCGCCCGAAGTTAGCCCCGTCGCGCAGGTGCCCGTGAAGTTCTCGCCGCATGTTGCGGCAACGAGTCCGCTGCCATAGTAGTACTGGTTCTGCGTCACGTGGCCCAGTGGGTCTGTTGTCTTGGTCAGGAATGCATTGGTGCCCGGATTCGAGCCGCCCGCGTAATTGTCGGCGTAGCTGTAATTGGTCACATTGCCGTTGGGGTCCGTCTCTTGTGTGACGTTCCCGTACCAGCCGTGTTGATAGCTGGTCGTCAGCCATGCGCCGTCCGTGCTGCGCCATTTTCTGACTGAGGAAAGAAGACCTGGCCCTCCGCCGTTGTTGCCGTCGTACACGTAGGTCGTCGCTTCCAACTCCTTGCCGCTTCCATCGTAGACGGTCTCGCTGGCCTTGTGGTCGCAGATGTGGTTGCCCCCAAAACTGGGCCATCCATAGGCGCTCGGATTCACACGGTGCAGCCAGGTGTAGTCCGTTTTTTTGATCAGTGGCCCCGGCGTACCCTGGGCATAATCGTACACGCGCTCCTCGGTCATCACGCTGTCGTTTCCGTACGGATTCCAGAGGTCGTAGCTCCACTGGACCTGAGAAACCATCCCGTTGTCCAGCGTTGTCGTTTGAACGGTAGGAACGCGTGGGAAAGCTGTCCCGCTATTGAAAGTGCTGCCGGGAGCCGTCGTATCAGAGTATTGTGTGGTCACCGTCTTCCAGAGTTTGCCCGAGGCGTCGTAATACTGACGGCTGGTTTCGACCGCAGGCATAGCGGCCTGAAAGTTTATGGGCACAGCAAACTGGTAGACGACTTTGTTCCCAACAGGATCAATGACGACGTTCTGAGTATTGCTGTCGCCTTCTAACGGGTTGGCGTAGGAGACCGTCGGGGTGTAAGTGGTCGTCTGCTCGAGAACGGGGCAGTTATCACCGGAAGGTGCGCTGGTGGCGCCAAGCGTCATGGCCGGAGAAGGGCAGACATGCTTAGCGACGACTTGGTTTTCGTAGTAAGTCAATTCATTAAGACCATTGTCGTATGAAAGCGTCTCGGGCTCCGCCTGGTAGTCGTACCTTGTGTACCCTCCGGTAGGGTACGTAACTTTCCGCAGCAATCCACAGGTATCGTATTGGAAAGTGTAGGTCAGGCCGTTTGGCAGGATCACCGCAGTGGGCATCGAATAGATCGCGCCCGATGAGACGTACGTGCCGCTGCTGGTTTGCGTCCCCCCGCTGCCGACCTCGTCCGGTCCGCCGGTGTAAGCCCCAGGAGCGTTCGCGGTGCAGGTGAACTGCATCGTCTGCATCACAACCGTGACGGTGCGCATCGTTCCGCTTGAATCTGGGTACTGAACAGCGATGGATGCCGCCGAAGAGGTCTTCGTCGACCCTGAAAATCCAGACCCGCTGGTCTGAACAGTGACGGTTCTACCGATAAGATCGGTGATTGAGCTGTTTGTCCAGGTAATGGGAAAGGCAGATCCAGAATCAGGGAACACTTCTTCGAAACATCCCGCGGGCGGGCAGGAACTGCCTGTCGTCTGGATAAATTTAGTGCCGTCCTTCGTATACAACGGCCCGTCATTGGCTGACATTGCGTATAGATCCGCTCCTTGCGTGTCCGGCCCTATCCCGTTGGGCATCGAATACTTCGCCCCATCCGGCATAAACCACACGGGCGTGCTGCCCGAGGAATAGAAGGGCGTCTCAGCCATGTAGTAAGCCGGAGCTCCAGAAAAGGCCCACCCCACGCCCATCGGCGGCGTCGTGTAGCCGGACGGCGTGTTAGAAGCCCAAGTCCACGGAAAGTACGGAATCGTGTCGCCCAAGGACACACCCGAGCCGACAGTGTATGCCTCCAGAAACTGGCTGTTATAGCACAGCGGGACATTCAGATCGTGCTTGTTCGGCCCTTTCAGCGAAACGAGCGGGATGCAGAACGACAGGTTGCCGCTCATTAGACTGATGTTCTCGTGCAGCCCGTCGTAGCTGCCCCACGGATGCGTACCGCCATCCACGTTCGGGTCCGACGGCACGACAGTCTGAGCGGCAGCGGGCAGACCGACAAAGCCTGGAGCCAGAGAGGTGAGAACCAAGGCCAGAACGCAGCACAGCGAATGTTTGGCAGTTGGGGTCATCGGGGCATCCTTTCTTGCATTCGGATACAACATGGAAAAAAAAGCTCGCCGTTCGTCGTAGTAGAGACGGCAATGACCGCGGCCATCAACGTAACTCGGACTAGGGAGTTAGAAATCACACAACTCACCTTTGGCGTCCGCAACCCGCCGGGCGGGCAAGTGACGTAAGATTCCGTGTGAGACGCATTCAATGTCTCAGTGAAGGGCTCGCAAAAAGTCGTTAACTAATGATTTGTCGCACACGTTGCTTGTTTCAGCTGTCAGGAAGTGTGCGCGAGGGCTACGGTTTTCCCCGGATTTAGCCGGAGAAGTAGATTGCGGTACGAGGGAGCCCAAAGTTCTTGGGCGAAACCGTAGATCGATTCGGATTGCGTGTCAAGCAAAATCGCTGCTTATCACATTGATATGTTCAGAGTAATCAGCCTGTTAACTATCTCGTAATGGCAGCGTTAAGTACTCCTACGGAGTATAAGTCGCTTACGCGCAAGAACTTTTTCACCTTAAATCAGTAAGGTGACAGGGCGGACTTGCTCGGTCTGGTGCTACGGCTGCATCTGGATAAAAAGGTCGAACGTTATTCCGTTCGGATCAATGAGACGGAGTGGGTTGTTTAGAACATAGGCGTATCGATTCCATGTCTGTGGGTTGCTCGCGTGCGCACTCGCCATCAGCGGATCAGGACTTCGCCACCTGCCCATTGAGCTTGCTTAGTACCTGGCCCCGAAGTAGTCGTTTCCTGATTCGGCATCCCGTTCTTTGCCGGTAGAAATCGGTCGGTGGCCGGACGCTGCGCTGAAGAGACAAACGGCGGACAGCGTCATAGATGTATCCAGCAGTCGTGTTGTAACGGACGCTTGCATCGTATCGCTATCCCGGCTAAAATCCTTGAGAGCTATAGATCTGTTTTCCTACCGATAATGCAAGATAGTATTGATGTGTCCCGCCTTCACTCATTCGCAAGTGCAGGGAGTCCACTTCCTCATCCATTCGTAGAGCCTCTCTTGCGATAACAATGACTTGGTCGCCTTTGTGGAGCGCCCCGACCCCCGATTGCCCACAAGCCAAGTGATCGATCAGGACTTCGGCTTTCGTGTATGCGCCTACATATACTCGCTCAACCTGATACTTAAGCAGGGTCTTTGGGGCAGCTACGCCGCAGGAAACGGGAATTGAGGGAGGCACATTCAATTCGAGAATTCTGCCTTGAAAAACAAGAATGTTAGAGCGCGGTGCCCCAGCGAAGGTGGGAATCGTAAACCACGAGACGACGCACAAAATCGCTATTGTCCAAGGTTTTATCCTCATGGCTTCTTGTCTCCTTCAACAGGTACTTTCGTCACAGTGTCGATATCCGTCGTGCCGGTCGGTCCCTCTTTTATCAGCACATTGTACTGGACTGTTGAATAAACGAACTTCATCAGCGGGTTCGCGTCATCGATGTGTTGGACAGGCCCTTCCTTATGCCCTGTGACGTCGGACATGGCCTTGGCTTCGGACTTTAGGGCCTCCTGATGCGCGTCAAAAAAGTCCTTTCCCTCAGCCATATCCGTGTATTCAGACATAACGTGATCGAGCAATACGGTTGCAAGGTCCGGCGCTTGCGAGTCAGTTTTTGAGAAATCAGACATGTCAACGGTGCGCGTTTCGTTGTCGTCAAAAAAGTTGTTTGTGGGACTCTCACCTTGGTTAGCGGTAATGTTCACAACCTTGTCGGACGAAATTGCTCGTTGGATCTGCTTGGCAAGTTCTCCATTGGTGCCGTTCTTGTCGCGCTTGCCTTTAGCCTCCAAATGCCCTTTCTTGTCGGGAACTAGGTGCAAACCGGACTTTTTCGAAAGCATATCGACGAGTTGTTGGCCACTTTCACCGCCGATTTGGAGAATCCTTCCTGTCGGATCCGTGTTACGAAGAGGATTGTTCTGAACATATGCATAGCGGTTCCAACTCTGGGGATCGGGAACAAGGTATGGTCCTGGGTCCGGAGACAAAAACCTTCCCATCGTAGAGCCGTAGTAGCGGGCCTCGAAGTAGTCATTGCCTGATTCGGCGTCGCGTTCTTTGCCGGTAAAGTGTTGTTCGGTAGCGTCGTCTGCGGTGGAGAGGGTGGTCGGTTGGCAGTTCAGGTCGTCGCCAAATGGCAAACTGGTGCAGTTCTCTTCGCTATTGCCCGCGTAGTCAGTTTGCACGCGCCGCGTGCCCAGCCAGTCCGCTAATTGGAAGTGCAGCGCCTGGGTGTTGCTCTTGGGATCCTGATCGTAGGTGGCGATCAGTTGCCCGGCGGCGTAAACGTTGCTGTGGGCCCAGGCGCTCTGCCCACTCGTGACCGTCTCCTCCGTCAACTGCTCGCCGTTGGGGCCAATCACGTAAGACCTGGTGGGTGTAAAGCCGTTCTGCGCGCTGTTGCAGCTCCAGCTCGTAATCGTTCCCTTGGCCACCCGCGTTCCCTCGGCGTCGTAGATGTATTCGGTCATGGGGCCGCTGGGCAGAACCTTCACGGCGCAGATGCGCCCTTCGGCGTCGTAGAGGTACGCGTTCTTATTATCCTGGGTCACATCGCCCGCCGCGTCGTAGGGCAGCGCGGCGCCCAGCATGAGGCTGCTGGAAGAGACCAGGTTGGCTGCATTGTAGCCCGCCGAACTGCTCGTGGGCATCGAAATCTGCGGATTTCCTCCGAAGCTTTCGCTTTTCAGGTTGCCGAAGCTGTCGTAACCCCACGCTATCTGCAAATTGGAGAAGTACCCGGCAGTGGCGGAGGCCGAGGTCAGCCGGTTCAATGCGTCGTAGCCCAAGCTCCAGGCGCCGGCAACGGAGTCAGTATAGCTGAGGATGTTTCCGTTGGGCGCATAGCCGGAGGTCGCGGAGTTGCAATTGGGGTTCGACGGACCGGGAATGCAGTAGGAGTAGATGGACGCCGGCTGTGTGGAAGTGTTGTTGACCAGTAGCGTCACGCTGCCGCTGAGGACGCCGTACAGGGTCTGGTTGGAAGGCGTAAAGGTGACGGTGAGCGTCTGCAGTCCGGCACCGAGCACAGTGCCGGCCGGGGGCGAATAGGCGTACGTGCCGGGGATGCTGCTTCCGCCGTAGGTGGCGCTGGCGTCGAGTTGCGCGGAGGACAGGGCGGTGCCATAGCTAATCGCCGCCGGCGTGGGCCAGTCGATCACAGGCGCGTCCTGTACGTCGATGGTGGTGCTGGCTATGGCCGTGGCGTAGTCGGTGTTGTCCGTGGGCGTGAAGACGACCGAGAGCGTGTGTGTTCCGGCGCTCAGGACCGCACCCGCGGCGGGTGAATAAACGAAGCTGTCGCCGGGAACGTTGGCGATGGCATTCAACTGTATTTCGGAGAGCGGGGTTCCGGCGCCGATCGGCTGCGGCGCCGGCCATGCAATGACCGGGTTCTGCTGGAACAAAAAGGCCGCGGTTCCGCTGCCCTGGCTGTTTGAGATGGTCAGGGTCTGCGGGCCGAAGGCAGCATTTGACGGTATGGAATAATTGATCGACTCCTGGGTCGCCGTGGCGCCGCTTGCCACTGATGCCGTGGCGCCGCCGCTGATGGTGGCGTGAGATGCGCCAGAGGAATCGACTAGGTCGGTGCCCGTGATCGTGAAACTGCCTTGGGTTCCGACACCGGCCCCATGAACACTCATTGAAGTGATGACGGGCTCTACAAAGATCTGTGCCTCGATCGTATCGGTGCCGACGTTGATCCAGTAGGCATCTGTAAAATCTCCCGATTGCGACGGATCGTAGAGTTCATACGCCAGGCCATTGATCGTGTACACATCGTTGATGTGCGGAGTCAGATAGACATAGGCATACGAGCTGTAATTGGATCCTGAATTGAACACCAGGGTATTACCATCGTAAACCTCCAGCTGGGCGCCGGTTTCGAGGACAGTCTGGTAGTCGTCGCCGCCGTCTGTCTCTGCATAGATATCGAGTCCGGACGAGCTGCCGGAGACGCAGACCGTAATGTCGACCTCGTTTGTAGAGTCCACGCCCTGGGTGCTGCATCCGTCGATGCTGGGGCCACTGAACAACTGAGCGCGCACCACAGACGGAGTAAGGGCGCTGGCAACGGCGATCGAAAACAGGACAATCCATGCGTGTTGACGAATCGGGCTGGTCATTATTGCACCCCCGTGGAAGTCGGTTGTCCGGCTGCGGGGTTTCGCAGTTGCACAATGCTCTTGGTGGAAAACAGTTGCGTGAGGAACGCTTCAAAGGCAGTCACCTGGGCTGGCGACAGTGTTTGCTGCAAGAATGCCACTTCAGCATTGATGTCGGCTTCCCGCGCAGCAGCCAGGGCTTTCAATTGCGCCGTGCTGGTTGGGGACTGGCCGGCAGCCCTGATTGCCGCGGCCTCTGCATCCAGAGCCTGGACTTCGGCTGTCAGTCGCGCTGACGACGTGCGTATGGGCGCGAATCCGGCATCGGAAAATCCTAGCTTCAGCTGGAAATGGTTGCGCAGGAAGCTGGCGTCGTTTCCCTGCGCCGCCTGAGCTGCCGCGACGGTATCCAGGTGATTCTGATAAACAAGAAAATGCCAATACATGTGCGGCATCGACGGGAGCGCGGATTGTGCGGTCCCATTCGAAGGCGGCTGAGACTGCTGCGATTCGCCCAGTGTCGGTAGCAGGAGCGCGCACGTCAGCACCGAGACTTTCAAAAGAGCGAAGGTTCCGTCTTTGGATGCATTCCTCACTGATTGCTCGCCTTTCCGCTCAATCGCCATGAACCGGCCATGACGCTGTGCATTCTGCGCTGCGATGAATGTCGGCGCGAATTGTTTTTTCGACTCCGGTCGGTCATGGGCGCGTCGCGGTCTCTCCGGTTGTGCGAAGCCGGTTGTCGTAGGTCTTGTTTACAACGATGTTGTTGCCCAGAAGCATATTCTGGAGTGCCCCAGCTGCCGTAAAGCCGTTGGTGGGGTCAGCTGTGAATAGATTTGGCGGATGCAGGCTGTTGTTCCAATTGCTCGTGAGACTGGACAACCGACTCGCTCCGTCGTACTGCAGCGTAAACGCGATCGATCCGTTTTGAACCACCGGCACATTGTTGACTCCATTGATGTAAGAGGAAAGATTACCTGCCAGGTCATAGGAATAGGACAGCGCAAAGGGAGTAGACGCGCTGCAACTGCCAGGCCCGGAAGCGTTCGGTGTGCACTGCGTTTCGTTGGTAACCTGGCCCATCGCGTTATAGCCGGCGAATTGACGCAAAGTCTGAAACCCGGAGGTTGGGGCCGTCGCCGGGCAGGTGCCGGCCTGCGTCCACTCCGCCGCCAGCCTGCCGATCCCATTCGTAGCCGACGCCGAGTCATACTGAAAACAGGACGAAAGCGTGATCCCATCTGAATAGGTCTTGGTTGTCACACGGTTCAACGCATCATACCCATAGGAAGTGGTGATGCCTCGCGCATCGGTCTTGTGCAGCAGATTGCCGTCGCCGTCATATCCGTTGACGCAACTGCTGCCCGACCACTGGCCATAGCATATCGTTCCCGTCTCCGGATTGAACGATGTAATCAACCGCGAGAGCCCGTCGTAAGTGAACTGCCGTTGCGTCCTTGCAGTGTCGCCTGACTGGCCATTTTGATTCACGGCAATCAGGTTGCCGAAGCCATCGTAGCTGTAACCTGTCAATAGCTTGAACGGTTGCGACGGTGAACCCAGTTCTGCCACGTTGGTCAGCCAGCCAAGCGCGCTCGTAGCCTGCTGCCAGTCGTTGCCGCTCTCGTCGGCATAGTCAACCCACTCCCCGACTCCGCCGGTCAGGTTCGAATGACAGTTGGGCTGGCCCGCGGAGGCAACACCGTCGTAGCACCAGTATTGCGCGGAGTCATCTGGATTGATTTGCGTCGTCTTTCGTCCGAGAGCATCATAGGAATAGCTGGTAGTTCCGTATGTTGGATCGCTCGTACTGCGATATGCATTCGTGATAGCTTGCACTTGGCCCATTGGATTGAAGGTAGTCGTTACGTGCGTCACCCCATCCGGGTCCGATTGCACGCTTTGATTGAAGACCCGGCCGATGCCATCCAGGCTGTACTGTGTCACGATGCTTGGATCCGGCGAGGCCGACTCGGTCCGTGTGATCGTGCCCCCGGGCCCATCCTGGTACGTTACCGTAAGCAAATTCGCGGTGCCGGCCGACGAAGTCACTTCCCGCTGTGTAATTCGCGACGTTTCATCGTATTGCAGGCTTACCGTGACATTGTTTGGATCGAGAGATGAGGCCAGCTGCCCGGTGCAGGAGTCGTACTTATAGGACGTCGTCTGACTCTTGGCGTTCGTCACCGAGGTCAAATACGAATACGAATTTCCCGAAGGAGCACAACCGCTGTTCGCCCAGCTATCCGAATAGTTGTATTTCGTAACGTTGTTATTCGGGTCCTGAATTGCAGTTGGCCGTCCCCACGCGTCGAGAGTATAGACGTAGGATAGAGGGCTAACGTTGGTCCCGCTAAGTGTCTCGCCAGTGACAAAACCGTTAGCAGAATTATGATTTAGGGTAACGGTCTTTTGCTTATTCTGGATGTAGTCAATCGTAGTTGTCGCATTGGGTTCGCTTACCAGATGCGGGCTCGCCAGATAGAACCAATTTTGCGTCTTTGAGTTGATTAGCGTGCCGGTGTAATCGTATGTAGTTGTCGATACCGGATTCCCGATTAATCGACTATTGGTATAAACAAAGGGGTTGCTGGAATTTCCAATCGGATCCATCGAGGAGGGAACCGAATCGTATGAGTAATAGGTTGTGGAGCTTATCGCCGGCTGGACATCTTCCACCGTGGTTGTCACCTGACTCGGAAACGGGACGACACCGCCGACACCACTGTTTGGGAAATAGCTCTGCGTCTTACGTAAAAGCGTGTTTCCGTTAGAGGAATACTGGTCAACTTCGGTCTCGATTCCTGTGGAATAGTCGCCTGCAAGAAGAGCGCCGTTGCCAAACCAGTGCTCATCGACCGAATTATCCGGATGTTGCACAATCATTTCTTGGTTGAATGAATCGTCACCTTCGACATTACCGGTATATGTCGTGACGGCCTCTGGCGTAGAACACGTTCCGGAGGCGCCTGAGGTGCTCGTGCATTCGTATCGATGAGCCACTTCGGCAACGAACATATTACACTGAAGTGTTCCTGTCGTCATAAAGGGTCCATCCATTGCGTAGTCGTAACGGTGGTATCCGCCCTCCGGATACTTGATCTCCAGAAGATGGTCGAACGAGTCGAAGAGCAACTGATAGGATTGGCCGGTGCTCGAGTAGTTCACGTACAGTGAAGGATAATTCCGGCTGGGTGTCTCGGCTGGAAGAGTCCAACCGCTCGGTTCATTGGGCAGGTAAACAGAATATTGGGGCCCGGGGGGTGACTCGGAATTCAGGGTGATGCAATTGCTGTTCTTCCCGTTCCCTCCGAAGTAGGGTCCTTCATCGGTGCCAGTCGATTGCGGGATTGTTGTTGGATAGGCCATTTCCTGGCTCGTAACCGGCTGGCTTCTTAAGGTCACTGTCTCGGAATTGCCATTTGAGTCGTCATAAGCAATTTGGATTATTTCAGTCGGGACCTCGTAGGTGCGCTGGGTAATTGCGATATGTCGGCCCACCGTATCTGTGAGCACTCCATTGGAAAAGGTCATTGTGTTCCCATACCGGTCCACGGACGATGTCATTTGCATGTGCAGGTAGTTCTCAAACGACCCATCGCTGGATGCGCTGCAGTTTCCTCCAAAGCTCGATCCGCAAAGCAGATTCGGGTTGGCGAAGTGATAGACGGTTCCATCCGGGGCATAGACAACGTAGTCGGAACGGTTTGAAGTGTCCAGATGGTAGAACTGTCCATCGCTGGAATTATCCTGCAGGATCAGGCCGATCCCCGGAAAGGCGTTCGCTTCCTCCTGAGTGCAATCAATGAGAGCAAAAGGGAAAGCGTGCGCTGAACCGTGCCAGTCCCTGAAATACACGTTTGTGAGGCAGAATCGTGTGCCCAGAGTTTCGCCTTGAACTAGCCAATCGCCTTCGTACTCCTTTGAAGCGACAAGTTGGGGAATGTTTAGATCGAGAGGACCGCCCATAAACGTCGTTGGCGCAAAGCCTTCACTATACGAGATATAGTCTTCAATGGTCCCGATAGCCGGTCCATCATATATGCCCATATCTGGCCCATAGTTTGACGCCGTAACGTTCACATTCTCCTGAAAATTCATCTGATTGCTGTCGTACGTGAATCCAAGCTCAAGCGGGGCTGCACCGGCGCGCTGCGCCAGCGTCACCGCCGGCAAGAAGAAGTTGAGAGCGCCACTTGTCAAATCCACGACCTCCGACGTGCCCTCTCGACTCGCGCTCGCCGGCAAGCCAATCGTGTTCGTCGAATTCAGGGCATTGTCGGGAACAGAAGGCTGCGGCATCTGAGCACAAACACATGGCCCTGCGGCGAAGAAAAAGACTAAACTGTAAACAGTCCAAAGACGCACGGAATCTCCTTTGCGTGAAGCCTGTTATCGGGCGGCGCAGTTTACTGTGGCTGTGAATGAGCGAAACCCCGCAAACGGAGTGGACCGAACTGCCGGCTTTCCATCGCTTCCGGCACCGGGCACGAACAGGGCTCGCTCGCCACTTCGGTCCGCGCCCATCGAGGTTTGCCCGGAATACTGAATGTCGCATTGAATCAGAGCATTGCTCGTGTTCGTTATCTCGACGATGTATTGGCCCGCTTTAGTGCCCTGTCGGGTTGTCGAAGTATAAGCCACCTGTGCTGCTGAGTCCCCAGACTCTTGGGCCGAAGGCGACGCGCTCAATGCAGCCATGCCGATTCCTGCCAGGAACAATGATGAAATTCGCATAGTAATACTCCAATCTTCGTGTGGCGCCGATCAGAATCCTGGCACAAGGCCGATTCAGGATCTGAGACCGAGCCGCGTACGTTTGTTTCAGCTATCGGGAAGCGAGCGCGAGGATTACGGTTTCCCCCGGAGTCAACCGGAGAAGTAAACGTTGGATTGAGAATGCCCCAAAGTCTTACGCGAGAACTTAGATCGGTTTCCAGCGTCATGTCAAGTGAAATTGCTGCTTGTCAAACCAATATTTTCAGGTAATCAGTTCTGTTTATTATTGTGTTAATAGGACATACAGTCGAACTTATGTTCGCATATCGTGCAAGCGCTTGGGGATGCGCCATCAAAAGTCGATGGGAGAAATCATGAGGATTACAATTGTTAAACCCTGCAAGCAGCAACATCAAGGATTTCATTTGGAACGTCGTTGAGGCGGAAGGCTTCTCTCCATCAGCTATCGATGATGTAGGTTACGCAATTGGTTCGGTGGCGGCCAATTTGCTCACATCCCAAGAAGAAGGGTAACGACCGACGCATCATGAAATTTTGTGCATATGCATGTGGTGAATTATTTCAAGTGTTGAAAGAATTGCTTCTTTTGGTAAGAGGGCGCTGCCGTTTTTTACCGAAAACAGGTCACGCTTTGGTTCGCTTGGAGGTCATCGAGGCCGTAAGAGGATCCGGAGGCTAAAGCCAACCACGGCAAGTTCGATTCGGTGGCCGTAATGAGGCGGTCGTCTTGGGACCCAGGAAATCGTACCCGTTGGGACTTTGGAATGCGATGATTTGCCGTGTTGCCAACCTTGGCAAGGACCATCAAGGGAGGTTACCGAACCGGAACGCAGTGGGCCAGCGAGACTCGCTAGCGCCTGCTTGATCGGGTTCGGTTGCCGCTGCCATTCGCTGATTGGCGTTTTGAGCGGTAGAGTCTCTGGTGCAAACCCAGGTGCTCGGCCTGCAGGACATCCCTGTAGATCCAGTATTCTCAAGGCGTTTCAACACGCCAAGCGATTCTCGACGTGCGACTGTAGTCGATTCTGCGGTTGTCAGATCCTCCAGATTCAATAGAGCTCAACAGGTGGCGGGAAACCCCGGGCTGAAAACAGAAGACTTACCAAAAGAATTCCGGGGTGGAGAACATGGTCCTGAACCAAACTCCAGCGCATTTTGAAACCTGTCGGACTTCGGTGAAAATAACTATTCTAGAATGATCGCGTTGCGGGTTCAGTGTTGAATCCGATCGTTCTCTGTTGTTTTTGAGTGCCCTGGAGGCGCCAATTTTTCGCTCATCGCGCAACTGAGGATGTAGCATCAACGCAAAACGTAGCGAGGTATTGCAATGGTCGACGAAAAACTCCAGTCCGCACTGATCGGAGCTGGGGTGGCAAGTATTGGCTGGTTTGTCACCTTCTTCCAACAGCAATATGCAAAATCACGAGATGAACGGAGGACGTTCTTGAAGAAGCAAGTAGAGGAATTCTACGAACCGCTGCTCGCGCTAGTGCAGAAGAAAATACACATTCAAGCGATGCAGGACCAGCGTCTAATTGATGAAACTGGACAAGCTTGGGTCACGATAATTGAACACTTTGAAGACAATTTCATTGTTCCTCTGATGCAGCAAATTGGCGAGCTGCTGCGTACGAAGCCTTACCTTGCTATTGACTGGCCGAGTAGTTTCGATCAATATCTTCGTCATGAGTCGCAAAGCATAGCCCTCTATCAGCTTTGGAGAAAAACGGGAATCCCCGGCCGAATTGAAACGGAGCCTTGGCCGTCGGAACTGGAATCCGACCTAAAGACTCGCAAAGGACGGCTCGAGGAACAGTTGAGAAAACAATATGGAATGCGTCCCTTTTGACGCCTGAGAACTCTTTTGCGTCGCAAAAACTCTGTCCGGCCTGGGACTAACCAGCTAAGTGGCACAGCATTTCCGGGCCCTTCAAACGGCCTGTTTGCTTGATTGCCACTGGTACAAGATTTGCCGGGCAGACGGATTTGCACATTTGGAATTCTCCTTTGGGAGTTTTCCATTGGGCGCCTCTGACTTCTGCTGTCATTGATACCGAGGAGCCGACTTGAACGAAGCCGCTGCGGCGGCGGACGCATCCGCGTGCGGCTGAACCGGCTTTTGCGGCTATCGGGATAGTTTGGTTCGCAGAGAAGGAGGATTCTCTGTGAACGAACTACGTCAGCTCATGCTTGAGGAGTTGCGGCGCCGCAACTTCGCCGATACCACCATCCGCACATACCTGCACGGCGTTGAGCACTTCAGCCGATACTTTCATCGCCGGCCCGATCAGCTCGGTCCGGAGGACATACGCAAGTATCAGGCAGCTCTGTTCACCCAGTTCAGGTTCAGCCCGAACACCGTCATCCTGCGGCTGGCATCGCTGCGCTTCTTCTACATTCACGTGTTGAAGCGCGACTGGAGCATCGCCGAGACGCCCTACCCGAAGAAGGTTCGTCACCTTCCAGGGGTACTCAGTCAGGAAGAAGTTGCGCGACTGATTGAAGCCGCGGATACACCCTTTCATCGCATCCTGCTGATGACGCTCTATGCCACCGGCGCACGCCGCGCAGAAGCGGCGCGCCTCAAGGTCAGCGATATCGACAGCCAGCGGATGGTGGTTCACATTCGAGAGGGCAAGGGCGGCAAGGATCGCGACGTCATGCTCAGCCCGAAGCTGCTCGAAGAGCTGCGCGTCTACTGGCGCGGACTACGGCGCAAGCCCAGGGAGTGGCTCTTCCCCGGCAACCGCTGGCACACGGCAAGTTACCCTGTCACCACCAAGGTCCTGTGGTCTGCCTGCCAGATCGCTGCCGAACGCGCCGGACTTGAGCACAGGAACATCCATCCGCACACCTTGAGACATTGTTTCGCGACCCATCTTCTTGAAGCCGGCGCCGACCTGCGCACCATCCAGATCCTGCTCGGGCATCGCGACCTCGAAGTAACGACCATCTATCTGCATCTGTCGCAACGGCACCTGAGCGCAACCGCCAGCCCGCTCGATGCCCTCACGTTATCTTCCCGGGGAGGACACAAGCACAGTTGAAGAGCCGGCCTCTCGTGGAGATGGCCGACATTGTTCGCTGTGCCGGACAGGCATTTATCGAACACAGCCGTAGGTGGATCAACTGGCAACACCGGAAGGTGTTGCTGGCCATCGCGCGCTGCCGCACCGCCGCGCTGGGCGGCCATCGCGACCGCTGCACCGGCTGCGGACTTACGACCAGGATCTCCTACAACTCATGCCGAAACAGGCATTGCCCAAGATGCCAGGGCAACGCACGCCGGCGCTGGCTCCAGGCGCGCGAACGGGAACTACTGCCCACTCGCTATGTACACGCCGTGTTCACTCTGCCGCGGGAGCTTGCCCCGCTTGCCTTGCAGAACAAAAGGCTGATCTACAACCTGCTCTTTCACTCCAGCGCCGAGACCCTGCTTGAGATCGCCCGCGATCCACGGCATCTTGGAGCCGAGATTGGTTTCTTCAGCGTGCTCCATAGCTGGAATCAGCGCCTGCAGTTTCATCCGCACGTCCACTGCGTAATTGCAGCCGGCGGCCTCGCTCCGGATCATTCCCATTGGGTCTCTGCCCGGCGTTCCTTCTTCCTTCCCATCGGCGTGCTTAGCCGCGTCTTCCGCGGCAAGTTCGTCGCCGGACTTCGCAACGCCTTCCATCGCGGTGAGCTCCAGTTCCACGGCAGCCTGCTGCCTCTGGCCCAGCCGCGCGCATTCTCTGCCTGGCTGCGCGTGCTGTTCCGCCACGACTGGGTCGTCTACTCCAAGCCGCCCTTCGGCGGACCGGAACATGTGCTGCGCTATCTCGGCGCCTACACCCATCGCGTCGCCATCTCCAACTCCAGGCTGGTCGCCCTCTCCGATGGCAACGTCACCTTTCGCTGGAGAGATTCCGCGCACGGCAACAAGAAGAGGCTCATGACTCTGGATGTCGACGAGTTCCTGCGCCGCTTCCTGCTCCATCTGTTGCCGCCCGGCTTCGTGCGCATCCGCAACTTCGGATTCCTCGCCAACCGCAACCGCGCTACGTTGTTGCCGCTGTGCCTGCAACTGCTCAGCGGCTCAGAGAAGACGACGGCTTCGATGGCAGCACCGTCCACCGATCAGACTCATTCACTCTGGAACTGCCCGGTCTGCGGCGCAACCATGCGCGTCGTCGAACGGCTCTCCGCTGCGCAACTCCTGCTTCGCTCGCCACCTCAACCAGGACGGTACGCAGCATGAAGATCTATCCACATCCCCGGTCACTGCCCGTGCTTCGGCGCGTACGCGGATTTTTTGTCTCAACTGGCTCGGATTGCTCGGCCGGCCATCCCTTCAGCCCTCGACTGGCACCTCATCGCGGTTCTTCACTGCACCATCCCACCGCCCAAGCACCACTGCTCACGCAACACAGCCGGCACCTGATCTCTCCGCAACGCCTCAGACCGATTCAAAGTACATAGCCTTCCATGAGGGCGGCTTCCTTCAAGTCGCTGTATCAGAAGCGCCCCTCGAAGACCATCCAGCTGCACACTATTGCGTGGTGGGCGCTCCAGATACAGCACTAAGACTTACCGGGATTTATCTTGCGGCTGCTGCGGCCATCGCAGTTGACATGCCGTTTGTTTAGGTAACCAGGAAAATGTTGTCAACTAGTTAATAACCGCACAATCATTGAGTAACCATTTGACTTATCCGATTGGACGAGTCCTGACGATTCCTTATGAATTCCTTTGTATTCTCGTTGAAATCTCCAAGAGATCTGCTATGCTTGTCTACCCTCGGCTCTCCCACCATCAATCGGTTCTGAAAGGAATTCGTATGATCCTGCCCTGCGTTTACGGCAAGGTGTGCAAGGGCGCCCTTTGCCTGATGGCAATCGGCGTACCGGCTCGTGCACTTTGCGAGGCAGCAAAGCCGGCTACGCCGCCACCCCCTAAGAAGGCGGCGGCACCAAAGCCGCCGGTGCGGTAGTGATGCCGGATGGATACTCTGGCGTGAATTACAACGTCAGCTTGGTTCCTGGTGCGCCGGGCTGGAAGCAGCCGGCCACGTGTGTACCTGTTCCGGCATTACCGAGTTGGATGAAATTAGATTGTTCTACTTCACAGTTTGCATTTTCAGGTGCGGTCCCGAACACTGTAACGTCTGACATCGCGACGACTTATAATGTCACGGTTATCGACGCCAACAATGAGGAGTTTCACTATACATTCAAGCTAACCTTGCGCCCTTCAGTTGAATCAGTTCCACTTGATGCTAGAGCCGCACAGGCCGAAGCGACTGCCGCTGCCAAAGCGGCAGTACCGCCCGCACCGCCAGATTTCAGCAAGCTGAGTCTGCAAATGACTGTGCCGATTCAAGAGGGTCAGAATCAGGCAGCCGGTCAAATTTCAAACATACCCGCAAATGTCACGTTATATGTTCAGGTGTGGTCACTGCCGGATGGAAAGGCGTTATCTCAAGTTCAACTCACCAACCCAGCACCTCCTCCGGCCACGGTGAACCAGGTAGCAGTGAAGAGCGGAAGCTTTGCGATCCAGTTCGGAGCCCCGATCAGCTCAGGCCAAACCCTGTCCTTGATTGCTGTAACGTCCGATGGTACCCAGGTCAAGACATTACTCACTCAACCCGTGCCATCGGCGATTCCGATTGGAAACATGTCCGTCCAAGTCGAGGAACCCGTTACAGTTGGCTCAAGTAAAATCACTGGAAAGCTCAGTGAAATGCCGACTCCGCAAGTAGCTCCGACAGCTGCGAGTGGGAATACGCCGGCGACATACGGAAATTACCCGGGGATCGTAGTTTGGTGGACTGACCCAGTTTCCGGGGCTTGGTCTCAAGCAGCGCCTACGTTGGGTACTGGAGCTGCGCAATTTCTGTCGGTTAATTCGGATGGTAGTTTTTCAGTAACTTTACCTTCAGCGCTCAGACCGGGCCAACAAGTCCGCATTGACGCAGTTCCGCCTCCAGGTCGCTCCTTCATCGGACCTGCTCCAATCCCGCCGCTTCCTCCGCCTCCGTTTCCGGTTCCGCCCGCTGCACCTTCTACGACGCTCACTGTGATTAACAATGTGAGCTTGATCAAGCCGGCAATTTCGACAAGTCCGCTTACTGAAGGGACAACGGTAATAACAGGAATCGCTACGCCTGCCCAGAACCAGATCCCCTCTGGAATCGTGATACTTCGTGTTAAGGAGCAACCTGGGGGTAATCCTTTTCAAATTAATGAATGTCTCAGGCAAGACACATTGAATCCTGGAGATCATGGGAGACTACTGACGCTGACTTCCAACTCAAGTAACATTTATGTCGGTTCTCCCGACGCTACAACCGGACAATTCAAAGTTACACTCACCCAAGCTTTAAAAGAGGGTGAATGGATCCAAGTTGTTCAGGTTGTACCGGCCGAAAGTGTATTGCCTCTTGTTGAAGAAGCAGCTGTGTGTGCGTCGACTCCGATCAAGGTAAGCTATCCGTTCAACTTCTATCGGACAAACCTCACCTTTGTCGCAGGAGTTCTCTTGAGCAACAGCGGTTCGAGCAGTTCTACAAACGCCAATTTTTCTCAAGCAAATCAGTTCTACGCGTTTAACGCCGATCATGCATGGCGGGCACCCGGCTACGACTGCGTTGGCGCGTACAAATGGGGTGATAACGCACACCCATTTAGGGACCAGTGCGATTCGACGCAAGATCGTTGGCACGCTGGCGGATGGCCTGGAGTTAGTTCCTTTTTTGAGGCGCGACTGACAGCAATTCCCGTGAGCACGGCTTCTGCTACGGTAACAGCATCGTCCTCGGGCGGTGGCTCATCTTCATCGTCCGGCACTTCATCGATACTTACATCTCAGAAAGTTCTCCGAGTCGAAACAGGAGCATACCTCCCTTGGGTAATCGTTCATGGATCGGGGGAGCACCCGAATGGTCTTTTCATAGCGCCCATAGCGAAGGCCGGATTCGATACAGTGACCGGAGCGAACGCTGCAACAAATGTCATTCTTCCAGGTGGAACTGTTGGAACTCTCAACTTTCAGTCCGCATATGACTTTTTTGTATTTGGGGGACGGATTGGCAATATGGCGCTTTCGCAATCGCGCGATCGTGCGCCTCAAGTGGAACATTATCTTGACACCACGATCGGCCGATACAGTAACCTCCAAAGCTTTGTTTGCCACACTGTACCTGCTGGGCGCGTTGGCAACCCGGAGCCGGGAACATCTTGCCCATCTGATTATCCGACACTGTTCCCTTCTGCTAGTTCGGTGATCGACAGCCGAAAGTCACTCTATCGGCTGGACTTCGAAGGACTTGTTAGGATTCCAATTCCTGCAAGCCAAATACCGTTCTATATCGGATTCAATGCAAATATCGCTCAGCATACCCTGGGGGCAGTGCATTTGGATCACGGATACGCGCCTCCAGACGACATTCGTCTCTTGTTTGCAACGAGAATCGATATCGGGAGTCTTTTGACGAGCCTGAATTTAGGTGCTCATTGATCGTCGTTGTGTGCCTGTCGCAGATGTCAAGGGAGGACTCGAGACGTTGTCACTCACGAAAGTCCGGACGCGTCATAACAGTCATTGCAAAATGTGACGGAGCGTCCCAAGTTTTACGTGCCCGTCAACTTTGTTAATTGGTTTCCAGACGCGGCATTGTGGGCAGTCTTGACTACGAATGTTGGGAGTGTCTAGGTATGAATGTGCACGCCCCAGTCTCAAGAGTCGTCCGATATGTTTATTCCCTCCGTCTTAGCGTGATCTTCTGGCTGGCTCTTCCTTTCATTACTGCCATCGACAGTGAAGCGGCAACCTTCGCCCCTCTCCGCGCCATTTTCACTCATGAGAGGCCTGGACAGTTAGTGGGCTCGGCCTTATACGTGGTTTGTTGCGGATGGGTCGCCCTTCTCCTGGCCCCTGCTGTATCCGTCGATGGAGTTGAACGCCTTCCCCCTGCGGCCGGTGTGGCCATTCTCTTTAAGCGATGGCTTGGAGAAGAATGTGAACCGAGAGTACTTCTTGCCCCATCGCTTGTGCAGGCCCCAAATATTTACCTGATTGCTCCGCGCAACGCGCACGAGCCGATTGAGCGTCGCGCACAGATGCATCCGTTCGAGATGACTGAATGCCACAGATTGGACGGGCACCCTAACCGCGCGGAGCGCATTCCAGCCGAGAGGTGAAGTCATGGGCTTGAAGATCACTGCAATTGTCGCCGTCATTCTCATGTTCCTGTTCCGCAAGCGGTTGGCGAACTGGGCGCGGTATCTCTATTTCTTGCGCTTTTCCATCCTGCTGTGGTTTTTCCCGCTGCTTCTGGTGTCAGCCAACACGACCGGAGCCCGGTCGCTCGTGAGTGGAATCGTGACGCCCTCGCAATGCGAGCAGTATTTGTGCGTGGCTTTCTTTCTGGTTTCGTCAAGCTTTGTCGCGTTAATCCTGGCGCGCATCGTCATCATCAATGGGGGGGAGCGATTTGGCCATGAACCCCCGTCACTGCTCAACCGCCTACTTGCAGATGAAAAAAGCGAGAGCCTGCCTTTTCAATGGCTCGCCCTGTTCGCGGCACAACTGAACAACGTGATCGTTTTTTGGTACATGCGGACGAATGGAGGCGATGAGGGAGTGGACCGAATCCAGATTGCAAAGGGGCTGGCTGGCGGGACGGCTTGCGCACTGCTGTTCTGGTACATCGTAAATCTGATCTACTACCTCACTTACAGGCCCGCGGCGGGAACAAGCGTGACAGAGGAGCAGATTGGACGGGCAGCCGCGCGGACGCTCCTCTTTCCGCGCAGCTGGCTGCTGTTAAGCCGGGGCAACCGCAGGAATGGGTTCGGCGATGTGCTGGAGGTGGCGGAACTGCGCGTCTCACTGAAATGGATCAAGTACGTCTTCCAGGTTCCGGGATACCGCTGGGCGCCGAATGGAGACCTGTACGAAGGCCACTATCTCTCGCTACTGGCGGCGCTTGGATTCCTCGGCCTGTACCTGGCGTTGTGGCCGTTGACGGCACCGGTGCCGGTTCACGGCTGGTCGCTCGGTGCGGTGATTGCCTACATCGCAGGCGGAGTGATCGTTGCCGGCGCGGTATGGACGGCGTGGATGCACGAGCCTGCAAAGGCAGTGCTCGACGCGATGCCTCCCAAGGAGGTGCAGAATGAGCGAAACAAACTCGCACAGTTAAAGAGAAGGCTGCTGGTCTGGAAGATTGTGCTGACGGTGGCCATCCTTGGATTCTCTGTCGTGATTCCTGCGCTCTACTACCTTACCGATGCTGAGCGTTTTCCCATCCTCGCGTTGCTGCTGATTCTGATGATTTCGAGTTCGTGGACGCTTGCCGGCTTAGCATTCTTTGCAGACCGGTACCGGATACCGGTACTGACTGCGATCATTGTCTTGGCGGTGGTGCCGCGGATGCTGCATTGGGATGCGGGCAAAGAGGAGCATTATCTTTCAACGGCCCAGAGTGAGAAGGATTTCGATTTGCCCACGCCGAGAGAAATTCTGATTGCGAGAAACGACGGCCGTCCGCTGATTGTTGTTACGTCGACGGGAGGAGGCATTCATGCGGCGGCATGGACGACAGCGGTGCTGGGCCAGCTTGAGAAGGAGTTTGCCGGCGGCGAGACACGGGAGGTGTTTCACGAGCATGTGCTGCTGCTGAGCACCGTTTCAGGAGGGAGCTCAGGGCTCTATGCGTATTTGAGAGAGCTGTCTGTGGCAATGAACGATAGCGCCGCCGACTGGGGCCGTATGGGGGACCGTATGGAGACGGCGGCGAGCTGCTCCAGCCTGGAGGCGGTGGGATGGGGGCTGGTCTACTACGACATTCCCAAAGCGTTTGTGCCGGTCATCCCCTCTTGGATTTCGCCTTCGCCAGGCGCGGGCGATCTGGCCGACACACCGCTGGGAAAGGACCGCACGTGGGCGTTGCGAAGGGCATTTGCGCGAAACCTCGACGATCCGTTCTGCGCGCTCGATCCGGTCACCGGGCGGAACATTCCGATGAGGGAACTGGAGGCGGTTGACGATTTGAACAAAGCCGGTGAGACGGGATTGACGCTCACGAGCCTGCCGGCCAAGAATGGCGCGTATCCGGCCATCAGCATGAACACAACGTCAGTGGAAAACGGCGAGCGGTTCCTGCTGGCCAACTACAGAATCCCAGACGACGCAAAACAACCGGAGCCTGGGTGGAACTACAGAGCGCGGTCGTTCCTGGCGACGTTCGGGCCGCGACAGGACTTGCCTTTGGCCACGGCGGCGCAGATGTCGGCAACGTTCCCCTATGTTTCATCGCAGGCGCGGGTACCACTAGCGCTGGACAACGCGCCGAACAGCGTACACTTTGCCGACGGCGGTTATTACGATAACGACGGTACGGCGACTGCGATCGAGTTCCTGCGTTACGCGCTCACGGCAAAGGACGCGAATGACAAGGGTCCGACTGGAAAGGTCCGCGTTTTGCTGATCGAGATCCGCAACAGCGACGAGCTTTCGGGCAGCCCGGGAGACGAAACGCCGGATCACACGAAAGATTCTAGCGGCCTTCCCGAGCCGCTGTGGAACTTGTTCAATCAGGCTGCAGGACCATTGGAAGGATTCTGGAATGCCGGGCACGAAAGCGGCACGGCGCGGGACCAGGCGGCGCTGGAGCTGTTTCAGCGCGCCTACGGCGCACAGCTTGAATTGCACGCAATTGTGTTCGGAGATAAATGTGCACAGAAAAGGGCGGGGACTGACCCGCTGAACTGGTCGCTGACGCCACTGCAATCGAAGGAAGTGTTGCTGACCTCCGGCAAAGAAGACGCGATGAAGAAGCGCTACGCGAAAGCGAAGGAGTGGTTCGAAGCGCCTGAGAGCGTGTGGGAGCGTGCCGCGATCGCTGAAGACTCATTGCCGAATTTTTGTGAATGAAAAAGGACGTCGTCATGCGCGCCGACAACAAACTGAATGTTTCTCCCAGGCCCGCAAAGAAACAGGGTCGTCAATCTCTTCACGGCGTTGAGGGCAAAGACGTCAGCCATCATGCCTGCATGACAAGATAACGTTCGTGAAACGCGATCCAGCCGCAAGGCGGGAGCGGGTGCAATGACCTCCGGTTGGACTCCGATGGCGAAGTTCGGGCATGCGCGGCTGCTGGGGCGGAAGAGGTGAACCATGAAAATGAATGACCGGTATCCAACTTACTGCGCCAACATCGCCGAGCTCATTCTCAACCTTGAAGAGGCTAGAAGGAGCGTTCAGGACTGGAATGCACCTAAGGCAGGACTCGAGCGCAAGATTCTGAATAACATTGGCCTGCCTGACGGTTCCCCTCCAGAAAAAGGGAAAGAGCAAGCGCGATGGCGGCAGGAAGTAAAAGATCGCCAGCGATGGCTTCAGGGCGTCACTGCTGCGATGGATGATGCCCGACTGACACTGGTGATCCCGAACAAGCCCGTCGGGATTTTGACTAGACTCCTGCTTCAATTCAAGCGAGCACGAGGCGACAAAGACGCCGCGAGCGAAAGCCAAGAGAGTTGGGAAGAAGGGCGAGACCGGCTTGCGAAGGAGTTGGTCGCGAGTCCCCGGCTGCTGAACCGTGTGTTGCATGTGCTGGATAGAGGTGACGAAACTTATTTCTTGTATCTGACCGGAAAAGTCATCGACATCAACGTCTGGCTCTCTGAAAACAAGCTGTCGTGGTCCGGCCACGCCGGGCATTCGAGGATTCTGGAAGCGTGGCCATGGCAAGGTACGAGGAAAGCTCTGGAAGACAAGCGCCTTCTTGCCAGGGGCGAGATGAAGAAGCCTGACCCCGCCGTCGGTGAAATCAAAGGCGAGCAGGCTCGAGTCCTGCTGCAGCAGGATGTGGACAAGTACTTCGACTTCAACCGTAAGTGGGAGTTCCAGGACAAAATCAAAGCCTGGAGGAATGCCGACAACGAGAACAACGAGACAGACGAAGCCAAGACAGCGCCGTCCGGGAAGCAGCGCCAGAGCCTAGAGAATTTGGTTTACTCCATCTTTGCCAAAGGTAGCGGCGGGACCTGCAATCCGGCGAGCGAGCTCGCAAGCTTTCTCTTCGATTCTCCAAAGGAGCAAAGCAAGCTGGCTTTGTTGTTGGGGCTTCCCCCCAGCCGTTGGCTCATCGAGGAAGAGCAGGACAGTATTGCGGCTCGTCGCGCGCTCAAACTCGGCAGTGACGATGCGAAGACAAGCGCAGTGCCTTCCGGCATGAGTACGCCTGCACCGGTCGAACAGGAGAGTTCCACGCCGTCGGGTCAACTGGCTACCTCCGCTGCCGGCGCGGTGAAATCTGCAGATGCCCCCGTCGACGTGCCGTTGTCCGCGCCCGACTCCGTTGGAATGCAGAAGATTGGCCAGCAGGTCATTCCGGAGAGCGAAGTTGCCGTAGAAAATGACGTGGTCAGCGATGAGGCGGTCAAGGATGATCCAATTAAGGAGTCCATCTCGGAATGCCCCAGACCTGCGGCTGAGCATCAGGGCGCGGACGGTCTCAGTGACAGCGAGCAGCCTTCCTCGGCGGCGCAGTTGGATGTCAGCGATAAAATCGGTTTGTGTTTCTCCGGTGGTGGCATTCGCAGCGCCACCTTCAATCTCGGAGTTCTGCAGGCGCTGGCGGAACTGGACCTACTAACCTGGGTCGACTATCTTTCGACGGTTTCAGGAGGCGGGTATATCCATCAATGGGTGGCTGCATGGTGGAGGCGTGCCACTGCAAGCGCTGATCCGACGGACGCCTTCCGGACCGTCAACAAAGCGCTCGTTGCTCAGCCGGATTCAGTGCTGCCGGGAATCGAACCTACCCAGATCAGTTTCTTGCGGCGATTCAGCAATTACCTCACTCCGGAGAAGGGCGCCCTTTCTGCTGACAGCTGGACCCTGGTTGCCATCTGGGCTCGAAATACGTTTCTGAATCAGCTGGTTCTTCTGACCTTTTTTCTAACACTTTTTGGACTTCTTCGAATGCTCCTTATAGGGTTGGAGAAGGCAGTCGGGACCTTATCCAATTCCGCTCCGGTTTTGGAAGGAGTGCTGATCCTGCTCGCCGTGGCGTTTTTCCTGGGATTCGGGGTCTATGTGCTGCGGCGGGTCCGGATCTTTTCGAAGAATCTGGATTCGGACACCGCTCCAACCTCGTCGAATAAAGGCGACGGACTGATCGCGGCCGCGGTTCTGCTGTTGCTGCTGGCGGCTCTGCTGTTCACGGTCATATGCAGCGGTTCAATCATCAACGGGATGTTTCCAATTCCGGCGCCCAAGGACACTCTGGGAGCTTGGCTAACTAGGGCAGTTTGGTGGCCCTCGTTGAAGGCAGTCTTGTTTTTGCTCTGCGTTGCATCTCCCGTGTGGCTGGTAATGGTGGCTCGCACCGGATTCGCCAATCTGGTTGCTGACAGGGCAACTGAGACTAAATGGGGTTGGCTATCCCGAGGTCTGTATTTACTCGGTGCGATCGGCGTGGGATGGCTTGTGTTGTGGGTTGTGCGCCCTATTGCGAGGTATTTGCCTCCAATCGGTGTGATTCTGCCATCCGCAAGCGAGGCATTGGTCTTCGTACTAGCGCTTGTGCTTATGGTGTGGCCACTTCTGATTGCTTTCGCGGGGTTGACGCCCAAGCTTTTTGAGCTGGCTTTTCCGAACAAGAGTCGTCTCCCGAAGTGGTTGGTCTTCTCCGCAATCCTCGCTGGTGGGATCGTGATGGCCGCTCTGGCACTGACGTTCTGGACGCTGGATCAAGAGCTCCCCGGCATCTGGCTCAACTTGTGCTTTTCCGAGAACCCCTTCGTGCAGGCCCTGGTCGACTTCTCACAGAATCATCCGAATATCTGGATGGATTCGCTTTTCCTGGCCGCGCCTCCTGTGCTGGTAGCCGCGTTGTTTCTGGCTTCGGTGCTCCATGTCGGATTGAACAAACACATGTTTCGTGACGAATCGCTGGAATGGGCGGCGCGTCTGCGCGCCTGGGGCTTCCTGCTCAGCTTTGGGTGGGCCGGGTTCCTCGGATGCCTCATTCTGTCTGCGCCGCTGCTATCCGCCGGTCTGTCGATGGGATACCAGGGCTGGACCTCGGCGGCGGCTGCACTCTGGGCTGCCATTTCCGGGGCAGGAGTTCTGGCAGGCAAGAGCAAGTCGACCAGCGGCGATCCGAAATGGCAGACTCTTTTCCGGCAGGCCCTGATGCAGATCGCGCCCTATGTCTTCATCGCGGGCTGCTTTGTGATTGTGTCGTGGCTGGTAAGTGTCCTTACCAATGAATCGCAGCATCGCCTGATAATACTGCTTTCAATATCCCTTGTACTGTTCGTAGCATATGGATTCGGCGTAGACATCAATGAGTTTTCCATGCATTCGTTCTATCGCAATCGCCTGGCGCGCTGTTATCAGGGGGCTTCGGTCGTCGACAGGAGGCCGGATGCATTTACGGGCTTCAGCCGCGACGACCGGGCAATCAGGCTCGGCGAACTCCGCATCCGGACCGGCGACTTGGACGACAGATCAAAATACCCGGGACCGTTTCCAATCTTCTGCTGTACAGCCAACTTTACCGTGGGAGAGGATTTGGCATGGCAGGAGCGGAAAGGTGCCTCGTTCGCCTATACCCCGCTTTATTCCGGGTATGACGTGCCGTGGACGGGATTGGACGACGAGAGCGTTGATAAGAAACTCTCCTACAACGGGTATCGCGACACGTTTGATCTTGGCCATCCGAATGGACCGGGGCTGGCCGATGTTTCTGCGATTTCCGGAGCCGCAGTCAGCCCAACCTGGGGTTACCACACCAGCCCGGCGATTGCATTCCTTCTGACCTGTTTCAATGTCCGCCTGGGTGTATGGACACGTAACACCCGTCGAGCGATGCGAGAGGAAAGAGAAAGAAAAAAGGGAGCGCCTAGCCGAGATTTCCAGTCTCCTAGATTTGCTCCGCTGCATCTGCTGATGGAGCTTTTTGGACAAGCGAACGCCAAGAGAGAATTCCTTTACCTTTCCGATGGCGGCCATTTCGACAACATGGGCCTCTATGAACTTGTTCGGCGCGAATGCAGGTACATTGTTATTTGCGATGCCGAGGAGGATGGAAACATCACATTCGAAGGAATGGCGATGGCGCTCAGAAAATGCAGATCCGATTTCGGTGTCGAGATCGACCTCGATCTCCGAGCCATGCGTAAGGCGCCTGACACTGGCCAGAGCGGCGTCCATTGCGTGGTTGGTACCATCCTCTATCCCAACGAAGACCCGGAGACGCCGGGAAGAGACCGCGGGAAAATCGTCTACATGAAAAGCACCTTGACCGGTTCGGAACCCGCCGACTTGCTCAGCTATAAGTTGGAGCACAGCTCGTTTCCACACGATTCGACGGGCGATCAGTGGTTCAGCGAATCGCAGTTTGAAAGCTATCGTGTTTTGGGTCGCTCAATTGCAATGACAGCATTAAAGCCTGCGTGCACGCAGCAGGATCGGACGTCCCCAAGAGAAGAGAGGACCCGGGGATTTTTTAATCGTCTTTACGACATCTGGTATCCGGTAACACCCGCCATAGAACGCCACTTGAGCAACCATGGGACACAGTTCGATTTTCTGTTGCGCGAACTTCGCAGCAAAGATGCCATCGCCGCGAATGCCAAAGAGCTTTTCAGAACCGGGGCCGTCGATCTTCGCCCCAACGCGACAACTGAGGAAATGGAGTACTTCGATGCCTTCGCACTCTCGCTCTTCGATTTCATGTGGCGAGTATTCAACGATCTCGATCTGCAGATCGAATCAAACCGCGAGCACCCGCAAGGGAAGATCTGGATAAGTACATTCAAAAAGTGGGCGGAAATGAATTTCGTGCGGGAAGCATGGCCCATCTATGGAGACCGCTATCCTGCGAGCTTTCACTTTTTCCTGGTTGAGCATCTGAACTTCAAGGACACAGACGAGTAGGCGTTCGCAACGCAACAGGCTGTGAAGCGAATCATGATCCTTCAGCGGGGACTACACAAAGCGATTGCCAGTTAACGAGCTGAATTCAGTCACGGTATTTATCCATGAACTCGCTCACTCCTTCGGCCTTCTCGATCGCTAATTCCAGGAACTGTGCTGGACTGCAGCGGGGTAAACAAAGCAAGAAGTCCGCCAAACTAGCGCGACAGGGGCAATAAATGCGGACAAGTGACCCCAAACCTTGTGTGGATTAATGAACTCGAACAATGAATGAAAAAGGACGATATCATTCACTATCGGATTGAGAAAAAGTCGCCCCATGGTGTTGTCAGGCCTCCTTCCTGATCGTATGCACCGTCGAAGTTGATCCCGCAGGACGGCCTGAAGGCTTGCGAAGATCTAAGGACCCTTCGCCAGAGCCCTGACTTCCAACAACTCGTGTCTACGCTCGGGCGCCCCCATATAATTCAACGCCCCTTCCGGCGTCGCCTTGACGGTTTACTTGAGACGCCCGATTTCCCTCAGCACGGAAAAGCTCTCAGCAGTTGCCCCAGCTTTATCTAGGTAGTCAGTCCAGAAGGTCCGCAGGCTTTGCCAGTAGGCCATCGACATACCAGCTCCGTCGGCTCCAGCAACGTAAACCTGAACGTTTTGTAATGGAGCCGTCTCGCCGCATTTGTTTACTATCCCTTTGAATGTCGGCACGATCTTCGCGCGCTCAAGATCAAGGCAAGGCATGCTCTCGCGCATATCGGAGAATATCACCAGCTCCTTCCGGCCTGGATCGGGCTGCTGAGCGAAGAGTTGGCTTGCGAGGTCCAGCGCGCCGAAGATGTCCGTTTGCTGGAAGGTCGGTGTGAGACGAGCCGCGCGTTCCGTCCACGCCCGGACGATCAGGCTCCGTGCCGCATTCAGCCGTTCCCCGAAGTAGCCGGGCTCATCCGGGATGCGGGCCGACATCAATATATAAGGTTCGGCAAAGCTCTGGTCGGTGATGCCGATGATCGTGAGTCGGGTTCCGGCAGGGATTTGCGCGAGAAGCCGGGTCACTCCCGCAACGTTCCTTTGAAAGTCGCTTTGGCCGTCGGGACCGGTTGCCGCGACAGACCGGGTAAGATCAATCGTAATCACCAAATTGAGACGATTTTCCGCGCGGACTCGGGGAGCGAAGACAACAGATAAAGCAAAGAAGGCCATCAAAAGCTTGGTCATGGCGCTGCGCGTTGCATTGAGAAGCAGAGCGCGGTAGAAATCCCGCCAAAAACGAGCGACAAAAATGCCTGGGGCATTGCGAAGCCTTGTAATTTCACTCGCAATCTCCGCCATCCGCCAGCGAATCGAAATCAACTGGCGCCGGAGTCCTGCCCAATCTTCGGAGTCGTCGGAGTTCGAGCTCCAGGCTTCGTGCAGGGCGAGACCACCTCCGGCCTCGGTTGCGAACGCCATGAGGAATAGGGCCGCGCAGAGAAGGATCGTGGCCCGGTCATAGAACGTATTGGGCGACGCAGGCTGGGTTGGCGCGCCGTCGATCACGACGGCGGACGCTTCAGTCTCGCGAATCTGTTGGGCGAGCAGGTCACCCCGAATGAGCGCGAGAAGCATCAAGCTTGCGAGCGAGGCAACGGCCGCGACGCCCGTCAGAACCTTGAGCACCTTCTCCATTCCAGGTTTTTCAAGGAGCCGGTCGACAAGAAACGGCGTGAGCACAGCCATCCCGCCAGACACGAGCCAACTCACCCAGCCCAGTTGGAACGGCGCAAATGAGAGCAGGGTGCTGAAGAAGCCGGTGACGGCGAGGACCATAACGACCACCCAGTAATAGACACGCCTCCAAAACAGACGACGCCGGCTGCCCAGAGGCGGAGCCAATGCGAGCCGGTCCGCGATGCGCTTCTCCTCGGAAAGCTGGATTGCGCCTTCGGCCTGCAGGCGAATTATCGCGGACTCATTTTCGAGCGAAATGCGCCGCGCTTCGTAAGTGCAGATGCGTTCCGCGTCGGTAATGAGTTTTTCGACACCCTGGCCGCCCACCTGCTCGGCAACCGACTCCACGTCCAGTCTGTGACTCATCATGACTTCTCTCCTTTGAAATCTGGGGATTTGAGTAAGAAAAACAGGAGTCGGCATAATGCGGGCTCCTGTGGTTGAAGGGTTAGGTTGATTCGAGGATCTTCTTCGCCTGCTGGAGCTTTGAGAGTTCGCGCTCCTCGCGGGTGAGATCCTCGCGCAGTTCGGAGACCTTTTCTTCCTGCTTGCGAATCTGATCTAGAACGACCTCGACGGGCGTCTTCTTGATCCAGGGCCTTCGCGTGCTGGTTGTGGCCTGTGCGGCCGGAGTGGATACAGCCGTTGTCTTTCGTGTCGCCGTGCCGACTGCTTTTGTTGCTGTCATAACGCCTCCTTGTGCGTATGGGTTGTTTGTGAAGGTGCTGCACTCCTACCGAAGCAGGAGCAGGAAGGAGCGCATGGTCTCGATCTGGCGCTCGATGCCATCAAGCCCGCCAAGTGCGGCGAGATGGGCTCCAACATCGAGATCGTCTGCGACCGACGCGAGCCGCGCCAGGAGCTTTCCGTTGATCTCCGTGGCCTGCGCGATGATGCGCAGGCGGAGCGCCTTGTCGAGATCATGTGGCCAGGGGTGAAGATTGGTTTCCGTCATGGATTTGCTGCTCCGTCTGGGTTGTCGGGTTATTGTTTTGGGGAGCCGCAATTGGTTCCCCGGCGGATTGAAGAGCGCGAACCTTTTCTGCGTGCCACGCGCCGAGCCGGCAAATCGCCTCGCGCAGTGTGGGCAGCTCTACGTGCGTGTAGATCGAATGAACGTCACCTCCGCGGCTGTGGCCCATCAGTTCCTTGCGGATGTCAGCGATGACGCCGATGCCGGCAAGCCGCGAATTGAACGAGTGGCGCAAGTCGTGAAAGCGATAGCGAGAGATACCAGCGCGGCGAATGGCACCTGCCCACCCGGTCTTGATCCGCCGGATCGATTGCCCTTCGTAGGTAAAGATCACCCCGGAGGGTTGGCGCATTTGGGCGAGCATCTCCGATAAGCGTCCGGTCAAGGGAATCAGCCGGTGTTCGCCCTCGGCGGTTTTCGAGTGGGTTACTGAAAGGAGGTTGCGGTCGAAGTCAACATCCTCCCACAGCTGGTTCAGAAGTTCGCCACGGCGCATTCCGGTATCGAGTGCGGCGATGACGATGGCCCTCAGATGCGCGGAACAGGCTGCGAGGAGTTTCAGTTCGTCGGCGACCGAAATCACCGGACGCCGCTTTCCGCGTTCCCGCACCATCCGGATGCGTGCGATGGGGTTAGCGGGAATGAATCCTTCATCAGCCGCCCAGAACAGCAGGTGGCGGATGACTTCGACATCCCGGTTGATGGTAGTTTCAGAGAGCGGCTTGGGATCATCTCCGCCCTGCCGTTCGAGATGCTCCACCTTACGGTGCTTGCGGTAGCGCGCGATGTCATTCTTCGTGATCCGCCCGATGGGCGTGTCCGAGAAGAATGGCAGGAACTGCTTTGCGCGACCCAAGTGATATGGCTTGACCTCCCCTTCGGCGAGAAATCTCGCATAAAGCTCGCTCAACGGCATCTCGGGTTTGAGATTCTGGAGCTGGAAACGCCTGGCGTGCAATTCGTCGCGCCAACGCTGCTCCAGTGTTTCGGCCTGGCGGCGGTTCGTCGTCTCAAGCGAGCGCATATGGCGCACGCCGTCGATCCAAAGAGCCGACCAGTACACATTGCCTCGCTTGTAGAGACTCACGATTAACCTCCTTTCCTTTGTTGTTGAAGAATCCACGCGATGACCTGGTCGCGGAAGAAGACGAGCTTGCCATGCGAGCCGGCCCGGAAGTATGGCAATCCGGCAGGGATGTGCCGTTGGCGGACGGTCCATGCCGAGCAGCCGATCATGAGGGCCACGTTGCGAATCGAAAGCGGAGCGCCGAGCCCGTCATGTGCCGGGACAACGGGGTTTTCGTCCGCTTCCCGCCTAGCCTTTTGCCTAGCCCAGCTCTCGGCTAGGCGAGAAGGCGAAATCCTCTGTATTTCCAAGGTGCTTGCGCCAACGCTCAAACCTGACAATGCCTTCCTCTCAGTCGTCATCGTTCCTCCTCTTCCGCTTGACGGCGCCGCGGATCACGTCCTGCAACCAGTCCGGCAGCTTCGACCAGACAAGCCAGAGGGCGACAATGAGCAAGCCGATGCAGACGGCAGCCTGCTGGAACTGGGTCGTCTTGGCAAGGGCTATAAGGAACGAAAGCGTGACGTAGAGGAGCAAGAGTCCGAGTCCCAGGCGGACGAGGATCGCAAGGAGTTTCCACATGACAGGCACCTTCGGTTGCGGGGTTGAAAGTTCCCGGCTACCGCATTTCGAGCACACCTCGGCCGACCGGGGATTCGGGTGCAAGCGCGGGCACAATTTCACGTCGTAGCTCCGGCCGCAGTGATTGCAGAAGGCCGGTTCTCCGGGAGTGACGTGGCCGCATTGGTAGCAGTAGTTCATTGGGGTTGCTCGAAAAGGGTTTCGGGTTCGACCTCCACGGGCCGCAGCCATACGGAGGAGAAAAACCTCGCACTCGCATCTTCAAAGGTGCCGAAGCGGAAAATCTTTTCCGTGATCGCCGCGATGGTTTTGCGGAGAGAGAGGAGCCGCCGCTCGGAGTTCGCAATGACGAGCACGCGAAACCGGTCGTGGCCGAAGATGCGCCGGTATTCCCCCGAGAGGGCGAGCTCGACGTATTTCCGGGTCTTCTCCCGCCAGATGGCCAGGCTCTCGTTTCCGAGATCGACCTCGACGAATGCCGCAAGGGTTCCTGTCGGAGTAAGGAACTCGACATACCCGTCCGGGATGAGCTTGACTGCGGGCGCAACAGGCTCATTGAATGCGATCCAGCGCCCGAACCGGATATGTGCGATCGCGCCGAACTTGGCCGTTAAGTAGATCGCGTTCACTTGGAGCTGGTGCTCGACGAAGTAATCGGCAGCAACAAGCGCGCCCTGCGCCCGGCGCGGACCCCGCAGAGGAACGTCTGCAAGGAATGCGCCCTTTTCGGACAAGGCGTACAGGGCTTTTCGCCCGCCGCCCGAGCCCAGGAAGAACCTCCTCAAGAGTCCAGCGCGCACGAGCTTCAGGAGCCGCCTGTTCGCACGGCTCGTCGATCCGAACCCGGCAACGAGCCTGGCCTGCGCGTGATCGACCACCCGCATCGTCGCGAGCTCCCGGAGGAACTCCCGGTCTCGCGGCTGCACGATCAAGCGTTCAGTCCCAGCCATGGAGCACCTCGTCATGTGCGCGATGGGCGGCGGCCTGCCGCTCTTCGATCTCGCGTTCGACCTCGGCGCGAGGGCGCGCGCCGTGCGTCCGGACCCGGCGAAGAAGATCGGCGTAGCTTCCCTTGGGATCGCGGACCGTGTGCGCGGCAACCTCGGTCCAGTGGTCTCCGCCCGACTTCGCGATGAAGTGGCGCTGGGGCAGGTTTTTGAGCCGCTCGGCGAGGGCCTTTCCGCCATCGAGTGCCTGGCTGACGGTCACAGCGTCCGAAGAGGAAAGCTGAAAGAAGATGTGCGTGCCGACCGAGAGGATCGCCGCGCGCATCGTGGCAGGGAACTGTTCGAAGTACTGATTTGCCGAAACGATCGAGACGCCGAACTTGCGCGCTTCCGACAACATCGTCTCGATGCCTGTGCCGGGATCGGCATAGTTCTGCATCTCGTCGGCGTAGATCGAGAAGAGCGCACGGCGCTCGCGTGTGAAGAGCGCGTGCTTTAGGACGGCAAAGAGCAGTCCTGCGAGCGTGAAAGCTTGCTCTCCGAGACGCCCCTTGTCGAGGTCCGCGATCACCCAGTAGCCACGGTCCATCGCTTCCTGGATCGAGAACGTCGAAAGCTTCTGGCCGACGATATGGCGGAAGTGCGGGTTCGCCGTGAAGGCTGATGTTTTGTTCAAGATCGGCTCCCGCATCACCGCCCGCATCGGCTCGCTCTGCGCTCCATAGCGCGAGGCGAAGTAATGGCGGATTTCGGCATTTGGAACGCGCTTAAGGCACGCGGTGCGGAACGCATCCTCGGTGAGCAGAGGTCCAAGCTCAAGGAGCGTCATTTGATTCGCCGCGAGCACATAGAGCGCATTGCGGAGCAGCTCGTCCGTGCGTGCGCCGAAATGATCGAGATTCCAGCGAACTTTGAGAAGAGTTGCGAATTCGGCGATGCGGACGAAATCGGGCGACGCGGCTTCGAGCGGATTGAAGCCCACCGAAACTTCGGGGTCGGCGGGTGCGATGAGCACCACCCGGTCCGCGAGATTCCGTTCTATTCTCCGCTCCTCTTCGGCGATCGTCGCAAGAAGAAACGGCGTCGCATCGCCGTGGAGATCGAACCAGACGAATCCGCGCCCCGCCGCGATATCCTGCCGCGCCATCGACCGCAAGAGCGAGCTCTTGCCGCTGCCCGTCTTCCCGAGCACGGCGATATGCGTTGTGCGGCGCGCGCAGCTGAGTGAGAATCGGCGGGCGGAGACCGCACCGTCCACGACTATTGCCCCAAGCGAAATGCCGGAATGTTCCTCGCGCGGTGCTTTGCGCCAGTCTCGGAGCCGGTTCCAGGCTGAACTCACGAGATGTTCGAAGAAGTTGCTCATATAGGAGTGGATTCTGAAGGGTGCCGCGACAATATCGGTAACAACTACGCGGAGCCCAACTGGGATCGCATTGAAGGGCAAGGAGTTCGAGCCGCGAAGATTGCTTGCGGAAGTTGTTGACAGGACTTTTTCAGAAGTTCGTAATTAGGACTTCCTTGTAGCGGCGTCCGGCGGCGCGTTGGGCGGTGTAGTGGAGGTCAATGCCACGCATCTTGAATCGCTTGAAGAGCGAGCGAACCTCAGGCAGGTCGTTCAGGCTGAGCACGAACTTGCCCTTGAGTCCATCGAGAATCTCTGCCATCTTGGCAAAGTCCTCGTGTTCGAGGTTGTGGCGGTAGAGCTTGCGTCCGTAATAAGGCGGGTCAAGATAAAACAGGGTTGCGGGGCGGTCGTAGCGTCGAAGAACCTCGCCGTACGGAAGGTGCTCGACCTGCACGCGCGCAAGGCGCTCGTGGGTTTCCTCGATCAACCGCGGAATCCGCTCAGGGTTAAATCCCGGCGGCTGGACGACGTGGCACTTGTAATCGAGCTTGAGAACCAAACTTGCGAAGCTGTTCTTGAGCAGATATAGATGCCGCGCTGCGCGCTGAATGTCGGTAAGACCAGCTGGATCGGCAGACTTCAAGAGCGCATGCCATTCCCGGCTCACGACCATGAATCGCAGGTAACGGACCAATTCCTCATAATGCAGCTGGCAAATGCGGAAAAAGTTCACGATTTCTCCATCGAGATCATTCAGCACTTCGACCGGCGACGGGTCTTTGTGGAAGAACACCTGGGCCCCTCCGGCGAAGGCTTCGACATACGTCGTGTGCTTCGGAAAGAGCGCAATGATCTCTTTGGCAAGCGTTCGCTTGCCGCCGATATACGAGAGCGGACCGATCATGGAGATGAAGGGAAGGGAAGTGATGGTTGCGAATGGCGCTTCGATTCGACCTTTAGGGATCGAAGCGTTGTTTCATCCTATGCGATTGGTGAGGAATGAAAAGGTGGTAAGAATTGCGCGGTGGGCAAGATGTCGGCAGCCGCAAAACTCACTTCGCCCCAAGAGGTATCGGTGGATGACGGGTTAATCTTCCTGATGATCCTGCGCCGAGCCGGGACAATTCATGGTATGTCAGGACCCGGCGCATCTCCCTTTTGACATGGGATTCATACAGCAGCCCGAAGACCGAGCGATGGATGTTTTTTCTGCAAGACTCCGACAAGATGGTCTTTTGAGACATGTGTATAGCGTTGGGTCGTCGCAATTGAACTGTGTCCCAAGAACTCCTGCACAACCCGGATGTCCGCTCCATTTCTTAGCAGGAGTGTCGCAACCGTGTGGCGCAGCATATGTGGAGTTACCGGACGCTCGATTCCGGCACTCCGGCACAGACAAGAAATAATCATAGCAATTCCCTGAGTTGAAAGGCGCTTTCCCGACGCATTCAGGAACAGTGCTGTCGTGTCACTGTCAATCCGCATTCGAGCGGAGGCGTGTGTATCTTGAATCTGTCGAGTATCCTTGTCCACGGCGAACGCGAGGCGGTCGCGCCCGCCCTTTCCATGAACCTTGAAGACGGCTTCCTCTGCCGAATAATCCGTAAGATCGAGACCTGATGCTTCTCCTACGCGCACACCTGTTGCGAATAATAGATCGACCAGCGCAGAATTGCGTAGGACTCGGTACGCGCGGCGGGGGCGGCCATTGCTGTCTTCCGGAAGCTTAGTGCCGAGCGACTGGATGGCCGAAAGATAGTTTTTTCTTGTCTCAGCTAGAAGGGCCCGCGTTTCACTTTCGGACAGGGACCGAGGCAGTTGTTCTATTCGACCGAAGCTCAACTTTACGCGCAAGAATGGGGATTGGGTAAGAGCACCTTTTCGCACCCAATATGAGCAAAATACCTTAAGTGCAGCAATTTTTCGTCTGATCGAAGCTGGCGCATAGTTGCCATTACGAAGATGCGCAGCCCATTCTTCGATGTCGGTTGCACTTATGGATCTTAAAGCTCGGTCCTGGCCCGCGAATCGGTGAAACTGGCCGAGATCGGCGCTGTAGGCGGTCTGGGTTTTTCTTGTGCGGCGATGTGTCGAAAAGTAACCTGACACGAATTCTGATCTGGCTTTGCTCAGATTCATCATGCTTTCATCACTCCTTGATTCGGCGACGAGAAGGGCTGCTTAATGCCATCCACGGCAGGCGCCCCCATATCGCACGAGATTGGAAGTCGCTCAGAATCCTGCCTCCAGCCCAACTGAAGATGACTGTTGGAAGCGTCGTCTTTGCTCCGTCCATATCTTCTTATATATCTGTGAATTATCGCGTGCGATGTTTTCTGCCCTGACCTGGGTTTTGGCATCGATAACAGGGAATTATCCGCATCGCGATGCCGATGGGGTTCACCAGAGAGCAACTTCGCAGACGATACGACGTAAGCGGATTCAGCGAAGATCCGTGGCACGAATACTGTGGAGAACAGACGCGTAACATCGTCTCAAGGGCCCTATCACAGAGAAGTAGCCGCTCAAACCTCATCCTTAACGCCGGATCCGGCGTTTACCGAATAGAGCAGCCCGACTGGGATGAAATCTGCGTCGATCTCTTCGACGCACCGCTAGCAAATCACACAAACGCAGTCCGTGCCAGCGTAGAGGCGCTACCTTTTGGAGAACGGACATTCAGCGCGGTCGTTTGCGTAGGAGAAGTTCTTGGCTATTGCGATCCACAGCTCGCGTTCAAAGAGTTCGCAAGGGTACTTGAAAGCAAGGGAACCCTCGTCTGCGATTTCGGAAATAGCTTGAGTTTTCGCTACAAAATGCGCCCCTGTCATGGAAGGGAGGCCGACATCGTGACTGACGAGTATAACGGTACTGAAGAAAGAGTCTGGATCTACAATCCTCACTTCATAAAACGGCTCCTAGAGTCCAGCGGGTTCACGATACATCTGCAATACGGCACGCATACTTGGTCGGCTGCCGCTAGCAGACTCGGATTCTCCAAGACGCGATCCACTTTAGTTCAACGCTCGTTGAAGTGGGCTCCGTTTCCTCGCCGCTGGGCAGACGTTTGCACTATTGTTGCCGAGAAAACTTCAGCTTAGAGAGAATCACGACAAAGAGTTTCCGCGACGCGTCAGTGTCCTCGGCTATGCAATAGAGAGCAGATGCACAAAGGACAAACGGAATCAGCAGCCATTGGTTGTGCAGCGCCCACTGCGTAACCAGCAGGACAGCGATGATTGTCACAAGCCGAGGGAGTTTCGGGCCAAACACTCTATCTGAAAGCGCGCCGATTCGAGCCTGATATTGATCAAACCTGACAATCCCGCCACGACGATTGTCGCCAGAGGTGCCGAAATGATCCGTGTTTCCGATTTTCGCGATCTGCTGGGAGTAAAGCTGATTGATCATGCGTTCTCGTTCATCGAATTTCTGCGGACTCAAGAAGGGCCTGTCCCAACGCAAGTAGTGCTTGAAATAGATACAACGGAGCATCGTGCGCATTTCCGTCCCCGATACCACTTGGCGGTTCCCTGGCAAGCGGACCATTAGGTCTGCGGGATAGCTGACCTCCCCTTCGTAGGATTGCAGAATGGGGTAGCGATAGCCATAGTCAACTGTTCGGAAACCGAGCCTGGTGAAGTACGCCATGAGCTTTTCGTCTCTGTGCCAAGTCCCGTCAGGAGTTGGAGTTTGCGCAACTTCAAACACGATTGTGAACCCTGGATCGTAGTTTTCTCCCAAGAATTTTTCGATAGGTCCGAGAGCTTTGCTGGGCGCCAAACCTCGCAGCTTTTTGTCCTGCAAACACAGATATTCAAAGAAGAAAACTCTCTCCTCCGCGAAATAGCTGTATTGCAAATACCCGATTACGATGCCGAGATCTTGGATTGCGAAGCAGCGGAATTCATCCGCATTAAGGTCGTGGCTATGATCGATCCAGTAAAGAATCTGGCGCTCTGGATTTTGCGCTTCTGGGAGGATGGTCTGACGATAAATTCCAAGCGCGGCATCCAGACGGACGCGATTGCGGTCAGTTCGATCAATCGACTTCAGTTCCATTCGGATAATTCCCTGTTATCCAAACTACTTGAGCAAGGATACGCGAAGTCAACGCCGATGCAAAAGCAAATTCGCGGGCTATGAAATCGGGCCCAGGGGCTTCGGTTTTGGCAAGAGCTTTCTATTACCGCGAAGATCGAGAAACTGATCGGTAACGCCGCTTCAGCAGGTGCGGCCGCCACATCTACTGCCTAAATGGTCGGTTTTTCATGGAAAGAGCGGAGCCGAAAGTGTCTTTACTTCTAGGCCCTTGCGCTTCCTGCTCGCTTTTCGTACCGGGGGTCTGCGTTCCTGTCTGCTCTGAGTTACGGTCCTTTTCACTAGGTTCGATAGATCGCCAAGATCGTCGCAAGGGTAAGAACGACGGCTAGAAGTCTCATAACGGTGAATTTCTCCCTGAAATAGAACGTTCCTACTACGATGGCAATTGCCGTTGTTAACACTTCCCAAAGGAGATAAAAAATACCAAACTGGATGTATTTGAATGCGAAGACGGAAGGTATAGCGATTAACGCATAGAGCAAAACTCCGAGTTCGATCTTCCCATAATCTTTGCCCTTACTCTGCTTAAGGTACGTGTCGGCGATTACCGTCAGACCAGAACCGATGATCACCAAAATGATCGGAAGAAGCATGGGCTAGAAATAGCTGCATAAAATGGCGCCAATTGCGAAACATAGGGCAAGCAATCTTTGAACGGTGAAGGATTCGCCGAAATAGAGATTCGCTACGGCAAGTGCGAGTACCACACCGAATGCCTCCCATACGATAAATACAATCTCAAAATCGGCTTTTTTGAAGAGATAGATCACCGGGAACGCTGTTAGCGAGTAAAGAGTCATTCCCGCAAAAAATAGACCGATGTTTCCCGAGGAGCTTCTTTTTAACAGCGCATCTGCAAGGACTTCGGCTCCAATGGCCATTCCTAGAACGAGATAAAAGAATAGATGCCTTCTCACTTTGGCGCAGATCGTAAGTCGCATAGCGCAATCAATCAGCAAGCGTCAGAGTTCCGTTCATTCGCATAAGAACGAACGGAGCGTCCCCGGTTAGCACGTCGCCCTGCAAAATGTATATGTCGCCAATATATCCGGGGCTCCCGCTCGTGAATTTGAACTTCACTCCGTACACCATATCGGCAAATTGTTCCGGCGTTTCATTTTCAATGCCCCAGGACTCCCTGATTTCAGGCATTTGCATGATTTCCTTCCACTCAGCGAATGAAATCTTTAAGGGCTTGTTCATTTGAAAAATCGATCTTTTTGTTGGGTTCGTTACTAACTCTAGGACATCACACGTGCATGTCAAGGTCCCCCGCGTACCGCATTCGGGTCGAAATCTCTCTCAGATTTTTCGCATAAGGCATACGAAAAAGGCTGGGCCGCTCGTTGATGGGAGCGCGGATGGGAGATGGAACTGGAATGTACACAGCACCAACCAGCCGTGATTCGCTCTTTTCGTGCGGCTGGCACCCGCCGAGCGGCCCAGTTTCAGCTTAGGCAGTATCCCGCAATAAGCAAGGCGGCAATTCTCGCGCCTAGAGACCAACTGCTTGACTTCCTCGTCAAGTGATATATACTTGTAACTGTATGATTCCCAGCAACTTACAGTCGCTGTTCTGGGATACGAACCTTGACACCTTCACGCACGAGGCATATCCCGATTACACGATCTTTCGGGTATTGGAATATGGTGATGAGAGTGCCGTGACGTGGCTCAGACAAACATTTGCTGAAGCCGAAATCCGTCGCGTGCTCAAGTCCGAGCACCGGCTCACTCCGAAGTCCGCCACGTTCTGGGCGCTGGTGTACGGAATTCCGTCCCGCGAGGTTGCGGCTCTGAGCCACAGCCGCTGACCGCCACATCTTCGACAAAAGGACATTGCCATGACCGATCATGAACAAAGGGCGTGGCACAGCAACGTGATCCCCGCCTCGACAGAAGCAACGCTGCGCGCCCTCAGGGACGCGCAACTTCCCGATCGCTTTTATCTTGCCGGCGGGACAGGGCTTGCCCTCCAATTCGGCCACCGGCTCTCACTGGATCTCGACTTTTTCTCGCCGGAACACTTCGACGAAGAAGCGCTCATCCAGCGGATGCAACCGCTTCGAGGATTTGCGGTCGCTCAAAAAGCTCCTTTCACGCTCCACGCAACGATTGAGCAAACGAAGGTCAGTTTTCTGGGCTATGCCTATCCGATGCTCTTCCCAACCAATTCCTACCTCGACGTTCCGGTCGCAGACCCGCGCGATATCGCTTGCATGAAAGTGAGCGCCATCGCGAGCCGGGGTACGAAGCGTGACTTTGTCGACCTATACATCCTCGCTCGACGGTTTGGTCTCAAGGAAATCATGCGGTTGTTCACAGAGAAATATACTGAGAGTCAGTTCAGCAGACTGCACGTCCTCAAATCGTTGACCTTTTTTGCTGACGCAGAAAAAGATCCGATGCCTCATATGCTCATGGCGCTTGAGTGGGACACGGTGAAGCAATTCTTCTCCCTCGAAGCACCTCGGCTCTTTTGACGCCTCCCTCCGCGGCGAAATGCTTGGATCAAGCGGCCTTCTCAACGACGGCCGCTTTTATTGTCGCCCAGCGCAACTTTGAACGCCTTTGCAGCTAGAAGAGGACGCGTAAGATGGCAAGACGGCCACGGCGCCGTACTGCAATGCCCAACAATGCTCGCGAACCAAAGCTGAAAGTTCGGTGGACGACCGTGGACGATCCGCGGGCTGACGAACTGCTAAGCCAGGCAATTCAGCTGATCCTGAACGATCCAGAAGATTCGCAGGTTCCGGACGAGATTGACAGTCATCCACACTTGGAGCTTAATGATAGGACTCCCGTCGAGAGCAACAATCAATCCAACCAAACTTAGACATGGACGACAAGTTGGAGCGGCTGAGGGTCGCTCTCTATGCCCGCGTTTCGAGCGAAGAACAGAAGCAGGGAAACACAATCGCGTCACAGATTGCTGAATTACGCCAATTCGCAACCCAACGGGGATGGACGGTTGTTGACGTGTATGTGGATGAAGCCTGGAGCGGTGCCGCGCTTGCGCGTCCGGCACTTGACCGGCTTCGTGATGATGCCCGCGCCAAACGGTTCGATGCCGTGCTCATAAACGATGTGGATCGGCTTGCACGGGACGTTACGCACCTCGGCATTATCAAACGCGACCTTGAGCGGTCAGGTGTTCGCGTTATCTTTCGCAAGATTCCTTCGGAGAACGGTCCGGCGCACAATCTGCTTGTCAATGTGCTTGGCAGCTTCGCGGAATTCGAGCGTGAAATGATCCTCGACCGCACGCGCCGTGGTAGGCGACATAAAGTCGAGACTCGACAGCAGTTCATCGGCGCGATTGCACCTTACGGTTATCGATACTTGCCGGCAACGCCAAGCAATGCCTCGGGAACACTGACGGTGAACACTGAAGAAGCCCTCGTCGTCCGCACTATCTTCAAATGGGTGGATGAGGAGGGATTGAGCGCCAGGGATGTTGGTGTTCGGCTAACGAAAGAGGGATTCAGGCCACGCAAAGGTGGACCTGATTGGCAGCGGTCAAGCGTTCTGCGCATTCTGCGCGGCACGATTTACATAGGCACCTGGTACTACAACAAGAATCAACTGAGCTATCGGCGCGCCGCGTTGCTTGGGAGTGAACCCCACGGAAAGAAAACGAGCCTCCGTCTGCGTCGTCGGGAGGAATGGATTCCTGTTGCACTGCCTGATGAGTTCAAAATCATTTCCCCTGGACAGTGGCATCGAGTGCAGGAGCAGCTCGATCGCAATCGATGCTTTTCACGGAGGAATGCCAAGCACGAATACCTGCTGTCTGGATTGGTTGAATGCGGCGCGTGTGAGAACTCCTTCTGTGGTAACCCCTCACATGGTCGTTTTTACTATCGCTGCCTGAAGCGATGTAAGCGCGTTCCGCAGATTACAGAAAACGTCCTGAATAATTCCGTGTGGAGCGCACTTCAAAAGGCATTGGACAACCCGAAGCTGCTAGTACAAGCCATTCAAGGCACTGAGAGGCGTACGAGTTCAACGATTGATACAGACAAATCGTTCGAAACGGCGCTCCAAGGAATCAAAGACGAAGAATTCCGCATCCTTGAAGCTTACCGACTCAGCATTATTACGCCGGAAATGCTCGCGCATGAGCTTGAGTCGCTCAAAAGCCGACGCCACGCTCTCGAAACACAACGAACCGATGCGGCACAAAGTAAGGAGCCGGGCCTTTCGATACGGCGATCTGTGGACGACTACTGCAATATCATTCACAGAAAGCTTGAGCATCTCACGTTTGAAACCAAGCGTAACGTACTCCGGCTGCTTGTGCGGCGGATCGTCTTCGACGGCAAGGAAGTAAGAATTCTTGGAGTGATTCCGCTGATGGATTCCGGCGGGATTGCGCCCACAGGGATAGACCCCTTGGAGCGCAATCCCGCCATGGTCGCCACTTTCAAGGTTTGCGGGCCAATTCTGAGGAATCTTGAAGCTGCGCGCGCTGCAAGTCGGGCCAATTTGGCCAGAGCGAACGATGCCCTTCGATTGCGTCGTGATCGTCAGCACGGGACACCGTAGGTCCCTGGAAAGCAATCCACGACGTCTTTTGCGGGCCTTCTGCAATCCAAGCGGCAGTTGGAAGTGGCCTTCAGTGGGTGCGAAGGGGGCCGCCAATTCAGAGGAAATCCACATCTCCGCTCTCTTGGACAATCGATATTCGGACATCTCGAGATGAGCTCTGTGGAGAACTGAGCGTTTGTTCTGAGTTCGCTGGCCTTCCATGCAACAGTTACCGCCTTGTTTGGAGATAATAGCTTGTTAAACTTAAGCCAAAGTCGATTAACACACATTCAAATAAAGAATGCCATCGAGTTCAGTAGGGACCTATCTCCGATTTCTCCGTAGGAAGAGCGGGCTGAGCCAGAAAGAATTAGCGCGAATCCTTGGCACCGTCACTGGGGGCCAGGTCTCGCGCCACGAGCGATCCGTCTCCCCTCCCACCCTGATTGCGGCGTTCGGTTATCAGGTTGTGTTCCGGCAACCCGCCTCAGAAATCTTTCCGGGCCTCTTTCACACCATCGAGGCCGGCGTCGTTGAGCGCATCGAAGCATACGAAACGGTTCTTGGCGAGAGCACAGCAAAAGGCCGTGCCGCAGCACCCGTCGCGCGACAATTGGAGTGGCTCAATGAGCGCAGAGACTCGGAATTGAGTTGATAATCTGCATGCATCTCCGCATTTACGATCCGCGCGTCTTGGCAATCGATCTTCGCAATAGACGGTCCGGTTTCGCGATTTTTGAAGGGCCGCGGAATTTACTGGATTTTGGGACGACAGTTCTACCGTCAGACCAGGCCGAGCCAGCCATGGCCAGGTTTGTGGACCTGCTCAGAATGTCGGTTCCGTCGATCATTGTCGTGAAAAAGGATAGGTGGGAGAACATGGCGTCTAGCTCTGGCGCTAGGCACTTCGTCGACATGTTGACGAATGAGTCTATTAAACGTGAAATACAGATTCGAGTGCTCGAACAGGACGCGATAACTGCGACATTTCTCAATCTCGATTGCTCGACGAAAGTCGAAATCTCGACCGCACTGGCGAGAGTCTTCCCCGAGCTTGTTTGGCAACTACCTCCGGAACGAAAGGCCTGGGAATCGGAGCACCCGCGCCAGACCGTATTCGACGCAATCGCACTGGGATTGGCCTATTGGCAGCACGAAACCAACAATGTTCTCGATTCCCAAGACAAGGCAGAAGATCGAGCAGAAAGTGTTTGAGCCCTTTCGCCGGCCTCTCGGGTGACGAATAGATGCAATGACTGCGTCCGTCATATTCCTTTGAGAGGCCGACGAAAAGGCTTAGGTATTAATCGACGAGGTTTCACTAATCGCAATTCAGGCTGAAACGGTGGCTTTGGCAGAACCCAGACCGAACCGAATTGAAGAATGCCAACCTGGTATCATCCGCTCAAACTTAACTTGGCCGGCCACAGAATTGGACCCGGGGGCCGGTCGGCGTCCATTTCGGGAAGGTGAGCTTGACCTTAAATGGGAAGAATCTTAGAGTATAAGTGCCTTTCCAAGAATGAGTTATGCCGGAAAAACGATGATGCAATGAATAAAGCGATTCCAACGTTCTCCAATTCGCGTATTCGACCCATCGAGCCGGGAGATTTCTCATTCATCCGGTCACTTGCAGCTGAGTTCCCGACATTCACGGTTCCCTCCGAATTTGTGTTGTGGTTCCTTGCTCGATTCCATCCAGACTACTGCCAAGTTCTCGAACATGAATCAGGCGGTTTGAAAGGGTATTTACTCGCAATGCCGACAAGCAATCCACGAAACGGCATCGCCATCTGGCAGGTCGCCTCTACCAAGCCTAGTCACGCATTCGCCCTGGAGTATTTTGCTGCTTACCTTCGTGATCTCGTTGAGCGCACAGGCGCTACCTCCATTTCGTTCACGACTCAACAAGAACCAACGGCGTCGATGCGGCTTATTCGAACACTGGCAAAACAATTCTTCGACTGTGATGCGATTCAATTGGATTCTGTACCCACCGGACAAGGAGAATGCGAGTTTCGCCTTTCGATTGGCACGGTTTTGTCGGGAAATGAGAGTGAGGAAAGGACCGACGGAACTGGATAGGGTTTACAATCCTTCCCATGGCTCACCTAATAGCGGAAAAGAAGTGATCACGCGGACCCGATTTGCAATTCCTTCCAGGGGTTATCGCGCCACGGAATCGGCTGATCGTACCAGCCAGAATCGGGCTCCCAAGTGCGCAAGAAAAGTGGGGTTTGCATTTCCGGGCAGTTGAGCCATGAATGAGTAATGGCACCGGTCTTCTCGAGCGATTGATGAACAAACTCATGGCTGCCGCTCGGAAAAACATATCGCGGTTCCAGGCTCTTCGAAAAATGGTACAAGAAGCTGCCGCCGTTCCCACCAGTTTCCACTTCAACAATAATGCCATCCGCGTGCTGGGTGATGCGCGTTGCGTGGCCGTACGGACTTTGTCGCGCCAAATTCAATTCCGTCCGTGGGAACAAGATGTACTTGCTCGGTGCTCCCGTTGGCGCGTTCGAAAAACGGTATACCAGCCGCTCTCCAAATGGCGAACCGGCGGGTGCATCGTCGGCGCCAAGAAGCGCAACGAAGGCTTGGTCGAAGTCGTTGTTCTCGCCGCACGCGATGATGAAATTGCCGTTTTGCAGGGTCACCGGGCACAGCCTTTCGACGTAGCCGGCGTTGGCAAATTGTACTGTCGCCCGTCCACGCGGATCGATGCGGAGGACGCAGCCTGCCCAGCCTGCGTGGTTGCCCAACGCTGCCCACACGGGACCGCCGCTCGTCGGCGTCACCGCAATATCCTTGAATGCCCATGCGCGGTCGAACGGTAGGCCATCACGGTTCCGCAGCAAAGGGTCGGCCTCAAGCCGCCAGTCAATCTTTCCGGACGAGGAGAAGTAGAATAAGGTGTTCGGATTCTGCTGCGTCGAAAAACGCGCTGCAAGAAGGACGCCGCGTTCGCCTTCGCCTTTGAGATCGACAATTCTGAGCCGCCATTCAAGCTCGTCTTGCCCGTAATTTCGGAGGGAATGTTGGAATTCATAGGACCATAGGATCCTACTTCGTCTGTCAAGCGCGATCAGCTTCGTATCCGTCAGAGCAACGTGTTCGACGCCGCCTTTCAGCCATGCATCGAGCGCGCGCTTGCTGGCGAGCACCGGCGCTTTGCTGCGGGTCACGGGACGCAAGATGGGGAGGTCATCCGAATCAGCCCAACGCTGCGCCGTTTTCGCGCTGCAATGAAGGAACTTCCCAATTTCCTTCCAGCCGTTCAGGATGTCGTCCTCGGTCCGGTCGCGGGTCGTTCTGGAAGGCCGAGGGTTCTTTGACGGATCGGAATCGCCTTTTCTCAATGTCCCTATTTGTCCCATCCACAAAGTTCAATTCGCATCCACAATAAATACAAACAATCCCCAGGTGGCGGTGGAACGCCACCTGGGGTACCGCGATGAACTGCGGTAGGTATTCACCTGTCGGGCAGGCGAACACCCAACGCGTTACCACTGCGCAAATGGCAGTGCTGGAAGCGGATTGCCTTTATTGTGCTCCGTCTACTGGCGCTGTCAAGAGCCCCGGTTCCTCCGGCGACTCAGCGTGTGGGGACGTCAACGGCCATTCCCTAACCGACCTACGGTGAAATCTACCTGGAGTCCGGAAGGATGGGTCGAATGGGCCGCATACTCTTGCTCGACGCCGACGGGCATCACGCCAAACAGGTTGAATGGGCGCTTAAAGACATCTCGTGCCAAACGACGACCTGCACCGATTTGCAGAGCGCGATCTACCTGATTCAGAAACAGCTATTCGATGCGGTTGTGGTCGTTAGCAAACCCGGTATGGACTGGGACATCCGTGTCGAGTTTATTCGCCATGCGGCGTTTCAGATGCCCGAGAGGCCCCATATCGTATGCCTATTGCGCGGCCCCTATAGCGGTCCCAACGAACGGGTCTATGCGGCCCGAAAAGGATTCAAGGTGATCTATGAGCAATAACAAACCATTTGCTGAGCTTGTACAGGAAGTAGATGTCGCATTGGCGGAGCGGCGGCATCTGCGTCAGAGAGGGGTCCATCTGATTGTTACCCATCTCGATCACGTCCCAGAAACCCTCTGCTCGGCCGGCGAGATGATCGGAGACATCGCTCTAGGCGGATACCCCGAGCTAGTTTCGCTCGGGCTCACTCACATGTCGCATCTCTTGGTGGATTGTTTCTGCCGATACCGGATGCCGCTCACGGCCATGCGAATCGAAGAGATTATGAACACCGACCCGTTTTACGTGAATTACGCCGCCAACCGGGTTGGGCGTAATCAAGTTATTGCCCGCCCTGACCGCGACACCACTCGCGTTTACGTATGGAGGATCCGAAAGCAACTGGAAAAAGTGTTCCGAAAACTTGCGCTGGGTCTCGATGCCCAACATGTCCTCGTTTCGGAAACGACGGAGACAAATCTCCTTGTTTATAGATTGAAGGCCACGGTGGAATTTCTGCATGTGAATGGGTCAGAGTGCAAAGGATAATTCCTAGTTATCTGTGCAGAAAAAGCCTACTTCCTGAGTGATGACGCTAATCTTCGAAGGCTTCCCAGTGGGACGTTTCGGCAAGAAGGAACAGGGTTCTGCTTTACCAGTGAGAAGAATGTGTAAATCATGCCTACCTCAGCCATTTTTCCTGTGAGGTTAATTCTGGGCTACTTTTGCACAATATCGAAATCAGGTTGTGTTGGCAGCCCCCGAAACGGCAAAACATATGGCTCAGAACGACAATATGCTATGCTATAAACGGTACATAATAAATAGGTTACGTTCGAATTGGCTCGTCCACTTGACGCTCTTGGGTCCTGCGGTAATTCCCTTGCCACCCCCCATAGATTGAGGGTGATAATGGTTATGTGCGGTATTTGTGGGATTGCAACCACAGCTATTTGCGATGACAATTCTGGTTTGGCGCGGCTCCCGCTCCACATCGATAACGGAGTTGGGAGTCGTCGTGTTATTGGACGGTCCGGCGCCAAAGCGGGGAAAGGATATGTGCAAAATGCAATCAACTTCTGGAGTTGATGAGTTTTCCTACACCAGAGAGGCGAGTGACCTCGACACGAAGCTTAGAGAGCTTCTTGCTCCGCTTTTGGGAATGAAGCCCGAAGAGATTACCCCTGCCGATGTCCAAAAGTTTCGAGCCGAACACATCTACCCGAACATGACGCTCGATAGTAGGAGTGAGCATGGAGGATTTCTTTGCAGCGAGTTGGAGTCGTGTTTGACAGACCGCGAAATTCGAGAATTGCGCGAAGAGACAGACAGATTCGTTGCAAGCATTGGGCACTGAAAGTGCTCTTCCGCAGCTCTTGAGAGAGCTGCGTTTTGTTTCTGCACCGGGTTTTGTTGCCATGCACATGGAAGAGACCGGCCCAGTTCAAAAACATGAAGGCGCTTCTGCCGCCCACCGTCCTACTTCGTATTTGAATGAGGAAGATCTTAACCATTTTCTCGTCCTGATCCGGGACAGCTATCAAAAGGCCGATATGGCCAATCTGTTTCTAGAGCAGAACTCTAAGTCGGTGAACGTTTCTGCTTTAGCAAACTTGCGAGACGTATTGAGTCATCTCGCAACCTTTCTTCGCATCGGCTTACCTCCTGAAAAGAGAAATGAACAGATCATCAATGCCACGGAGCATTTGCGACGAGCAATTCTTGAACCGTATGAGCTGACCTATCGTGACCACCTTCGCCATTTTGAGCCACTATTTCAAAAATACATCGAAGTGCTCCTACCAGCCAGAGAACAACATGCATTCTTAGCTTCTGCCCCGACGAGGCAAAACATAGAGTCAAGATTGGATGCTCTTCACAAACTCGCTGAACGAGGCAGATTAGCAAAGGGAAATAACGATTGGGTTCCCGAGTGGGAGGAAGGAATCGGTTGTTACATCGATGCTTTCCAGCGATTGAAGGCGCTCGTCGAAGAGATCGAGGGTTATTGGTTTAAGTTCCAACAAACTCTCAAAGAAAACGAGCTAGTAGAAGCATATAAAAAGATCGAGAGTGCTGGGCTTACATCTAAAGAAGAATTAAACAATGCACTCGCAAATCTGTCCAGAGGACACAGGCATAGTATCCGGCTGCACTATGTGGCAATAATAATTGCGCTCATTGTGTTTGTTCTCACAGACTATGAGTTTCACATTGTTTCCCGTTTTTTCGAGATGCTTGCTTCCTGTTGGCATTGGGTCCGGGCATTCCATCTTCAAATTCATTAGTTAAAGGTGCCGCAGAACTTGGTCTAGGGGTCCCTATAATCATAGCTCCGGACTGAGAGCCCAGCCAGAGTCTATTGAAAAGTGCAACGCGGATGGATGGTTGGGAAATAGGGGTTGAGTGAGCGCCGCATAGCAGGGCGACTCAAATTCATTCGGCGCCGAAGATTGCTCTGAGTTCGTTCTCGGTATAAGCATTTTTCTGGCCCGGAATCGGCTCATGCCAGGAGACGGGGAGATACCTTTAACTCTTACTTTGGAGTTCTCTGGCTTGGGACCACGGGCTTAGCAACACTTGTCTTGCAAAAGCAAGCCGAGAATCATAGGGCTCGCATTGGCAATCTGGTCCCAAAATAGGTCAAACGAATTACTGAAATCTATTGAAATTCTGGGCTTGTAAGTGTTTTGGAATGAATGTGTCCGGCAGCGCGTTCTGGTCCCGCTGATCGCGGTCTCCCGGCACGCGGTCGGCGATCTCCTCTAAATCCAAACGAATATCGGATTGCCTGTATTGGATCAGGATTTTCTTCTTCTTTGAACCCAATCGTCGTCTCGCTTAGATCCTTCAGTTGACCTTCTGCTCAATGGCTTTTCGGAGCCTTAACTCCGAGGCGCAAGAAGTCGCAGATAAGGGTGTTCATTTCTTGCTTGACATGCACGTCGCCTTAGAGATACTGTGTGTGTCTCTTTAGGGCGACACGCAAAAGGAGCTCTTATGCAGCCGGGACGATTGAAGGACAATGGAGAGGCAGCTGAGTACTTAAATGCGTGCCTCGAGCAGGAGGACGATTCCGGATTTCTGGCCGCTGTCCGTGATGTGATTGATGCCAAGGGCGGAATGGCGCAGTTGGCTCTTGACGCGAATATGAACCGCACCAGCCTTTACCGAGCGCTTTCGAATCGCGGGAACCCAGAATTTGCCACTATGCTGGGAGTCCTGCGGGCTCTTGGGCTTGGGGTGATGACCTCGGCATTGGACGAGGTGCGGATCGCCCGGCCGGGCGTGGCGGTGAACCGGGTTCTAAGTGTTGATGAACTGGACACCTGGAAGCGGAACACCTACCTTGAGCGGGAACTGTTCGGAGGTCTCGAAGAGGTCGACCCAAATTCCGGGCGGAGGTTGATGGAGGGAGCTCGCGCGAGCATCGACCCTCAGAATCTGGCTGTGGTTACGCTCAGTTGGGAGCACCGGCGGGTCCGAAGCGGCGGGGTGGCGACGGTAATTGAGCGGCTCGGCGAGGCGCTTCGGGATTCCAGAGCGGAAATGCAGTGGGAGCGACCTCCCAGAATTGTTCATGTGAGCCCCCTCCACCGGCGGCTTTTCCCGGCGAGGTTCGAGACGGAACTGCAGGAAGCTGCCACAACGAGCGTTTTGTATGACGGGCAGAACATCAATTTGCAGATCTTCAGACTGATTTCAGAAGACCCTCAGGCCGCAGAGTGGTATCTGATTGACAATCCTTCGAAGCAGTTCTTTCAGGCTGACGGGGGCAGGCCCTCCGGCGGACGGCCGGGAAGGGACCCGTACTTCTACTCGTGGGAGGAGGAAGCTCAGAGAAATGGAATCGAGTCGTGCCTGCTGCGCGACGTACTCTTTGCTGCACAGGCCGTCCCCGGCGTTCTGGCCGCACTGGGATTGACAAGGGACTTGGTGATTCATGCGCATGATTGGGAGTTTGCCCTCGCGGCATTGACGGTCAAGAAGGAGCTAGCCCGTCCTGGAGGGCTGCTGGATTCGGCGGTTACCGTACTGACCCTTCACAACCCCTTCGACCATTTGGTTAGAGAGAAGGGGGCAACAGGAGATCAGATCTTAATGCTGACGCCGGAAATCCCGGTCAGTCACTGGGTGTTCCCGTTCGAAGTACGCACGGCGCAAAAGAAGCTGGCGCCAGACACGGTTCTGGAATGCGCGTTGGGGCTGTTCGACGCGCCAATCGCGGTCGTGAGCCCAGGATTTGCGCACGAGCTATGTGGTACGCGCAGCAGCCCACGCGATCCCCTTCAGCGCTACCATTTTGCGCCGCACTTGGCTAGCCCACTGAGGTACCAGGGCGCAGTGGGCATCCAGAATGCGAATTTTTATCCGGAATCGAAATGGAGACTGTACTCTAGGGAAACCGCGGAGGCTGCGCTCAGCGGAGACTTTGAGGCGATCCTCGACGAAAAACGGCGGCGGCGCAAGGGCCTAGCCGATGCTTTTCCCAGTGCGCTGCAGTCCGACAGAGAGCAGTTCGGCCAAGTTGCCACTTACGGCTCGCTGGCCAATATGGGAGATGAGACTATAACGTTCCACATGTCTGGAAGGTTCGATCCGTGCCAGAAGGGATTCGACGTATTTGCACATGCCATCGCGAGGTACCTGCGCAGTCACCGAAATTCGGATGTTGCCTTTGTGCTTACGCCGAATGTGAATGGGCTGGAGCCACCACCGTTTTTCGAGCAGTTGAAGTCGCTGGCCTCTCAGTTTGTCGGGCGCGTCATCGTTATCGATGGGTTTTTGAAAACGCTCGCGCAGATTCAGGAGGCGGTTTGCTGGAGTGTGTGGCCGTCGTTTTACGAGCCCTGCGGCGGGGCAAGCGAGCCTCTGTCAATGGGGACTCCCGCGATTGCACGGAGAACCGGAGGGCTGCCGACGCAACTCATTTACTCGGAAACGGGCGAGACGGCTGGAATTCTTTACCGCGAACTGGCACCTTTGGACGTAAATGACCAGACGGCATGGCGCGAGATTGAAGAAGCGCCTACACCAGAAGCGCGCATGGACAGTAAGCTGTACGTTTCGATGGTAGACGCGCTGGTGCGGGCTATCGAGGAAGCCGTGGAAATTCGACAAAACCAGCCTGAGCGGTATTCGCGGATGCTGGCGCTTACGACTGAGCAAGTAAGCGCGCCGGTTTTTTCAGCAGAGCGCTTTGGGAGCAATTACTGGCGCCTTTACAAGCGAGCAATCAGCTAGGCGAGCGAGACAGAACGCGGATAGCATGCCGGTGAACCGCGGCTCAGATAGCTTAACCGCGACAATTCGCCCATTTCGGGATTGATCTGGATGAAAGAAGGGCAAGGCAGATAGGCAGTAACACCGTAGAGAAGCCCGCGCAAATGGATCGAAGAGGGAAAGATTCCTGTGCCTCCAGAAAGTCCGAATGGGATGATTTCCATACCTGGCTGTGGCGATCCAACTTTTGTTGGCGCTTCGTTCGACACATCGATGATCCCTTTGATGGCAGTGCGAACCGCAATTTCCATCCTATCCGAAGGCAGCGCAGGAGAATATCCTGGCTCTTCCTGGGACGTGGCAAACCTTACACTTCGAAATGAGGATGGAAGCGTGTGCCTGCCTCACTGGCAGGATTTCGAACTTCCGATTCACCCAGAATGTCCAAATCACAACCAGTAACAGCGTGGATTTCGGAAGCATGCCTTGCGAACATGGTGAAGGAAGCCAATCGTTGCGCTCCTGACGAAACAGGAGGAGCGTTGATGGGCTACTGGCCGGACTCGAGTACGGTTGTTATTACCGACGTAATCGGACCGGGACACAACGGCAGACACGGCCGAAATTCGTTCCACCCCGACGTTGAACATCATGACCGCGAAATCGAAATAGTCTATCAACGATCCGGGCGTCTTCACACTTACCTCGGAGACTGGCACACGCATCCTCGTGGTGCGGCCAGTACGAGTCACAAGGATCGGAAGACCCTACTTGCAATTGCATCCGACCCAATGGCCCGCACGCCTACACCCCTCATGGGGATTCTGGCAGGACAAAGTGTTTGGAAGCTTGCGATATGGTCGTGGCAGGGCAGGGACGTCTTCTGGAAGTCCAGAGTTGCCTTGGCGAGGATCAAGATCTTCGATGCCGATTGACGAAGTATCAACAATTTATGCTGATTACGCAGTCCGGACAGGGACAGTGACGAGTGACGATTGGCTTGAGTCAGAATGTGTCATAACCGGCGGCATAGGGAAATCTAAGAAATCTCGCTAGTCACTAGCCACTCGCTACTGTTCCTCCGCAGTATACTGAGTAAGAGAACGTGGGCTGAGTTCCCAACTGTTCCAAAATGGTGGTCTGTCGCGTGGCATCGACAAAGAAAAAAGTCGTCAGGGTTAGCTTCGGTTCGGGGTCCTCAAGGATATTGGGTGGGAAGTCGAGTCTTTCTTCGTCGAGCAGGACGAAAGCTCGAGGCCGAGTCGTCTTCGTGAAAGGCAACACCGATTCCCAAAAAGACGGGAAGTCGCTTCTCTTTGGAATCGTGAAGGCAACACGCAAGGCCGGAATCGACCGATCCGTGGTCTTTCGTTCGGGTTCACCCAAACGAGTCTATGCTTATGCGGCCCTTCCCTCCGATCCCTCCAAGATTGTGCGTGAGGGTGAGGATGGAACTCGAATTATTGGGCGCGTGCGCAATGGGCAGTTCCGTGCTCTCAGGACTCCAAAGACTTGATGGCTGGTCCTCCCGATGCGCCGGAGCTGTTGAACTCGATCTCCGGGGATAAACCGCTGGCTCTCATTCTTGCCGGCCACAATGGCTCCGGAAAATCGACTCTCTGGAAAGAGAGACTAGCGGAAGTTCTTAAGATCCCTCTGATCAATGCTGACCGGCTGACCCTCTCGATGCTTCCCGAGCCGGAAGGCGATCCTCCAGGGCTCGCTCCATGGGCCGCGGCTTTTCGAGACAACGATGAGCGCTGGCAACGACTTTCCCAGGCAGCCATTCAATGCCTGGTGGACAAAGTCGTCGGACTCGGGGTTCCTTTCGCGTACGAGACAGTCTTCTCTCATCTCAAGAGGCTTCCGGATGGCAAGTTCGAGTCGAAAGGAGAGCTCATTTTAGGGTTCCAACAAGCGGGATACTCAGTTGCCCTCCTCTTTGTCGGCCTCGCAAGCGCTGAGCTCTCGGTTCTTCGTGTCAAGACACGCCGGGCCTTGGGCGGCCATGCTGTTCCGGAGGCAAAACTGCATTCGCGGTTTCCGCGGACCCAGGAAGCCATTCGACTGGCTGCGCCCCTGGCCGATCTGACTCTCATGTTCGACAACAGTCGCGGTCTCAAGGAAGCTTTCACGCTCGTCAGAGCGCAGTCGAAGGCCGACGTGCGTTATGACTGCCGCCGAGATCCGAGTGCGAAAGAAGATTTGATTCAGATCGCGAGCAGCTGGCTCAAACGCGTGGCACCAGAGGCCTGACGTATAGACCAACCATCGCGTCCGTCACATTCCTTTGAAGCGCCGACGAAAGGACTTTTGATCTGATTGCGTGTCGAGACGACTTATGCAATGAGACAGGGTTGAAAACGATTGAGTATTAAAGTTTCCTTCGCTAGGAACGCGGAACACGCTCAGCGCCAATTCAATCGAGAAGAGGAGTAGCCCGGGATGCAAAACATATGCTCCACCTCCGGCAGCAGCATGCGCTTAAAGACATCCCGCGCGGCTTTCGTCTGGTGAATCTACAAAAAGTCGAATCTGGTGCATCCGTCAGGAAAGTTCTATACTCCCTGCATGAATTCAGTTGCCGAACTCAATAAACAATGAAGAAAAACGCCGGCAAAATAATCTACTCGCCGACCGATCTTGTCCGCTACGCTACGTCTCCATTCGCATCGTGGATGGATCGTTACTATCTAGAGAACCCTGACAAGGTGAGACCGGACGAAGAGACTGAGGATCAAAAGCTCATCGCCGAGACCGGAGACCAGCATGAACGAGCCATGCTTGGCGAGTTCAAGGAGTCCGTCAGCTGGGTGATAGAAATCTCAAGAGATGATGCCGAGGTTGCTCGCTCGTCAACCTTATCGGCGATCGGGGCGAAGGCCCCCATCATTTATCAAGCGGCCCTAGCAGATCAGCAGTTCGCGGGATTTGCTGACTTTCTGATACTCGATGGCGTTGGACGGTATCAAGTCTGGGACACGAAACTTGCTCGCTCCCCAAAGCCTCATTACGCCATTCAGCTTTGCTGTTATTCGGAAATGCTCGCCGCGATGACCGGCGAGGCGCTGCCGGAAAGATTCGGGATCGTCCTTGGGACGAGAAACCAAGTTGAGTTTCGCATAGAGGATTTCATTCACTACTACCGACGTGTGAAGGAAAACTTTCTGTCCATGCAATACAACTTTACCGGAGACTTGGCGGATCGCCCGGAACCGCTTCCAATGGCCGATCAGGGTCGCTGGACTTCATTCGCGGAAAAGGTCTTTGACGATTCGGATCACCTAGTGCGAGTTGCTGGAATCACCGTTGGCCAGATCAAGAAGCTTAAGGGTGCTGGGATCGCAACGATGGAAGCACTCAGCGCGGCATCAGGGAGAACGGTTCCAAAGCTTGCCGCGGACACATTAGAAAAGCTCGCCGCCCAGGCTCGCCTCCAATGTCAAACGCGGGCTGATCGGCTGAAGAAGCCGGATGCTCTCGCACGATATGAAATTCTTCCCCAGGTCGGTGCGAACGGCGAATCCATCGGACTCGCAGCGTTGCCTCCCGATGATCCCGCCGATGTGTTCTTTGATATCGAAGGATATCCCCTGTTGGCAGGTGGCCTCGAATACCTCTTCGGTGTCTGCTTCGTAAATGAACGCGCACGCACGCTCGAGTTCAATGACTGGTGGGCACATGACCGGAACGGGGAAAAGCTCGCCTTCGAGGGATTCATAGCCTGGGTATTCGAGCGTTGGAAATCAAACCCAGATATGCATATCTATCATTACGGTGCATACGAAGTCAGCGCGGTGCGGCGACTGAGCACGCGCCACGACACGCGCCAGGACGAAGTGGACACCCTTCTCAGAAATCATGTGTTCGTCGATCTTTATCAGACCGTCCGCCACGGGCTGCGCATCGGCGAGAAGAGTTATTCGATCAAATCGGTAGAGCATCTCTTTAGACCTGCGCGTTCTACCGAGGTCGCCTCGGCCGTTGATTCCATTGTCCAATATGCACACTGGATGGAAAGCGGACAGCCGCGCGATTGGTCGAACAGCACAATCCTGAAAGGCATCCGTGATTACAACGAAGATGATTGTAGGTCCACTGCCGAATTGCTGCAGTGGCTAAGAACGGCTGCCGATGAAAATGACATCAATGCCGCACGTACTTTCGCTCTCGCAGCTGCCGCCGCCACGCCCGTTACGACACTGCCGAAAGATCTTCCCCCGGAAGTTGTCGCGAGGCTGGACACAATTGAGAGCCTTCGCAAAAAGGGCGATGCGTTCTCCATCACTCTTGCCGACCTGCTCGACTTTCACCGCAGGGAGGAAAAGCCGATGTGGTGGAGAATGTTTGACCGCGCCATCGCAACGGCAGAAGAACTTCGTGACGATTCTGGCTGCATCGAAGGAATTCGAGCCGTAGGCATTCCCGCTACTGAAAAGCAATCTCACGTGCAAGCCTATCGCTTCGATCCATCACAGGAATGCAAACTCGCCGCCGACGGCAAAACCACGGTGATGTTCACTCATAACCTTGAAGGGAAGTTCACCCTCACCGCGCTTGATCTGTCCGGCGGCACGCTTCAGCTTAAAATTGGCAACAAGTCATTGAACGAGAAGTTCGGAGGTTCGTTTCCCCGACAGGGATCTATTGTTCCGTCCGAGTACGTGCCAGCGGCCTCGATTCAAGCGGCGCTGACTGCAGTGGGGCAGAAGCATCTCGCCGGTAATCTCCACGCGGCAGTCGTGGCTCTTTTTGATCGGACTGCGCCTGCAGATGCGTTGCAAACAACCGGCGAAGTCGCGACCGATGCGGCCATTCGCGTGGCACGTTCGATGGCTGGCGGATGTCTTGTAGTCCAGGGACCACCGGGTACCGGGAAGACATATACCGCTGCCTATGTCATCAATACGCTATTGGCTTCAGGGAAGAGAGTGGGTATCGCATCGAACAGCCACAAAGCCGTGGTGAATCTGCTTATTGAATGCGGCAAGGTTGCGAGAGACAATGGGAGGCCTCTCCAAGGAATCAAGGTTGGTGGCGAGCATGAGGGTCCGCTGTTCGCAGATAATCCTGCCCTCCGATACGTCGAGACGAACAAGGATGCACGAGCCTCTTATGCGAATGGGGTGATTGGCGGGACCGCATGGCTTTTTACACTGCCGGAGTGGGAAGGGTCGCTCGATTTCCTCTTTATTGATGAAGCTGGCCAAGTGTCCTTGGCGAACGCCGTTGCAATGGCTCGATGCGCAAAGAACCTCATTCTCCTCGGCGATCAGATGCAGCTCGAACAACCGATTCAAGGTACGCATCCTGGAGACGCAGGGCTCTCAGCCCTGCAATACGCGCTCAAAGACTTGCGCGCGAGCCAGCCGGATTTGCCAATCTTCCACGCGGTAGTACCCTCGGATTACGGCATCTTCCTCGGCGAGTCGCGCCGGATGCACCCCTCTGTGTGTCGCTTCATCTCGGAGAGCATCTACGAGGGTCGCCTTGGCTCACACCCGGATTGCGCAAATCAAAGAATAGCGCTTGCGCCCGATGCCCGCGGCATCGTCACGAAGGAGTACGGCATTCTCTTTATTGGCGTTGAGCACGATGGAAACATCCAGCAGAGCGATGAGGAAGTCGAACGTGTGAAGGCCGTCTACAACGAGTTGCTGGGGCGCCCTTATACCGGATCCGATGGCTCCACAAAGCCACTAGCATTGGAGGATTTTCTATTCATCGCTCCTTATAATGCCCAAGTCCGGGCGCTCCAAGCCGTACTTCCAAATGGCGCACGTGTAGGCAGCGTCGATAAATTCCAAGGACAGCAAGCCCCGGTCTGCATCCTTTCGCTCTGCTCTAGTTATGGCGAATATGGATCACGGGGGCTCGCATTCATCCTTGACCGTAATCGGATCAACGTGGCCCTATCTCGCGCGAAGTGTTTAGCGGTGATAGTGGCTGATCCGCGTATTGCTAGCGCTGCCGCTGGCTCTATCGACGAAATGATGCTTCTTAATTTGTTCTGTAAAATCTCCGATTCGTAAGTCATTCGGGAACCCTTTCAATCCCGATCTGTTGGGTTCCAAATACTCGATTTCAAATGACCAGGGATGCGTAACCAGACTCGAAAATCTTTTGATCATCTGTAACTGCGAGCCGGAGAAGACAATACAGTTCCCAATACAGCTTCCACGTTGCGTCACTTGGCGGGAGGTATTCGACATTCAAACCTATATCGCGCGCAACCTCCCAGCCGATCATCTGTCCGTGCGAAGGATACTTGTTGGTGTCCATCAACTCGGAAGCTATGAAGGAAAAGTTGGCTCCGCGCCTTTTCAGTTGGTTCTCGGCAAAGGTCCGGGCGCGATTGCGTACGTTTTCGAACTTGCGCAATACTGTTGGATCGAATTTTTCCATCATCATTCGAGAAACTGGGTCATCAGGATGGTCACGAAGTTGCCTTGCATGTTCATTGAATGCGTCAATGTAATTCAACACAGAATGGCAAATATCGTTCCCCGAACCGTCTTTCAGCCAAATCTGCGGGTCGATTGGTCCTAATTCTGAAGAATCGCTCATCACAATTGAGTTGGCACCCAATGTAATGAGCGTACCTGCACTCTTTGCAAAGTCGGGCACAACTACTCGTAGAGAGCCGACTTCGCCAACAGAAGCGCGAAGGAGCGTTATCAGTTTTTCCGCCGCATCTATGTCGCCACCCGGAGTGTGGAGAAGCAGATCAATCGGCTCTCCCTGGTTGACATTGAACAGCATATCAACGAAGCCAGCAATATCATCTCGGCCTACTTGAGCGGTTATTCCGCTCACGTAGGAAAGCAATTTCCGATTCGTCTTGACTTCCAGGTCGCGAATCAGCATTTGCCGGTGATAGCGCAAAGCGCGCATAGCCGTATACATTGGTGTCTTGCTTGGCGAGCGCTTAGGCGGTTCTGGTTTTGAAGCATCACCTTGATTCTCCGACTGTTTCGGGTCTTCTTGATCATCCGTCATCATCAATATCCTCCACCCAAAAAACTCTTCCTGAACGAACAAAGTAATGGCATCGTCGATCATGAAAATGGAAGTCCACGCTCGGCGAAATTGTTAGTTTAGATGAACGTGACACCTTGAACTTCCAGCAAGGTTTGCGATTCCGATCTATATTCAGCATGATGCGATGCCCAGTGCGACATGGACAATCGAATGCGATCCATTTTTGGAAGCCCTGCGAACTAACCAAGACAACTCCATTTCGCGGTATGCGGAGAGGGATTTCGGCGGCAGATTCCACGGTGCACACTATACGCCAGTCGCTCGAGGGAATCCAGTTCCACCATGTAATCCTATTTATGCCTCGGGCCATAATTGTTCCAGAAAGGGCGCACGGTCCCCCCAGCCTAATTTTCCGACGTCGGGATGACAGTAATGGCCACCCCGAGGAGTTGCTAGGTTTGTTGAGATTTCTCGTTCGTGCCAGCGGATTAAGACTTCGCTTGGTCGCGGAGTTGGTCCATAGCCAATCAGACGTTCGAGCAACTCGCTTACCGCCGCCGCAGCAACTGCCGTCGTAAATGCAACTACAGCGGGTTCGGCTCCTCGCAATGCTGGGGCGTAGCCCTCATCTTCTAATCGTCGCCTCTCTTCTGGCGTCATTAGTTCAGCTGCGGCGCGAGTGACATCAATTCGATCTCTGCACACTAAACAGGCATTACCTGGCGACAGCACAGTTACGCGGCCGTCAATTCCCGTCAGTCGACCGGTTCTATCGCTACTGAGCACAACTCCGACGTCAATCAATGGCACCATCAAATAAGTCGACAGTCTCGACAATACGAGGCGCCCTGCATTGTCATCGGTGCAACCGAAGACAAGGTCAGCCGCTGTCAGCTCGCGGGCATGCTTTTCGAAAGTGATCATTCCTTTGATCGCTTTGCACTTTAGGTCAGGAGCGATCTTAAGCAGGTGATCCCGGAGTACTTCAACCTTGGGTTGTCCAACGTTGTTAGGTGTTGATCCATATAAGCGAGTGACATTAGAAGCAGTCAGTTTGTCAGCGTCAATCAATGTGATGTTCCGGATACCCAGTCGGACCAACTGCTCAGCAGTTGACGACCCAGTACCTCCACAACCAACTACTGCCACTCGGAGGTCATTGAGGGTTCCCTGGATCGAAGATCCAAATGCCCGCACACTGCGATCAAAGATCGGCGAAATCTGCGGTGACGCAGAGTCGTATGCGCGGGATAGACGCCAATCGCCGCCAATCCTCCAAAGGCGCTCGATTGCATCTGTCTGGCCGCTGACGCGTTGCACTGTGCCCGTAAAAACGAAATTGTTGGCGCGAGGCGAGACAATCAACGTTCCGTAGTAATCGCTGCCAGTTCGAATTCGGAACAGTTCAGCGATTTCGCGATCCACATCGAGATCGTGATTGCTCGGGACCGGTTCACCATTCTGACCCGGGTGGGTATGGAGCCATATGGCTACTCCATGACGGCGCTCAGCTTCTGATAGGGCCTGAACGTACCCTTCAGAGGCGATGAGGAGCCCACTGCTCTCCTGTCGCAGGTAGGCATTGGCTTTTACCCACTCCATCTTGTTAGCGAGTAATCGCAGGTCGCCGTTTGGTGCCTTTACGGGAGTCGCAACAAGAACCCCGGCAAACTCAACGGGCTCATTTGCGGCGCGCGCAATTTCCTCCGCGATAGAGTCAGGTAGAACCAAAGTTACATTCATGCCGCTCTTCCTGGCGCAGCCGCTTGAAGCTCTTTTCTGACCAATGCTAGATAGCTTTCGAGGGAATCTATTCCGGAACGCCACTGACCAGGGCGGAAATGACGCGACCAACGTTGCCATTGCCGTCCCAGGTGCGACTCTACCGCTTGAGTTGCGGGGATGGGTGCGCCATCTCGACGGCTGACGGGCGGGCTAAACCACCACATATCGGGCGGTACATCGGGATATCCGGGCGAAAGCCGCAGAAGCAGATCGGAGACGCTTCGGCCGAAACCATCAGGAAGCTGGAAGTTGGGAATCATGACGCAGATCATCCCGCCCTCGTTCGAAATCACATGGCCCGGTGCGCGCGCTGAGAGATGTTCCAAATCGGTCTCGGGAAGCATGGTCGATCTCCTTTAGTTCCGGCCTGGATTTATCTGAGCCGGCGCTGTAAAGAACCGAAGTCCATCCCGCATTCTTACGATTTCGTTTTCCAGAATCTTACGATCTGAGCCGCCCGGTACTACTTCGAACAGATCGCGGTCTGGTCCAATGGGTGGCTTAGGCAGTTCTCTAAGTTCCTTACCTGTGAGTTCGCGCTGGTGAACTTTATACTCGGTCCGATCGATCTTGATTTCGAAGACCCTGTGTTCGCTTGCTTCGAATTCGGCGAGCTCTTCAGCCTCCTTGCGCTCAAATGATTCCAACTCTCGCAGCTCTCTTGTCTCGAAAGCTCGAAGCTCTTCAGCCTGCTTTCGTTTGAACTCTTCGAGACCATTGCTGTCGTTCGCTTCCACGCGATCATCTTCAAATTCAGCGGCCATAGCCACCTCCACTTATTGATACCACGGTATCACAGTGCATAGCATCTTGACAACTATCGCCGTTGGTGGCACGATCTTAATGTGAAACCTGCAAAAGCAATGACAATTCGCCTGTCCGCTGATCAGGCAGACGCTCTTCAGACCGTAGCAACAGTGGAGCAAAGAGCCGTCTCTGATGTTGTACGGGCCGCTATTTCAGAGCATATTGAGAATCGAAAGCGCGATCCTCGATTCCAAAAGGGACTCAAAGAGCGCATTCAACGAGCACAACGCTTTCTCGATCGCTAAGGCCCAAGAGCTTCACCTTCCGCTTTTGGCAAGTGATCTCCCCTTTGCGAGGGCGACACTAATGAAACAACCGGGGCTCGATGACCGTGAACGCGATGAGGATGGCCGCATCCGCCTTAAACGGGGAGATACCCTGAACGAGCATCTGACTCAACCGATTCCCGAGTTTCCCGATGATGCAACCCTTCAAGAAATGCGTGACGCGACGGGAGAGCTTGGCATAAACAAGATCCGGAAGGCTGCAAAGAAGCTCTCGTAGCAGCGAGTTCTTCAAGAGGAAGGTTCCAGTGGCGAAGTTCAAGTTTGTACTCGATAACGATGTCCGGCACCTTCGATCAGTCCTGCCCGCGCGACAGACTGTTCAACTGGAGGAAGTCGGCCTGAGCGGTCTATCGAGTGACGATGAGATCGTGGGAGTCGCTTCAGTGAAGAACCTGCTCATTGTCACGAACAACAGACGTGATTTCCAGCAGGAAGTGGTCGCGCGAATCGGTGAGAGCCGGAAGGGTGAGTACGACTGTACCCAGGTTCATGGGTTGGTGATCGTTGTGCCGTCGAGCGCGATCATTCAGGAAAGAGTCCTGGCTTCTGCGGCCAATAACCTCATTTTTGAGGGCAAGCGGATCGGATGGAAGAACGTTTTTGAACAGTGTCTCAAGGTAGTAATTGAAGCGTCTGGTCCTCCCAAGATTACCCGGCTGCCACGCTGCCAGTGGTGCAAGTTTGAATACGCCAAAGCGTCGTAAAGACGAAGGTAGTAAACAATGCGCCTTTATATCTCAAGAATCACAAACAGTCCAGGGTGTCCAACCTTAGACTTCAAGAAGCCAGTGGCAGCTGGGATGTTTTGGGAGACAAGAGAGTTGGTGTGCAGTGTTTGCGACTTGATTGCCTACCAAGGTATCAACATCAGACATCCGTATCGAGGCGGCCAATGGCCTTGCACTGACTTTCGAATTGAGCCGCACCCGGTGGGCGGGTTCGCCATATCCTGCGAGATGCCGGAATTCGTCTCCTAATTCACAGCGCTATCCAGCGCGGTAAGAACTGGGTTGAATGCGCTGCTTTGTTGCTCGTTGCTTCGATGCTGGATTTTCATCTCACGAATTGCGGTGGACGCGCCCGCGGAGCACCCGCTTATTGAATTTGGAGGCTTTCACAGCTACAAAATCGTCTACATTGGATATTTCAGTCGGGATTAAACGGCCATAAGTTATTGATTTTATTGGTCGGGGAGAGAGGATTCGAACCTCCGACCCCCTGGTCCCGAACCAGGTGCTCTACCAGGCTGAGCCACTCCCCGACATGCTTGCGAGTTGCGAAGCTTCTCTATTTTATAGCGCTGGCTTCTGCAGTGCAAACGAGCGCG
>Ga0187887_10000155_pt1 | contig 69167 bp, 63 predicted proteins | sample June2016WEW_7_10_FD_132977 | JGI IMG/M metagenome (GOLD analysis project Ga0187887, IMG submission 132977) | Peatland microbial communities from SPRUCE experiment site at the Marcell Experimental Forest, Minnesota, USA - June2016WEW_7_10 | ecosystem: Environmental > Terrestrial > Soil >... | reverse complement strand
GCACCATCGCCTGCACTGGAGGGGTCGATTTACCACTCTCCATCCCACTCGCATTCACCGAGGTGGCGGCGTAGTAATAAGTTTGGCCGGATGTGACCGAGCCGTCGGTGTATGCAGTATTCGTGTTGAGCGCAGAGTTAATCTTGGAATACGTACCGTTCACTGCCGTGCTGCGGTAGACGTTGTATCCCACCACATCCGTGGCGCCATTCCAGGAGAGATTTACGGTGTAGGTCGGCATAACGCCGGTGCCGGTGAGCGGTTCAGGTCCCGGAGGATTCGAGGCGTTGCTCACAAAGGTGAGGGCTCCAGAGGCCGACCCGCCCGTTTGCGGCGTGAACCCTACGTTCAAAGTCGCGCTGCCGCCTGCAGCGATCGTCAGTGGAAACGAAACTCCTTCCAGGCCGAACAGGGAACTGCTGCTGGCCGCCGAAGAGATCGTTACCGGAGCTCCACTTGCGCTCACGACAAGGGATTGCGTGCCGACGTTGCCCACCGTTACATTGCCGAAGTTCAGAGGGGCCGGAGCGACCGACAACTGTCCCACCGGGCTGGTGCCGGCGCCTGTCAGCGGAATCGTAATTCCTCCATTGGGGAAAACGATGCTGCCGCTGGACGCCCCCGCTTGCGCAGTGTAAACGACGTTGAAAGTCAGAGTCTGGTGCGGCGTGAGAAGCATGGGCAGGCTCAACCCGCTGGTGGTGAATGCGCTCCCCGTCATTTCCACCTGAGCCATGCGGATGTAATTCGCTCCCGTGTTGGTCACCGAAACCGGCAGCGTCAAAGTCTTGCCCACAGCTACGTTTCCGAACGCCAGGGCTGCGGGGCTCGCGGTCACGGACTCGGTGGCTGCACCCACGCCGCCCACTCCTACACGCAGGGTCGAATTGGAGGCATTGCTGGTGAACAGGATCGCTCCCTCCGACCAGGCCAGTGCCGTGGGCGTGAACGTCAAGTTAACGTTGACGCTCTGTCCCGCCTCCAGCGTCAGCGGCAGAGCAAGGCCAGCCACGCCGAATGCCGGAGAGGTCGAACTCGCGGCCGTGATGGTCACGCTGCTCGATCCCGAATTGGTCACGCTGACCATTACGGTCTCCGTGTGCTGCACCAGCGTCGTGCCGAAGTGCACGTTTCTCGGATTGCAACTGAGTTGGTAATTCTGCGCCGCCAAGCCCCTGGGTGCGAAACTCAGCACCACTGCGGCGGTTGCGATTAGGGATTGAAGGGAACGAAAAGAGAGAGCGCGAGAGACCGATTGGGGGAGTCGCATAGCCATTACAGTCTGCAAGCTCACCCGCGCGTGCAAAAGATTACATGAGTACAGCAACCCGCATGTCCCGATGGCCGATGCCGCTGAAACGCCTATTGCGCGGAAAGATGCGGGGGACAATTCTTTCGTGGGAGCGATCACTCAGCAGGCTTAAGCTGGCCAAGTTTTTCCCCGTAAATTCGGGGAGAAGGCTCGGCGTTATAAATTTCGCGCTCCTGGCGAGATCTTAAACTTGCCCGAAATTTATCAACGCGGTGAGGATGTTCGCCGCCAGTTCTACTTGGACTTCAGCTTCGACTTCGGTTTGCTCTTGGTCTGGCTCTGGCCTTTAAGATTGAGCGCCACGGCGGCACGGATGAGATCCTTCAAAGCCGCCTCATCGATCTTGTCGCCTTCGTGGATATCGATGGCACGCCTCAGGTTCCCCTCCAGGCTGGAGTTGAACAGACCGGCAGGGTCCTGCAACGCCGCCCCCTTGGCAAATGTCATCTTGACGACGTTCTTGTGCGTCTCTCCCGTGCACACGATGCCGGCGTGGGAGAAAACGGGAGTGCCCGCCGACGTAGGCTTGACCCATTTCCTCTCTTCGACAATCTCGGGGTCTGCCTGGTGTATGATCGCGCGCACTTTCGCCAGCGTCTTCCCGCGCCAGTCCCCAAGTTCGTTGATCTTCTCGTCGATGAATTCCGCAGCAGAGACGAATGCAGAATCAGATTCCGCCGGGACAGGCTTTTTCATGCGCGCCTCCATTTCATGCGCAGCTCCAACTCTCGCTTCCTAATTTAGCCGCGGTCAGCCTAACCTGCAACTTCCGCATTTGCGAACCTTTGCGAACCGAGGATATGCTAAACAACGTTGGGGGACGCCACGCCAATATATGATGGCGGATATTTGCAGCAGGTCCTGGGGCATCCCATCCCCATGTATGTCGACGAATATCCCAGGAATGGTTCGGCCTGGAATCCTCCCGACCCTCGGGTTCACGCCGCAGCCGAGACCGTGGATGACGCCCTCATGCTGATCTCGTATTTCCACGCCGGCGCCACCCGGAGGGCTCGGTGGGACGGCGGCGACGACCTTTACGGCATGATCGCGTGGCAGGATGAGAACTTCGCCTACTTCCCTTCGGCTTATTTGCTAACGGCTCTCAATCACGACTTTATCGGGAGCGAAATCGCCGTGACCACTTCGAACAGCGAAAAGCTAGAGCCCTTCGCGGTGATTCCAAGTCCGCCCGGCCCGGCGATCGGCTCGGTGCTTTTGATTCAGAGTGTGGTGAGCGAATCGGATATTGTCGCCCTCGACGTCTCGAATCTGCCCCAGACACCGAAGAGCCTAGTAATCAAGACCATGACGAACGCCGGCGAATCGGTTACCGCTCAGCCTTTCGCCAGTAGCCTCACTCTTTGCCTGGGAGCCTGAGTTGTGGAGGGAACCTTTCCGTCGCAGGAGTCTTCCGATGAAATTAAATTGGAATCAAACAAAACCCGGGACGGGAGAGACTGCCCCAATTTCGCAAGAAAGAAGCAAGGATCTGCCAAGCAAAGATCTGCCTAGCAAAGATCTGCCCCACCCTAACGTCGCAACAGAAAAGCCACGCATGGATCGCGAGTACTTCCCTGACGTTAGGATGGGGCTTGCAACCCGGAGGATGGGGCAGCCGGCGGTTAAGCCGCCTGGGCCTTAGCCGTCTTGGCAGCCTCTTCGATCAGCGCTGCCACCGCTTGCGGCTGCGAAACGTAGATGGCGTGGCTGCCTTTGACTTCGACGACCTTCGAGTTCGCCCTTTTCGACATGGCGCGCTGCGCGTCCGGTGGGATCATCTTGTCCTCGGTGACCACCAGATACCAGCTTGGCTTCGTCCGCCACGCCGGTTCGCTGATGGTTCCACTGACTGCCTCTAATCCCCAAGGCACCTGGGAGTCGGCCATGAACGCGGCTTTGGCCGGATCGACGTCCCCGGCAAAAGAGGCCGGAAACTTCTTGCTGTCCAGGAACAAAAATCCATCCTGCGGGGGCAGAATCGGGGGTACCGGTGCGCCCGGTGGTGGATCCTTAATGAGCGAGCCGACCGATTCTCCTTTGTCCGGAGCGAAGGCTGTGATGTAAACAAGGCCTGCAACCTTGGGATGCGTGCCCGCTTCGGTCATCACAGCCCCGCCATAGGAATGACCAACCAGAATCGCCGGACCATCCTGGGCATCAAGGATCCGCCTGGTTACCTTTACGTCGTCTTGCAGCGAAATGGTCGGGTTTTGCACTACGCTGACGTTGTAGCCGCGCTTCTTGAGAATCTGGTAGACGCCCTCCCAACCGGCGCCATCCACGAACCCGCCGTGGACCAGAACGATGTTCTTCATGCTTCCTTCTCCTTTTAAATGGGACACTCAAATTGCATGTGACAAGGAAAGGTTCGCACGATGACCGCAGCGGGCGCATCCCGGAATGTAGGCTTTTTTCCCTACCACTTTTGGCCAATCGGCGAGTACCTCTCTTGCGGCAAGAACCAGACTGCCAAAGCGGGCTTAGGCGGGGCACGGGTTTATGTCCCGCCACCCGCCGCAAGCGCGGTTATCCTTTTAAGTGGCGCGCCGCTCGCCCGGCAGAATCGCCGAGGCCATGGATGAGGCTCGGGCTGAAATCGGTGAGAGCAACGATCCCCTCGTAGCGGCTGCTTCTCGCCGACGGCTGGGGCGAAGCGAGTGGTGATCTCGCAAGGCGAGATCTGGGGGGGCGGACTTGCCCGCCCCAACCGGTTCAGGCCGGCATTTCTCCAAAATGGTGCCGCAGTGCGCCGACCGCCCTTTTTCGACCACCCATGTCACTTACCCTTGCTCATCTTTCCGCTTTCCGCAATGTCAAATACTAGCCCCAGTGCTCTAGATGAAAGCGACATTTCCGCGCCGCTAACCGGTGAGGGCTCAGACTTTGCCCGCCAATGACTGCAGCCCTGAGATCAAGTCGATAAATCCAGAGAACTGTAAGATTCCAAGACGTCGGGGGGTAAGCGTAGTCATTTAATACTGGCGTTGGCAGAAGCGCGGTAACGCCGGAGGCGGGGTGATGCCTTTCACTGGGATTGATAGGAAGAGGTGCAGTAGGTCCTAGGGCTGCGTGGTGGGATTCCAGTCCGGCCCGAAGCCGGTGGCGATGAAGGTCCAGGAAGAAGCGGTGGTGTCGGTCAGGGTCACGCCGACGTGCTCCAAATCCGAAGGGCAAAAAAGGAAGACAAGAATCTCCGTGCCGTCCGGAGAGCCTTTGGGGACGCCGACAATGCAGTCTGGGTGCGAGGCGAGGCTGAGGTCGGTTTCGACCTTGCCGGGAGTGTAGGCGCCCGTCGAATAGGCGTAGAGGTGGCGGAGGGTCTGGGTGGGATCGGCGGGCAGCGGCGAAAGTCCGCGCGAGCTATAGACGGTCCGGCCGTCCGCGCTGATGCCGGGGTCGGCGTCGCCGTAAGGCTCCATGTTGGGAGGAGTGCAGGTTGTGCCGCCACCCGACACCTGGGTGCGCGAGGTGCCGTCGGGGCGAATCTTGTCTAGGCGGACTTTGAAGCAGTTGTTGGTGGTCTGCTTGACCACGAAGAAGATCCAGTTATCGCTGGACCACGCGATGTCGTGCCAGATGACGTCGTCGGGCGTGCCGCTGGGCTGGCCGACGAGCTGCTGGCCGGAGCCGTCGAAATTCATCACGTAGAGGCCGGTGCCGTTGTAGTTGCCGAAGGCGATCTGCTGGCCATCGGGCGACCACGCGGCCTGGAAGGCGAGGCCCGTGGTGGTGAGGCGGGTTTCGGCCGCAGTGGCGAAGGTATAAGTGAAGATGTCGGTTTCGGGGTCGGGGTCGCCAAACTTGCCAGTGAGGAATTTGGTGTAGACGAGGCGCGTGCCGTCGGGTGAGAAGTGGGCGAGGAACTTATTGAGGCCGTCGTCCGTAATCAGGACGATGTTGGAGCCATCGAGGTTGGCGGTGGAGATCTCCTGCACACTGACCGTGCCGGGAACGCCGGGGCCTTCGAAGACGATCTGGGGTTTCCCGAGGGGCTCGACTGGCGTGGCTGGCGTGGTTTTCCCCCCGCCGCAGGCGATCAAGGCGAGCAGCGGCAGGAGCGAAAGACGGTAGGCGAAGATGCGAGGCTTCATGATCTGCTTCCGGGATCTGCTTGCCGAGCGGTTCTGACGGTGTCGAATTCGTAGTATGAGTGTCCTGAATCGACTGGTTATAGGACATGGCGGGAAAGAAATTCGCACAGCCGGGCCGGGCTGCCCCATCCTTTTCCCTGCGTTCTTTGCAGCGACAGGGTGAGGATTTTGACTTCCCTGGCCGGAGTTCGCCGCACGGACGCCACCAAAGACTGCTGCCGCTTTAGGGGATAGGTCAATGGGGGGCGGGATGATCCTTCAGGAATGGAGACGGCTTGGGCAGCCTGCCCTGCAACTTCATCATGCGGCCGGTGTTAGAATAATCGCATTCAGGCCCTTTCGGGCCGCTTGGTTTCCTCCCCATCATCCGTCCTGAAGGAGCAGGTGTGGCTAGAGTACTTTGGTCGTTTCTACTCCTTGGGCTGTTCTGTTCGGCGCTTTCCGCATCGGGCCAAACTTATCCGCCGATTTACACCGAAATCATTCCGACGACGTCCGGCCTGCCCTATAACCCGGCCCGCGATGTGCTCGAGACTTTTGTCGCCCCGAACGGAAAGACGGTGGAAGTGTTGGTCAAAGGCCCAGTCGGCTCGGGTACGTATTCGCGCGCCATAAAACCCGGCGAGACTCCGGACGAATATTTTCCGGCGGTCGTGGCGGAGGCGGCAAACGCAGGCGCGCATCATCTGGTAATTCCAAAAGGTGTTTACGCGTTTCAAGGGCCCACGCTATGCACGGACCTGAAGTCCCCCGCCTGTAATCAGCCGACCAGTTGCAACGTGAATCAGTATTGGAACTGCGCCCCGCATTGGACCATCGGGCAGTATCCGCAAGGCCAAGTCACAGTCCCCAACAGCGTCTCCGATCTCGACATCGACTTCAGCGGTTCGGAACTTGACTTTCAGGCTCCGGTGATCGGCATATGGATTCTCGAAGCGCAGCGCTTGCGCCTGCGCGATCTAACGATTGACTGGCCCTCGCTGCCCATCGCGTCCCTGGGCACGATCGTGAAAGACCCGCTGAATCCCGGCCACAACGCGCTGGCCATCGATAACAAATATCCTGTCGTGGACCAGTACCAGGGCGGCCCTGTGGCCATACAGGCCGTCGACCCTTGGGACGGCAGTCTTGACCCGCCGGGGACATTTGGGGCGAAATCGAACAACAATTTCGAGGAGTACTTTATCTTCGGTAACGCGCCACAACCCACTTATGTGGGCAAGACTTCAGCGGGCGACCAAACTTTCTCCTGCGAGTCCTGCAACTTCCAGAACAGCCAGACCGATCCCACGTGCAGCTTCTTCAATGGCTGCGCCAATTTCGATATCTTCGCGCCGGGTAGCCGCGTCATCGTTCGCCACTACACGTACAACGGCTTTGCCATCTCGATCACCTGGGCAAACGACATCGACTTCGAAAACCTGACTCTGCGCACCGGCCCGGGCGTCGGCATCGGTGCGCATGACGGCGGCGGCTATCGCGGATTCCGGCTGGCCAATTCCCGTATCACCCGCGGCCCGGGACGCCTGATCTCCACGGCTTCGGACGTGCTCGACCTGACCATGCAGGCCGATGTGATCGTGGAGGACAATGACATTGGGTATCAGGGCGACGACAGCGTTGCGGTTTCCCCGAGCATCTTTCCCGTGGCCGGCGTGAGCAGCGATCAGGTCTCGGTGGTGGGATACTGCGACCCCGATCCGATGGACGCTCCCATTCCGGGTGACGCCCTCGCCTTCTTCGACGCCAATTTCGTATATCAAGGCACAGCCTACGTTGTCACCGCCAACGACAGCGTTTGCGGCTCTCCAACCCTTACGCTCAACCATTCCATCCCCGGTCTCGACACGACGTATTCGGTGGTGGATCTGACAGAGCAGGCTACGGCGCGCTACATCGTGCGCAACAATCTGGCGCACGAATGCCGCTGCCATGGCATCATCACCGACTCGCCCTATGGATGGATCGGCGACAACGTATACTTCGACAACTCGGCGGGAGGGATCGGCCTCGTCGGTGGTTCTGGCTTTGGCCCGGGCGGAACCAATATCCTCATCAGCGGCAACTCCACCAGCGACTCGGGACAATCCACACAATACTCGGGTACGATCGCCATGTTCGCTCCCACGGCCACCGGCGAGATTCTCGACCAGCCTTTTTTCGAGAAACTCCGCTTCCGCAACAATGTGTTCGAGAATTTGCCCGGCCCGGCGATCATCGCCACCTCCGCCCGCTACCTGTCGATCGAGGACAGCATGATCGTCAATTCCAATTTGACGCGGTCAAATCCGATTGACTACGGCACCATCCCGACGCTCGATTCCATCGTCGTCTATGAAGCCGGCGACGGCAGGATTTGCGGAACGCTCAAGTCGGGTGCCACCACCGGACCGATTGGCATCGATCCGACAGCCCAATCCGTAAAGGTCCAAGCCAGCTGCAAATAAAGGGTTCCGTATAAGACAACGAAGAAAACGGCCGCGGTGATGACGACGAGGAAGAATCGCCGCCGCAGGCGCTATTGATCAAAAACGCGATGTACGGGCAACATCCTGCTCGGCATGGAAGGCCGATCCGAATTCCCTACGGCGACCCGTTTCCCGATCCCCCTGCAGAACTCAAAATTTCCGCTCGATGGGATCAAAGCTTACACATTTTGTTAGAACCAAATGCAAACCAAAACCAACCAGAACCAAAACTGACAGGCGGGACGGACCCCAATTTCCCGGGCAGCCAATCTAGCTGAGCCTCCCGTCTGTATGAATGTATAAGTGCGACGAGGACGAGTTCTCGAAGCGAAGGGGATTTTGATTTTTCACAAACCCAAGAGGTACTTCACTCTTTCTTCAATAATCGCAGTCGTGGCGCTCTTACAATTCGCGTTGTGCGTTCGATGTTCGTCCTGAACCAGAAAGTCGGCATACATCATTGGACCGATCTGGAAATAAGTCGCCGCACAACATAGCCTTTCCACATCCACAATCCCGAAAGCACCATGACGGGCACGAAGACAAATCGAGTAGGCCGTGCGTAGCCTGGAATTTTGTCAAACGGACTATAGATGTAGCCGAGAATCGGAATGCTGAATACGAGGTGCATCCAGCGAACAATCGAGCGTTTGGTGGCATCTTTCATGATAATTTATCCTCCCGTTATCGGTAAGAGCGCGTGACTGCTTTCGTGGAACTGGCCGACTCAAGCAAAAGGATAGCTTGAATGGGCCGCTTGTCTAAACCAACTCCGCTACCACACGCTCCAGGTTGCCGAGGAATTTCTGCCAGCCGTAATTAGCGCCCTTGTAGGCCTGCTGCTGATCGGGACGGAAGCCGGACTGCTCCATGCGAAGGTGGGTACCACCCTCCCCTGGAGTCAAGGTCCACAGCACAACGAAGTCGAGCCCCATCGAACTCCAGCTGTAGGAGAGACGTTTTAGGCGATCGACGATCAGCACCTCGCAGTCGATCACACCATTCCAGTTCGGCACGGGTTCGGAGCGGAATTGAAACTTCCGCCCGACCACTGGTTCGAAGTCATTTTTCATCAGCCATTGCGCGATGAGCGGGGTCTCGGTGAGCGCGCGCCACAGCTTTTCCGGCGGGTGCGGGAATACCCTCTCGACCACAAGAGTGCTCTCTGTTGCATTGCTCATCATTCTTTATTCCATCCTTTCCAAAAGGGATTCAAGACGGTCAAAGCGTTCGCGCCAGAATGCGCCGTAGTGACGCAACCAATCCACGATTGGCGCCAGGGCATCGGGCCGCGCGCGATAGTGAGTTTCGCGTCCCTCGCGGCGGTGCCGTACCAGCTTGGCCCGCTTCAGCACCGTGAGGTGCTTCGAGACAGCAGGCTGAGATACGCCCGCGTAGCGAGTCAAGGCGTGTACGGTCTGCTCGCCTCGCCGCGTCAGTTCCTCGAAAATGGCCCTGCGCGTGGGATCGGCGAGAGCGCGGAACACGGGATTGGTATTGGCCGGCCTCACAGGTAAAACCATAACCATATGGTTATGGTTTGTCAAGAGAAACGTGACACAATTTCCCGTGGAATTCTGGATCGGAGGAGTTTTATGTTAGTTTTTGGGAGGGACTGTCGTCGCGGGCGCGTAGCTCAAATGGATAGAGCATCGGATTTCTAATCCGACGGTTGCAGGTTCGAGTCCTGCCGCGCCTACCATCTGAAAACAGACCATTCGTCCTTATTTGGAACCCGACTATCCCTATTGGAGCGCAGCGCAAGATTCTGCATCTTGACGGCCTGCCCGGATTGGGATAAGAATCTACCGTTCTAGTCGCATATCCTCCCCTGCGTGCCCAGCTGGGTGTCCCCATGCTGAGACCCGCGCATTGCCCAGCACCTAAATCGGCACAGGAGAATTCCGATGAAAAGTCTGCGAATCCGTATCGCGATGCTTGCCCTCGCCCTCGCCCCGACTGCCACCTACCTCCACGCGCAAAGCGCACCCTTGCCGCTCGGCAAAGTTCTGGATGTCAGGAAGCTGGCATCCTGCTCCAGCGGTTTTTACAAGGGGATGGCTTGTTATCAGGCGCAGATGAGTTGCCCGAATACCGCCGAAATTGAATTCACCTATGGTTCGGAAGAGCCCTCTGGAACTCCAATCGGGACCGTCGTCTTTCTTGAGGGAGGCAACGGCACCAACGTAGCCGGAGGTGCAGACTATATTGCCAGATATCTCGAGAGCGGTTTCCAGGTCGTACAAATGGCTTGGAAATCGGCATGGGAATCTACAGGGCCGGGAAACGCCGCCAGCATCAAGACAGCGGCGTGCCGGCCGGCAACATTTCTGAACTTCATTTCCCAAAACCTGGCCGCCGCAGAGGGTGGTATGTGCGCCCAGGGAGACAGCGCCGGCTCCGGGGCCGCGGCTTACTCTTTGGCGTGGTACGGGGCCGGCAACTTTTTGGATAAGGTTGAGTTAATGTCGGGGCCGGTCTTCGGCGATATCGAGCAGGGATGCATCGTGCCCAATGCCCCGGTCAGCACCGTGTGTCCGGCAGGTCAGTTCGGCTGCGATGGTTTGTCCTGGCCTGATAGCCCAGCCTACGTCGGCGGAGACATTACCGCCGTTGCCCACTGGTCCGGCGACTCCACCTGCAACGGCAAGAATCCCACGACCGAGGCCTCGAACCTGAGTTGGAAGGCCATGAGTATCGTGGACGGAACCGCGAATCCAAGCTTCTCTTATCCTAAGACAGCGCTGGCAGGCTGGTTATGCAGCAATATCGCCCCGAAGCAAAATAATTCCGCGGCCCAAGGGCAATTTTTCTACGAGCAGTTCACCAACTCCGGCCAGACTGCGGGATATTCCGTGACTCGAATCGACAACTGCAGCGGCAATGAGGGCGTCAGCGACGGAGTGACCCCACAGGGCGAAAGCGGCTTCAACGCCATCAGCCACGACATGATTGCAGGCTGCGTTAAGAGGCACGAGAAAACAAAATAAAAGTCTCTCGCAGTCTGATTTACGCGTGCACCTCTGTGCTCCCGGTGGCTAAGGTTTTGCCGCCGGGCCCGTCGGCGGCAGTTGCAGTTGGTTTTTTGCAGTTGCCGGTTCATTGCTATCCACCGCGCCTCCACGATAAGATAGCCAGTACACACTTCTTCGCTTTCATCCTATAAGCCTTATAAATACTTGCTGCGGGGCAAGTAGAGTGCGACCCCCGCTGTTTACGCGCGCGCAATTGTGCGTCCGCAAATTCCGGTGAGGGAGTTTCCTTTGAAACGAGGCAAGACCGCGGTGATTGTCGGCGCCCAGTGGGGCGACGAAGGCAAAGGAAAAATTGTCGACGTTCTCTCGGAAAGCTTTTCCGTGGTAGCCCGCTATGCTGGTGGCCACAATGCCGGCCACACCGTCATCATCAACGGCAACCGATTCGTTCTGCAGTTAGTACCCTGCGGCGTACTGCGCACCGCCTGCCGCAGCGTGATCGGCAACGGCGTGGTCCTCGACCCCATGGCCTTTCTCAAGGAAGTAGGAGCGTTGCGCGACGCGGGAGTAAGAGTCGACGGAAATCTCTTCGTCTCCAACCGCGCGCAAGTAATTTTGCCCTATCACCGTATGATCGAACTGGCCGCCGAAAACGCTCCCGGACGCGTGAAGATCGGCACCACCTCGCGCGGCATCGGCCCCGCCTACGAAGATAAGATGGGACGCCGCGGACTGCGAGTTGCCGATCTCCTCGACCTTCAGCTTCTCAAAAAGCACATCGAAAACGCAGTGCGCGAGAAGAACATGATTGCCCATGCGTTGTTCAATTCCGAACCGCTCGACGCCGATAAGATGTACATCGAATACGCCGCGGCAGCCGAAAAAATGGCGCCATTTGTCTGCGACACCGCAGTGCTGCTGAATGGGGCATTGGCCGCAGGCGAATCCATCCTGTTCGAAGGCGCGCAGGGCACCATGCTCGACATCGACCATGGCACCTATCCTTTCGTGACTTCGTCGAGCGCGACTTCCGGCGGCGCGGCCACCGGCACCGGTGTAGCTCCCAACGCCATCGACTCGGTGATCGGATTAACCAAGGCTTACTGCACCCGGGTAGGCGAAGGCCCATTTCCTAGCGAAGACAAAGATGACCTCGGCGAGCAACTGCGCAAACGCGGCAACGAATACGGCGCGGTGACGGGCCGTGCCCGCCGTACCGGCTGGCTTGACCTGCCGCTCCTGCGCTACGCCGGCATGATCAACGGCATCTCCTGGCTGGTAGTGACCAAGCTGGACGTGCTTGACGAACTGGCGGAAATCCCAGTCTGCGTCGGCTATCTAGTCGACGGCAAAAAGACGATGGAGGTACCCGCGCAATCCAGCGGCTACGACAAATTGGAGTGTATTTATCACAAGCTGCCGGGATGGAGAAGTTCGACGCTGGGCGTCACGGAATTGGATCAACTGCCCAAGGCTGCTCGCGAATATTTGGCGTTCGTGGAAAAAGAAACTACGGCCAGGATTGGCATGGTGTCCACCGGACCAGACCGCGATCACACAATTGTTATCGACGAATTTGCGGCAGAGTTAAAGAGAGCTTCTTCCCGTGACAAAATCTAGCCTTGACTTCTGACGATTCGCGCAATAAGACTACTTACTACCCTTCCGCAAGGAGCGTCGCAAGATGGTGGTCTTGGCGGTTACCTGGATGGCAAAAGCTGGACGTGAAGTGGAGGTTAGTGCAGTATTCGCAAAGCTCACCGAGGAATCGCGCAAAGAGCCTGGCTGCGCCCAGTACCAGGTGCATCGCCATAAAACCGAGCCGCGCCGCTTCTTCATCTACGAGCAATACAAAGACGATGCTGCGCTCGAAGCCCATCGCACCGCCCCGCACTTCTTGCAATACGCCCGCAAAGACCTGCCGAAAATTGCCGAGCGCATAGAAGGCCATCTCTTCGAACCGCTAGGTTAGTTGGCCTGTGTGGGGCCTGGGCGCCCGCGCATAGTAGCGTCGGCGTCCCGCCCGCACAGCGCAACAAGTAGCAGCGTGCGATCTACTTAGCCAGCTCATACCCGGCGAAAAAGAAGCTCAATTCAAATCGAGCCGTATCCTCCGCATCGGAACCATGAATCGCGTTATGCTCGATGCTCGAAGCCCACCTCTTGCGGATCGTACCTTCCTCCGCGTTGGCCGGATTGGTCGCACCCATCAGCAGCCGCAAATCGGCAATGGCATTTTCTTTTTCCAATGCCAGCGCCACGATCGGTCCGCTCGACATAAAGTCGGTGAGCGAGCCATAAAACGGCCGGCTGGCATGCACGGCGTAAAACTGCTCTGCCTGATACTTGGAAATTTCCAGCATCTTCATGGCAAGAATGTGGAATCCATTCTTCTCGAATTGTTCAATGATGTCGCCCACCGCATTCTTGGCGACAGCGTCAGGTTTCACGATAGTAAGAGTGCGTTGTAAAGTCTTCATAGTTGTTCGTAGTGATTCGCTTTCATTTGGCAGTTTTGATGTAACGCATCGAAGCCCATGATCTGGCTGAAACCCATTACGGACTGTCATCCCGAGCGCAGCGACGGACCTTGGTGTTTGCTTGCAGCGGGCGATGCTGCAGGCGCAAGCAGAAACCAAAGTCCCTCGCGGCGCGAGGAAACCTTTCTTTGCCCGACACGGCCTGCTGAATCTAGACCTTCACTCCCACTGCCGCCGCCAAAGTCTCCCCGATATCCGCCGGAGACTTGGCCACGCGAATCCCCGCCGCCTCCATGACTTTGATCTTTTCCGCTGCCGTTCCCTTGCCGCCGGAGATGATCGCTCCCGCATGGCCCATGCGCCGCCCCGGAGGCGCAGTCTGCCCCGCGATGAAGCCCACAACCGGCTTCTTCATGTGCGTCTTCACGAATTCCGCCGCAGTCTCCTCGGCATCGCCGCCGATTTCGCCGATCATGATGACGGCCTCAGTCTCCGGGTCGCGATGGAACAGATCAAGCGCATCCACAAAGTTCGTTCCAATAATCGGATCGCCGCCGATCCCGATCGCCGTCGACTGCCCGATCCCGCGCTGCGTAAGCTGATGCACCGCCTCATACGTCAGGGTGCCCGAGCGGGACACGATCCCGATCGAACCTTCTTTATGAATCGACCCCGGCATGATTCCGATCTTGCACTTACCCGGCGAAATGATTCCGGGACAATTCGGCCCAATCAGCCGCGAGCGCCGGTTCTGCAGAAACTCCCAGGCCTTCACCATGTCAAGAGTGGGAATGCCCTCGGTGATGCAGACGATGAGATCGAGTTCGGCATCGGCCGCCTCCATAATCGCATCGGCTGCAAACGGCGGCGGCACAAAAATCACGGTTGTATCGGCGCCGGTCTTATCGACAGCCTCCTGCACGGTATTGAAAATCGGCCAGCCTTCATGAGTAGTTCCGCCCTTGCCCGGTGTAACTCCACCCACGACCTGCGTGCCATAAGCTGCGCAAGCCTTGGCGTGAAATGTTCCTTCCCGGCCAGTAAGCCCCTGCACGATCAACTTCGTTCGTTTATTAACCAGGATTGCCATAATTAGAATTCCTCACCACTGAGTACCATTGTGATCCCGAGCGCAGCGAGGGACCTTGGTGTTTGCCTGGGACGGCTTTGCCGGTGGCGCGGGCGGAAACCAGGGTCCGTCGCTGCGCTCGGGTGACAACAGTGTGGAGACATGTTCCTCTAAACTCTTCGGGCCGCAGCCACAACTTTATCCGCCGCGTCCTTCATCGTGTCGCTCACCACAAAATTGAATCCCGACTCCATCAAAATCTTCTTGCCCTCATTCACATTGGTGCCTTCCAGCCGCAACACCACGGGCAGCTTGATATTCGTTTTCCTCGCCGCCTCCACCACGCCCGTAGCCAAAGTATCCACGCGCAGAATGCCGCCAAAAATGTTGATCAGCACGGCTTTCACATTCTTGTCGCTAAGCAGAATTTCGAAGGCATGCGCCACCTGCTCGGCATTGGCTCCGCCACCCACATCCAGAAAGTTCGCAGGCATGCCACCGGCATACTTGATAATGTCCATGGTCGCCATCGCCAGCCCCGCGCCATTAACCATGCAGCCCACGCTGCCATCGAGCTTGATGTAATTCAGGCTGTACTTCGAGGCCTCAACCTCCAGCGGATCTTCCTCGGTGATATCGCGCAACTCGCGAATATCGGGATGGCGAAACAAAGCGTTGTCATCGAATGTCATCTTGGCATCAAGTGCGAACAGTCGCCCGTCTGTAGTAGTGATGAAGGGGTTGATCTCCACCAGCGAAGCGTCGGTGTCGAGGAATGCCTTATAAAGATTGGAAAGAAACTGCACTGCAGGATTGATCTGCTTGGCGCTGAGCCCAAGCTTAAAAGCCATCTTGCGCGCCTGAAACGCCTCCAGACCCATGCCCGGATCGATGTGCTGCTTCAAAATCGCATCGGGAGTCTCCGCCGCAACCTGCTCGATTTCCATTCCGCCCGCGGCCGAAGCCATGAATACCGGCTTGCCCTCGGCACGGTCAACCAGAATCCCCAGGTACAACTCTTTTTCAATCGGCAGAGTTTCCTCGATCAGCAACCGGCGCACGATGCGGCCTTCGGGCCCGGTCTGATGCGTGACCAACTTCATGCCCAGCATTTTCTCGGCAAGGTCCCCCGCTTCGCTGACCGACTTCGCGATCTTCACACCTCCGCCCTTGCCGCGGCCGCCGGCGTGAATCTGCGCTTTCACCACAACCCCGGTCGAACCGGCGCTGAATAATTCCCGCGCCGCGGCTTCGGCCTCTTCTCGCGAAGTCGCCATCGTGCCTCGTGGGACAGTTACACCATACTTCTTAAGAATCCCTTTTCCCTGGTACTCATGAATTTTCATAATGATGCTCGTCAGCTAAGAATCGGAAGGAACCTGCTTGCAGCTGGAACTGCGGGCAGCAAACCCTTGATTTTATAGAACCGCAGCGGATTAGAGCAAACCGATCTCCCGCGTCGTTTGAACCGGCAGTACATCTAACTCCAAATCGGGAGCGGGTTCCAGAATGCCTGGAGATCGCTCCCCGGGAGGCGACGCATTGTGAAAGTCCTTTCGTTGAATGTGGCGCGCCCGCGCCTTACGGTCTACAAAGGCACAAGCATCAACACGGGCATCTTCAAGAAGCCGGTCTCTGGCCGCCTGATGCTGCGCAGCTTGAACCTTGACGGCGACCGGCAGGCCGACCTGAGCGTTCACGGCGGCCCTTACAAAGCGGTCTATGCGTATCCCTCAGAGCACTATGGCTATTGGAAGAAGGAATTGCGTGAAAAAGATTTGCCCTGGGCCGCGTTCGGGGAGAACCTCACGACAGAAGGGCTCAGCGAAGACGAACTCCATGTCGGCGACCGCTTTCGAATCGGTTCGGCCGCGATCATGGTTCGCCAGCCCCGCATGCCCTGTTACAAGCTCGCGGCCAAATTTCAACGTGATGACATTCTCGAAACATTCCTGCACAGCGGCCGCAGCGGGTTTTACTTTTCCGTAGAACAGGAAGGCGAGATCGGCGCGGGAGATTCTTTCGAACTCATTTCGCGAAATCACACTGGAATTACTATCGCCGAGATGAACCGGCTGTTCGTCCGCGAGAAATATAACCGCGCTCTGTTGCAGAAAGCGATCGCGACCGCCGAGCTGCCAGAGAGCTGGCGCGAGTATTTCTTGCCAAGGCTGAGCCCAGTTGGCCAGGAGTAAGTTCTGGTTTCCTTAGGGGTGGCTAAAGTTCAAGGATTATCGGGTTCAGGAGTTCTGCCGCGCCCGCGACCCGGGTGAACCCAAGGTGCTCCTTTGGAAAATCCTTCTTGTTCCCCGTTACCAAAAAATCGGCGCCGGCCGCAAGGGCGCACGCAATGAACTTGTCATCGCCTGCGCAACCATCTTGATGTAATCTTCGACACTCATGATGCCCACCGCGGGCACTCCCCGCCGGTCAACGACAAAGCGCTCGTGGTTCTCGACGGCGCGGTTCATAATCTGCCCGAACTGCGTGCGCGCGACATGGGCATCAACACGGCGCCCCCCAGAAGCCGGATCCCACGGATGCCCCGATCAATTTGGATTAATCCATGCATCGATGTATCTTTGAGACCCGGCTGATGTCGATGCTCCAGTTATGGCGTACCTGCCGGATTCCGAGTATCCTCAGCATTCCAGTAAAGTCGCCGAGGGTTCTGCATCGAAACTTCGGCACCCACGCATGATTCTCAACGCTCTTTATCGCATCGCCACCCATGGCCAATCGCTGGCCCGCGCCGAAGCGCGGGCCGTGATGTCCGACGTGCTCGCCGGCAACGGCACCGACGCGCAGATCGCCGCGCTGCTCATCGCTTTGCGCATGAAAGGCGAGACCGTGGAAGAGATCGTGGGCTTCGCCGAAGCCATCCGCGCCGCAGCCACTCCCTTGCCGATTTCTTTTTCTGGGTTGAGTTCTGCCGAATCCAGTGCGCTCGACCTAAGCGGCACCGGCCGCGACGCGCTCGCCGAATCCGCGCTGGTGGACACTAGCGGCACCGGTGGCGACGCCGCCGGTACCTTCAACATTTCAACCGCGACGGCATTCCTAACCGCCGGCGCCGGCGTGCGCGTGGCCAAACACGGCAACCGCAGCATCAGCTCGAAGTGCGGCTCAGCCGACGTGATGGAGGCTCTGGGCGTGAACATCCAATTGACTCCCGAGCGAGCCGCACAATGCCTGCGCGAAATCGGCATTTGTTTTCTCTACGCCCCCGATCTGCACTCCTCCATGAAGCAAGTGCAGAAGGTGCGCCGCGAACTGCGCTTGCGCACCATGTTCAACCTGCTCGGCCCGCTCACCAATCCCGCCCGGGCTTCGGGACAAGTGGTGGGTGTCTACGCGCTCGATATGGTCGAGAAGTTAGCCGAGGCGCTCAGCATGCTCGGTCTGCATCGCGCGCTCGTAGTTCACGGCCTCGATGGCCTGGACGAAATCACCATCACCGGCCCGACGCGCATAGCCGAAGCTCGCGACGGTTCGGTGCGCTCCTACGAAGTTGATCCTGAAGAGTTCGGCCTGAAGCGCGCCACGCTCGCCGATATCGCCGGTGGGGATGCGTCGGAGAATGCCGCGATCGTTCGAGAAGTCTTAGGCGGGAAGAAATCTCCGCGCCGCGATGTGGCGCTCTTGAACTCCGCAGCTGCGCTCGTAGCCGCGGGGCGCGTCGATCATTTGGCGGATGGAATCCCTCTGGCCGAACGATCCATTGACTCCGGCGCAGCTGCCGCCAAACTCGCGGCGCTGGCAAGTTTTACGCAGTAACTCCGCGAACGCACTGTTAGCCTCAGCAGCTAGAAGCACACAGGCCCCTGGCTCTTCTCACGATGACAACGCTTGCATTCAACGACGGTCCGGTTCTTTAGGGAGCGGCTTCACCCTCGATCTTGAACGTATTATTCGTCACATCGCTCTCGGGTACGCTCCCGTCGTTGACCACGACTTCCTCCGGCGCCTTCGCAACTTCGAAGCGGATCACGGCATGGCTCTTGCCGCGCACGACAAGCCGCTGCGTAGAGTCTCCGCCAGCGAACCTCACCGTGACCGGAACCTCCGCTCCCGCGGCTCCCAGGTTTGCCACGGTGACGGTGAGCACGTAGGCTCCGGGCAAAGTCTTGCGCACGAAGGCTGATTCTATTTTGAAATCCGGCAGGCCGCAATCGCGATAAACCCAGTCGTCGAAGAACCACTCCAAGTCGCGCTTCGTCTGCGCCTGGATGAGCCGCTGCAGATAAGACGGCTCTTTATCCTGCTCCGGACGATAGGAGGCAAGAGCTTTCTTCAAGGCGGCATCGCCGACCATCTCGCGCAGCATCCACCACACGCACATTGCCTTGCTGCGATAAAGTTCCTCAACCGGGGTGTTGACCAGAGAGTGACTCACTTCCTCCTCCGATCGGGGCACGGTCGTCTTTTCGTTTTCCGGGGCGCTGAACGCGGAAGGGTGCAATCCCATGTAGTCGAGGGCAGCGTGACGTCCACTCTGCTGCTCCAGGTAGAGCGCCTGCGCGAAGTGCGCCAGGCCTTCGTTGATCCACGGCCGCGGCGAGGTGAGAGCCGCATGAGTCATCTGATGAGCCGCTGCGAGTCCCGCAAGCTTGGGATCGGTAGGGGCAAGCGGTAACAATAGGAACAAACCGCTCTCGAACGGGGCCGCGTTGGAGTCGGCGAGATCGGCGGTTTGCGCCTTCCCGTGCGGCGCCCCGAACCATTCCGTGACGAGCGGGATAACTTTGTCCGCCGCATCGGCATAGCCCGTAGCGGCGCCCTTGTGGCCGCGCAGATAATGAACCGCAATGGCAGCGCGCTCGACAACCTCATAATTCGCCATCACAAACGTGGGCACGACCGACCCCAGCGATTGGTAAGTGCAGTCTGCAACGAACTGACCCTTGGCCTCGAGAGCCTTCGGACAAGTGCTTGCGTTCAGCAGCAGCTCGGGCGGCTCGCTTTCGTCGCTGGGCGTTGCGAATTGCAGATGCATGGTGGCAGCAGCCTCGCGGCTCTTCCACCTGCCGACAATTTCAAACACACTGCTGCCCTCGGAAAAACTTCCTGCCTCGGTGGCGATCGGATACCAAGCCACAAATCCCGCGCCGCGCACGGCCGTGAATTTTGCGCTGATCTGGTCCCAATCGGAGCTGTTTGCCTGCGCCTCGGGAGTTCCGATCCGCGTGAGCCGCGTGGCATCGAGCACGATCACGCCCTCGTAAGCGATCTCCAGAGCCACGGTGCCCCGCGGCGCGACGGCCTCGGGCAGAGTCACGATCGCCTCCGAAAGCTCCCCCGTATGATCGATGTCGGAAGAGTAAGCTTGCGAGACAAATTGCAGTGGCTTCTGCCCGGTCCTGATCGAACGCCAGCCGAGCGAAGAAGAAATCTGCAGCACGGCGATCTTCTGCGTCGTCGCCGAATCGTTCTGCAGAATGAGCGTGCCTCGAACGCCGAGCCGCTGAAGATCGGGATCGACGTGCACATCAAGATCGTATTGTGTGAACGCGAAAGCTTCCCGATCGAGAGAGAATGCACTCGCCACAGAGGCGCAGAGAACACAGAGAATACCAAAGCTGCGGAACTTCATTTCGCGCCCGAAGCCGCCTCGTTATTTTTCTCGGCGTTTTCTCTTGCGCGCCTCTGCCGAACGATCTCATACATCACCACCGCACCTGCGACCGACACGTTGAGCGAAGGAACTTTGCCCAGCATCGGGATCGAAACCAGAAAATCGCATTTCTTCTTCACCAGGTCGTGCAGGCCTTTGCCTTCGGCGCCCAGCACCAGGGCGCAATCCATGTTGTAATCGAGCGCGTCGTAGGTCTGCCTGCCGCGCTCGTCGAGGCCCACCGTCCAGATGTTGCGTTCTTTTAATTCTTCCACCGTGCGCGCGATATTCGTCACCTTCGCGATGGGCAAATATTCGCTGGCCCCGGCGGACGTTTTAGTTACCGTGCCGGTGACGGGGGCCGCGCGCCGTTCGGGAATGACCACGCCATCGGCGCCCGCGGCATCGGCGGTACGCATGAGAGCGCCTAGATTGTGCGGATCTTCTACGCCATCGAGCACGATGACAAAGGAATATCGTCCACGCTTGGCGCCGACCACGTCGTCGAGATCGCTATACTGCTTGGCCGACGTGACCGCGACCACGCCTTGATGGGCGGACCGTCCAGCCATCTGGTCAAGTTCGGTGCGCGTGAGAAATTTTACCGGTACGCCGAGCTTGCGGCAATCTTCAATCATGCGCTGCAGGCGAATGTCATGCCGCTCCTTCGCCATGCCCACCCACTGGAAGGCGCGGCCGCGGGCCTTCAGCGCCTCGGAGACCGCGTTGATGCCGTAGATGTAATTCATGAAGTATTCAGTGTACCGAAAGCTTAGCGTGGACGACATGAACGCCAGCGTGTCCGGGCGCGAGTCCTTGAACGGCGCGGCCGAACCTGGACGCGATCTCCTGGAAACTGACGTCTTCGATGGCACAAAATCCGTGCGAGCGAAGGATCGCTGCAATGCCAGCCGTCTCGAAACGGCTCTCCGAACGTTCATCGATTTTCTTAAGCTGTTCGGTCCGCTCCGTTTCGAATTGCCTGAGCTCTTCGGAGAATGCCTCGGGAGGTTCCATGTAGTCGAACACCACCTCCGAGTTCTGGATGGACGACATAGAGTCCAGAGTGCGGCCGATGGCCTCCTGTGTCAGATAGGGCACTACCTCGAGCCAGGTGAAAAACGCGGGCGAGTTCTGCTGAAGGCGTGCGGCGACGAGCTTCTCTCCCACATCGTCGCGCTCGAAATCGACCGGCACGAGAGTAAGCCATGGCGGAAGTGCAATTTGAGCTTCGGCCAGGCGCTGGCGTTTCCATGCCTGTGTCGCGGGGTGGTCCACCTCATAGATACGGATCTGGCGTGCGCCATGGGGATTCCGGAGAGCGAAAGTGTCGAGTCCGGCGCCAAGGATGACGATCTGCCGAACCCCCCTTTCGACTGCTCTTGACAAAGCATCTTCCGCAATCCGGCTTCGCGCGGCGGTGAACAGACGTCCGATGCTGGCCAAGGGGTGTTTGTTCGCAAATTGAAGCACTTCCTTTTCGTCTTCACGCAGAATCTTCATGGCAAATGGGTCATAGAGGATTGAGCCATGATCGAGCATCTGGTGAGCAGCTCGTTGCCGGGCGATGATCAGGGCTGTGCGGCTGGGTTCATTCGGCTTCATGTTCGAGGTCTCCGTTCTCATCCATAGCGGATCGCGCGCGCGGTCGTATGCGCGACCAGCGCGGTGCGCACTCATTTCTTCCGCTCAATTCGATACCTCCCGAATCCGGTCCCAAGCAGGAAAAAACGGCCGCGGTTTATGGTTCGAGAGCGCCGCAGCGAAAATTCGCATGGGACTTGTAAGTGAAACTGAGCATACAGGCCGAGTCACTCGTGAAAGGGATTGCGTTTAGCTAGGTCGCCGAACAGCGTGAAGATGTGGGCGGCGTCAGCCGACCGTTTCGCGTAGGATGTCCGCGGGCTCGGGGCGCTCCGTGTAGTCCTCGTTCGCCGACGCGTAGAGCACGGTTCCATCAGGATCCAGAATGTAGGTCGCCGGGATCGGCAGCTCCCAGCTTTCATCTCCGTTCGCGAACGGCAGGTTGACGAAAGCGCGGCGATAAACCTCTGCCTGGAGCTCCGGCACGCGGTAGGTTAGACCGAACTGCCGGGCAACCTGGTTGCCGGCGTCGGAGAGCAACGGAAAACGCAACCGGTGCTGGTCGTGCATGAAGAACGATTGCTTCACCGTCTGTGGAGAGACCGCAATCAGCGCTGCTCCCGCTCGTTCGATCTCCGGCACGATCAGATTCATCGCTTCCATCTGACCGACGCAGAATGGGCACCAGCGCCCGCGGATGAAGCAGAGCACGAGGCGTCCCTCGGCGAGCAAGTCGGTGGCAGAGACGCTCTTGCCGTCGTGATCTTGAAGCTGGAATTCCGGAATCTTCGCGCCGAGCGGAAGAATGTTCGCGGCTAGATTCTTCCGCCGCAATTCCGCGATGGCCCGAGCGTGAATCGCCTGCGTCTCTGCCGGCACGTATTTCGCAATCAATTCCTTGCGCTCCCCGTAAATGTCTCGCAGCGGGCGGGCGTCAGTGTCTGGTCCAGATGCTTCGAGGGAGCGCCATTTCATAAGGCCAAGGCTCCGGGCTTCCGCTTTCGGGCTTCGGCAAAGGCAGAACGATGCAAGGAATGGGCCGCAGCCCAAAAGCCGCAGCCCGAAGCCCGCTCTACATCCCCGGCAGCTTCATCCCCGCCATCCTTCTGGCAAAGCTGGGCTTGCCGATCTGCTTGAACATTTTTTTCATCTGCGCATATTGGCGAAGCAAGTTGTTCACTTCCTGGACGCTGGTACCGGAGCCGCGGGCGATGCGTTTGCGCCGGCTGCCGTTGATCACTTCGTGGTGATGACGCTCGTGCATCGTCATCGAACCGATGATGGCCTCGACGCGGTTGATCTGCTTTTCGTCCACATTGTCGGCGGCTTTCTGCAGGCCGGAGAACGGGCCGATGCTCGGCATCATGCCGATGATGCTCTTGATCGAGCCCATCTTCTTCACTTGCCGCAACTGATCGCGAAAATCCTCGAGCGAGAAGCCGTCGCCGGTGAGGGCCCTGGTGGCCATCTCCTGCGCTTTTTTCTTGTCGATATGGGATTCGGCGCGCTCGATCAGCGAGAGGATGTCGCCCATGCCGAGGATGCGCGAGACGATGCGGTCGGGATGAAACGGCTCCAGCGCGTCGTACTTTTCGCCGACGCCGATGAACTTGATGGGCTGCCCTGTAACCTGCCGGATGGAAAGCGCCGCGCCACCGCGGGCGTCGCCGTCCATCTTGGTGAGCACGACGCCGGTGAGCGAGAGCTTTTTGTGAAACTCGTCGGCGGAGCGCACGGCGTCCTGTCCGGTCATGGCGTCGGCGACGAACAAAATCTCCGAGGGATTCAGAAGCTTCTTCAGCGACTGCATCTCATCCATGAGATCGTCGTCGATGTGCAGGCGGCCGGCGGTGTCGACGATCAGCACGTCGCACCCGGAGACGATGGCCTCGCGGCGGGCTTCTTTTACTAGCCGCTCCACGGTCGCGCTATTGGCCTCGCCGACTTCGCCTTCGTAAATCTGCGCTTTAACCGCCTGCGCCACAATTTTCAGCTGCTCGCGTGCCGCGGGACGGTACACGTCCACCGAAACCAGCAGCGGACGATGGCCGCCGATCCTGAGCCAATGCGCCAGCTTGCCCGAAGTCGTGGTCTTGCCGGAGCCTTGTAGTCCGGCCATGAGAATGACCGTGGGCGGCTGCGACGCAAACTTCACCCGCGCCGTATCTTGGCCGAGGGTCTCGACCAGTTCGTCGCGCACGATCTTGATGACCTGCTCGCCGGGAGAAAGCGCGGTCAACACCTCTTGCCCGACGGCCTTGGCCTGAATGCGGTCGATCAGCTCTTTGACGACTTTGAAATTGACGTCGGCTTCGAGCAACGCCAGCCGAATTTCGCGCAGGGCCTCGGCGATGTTTTCCTCGCTAAGCCGGGCCTGGCCGCGAAGGGACTTGAAGGCGCGCTGCAGTTTTTCCTGTAAGTTCTCGAACATAAGGGTAACGATGATTTTAGCAGGCAGGCGGCAGCCTGAGCTCTCTCGAAAGGTTCCCCAACGGAGGACAGAATCTGGAAGCGCGACAACGCTGTCGTCACTAGGCCTTCGCAGAGCGGTGGCCGACCAAGCGCCCTGCTCTGCAGCTTGCGTGATGCAGGGACGGCTGCGCCGTTCCCTTACCCAAACACTTCCTTCGCCGCAATCACCGTGTTGCAATGAATGCTCACGGTATCCTCGACATTCTGGGCGTAGCCGCCGGCAAACGTCACCATGATGGGAATGTTGCGGGCGCGGGCTACGCGGAAGACGAGTTCGTCGCGCTCTTTGAGGCCTTGAATCGAGAGCGAAAGGCCGCCCAACTGATCTTCACAATAAGGATCGGCGCCGGCTAGGTAGCACAGGAGATCCGGCTCGAACTGGCGCAGGCCGGAGCTGAGCGCATTGTCGAGCCAGGCCAGGTAATCGTCGTCGCCGAGGCCATCGGGCAAGTCCACGTCAATCGACGAAGGCGGCTTCCACAGCGGATAGTTGTTGTGCTGGTGCAGCGAGATGGTGAAGACATCTCCCGCATGCGCTCCGCGAATCTTACCGGGAAGCGCAGATCCTAGGGCCGGCGAATCGAGAGTCGATGCTCCGGCTGAGGGCAAAAGCGCACTCGCAGTTCGCGTCCCTGCAAAAATAGCCGCCGTGCCGTTGCCGTGATGAACGTCGCAATCGACGGTCATCGCGGTGTGAATTTTGTCGTCGCGCTGCAGTCGCCGGATGGCGACGGCCACGTCGTGAATCACGCAGAAGCCCTCGCCGTGCTCGGGGAAGGCATGATGAAAGCCGCCGCCGATGTTGAACGCCACGCGATCCGCCAAAGCCTGCCGCGCCGCTAGAATCGATCCCCCGGCCGTCAGCCAGCAGGCATCCATCAAGTCGCGCGAGTAGGGAATCTCCATCTCCATTTCTTCGCGCGGGCTGAGCGTGCCGGTCTTCAGTTTATGCACATACTCAGGCTTGTGAACCAGCAAAATATCTTGATCGGTGGCCGGCTGGGGTTCGAGAAAGTCGTGCGCGTCGGCAATGCCCCTGACGAGCAGCCGTTCGCGAATGCGCCGGTATTTCTCGGCGGGGAAAACATGGTCGCCGATGGGGAGGTAGTATCCGTCGCTGTAAATTAGCTTGAAGGGGAGCATCGGCACTCAGCATTCAGCACTCGGCATTCAGCCAGCCGGGTGCTGAAAGAACTCAATAGGATACGCGGGAGGAAAGCAATTGGCACTTAGTAATTGGCTCTTGCTTTTTAAAGGCACCGTCGAAGGGTCCGCCAATCGCTAAATGCTAAATCTTGGTCTTCACCGCTTCTTCCCCAACGGCACCGCCGGCACCATCGACCGGCGCACCGGCACGATCGCACCCTTGGCCGGGTCGGCTGCGGCGTGGGCGCGGGTAAGCACTTCCTGCTGGATGTACTGCACAAACTCCTGGATCTGGCGCTGCATCTCTTCCATGCGCTCACGCATTTGCAGGATGATCGCCATACCGCTGATATTCACGCCCAAATCGCGCGCCAGTGAGAGAATGAATTCGAGCCGCTGCAAATCTTCGTCAGTGTAAAGCCGGGTGTTGCCCTCCGTGCGCGACGGCTTGAGCAGGCCTTCGCGTTCATAGAGGCGAAGCGTCTGGGGATGGATGCCATACATCTCCGCCACCGCCGAGATCATGTACGCGCCCTTGGACTTGCGTTTGCTCATCTGTCGAGAACAGCTGCCGTCACTAATTTACTGCAAATTCGCACCGGCGGCCCTGCTGGTGCGATGCGAGCGGGGTTAGCGCCGCGTGCGCCGCGTGCGCGCCTTAGGACCTCCGCTCAGGTCGGGAACTGCTTCGCCCAGGGCAGTCGCCAAATCGATTTGATGGTCCTGTTCCTGCATGAGAATCTGGCGAATCTGTTCCGCCATCGCTATTCTCCCAGCGTTTCACATCGCCGGATGCGATCGCGGTAATTGCGGATGGTTCGTTTTCGTTATCGAGATCGTAGCGGAGCATGTCTTTCGCATGTTTCGAAGTGCGTACCGGCTTGGGAGTGACCACCGGCATTCTGCCGAGATCGTCGATCTGCTGCGAGAGAATCAGGGCACGATCGAGCTCCTGCTTGGCGTGAATTTCCAGCTGAGCGGCGATGTCCCTAGATTCGGCGCCGGTGAGCACCTGGGGATAGACAACGTAGGCGATGATGGCTTGACATTCGCGGGCAAGGTCTTCGTTCAACAGCTCCGCGAGGCGGTCCCGAGAAGTTTCGTTTTCGTTTGCGGCAGAATTCGGTTCAGGCATTTTATCCCTCGTCTTGAATGTACTCTCATCCGACCGATTTTAGAGTAGGACAGCTTTTCTGCCCCATTCACCAAGCGAAATTCCACCAAACCTTTACCCGTCGCTGGCATCCAACCTTAGGAGGTTATTTCATGGACGAAAAAAATGCCATCAGCGTAATCGAAGACCTCATCGAAACCTGCAAAGACGGCCAGAAGGGCTATCAGGATGCCGCTGCGCACGTGAAGCGGTCCGATCTGAAAACTTTTTTCAACGAGCAGAGCCTGGAGCGTTCGCGCTTCGCTGGAGAACTCGAAGCGGAGCTGATTCGGCTGGGCAAGCCGGACAAGAAAGTTTCCGGATCGGTCTCGGGATCGCTGCATCGAGCCTGGATCGACACCAAAGTCAGCCTCGGCGCCGGCGATAAGGCGATTCTCGAATCGGTCGAGGCTGGCGAGGATAACGCCAAAGAAAGCTACCAAAAAGCGGTAACGGCTGATTTGCCGGAAAATGTCGCGCAGATCGTTCGCCGGCAGGCAGCCAGCGTGCAGCAAGCGCACGACCAAGTGAAGAGCATGCGCGATGCGGCCAAAGCGGCGGCATAGCAGTCTTCGCAAAAAATAAAAGAGGACCGGCAACCACCGGTCTTTTTTTATTCGAAACTTCCCGGCGAACTTTTCTGCTCCAGCCGGACCGTGATCTAAGCGGCCGGCTGCGGCTTCTCCGCCGAGCGAACCGAAGCCCATCCTTGCGGTCGGAGCAGATGGTTCACCGCGTAGGCTACGAATCCAGCCGCGATCAGAATCATGCCGAACTCTAACGAGCTCATGTTCCAGATCTGCTCATGCTCGCTGCGAATGATAGAAAAGCCCAGCAGCAGCATGGGCGGGATGCCGATGGCGATCGCCCCAAACAGGCCGCCGGGAACACGAAAAGGACGCGGCAAATTCGGCTCGCGGAAGCGCAACACGGCCAGCGCCACAAATTCGAGCAACAAGCTGGCACCGTAAAGGAGGATGTCGAGTGTCACCAGCCGCGCAAAACCCAGGCCGAGGCACATCGCCCATCCCATCGCCAGAGCAATAATTGCAACCCAGGGGGCGCGGGACTTCTTTTGCAGCTTGCCAAAGATGCCGGGCAGCATTCCATCCTGCGCCATCGCCAGCGGCAGGCGCGAGTAGCTCATCACCAGCGCATTGAACATGCCAAAGGCGCTGATCACTCCGCCGAGGACCACTCCGATGCGCAGTAGCGGCCCGCCCAGCAAGCCGGCGACATCCGCCCACGACCCGGTCTCCCAGGCTGCCGGCGTCAACCCCGTCATCCACATCGCGGCAAAAGGAAGCACGTAGCTCAGCGCCACGATGCAAACCGCGACCAGCATGGCGCGCGGGTAGGTACGCTGCGGCTTCTCGACCTCGGTGGCGATGGTCGAGGCGTTATCCCAGCCCATATAATTCCACATGCAGATCAGCAGTCCGCCGAGAATGTCGACCGATGAAGTGGTCGGCTTGGTCACGGCATTGGCCAGCGCTCCGATCTTGAATGGAGCGATCAGCACAATGGCCACGAACGGCGCCGAGAGCGCGAAGAAAAGCCAAAGCGAGGTCAGCGAAACCACCTTCACCCCGGCAATATTGAGCGCGGCGCAGGCGATCACCACGGCCAGCGCAACCCACCATCCGCGATTGTTCTCCTCGAAGTACGGGAACATGCGGGTGAGGTAAGCCACGAACAGCGTGGGATAAATCGCCATATCGAAAATCGACGCCACGAGCGAAAGCCAAGCCTCCTGGAATCCCCAGAAATTTCCCATGGCGCGGCGCACCCAGGCGTAGTAGCCGCCTTCGTAAGGCAGCGCGCTCGAAAGCTCGCCGATCATGAAGGCCGTGGGCAGGCTCCAGAGCAGTGGCGTGAGCAGCAGGATCAGAATTGCGCGTCCGTAACCGGCGCCGTGCACGATGTCTTCGGTGCCGTAGGTTCCACCCGACACCATAAAGAAGGTGGCGGCGACCAAAGGCCACAACGTGAGCCGAACGAATTTCTTCCGGTTGGGGACCGCATTGGGAACGGCGGCGAGAGGCTGGGGGTTCTCTGTTTGGTGACGCGGGGCGCTAGCTGTTGCCAATTTCTATGGCTTCCTCCTCAAGCGACTCACTCTCAGCTACTCCGCAGCGGGCTGGTTTTTCCTAAGCGTGCTCGAGCTTTCTGGTTTGGTTAGATTCCAGAAATTCCGCTGGAGTTAGTTCGCAATGTAGAGATTACGGGAAATTTCCAGCGATGCAAGAAAATTCCGATTTTTTTTGGAAGAATTTCGTCGGGAAGGCCAGCAGCCGAGGTAACGGTCGCCGCATTCAGGTCCGGGTTGGTCGAAGCTTGTATAAAACATCTTGATGCCGATTCCGTGCGGGGACTATGATGCCGCCACGCTCTTGGAGGCTTGACCTATGAAACTTTCTTTTCTTGTTGTTCTTGTTTTCGCACTCGCAGTAGCTCTGGTCGCCGGCCCGGCTCATGCGCAAAACGCTTTCACGCCGGATCAAGTCAAGTTCGGACCGGGCCCTCCCTTCCTGCCGGCTGGCGCCCAGTTGGCGGTGCTGGAAGGCAATCCTATGGCTGACTCCGGCGATTTCACGATCCGGCTCAAAATGCCGGATGGCTACAAAATCGCTCCCCACACCCATCCGAACCGGGAGAACGTCACCGTTCTCTCTGGCACGCTGAAGGTGGGGATGGGCGATCAGTTCGATGCCGGCAAGATGATGAGCTTCGGGGCCGGCAGCTTCGCTTACCTCGATCCGAGCATGCATCACTACGCCGCGGCTTCCGGGGAAACCGTGATTCAGATTCACGGCATCTCTCCGGTGAAATTCAACTACATCAACCCTGCGGACGATCCTAGCGGGAAGAAGTAGAGCAACGGGCCTGGTCTCGGCCGGGCCCAGGCTAAAACCAAGAACCTTTAATACAGGGGAGGGACACAGGGTAGTGCTACTTCTCCCAGTTCTTGCCATCGACCATGCGTTTGATTCCGTCTCTACGGTGTGTCACGCGGAAGTTGATGAGCAGGCCGACCCCGATGCCGCTGACCTCATGGGCGAGACAACCCTGATAGCAGCTTTCCAGCAGCCCGGACCCGGCGCCGAATGAACATGCGTGGCGGAAGGGAGGATTGCTTCGGAAACTTGATGGACGCACAGGGGAAGATAGGTTGAGGCAGAAGCAACCATGAATCTTGATAGCAAAGGGAGCAGGCTTTACCCTGGGCTCCCCTTGTGTGCTCTGTGTTAAAGATTTTGATTGAGTTCCGATTGGGGTTAAACACGCTTCCAAAGCTCTTCCCGAGGATCTTCCGGGTTCAGCTTAGCCAACTCGCGTAGTAGTTCCTTAGTGCGCTCATCCCTCGGCATAGGCACGGTCACGGTAATCTCAACAATCTCATCCCCGCGCGCGCCTTCTTTGGTCGCCGAAGGCACGCCCTTCTCGCGCAGCCGCAGCTTCTGCCCAGACTGCGTCCCCGGGGGAATCTTCAATAGCGCCCGCCCATCGATGGTCGGCACTTCGATCTTGGCCCCGAGAGCAGCCTCGGTAGCGCTGACCGGCACGGTCAGATAAATATCGTCGCCATCGCGCCGGAAGACAGGATGCTCCTCGGTTCGAATAATTACATATAGATCGCCAGCCGCGCCGCCGTGCGCGCCGGCGTTGCCTTTGCCCGCCAGGCGGATGCGCTGCCCATCGCGCGTCCCAGCCTTGATGCGGACTTCCAGTGGCTCGGTGCGGCTGACGGTACCCTCGCCGTGGCAAGTAGGACAGGTGGAAACATTCTTGCCCGTTCCCTGGCATCTCGGACACGGAACATTGAACTTCATACGCCCGCCGGTCTGCGTAATCTGCCCGGTACCGTCGCACTCCGGACACTTTCCCGGCGCCTCGATATATCCCTGCCCGTGGCAGTTCGTGCAAACATCCTGCCGCGTAATGTTGAGCCGCATCACGCCGCCGCGGATCGCTGTCCAGAAGGGCACGTTGACCTGATATTCGAGGTCGGAGCCGGCTTCCGGACCGGTCTCCGCCGCCGCGCCGCGCCCGCCTCCGAAGATGCCTGAGAAGATATCGCGGAAGCCGCCGCCGCCGCCGGTTCTCCGGCTGCGCCCCGCGCTATCGGCCAGATCCGAAAAATCAAAGCCGCCGAAATCAAACGGAACGCCCTGCCCGCCTGCTTCGCCCGAAAATCCCCCAGGTCCCGCACCGGAAAATCCTCCGGCCGCGCCGCCGGCAGTTCCCCCGCCGCGCGCATAAGCCTCAGCCGTAGCCGGATCGATATTGTCCGAGTAGAACCCAACCTGATCGTAAATCTTGCGCTTCTTCGGGTCGCTGAGAACGTCGTTGGCTTCGGAGAGCGCCTTGAACTTCTCCTCGGCAGACTTGTCCCCCGGATTGACGTCGGGATGATACTTTCGCGCCAGCTTGCGAAAAGCCTTGCGAATCTCTTCCGCCGAGGCAGACTTCTTCACGCCCAGGATTTCGTAATAATCTTTTTTGGTTGTGCTTGCCATGGAAAGGTGTGTGTTGCTACTGCTGCATCCTATCCGAAATCTGTCCTCCTGAGCGGAGTGAGCCGGAGAGCGAAGCGAACCGGCTCACGCAGTCGAAAGACCTCTTACCAGCGCGCACCAGCAGGGACCTCTCAGGAACTCCTCTTCCCGAGTCTTGCACACCGGCTACAACATCGTGGAAACCCCTAGTCGAGTCTCACTCACTGCACGCTTGCAAGTGATCCTTCGACTCCGTTCAGGATGACAATCTCGCCGTCGCGTTAGTTCGGCAGCCGATGCCTTTCCTCCGCCATCACGACCATCGGCCCAGCCTCCGCCGCATCCACATACACCGGCACCGGCCGCGCTCCATCCGGAGTCGCGACGAAACACTCCCAGCGCTTCTCATCCTCAGCCAGGCTGAGGAAGTAAGTCTGCTCATGAACCTGGAAATCCATCTCCCCCCACTTTCTGAATGTATCCGCAAACGTAAGGCGCGGGCAAAGCGCCCGCGCCCCACGATCCAAGCTAAAAGCTGACGGCTGAAAGCGACAGCTTATTTCTTGGGCTCTACGTCCACGTACTCAGCGTCGATCACGCCTTCATCTTTCTTCTGGCCGCCGCCGTTCGCGCCCGCGCCCGCTCCAGCCCCGTCCGTCGGAGCACCCGGCCCGCCCGCGGGAGCCTTCGCCTGCGCCGCCTTGTACATCTCTTCGGCCAGCTTGTGCGAAGCCTTGGTCAGGGTCTCGCGAGCCTTATCCATCTGCGCCTTGTCGTTCGACTCCAGCGCCTTCTTGGCGTCGGCAATCGCGTTCTCCACCTCGCCCCGATCCGAGCCCGAGATCTTATCTCCTGACTCGCGCATCATCTTCTCGACGTTATAAACCATGCTGTCGAGCTGATTCTTGGCGTCGATGGCGTCGCGCTGCGCCTTGTCCTCGGCTGCATGCGCATCGGCTTCCTTGGCCATGCGCTCGACCTCTTCCTTCGACAATCCCGAAGATGACGTGATCGTAATCTTCTGGTCCTTGCCCGTGGCCGTGTCTTTCGCGGTCACATTCAGGATGCCGTTGGCGTCAATGTCGAACGTCACCTCGATCTGCGGCACGCCGCGGGGAGCCGTCGGAATCCCGGTCAAGTGGAACTTGCCCAGAGTCCGGTTCTGCGCTGCCATGGGACGCTCGCCCTGCAGCACGTGCACCTCAACCGAGGTCTGATTATCGGCAGCGGTCGAGAACGTTTCCATCTTCTTCGTCGGAATCGTAGTGTTCCGAGGAATCATCGGAGTCGCCACGCCGCCCAAGGTCTCAATCGACAAAGACAGCGGGGTCACGTCCAGCAGCAGCAGATCTTTCACTTCGCCGCCGAGCACGCCGCCCTGAATCGCCGCGCCGATCGCGACCACTTCGTCGGGATTCACTCCCTTGTGGCCTTCCTTGCCGAACAACTCCTTAACCAGCGCCTGAATACGCGGCATACGCGTCTGCCCGCCGACCAGCACCACTTCCTGAATCTTGCTGGCATCCACACCCGCATCTTTCATGCACTGCTTGCAGGGACCGACCGAGCGCTGAATGATGTCTTCCACCATCCCCTCCAGCTTTGCCCGCGTAAGCTTCTTCACCAGGTGCTTCGGCCCCGAGGCGTCCGCCGTAATGAACGGCAGATTGATCTCAGTCTCCATCGTGGTCGAAAGCTCAATCTTTGCCCGCTCCGCGGCATCGCGCAGCCGCTGCAACGCCATTTCGTTGCCCTTGCCGCGCAGGTCCAGTCCTTCATCCTTCTTGAATTCATCGATCAGCCAATCGACCAGCCGCTGATCCAGGTTGTCGCCGCCCAGGTGCGTGTCGCCGTTGGTGGCCTTCACCTCAATCACGCCCTCGCCGACTTCGAGCACCGAGATGTCAAAGGTTCCGCCGCCAAAGTCGTAAACGGCGATCACCTCGTCTTTCGTCTTGTCGAGGCCATAAGCCAGCGCCGCCGCCGTAGGCTCATTGATAATGCGCTTCACGTCGAGCCCGGCAATCTGCCCGGCATCTTTCGTAGCCTGCCGCTGCGCATCGTTAAAGTAAGCCGGCACGGTGATGACAGCCTCGGTGACTTTCTCGCCAAGGTAGTCTTCCGCCGCCTTCTTCAGCTTCTGCAAAATCAGCGCCGAAATCTGCGGAGGCGTGTACTCCTTACCTTGCGCCAGCACGGCCACGTGGTCGCCCGACTGCACCACCTTATAGGGCACCATCTTGATCTCTTCCGTCACTTCGTCGTAGCGCCGCCCCATAAAGCGCTTGATCGAATAAACCGTGTTCTCGGGGTTCGTAATCGCCTGCCGTTTCGCCACCTGCCCCACCAACCGCTCCCCAGTCTTGGTGAACCCCACCACGGACGGAGTAGTCCGCCCTCCTTCTTCATTAGCGATCACTTTGGGCTCGCCGCCCTCCATCACCGCCACGCAAGAATTGGTGGTCCCAAGGTCAATTCCGATAATCTTGGCCATAGTAGTCTCCTGTGAAACCTTCCAGAATAAAATAAGTGCTTTGTAATCAGTGCGCTTATCATTGCATCCATTCGCATGATAGGATGTGAGTGAATTATTGTCAAGGTTTAGATGCGGTCGAGGAACGGTACGATGCAGACTCCTCGAAAAAGTGATCGCGAAGCAACGTCCAACTCTGAAGGTATTGAGTCGCGGCGAGGCAGTTGAGCCGCGCAGTTGTGCCGCAAGGTCTGGACGACGTTCGGGGATGAAGCGTCCGCAACGTGGGCTGGAGTATTTCTGGATCGTACTAACCGCACCGCCCCGATGGAGGTTGAAGTTGGGGTGACCGCCGGACTCCGGAATGGCCGGTTTTGCTGCCTCCGAGCCGGTGATCACATGTATGGCCGGTTTTGCCCTAGCTTCGCGTTTCCATCTTCCCGGCGGCCATATTTCCAACCTGCGCCCTCGCAGATAGGCGCTGATGGTCTCTCGACGCACTCGCGCGGCCTCTTGGATCTTTCGCAGAAACCATCTCAGTTGTGGGTTCCGGAAATTCTGGCACGTTCTGCAGCCGCCGACAAGATTTCTTCTAAGTTCAGATGACGGGTGCGCCCGGAGGTTCGATCGAGATGGATAAGGCGTCCGCGTTCGAGGATGCGATCGAGGATGGCGGCCGCCAGGTCGTGGTCATGCAACACCTTCCCCCACTCGCTGAGCGGTTTATTGGCGGTAAAGATCATAGGTCGTTTTCTCAGATGGCGATGGTTGACGACATGAAACAGGACATTGGCGGCATCGGCCCCGTAGGTTCAATCACCCAGTTCATCGACGATCAAAACGTGAGGATGGGTGTAGGTTAGCCGGGATTCCTGCAAGCATCCCTTCTGGCTAGCATAGGAAAGCTCTCCTATGAGTTCTGCTGAGTTCTGCGGCAGTCGTGCATGAGGTCTCGAAGCCATTCTGGATAGCGCGATAGCCGATGGCGCCGTCTAGGTGAGTTTTTCCGGCGCCTGACCGCGTCGAGGGCGGCGGAGATTCTGCAAGTGCGCCGCGCAACGCTATCCGATCTTCTGCACCGCAAGGGCGCACTGACGCCGGAAAAGGGCCCTGCGCATCGAAAAGGCTTTCGGCCCCTACACGGATCAGCTTCTCCGCATGCAACTCGCCTACGACGTGGCGAAAACGCGAGAGCATGCACTGAGCATCCCGATCAAACCGTACGCCCCAGTCTGAAGGAGCCAACCATGACCATCGAAATCCGTTTAGCATTCCTCGAGGCCAGAATCCGGAAAGCGAATCCGAGCCACCGGCTCCAGCAGCGCGGACCCGAAGAGGAGAATTGACAACCTGGTGACAAGCGGCGCGAGGCCGGATCGTTTATGCTTATGGGACTACCGAAAATCGACCATGGAAAGGAGCGTTATGAAAATTTTCTCGCTGCTGCTCGCGATTTTGCTGTTTTCACTCTCTGCCGGTGCTGCCGATCAGCCTCAGCCTCCCGCAACTGGCGCGCAGGCCCCCGCTTTCTCTCTGCCCAATCAGGAAGGCGCGCAGATTTCTCTCGATCAATATAAAGGAAAGTGGGTGGTCCTTTATTTCTATCCCAAGGATTTCACTTCCGGCTGCACCCTTGAAGCCCACAACTTTCAGCGTGACATTGATAAGTACTCGCAGAAGAACGCGGTGATTCTCGGGGTCAGCGTCGACAACGTCGATTCGCACAAGGGTTTCTGCACGAAAGAAGGCTTGAACTTCAAATTGCTCGCCGATCCCAACCATACGGTCGTGGAAAAATACGGCTCCATCATGGAATACAACGGCATGACTCTGGCTGCGCGCAACACCTTCTTGATCGATCCGTCGGGTGTGATCCGGAAGGTTTATCTGAAGGTAAGTCCACAGGGTCACAGCGAAGAAGTGCTGGCCGATCTGCAGCAACTGCAAACCAAGTAGTTTTCGTGATTTCGGAGCTGAAACCTTATTCCTGGGGCGGGTGGCCAGCCAAAATCTCCGGCCCCAGTCTCCGCTGCAAAACCCGAGCGTGCCTCATCCTTAGCGCGTTCTTTGCGCTAGGGTGGGGCCTTTGACTTCCTAATCTACCGCTCCGAGTCTAGCCATCCTCACTCGCCGCTTTCAGGCCACCCCACCCCTCGGCTTTTCCCGCGAAGTGGGGTCCCGGATTCTCTCTACTTCGCTGGAATCAGATCGAACTTACCCGACGCTTCCTCATAGAACAGCGCGCCTTCGTTCTTGTCGCCGCCGCTCCAATGTTTGTGGCCTCCGGGCACGCGCAGATAATCTCCCGTGCCCACGCGCTTCTCGCCAGCCTCGTCTTTGTAGAGATACGCGCCCTTGAGCACCACGATCCACACATCGTTAGTGTGGGTGTGCATGCCGTTGTCCTGCCCGGGATCGAACTTGGTGAAAGTGGCGTGCGCGCCCTTATTGGGATCGCCCCACAGAATGGCCTCCGACACGCCCTTCCCCATCGCTTTGTAAGCGGCGCTCGTGGAAGAAACATAAATTACCTTCTCACCAGCTTTCTGGCCCTGGACCCGTCCCAGCGACCACGCCGCCATGATCGCCACTGCCGTCGCAAAAACAAGAAGAGATTGTCTCATCTCGACTGCGCTCCTTATCGCTTTGTTTGCATATTGAACCCCAAGACGGACGCATTCTACAACGCGGCGGGCAGAATAGCACTGGCAAACTCCCGGCCCTCCCGGCCCGGCGAGCCCATAATTTTTGGACATGTGCTCCCCATGAAGGCAGGCCATCCCACATGTCAAAGACGATCCAGCTCCGCAACGTGCCGGCTTCGCTGCATCGCAGCCTGAAGGCCGGCGCTGACCTCGCGGGCATGTCGCTCTCGGATTTTCTGCTGGCTGAGATCAGGGAGATCGCCGAGGGGTCCACGCTGGCGGAATTGCGCCACCGCCTGCGGCGTCGCAAGCCCGTAGCGCTTTCACTCGACACCGCGCGCCTGGTAAGGGGAAGCGCACGAAGCTCGGTGATCGTCCTCGACGCATCCGCGGCCATTGACTGGCTTCTCCAGACCGCCGCCGGACGGCGAATTGAGAGCCGAATCTACTCGCGCGGCGAATCGCTTCACACACCGCACCTTTTTGACTTGGAGGTTGCACAGGTCCTGCGCCCGCTGGGTCCGCGAAGCGAAACTTCCGCCGCGGCGCGCCGCTCGGCCATCCAGGACTTACTCGATCTGCGACTGACGCGCTATCCGCACGTCGTGTTTCTACTCAATCTCTGGCGGCTACGCCACAATCTCTCGGCCTACGCTGCGGCTTATATCGCGCTCGCCGAAAAACTCGGCGCCGCCTTGATTCTGCGCGACGCCCGACTCGCCTCGGCCTCCACACGCGCAGCGAGTGTCGAGCTATTTTGAATGTCTTTCGCGGCCACCCCTGTTCCCCGCTCTGAAAGCCTCAGCTCCGCCAATGTCCCCCGCCAATGTCCCTCGCACTAGCAAAACAAAACGTCCCAGACTCTTTCGAGTCATGGGACGTATGTCGATCAGCCCTCCCCCAAGTGCTGCTCAATCACGAGACTAAACCGAAGCCCTCCATCGGTAAATGGCCAGACCGTGCCATTCCTCCCACGAAGGTAATCGGCAGCGGTGACCCGCGCGCTCGAGGGCATGCTCTTGAACTGCGGTTGCTTCAGCACGAGCTTTCCCGTACTCTAGCTTTCCCAGCAAAAGCGAACCAAGGCGGGGCGACATTATGGCTCGACTGGTAGTGCTCTACAAGACTCCGAAGGATGCAGCCGCTTTCGATAAGCATTATTTCGAAACCCACGTTCCCATCGCCAAGAGCATTCCAGCTCTCAGAAAGTACGAGGTCAGCAAAGGACCGGTGGCAAGCCCGGCCGGCGCCTCTGGGTATCACCTGGTTGCCACGTTGTACTTCGACGATATAGCGGCGATGCAGAACGCCTTTGCCAGCCCGGAGGGCCAAGCCGCCGCAGCCGACGTAAGAAGTTTTGCCCCCGGCGATGGCGACGTCCAGATTCTTCTCTTCGATACTCGCGAAATCTGATCCAAATCGCTTGCCCGCGTCTAACACGCTTTACCGCTTGTGCGCGCCAGTGAATGTCGACGGAAACGGCACCGACGGAAGCGATCCCTCTTCGGTGCTAGTGCAAGCCGGCGATGGAGACATCTGCGGAACCACAGGCGCCGGCGGAGCCAACGGTTTTGGCACGCTCTTCGAAATCACCACCGTCGGCAAGTTCAAGTTTAAGTCCTTTACAACTTTTGCTCCCAACCCGGCTGCGCGGACGGCGGATACGGTGGCACCCAATTCACACCCAAGCCGGCTCGGCATTGCCGAGTGCATTTGCTGTGACCTCAAGCTCCGAAATCAAGACTACCGTGCCTGCCGGCGCGACCTCCGGCAAGGTTCAGGTGACTACACCTGCCGGAATTCTGACCCGCAACCTGAGCTTCCAGGTGCCGTGATCCGGCTGCCGGGCCGCCGCCCATGAAATGGAGCGTAACTACAACAGGTCACAAAGTTTGAGAGAATGGATGTGATTTTTCTTGACAGATCCTGGCCGGCGACGCCGGAAAGAGCAAACCCCAAAACCTAAGAGCCCGACGCTGAGAGCTAAGAGCTCAGAAGCGTCACTCGAGCTCCGGCCGCCACACCGGCTCTCCGCCCAGCGATTGATAAAAGCCCCAGCCCGCAAGGGCAACCACGCTCAGTAAGGTCAGCGCGAAAGTGCTCATATACCAAGCCGAAAAGTTGACCGTGAAGGGAGCGTTGGGCAACATGTTGACGGTGAAGATGGCGCAAGCCAGAGGGATCAAACCGAAGCGGAAGACAATCAGCACCGCGATGGCGTAGACCAGAATCCACATGGGGAGATCTACGGGAATATGCGAGGAAGATAATCCTTGCGGCAGCGCATAGATGGCAACAAAGGCGACAGCGGCGAGCCAGTCTTTGCGGAGCACCAGTTTCAGTCCGAGCAGCAGGAAGAAGAAGCCGAGAGTTCCTAAAATCGAAGTAGGAATTTGCATCAGCCACGCGCCCAAAGCCTCGCGCCCGCCGGCGACGTAATCGGTTTGGGCGAGGTTGGGCGCCATGCCCAGGTGGGCCAAAATGGCGAAGCGGATCTCAATAATCAGAATCCAGAGCACGCCCAGCATTACGCCGAACAAAATGTCGCGCCCCACCAGGGGATCGCGTAATTGCCCGGAGAGCAGGCGGCTCCACGAAATGATGGTCTGCGGCCAGCGCCGCCGCACCCAGGGTTCGAGCGCCAGATACAGCATCCAGGTCGAGCCCGACACAAACAGCGCGGTGCTCACGGCGATGACGAGCAAGCCCAGCGTTGCGATACCCGCGACCATATGTCCGCGGCATAGCCACAGTAGAATTTCCAGCGCGAACATGATCACGGCCAGCCGCAGAGCGCCCTCGCGGTCGGCGCGCCCCTGGCGATAATTCACCCGCGCCAGCCGCACCGCCCCGAAATACAAAGCCAGCAACAGAATCGTGGTGACGATCTGTTGCACTTTCTTCCCGGTCGATTGCTCGCTCTTCGTGCGATCGGGTTTGGTCCAATCGCCGATGAGGGAGAAGAATACGGGCTTGCCCTGCCGGGAGGCTGCTTCAACCCGCAGCGGGCGGTTTGTCCCCGGCCACCTGCCGGTCCATGCCAGGCGCGCGTCGGAAGCCGCCAGCGAATTCCACTCGGGCTCGGCCTGTTGAAATTTGGTGGGATCGAGTCCCGCCGCCGCGAAGGCCACATTCCAGTCGAAGTTCGCAGCCGGTACGGTCGAGATCTCTTTCTGCGGCGGAATCGCCTGGAAATAAGTGAGCTGCCCTTGCGGATCCAGCTCGACGTTGATCATTCCAGAAAGAACCTGCGAAGGATCGTCGCGCGCGATGATCCCAGGGTTCATGAGCTGATCGCTAAAGCCCTGCGCCGTCATGTCATCCGGACTTTGCCGATACCAGAAGCCGAGCAGCGAAGGCCGCTTGCTCAGCACCGCATCCCAGTCCGGGCGCGGCTGGTCGTGCTGCTCCACATACGCCTGGAAATCGCCCTGGTAGTAGATGTCGGCGGCGCTATCGGCGGCGCGCTCCGGATACCCCAGCTGAGCAATGATCTCGCGAGCTTTCTCGGTGAGCACCTCCGGGGTAAGCTCCAACGAGATTTTCGCTAGCCCGTTATAGCGGATCGCGAGGTAGGAGACTAAAACCAGAGCCGCAAGCACGGCGATCAGGCAAACCACGGCGACGCGCGGCCGCAAGCCGGCGGTTTCTCCCGAGGCAGCGACCATCTGTGGCGAAGGGGTCTCGCCCGCCGCCAGCGCGGCCGCTAGCGGATCCCCACCGGGTAGAGCTCCGGCTACGCTGAGAACAGTTGCCGGCCGCGCCGCAGGCTGGGTCTCAAGGCAGCGCAGAATCACTCGCTCGACTACGGGATTGAGATCTTTGACGATCGACGAGGGCCGGCTGAGAGCACGGTCGCCGGTGCTCACGCCGTCATTCTTAGTTTTCGAAGCCTCCGCAAACGGCCGCTTTCCGGTGAAGACTTCATACAGCACCAGCCCCAGAGAATAAATGTCGCTGCGCGTGCTGACCTCTTTGCCCGCCAACTGCTCCGGCGCCATGTAGGCGGGAGTTCCGCTGCGCACTTCGGCGCCGTGGATCTGGTCGGCGACACCGGCCAATCCGAAATCGGTAATGACGACCTGCCCCCGCCCATCCAGCATGATGTTGGCGGGCTTGAGGTCGCGATGCAGAACGCCCTTGGCGTGAGCGGCAGCCAAGCCGGCGCAGAGCTGGCGGGCGATGTCGAGAGCTTTGTCCTCGGGCAGCCGGCCAATGCGCCGCAACAGGGAGGCCAGGTCTTCGCCATCGACATACTCCATGGTGAAGAAAGTGTGGCCGTCGACTTCTCCGACATCGTAAACGCGGCACACGTTGGGATGCGAGACACGCCGCGCGATGCGCACTTCGTTCTTGAAGCGCTCGAGCAAGCCCTGGTCGCGCGCGGCCTCGTCGGGCAGAAATTTGAGCGCTACGGGCTGGCCCAGAGTGAGATCGTCGGCGCGGTAGACCTCGCCCATGCCGCCTTTTCCCAGGAGGGCGATGATGCGGTAACGGCCAGCGAGCAGGCGTCCGGGAAGAAACCGGCCTTCGCTGAGAAATTCGGCGGAAGTCGAAGTGCGCGAGGAAGATGACGATGCGGGACGCGGCGGCAGTGGAGAAGCGGCGGTGGGGAAGTCGAGGGTCGAAGCCTCGAGCGTGGCGACATCGTCGGGGCTGACGGTCGGCGCGCCGCAGGCGGAGCAGAAGCGTCCATTTGCCGGTACGCCGGTACCGCAGGATGAGCAGGGGGGCATGAGTTTATCCGCTACAGTCTACCCCAGCGCCCACTCCCGCCTGTAGTCGTGAGCCTCCCCGCGTTCATTAGCTTCGAAGTCACCACCGCCTCCCGCACGCCAATCCTGCCACGCTCGGCTGCCATGATCGTCCAAACCAGAGGAAACCCCTGAAAGGAGTCGATGAACAGGCCTGCATTTTGGGTGGCCCCATTTGTCTGACCAAAATGGGGAATTGACGGGTCGCCAGGCCCATGTGGCTTAACCAATAATGCTGAAGTCCCAAGGCTGGAAACGTCTGACTAATCGCTCGGAGGGGCTATCGCTTACCCGCAGCCAGGCTTCGACTCCGGGACCTCTGACTTCGAGTGCCTCACACTTTATCCCTCGGACTTCATCGTAATCTGGCTGGCCCTAGCCGTCGTCCGAGCCGAAGTCCGATGTCCGAAGTCCGTCTTGCTATCATCCAAGCGATGAGTTTGCGTGTGCGGCGTTGGCTAGGTGATCCGCGGGTGCTGTTGTGTCTGGCGGCGGGCTTGCTCGCGTTCGTGGTGCAGTCGGGCGAACTGGGAACCGCCGATACCATGCATCGGCTGCAGGCCACGCACTGGCTCTGGACTTCGGAGCCTCAGGTTTTTCCCAGCGACTATCCCGAGTTTGGCCTGCACGGCCGCGGCGGGCGGCTCTATAGCTGGTATGGCATTGGGCAGTCGCTGCTCATGCTGCCCGCCGATCTGCTGGGAACATGGATTTCCGGTTGGCGAATTTTCTCTGGCTATAGCGAAGACCCGGCGGTGCGCAGCATCGTGGTCAGCTACAGCACCTCCATCCTTGTCAACGTGCTCACCGCGCTGGTGGCGTTTCGACTCCTTCGCCAGTTGCGCTTCAGCGAACGCGAGTCGGTGCTGGGCGTGCTGGCCCTTTTGTTTTGCACCACCCACCTGCATCACACCCAGAACATGATGGAGAACAACTACATCATGCTGCTGACGCTGACCGGTTTTTCCTTTCAATATGAATGGTTGCGGACAGGTAGCAGGAGGTCGCTGTTGGTTGGTTCTGGCGCGCTTGGATTGAACTTGCTGACGCGCTTGACGACCGGCTTGGATCTGGTGGCGGCGGGCGTTTTTCTGCTTCTTGTGCTTTGGTTCGAAGGAGTGCGTGGCCGCGAACTCGGGCAGCGCTTTTGGGATTCCTGCAAGGTCGCGGCTCCGGTATACGGATTCTTCCTGCTGATCGATAGGCTTTATCAGTTCTATCGTTTCGGATCGTTCACCAACACGTACGTCTCGCTCTTCGCCGCCGAGCAGCGCTTGCAGGATCCCACTCTGCCGGCTCACTATCCCTGGACTACACCCTTTCTCGAGGGATTTTTAGGACCTTTGTTCCAGCCGGAGAAGTCGATTTTTCTTTTCGATCCGCTACTGTTGCTGGCGATGGTGCTTCTCGTCTTGCTGTGGAGGAGATTGCCCGCGGAAGTGCGCGCCTATGGCGTTACGTCGCTGCTGCTTGTGTTTGCCTACATCAGCTTTTACGCGCGCTACACCTATTGGGCGGGAGATTTCGCCTGGGGCGATCGCTACGTTTCGACGGCGGTAGAGATGGCTTCGTTGTTGGCTGTGCCGCTGTGGATGAGGATGCGAGCCTCATCAGCCGCGAAAAGCGGTTCTCACCGGCTAGGGCTCGGAGATGATAGATCTCATGAGGGCACGGCTGAAGCCGTGCCCTCCCCGAAACCTCTGTCGAAATGGATCTGGCGGTTTGGGGTGGCGCTGATCGTGGTCAGCTTCATCATCCAGTTAGCATCCCTCGCCTTCTGGCTGCCGCTCGAGATTTACCAGATGGAAACCCTGGGGCATCCCACGTTTGTGATCGCGCTGCGCTTCAAGAACATTGCGGCCTTTGCACTGGGCAAGATGGATGCGTGGGGATTGAACAACGAATCCATGAGGCAAGATCCCTGGGATTACGTTCACATCACGACCTGGAATTTCCTACCCTTTCTCTTGCGCAGGGTGGGAGCGGCGCCGAGGTGGGTCGTCGAGGTTGCGTTTGCAGCCTGGGGCGTAACAATTGCGGTGCTCGCCCTGGCTTTGTGTCGCCTGAATGGAGTTGTCCGTAAGCGTCAATCGACGTCGCCGTCCGTGTAGCTAAAACGCAGCGCTGAAGGGCTGCTCCACCCAACATCGCTGCGCCAGACAGAAGCGCTGCTCCACCTAAAAGCTCCAAGCTCGGAGCGCCTACTCCACCGTCACCGACTTCGCCAAGTTCCTGGGCTGATCCACGTCGCAGCCGCGGCGCACCGCGATGTGATAGGCCAGCAACTGTAGCGGAACGATCTCCAGGATCGGCGATAACTCCTCGGGCGCAGGGGGGACATATAAGACATGATCAGCGGCTTCTTTGATTTCTTCGTCGCCTTCGGTCGCCAACGCAATCACGACACCCGAGCGCGCCTTCACTTCCTTCAGGTTCGACATGGTCTTCTCGTAGCGCAGCATCGACTCGGGATTGGTGGCGTCGCGCGTTGCGATGATCACTACGGGCAGATTTTCGTCGATCAGGGCGTTGGGGCCGTGCTTCATCTCGCCGGCGGGATATCCTTCGGCGTGGATGTAGGAGATTTCTTTGAGCTTGAGCGCGCCTTCGAGCGCGATGGGATAGTGAATGCCGCGGCCGAGGAAAAGAAAATCCTGGGCGCGCTGGAAGCGCTTGGCGAGGTCTTCACATTTTTCGTCGTGAGTGAGAATATTTTCGAGCTTGCCCGGAATCAAGGTTAGTTCTTCCGCCGCGGTTCGAGTCTGCGCGGCGGTCATAGTGCCTCGCACCTGCGCCAGATAAAGAGCGAAAAGATAAAGAGCGGTGAGCTGGCAGGTGAAGGCCTTGGTGGAGGCCACGCCGATCTCGGGTCCGGCATGCGTGTAGATGGTCCCGGCGGCTTCGCGCGTGATCATCGAGCCGACCACGTTACAGATCGCAAGCGTATGTGAGCCTTTGGCTTTGGCTTCGCGCTGGGCGGCGATCGTGTCGGCGGTTTCGCCCGACTGCGAGATCACGAGCGTGATCGTATTCTCGCCCACGATGGGATCGCGATAGCGCCACTCGCTGGCGTAATCCACTTCCACCGGGACGCGAGCGAAACTTTCGATCATGAACTTGCCGGCTTGCCCGGCATGCCAACTGGTGCCGCAGGCCAGGATGTTGATTTTTTGCAGGGCGCGAAATTCGGCGTCGCTGATTTGCATCTCGTCGAGAAAGATGTGGCCGGTGTCGAGCGAGATGCGTCCCAGCGTGGTGTCGCGGACGGCGCGCGGCTGCTCATAAATTTCCTTGAGCATGAAGTGCTTGAAGCCGCCTTTTTCCGCCATGATCGGGTCCCAGGTCACGTGCTGCACCTGGCGCTGGATGGGCTTGCCGTCGAAATCGGTGAGTTGCACGCCGTTGGCCGTGACCACGGCGAGGTCGCCATCGGCCAGAAAAAAGATGTCGCGCGTGTGATAGAGAATTGCCGGAACATCCGAGGCCACGAAGTATTCGTCGTTGCCCAGGCCCACAACCAAGGGAGGGCCGTTGCGCGCGGCCACGATCTTATTCGGCTCATCGACCGAGATCACAGCAAGAGCGAAGACTCCGCTTAATTCCTTCACGGTCTTGCGAACGGCTTCTTCGAGCGTGGGGTGGTGACCGTTGCCGGTCTTGAACAAATGCTTCTCGACCAGGTGCGCGATGACTTCAGTGTCGGTTTCGGTGGTGAACTTGTGGCCTTCTTCGATCAGCTTTTTCTTGAGGCTGAGATAGTTTTCGACGATGCCATTGTGCACCACCACGATCTTCCCGGTGCAGTCGCGATGAGGGTGCGCGTTTTCTTCGGTGGGACGCCCGTGCGTGGCCCAACGGGTATGGCCGATGCCGTAAGTGCCCTCGAGCGGCTTGATGCGAATGGCCTCTTCCAGGTTGCGCAGCTTGCCTTCCGCGCGCCGCACCTGCAGCTTGTCGCCGTTGCCCGCGACTGCGATTCCAGCCGAGTCATAGCCGCGGTATTCCAGCCGCCGCAGGCCATCAATAATGATGGGAACCACTTCCTTCTTGCCGACATAACCAACAATTCCACACATGGGAACTCCAGGAATTCACTCTGCGAGGGAGCAGCGAAATTCTTCGATTACAGGGTTGGTGAGCACTTCGCGCGCAATGCGCTCCAGTTCCGTTTGCGCCTCTTCGCGGCTGAGCCCGCCATCGAGTGTCAGCTCAAAATATTTTCCCTGGCGGACCTCTTCCAGGCCTTTATAGCCCATCTTCTTAAGCGCCCCATGGATCGTCTTTCCTTGCGGATCGAGGACGCTCTTCTTCAGCGAAACGTAGACGTAGGCTTTCATGGAAAGATTAATTATACGTGAGCCTGATGTGCGATCGTCTCGTTCCCCTGGGGAGGACTGGGGAGGAGAGTCCGAGGTTTGTGGTGCGCATCGGTAGCGCCAGCATCCTTGCCGACTGTCCCGAGAGCCTGCCCCGAGCTTTCCGGAGGGTCGTCCTCGTTCTCGGCGTCGGCGGGCGTGAGGCCCGCCGGCCAGCTGCCGGGACGGCGGCGCCACGGTCCTGCCCTCGCGGGGCGAAGGTTTGGGCTGCCTGATTGCTCCCCGCCGGTGGGCGACGATTGCGGCCTGTTTCGGAAAGCGAAATTCCACCGGTCGGATGGCCGATTGGTCCGGTCACTCGACCTCTATCCGCCAAGTTCGTCTAGCTTGCGCTCGAGATCGGAGCGGGCGGCTGCGAGCATGTCGCGATGGCGCGCATCCTGGGCGCGCTCGAGTTGTTCCAGTACGTTTCTCAGAGCCAGCCGAAGCTTTTCTCTCTCCCGGACTCGATCCGCCGCTTGCCGCGTCAGGCGAGGCTTCTCACTGGTTATCCTGGAGGCGGCTTCGTCCTGTTGCGCCTCGATCGACTTGCTCTCCCACCCCCGGGCCATACAAACCATTGTAGCTGTTCGTCGCAACAGGATTGAAAATCCTGGGCCCTGGCAAAGGCGCCCGAATCCCAGGTTGGGACGACCCTGTTACAGAAACCGATGTCTCAGAGAAAAGCGCGTTCCCTTCGCGATTGTGTGGTTATAATTCTGCTCAAATTGAATCGAGATGAAGTGGAGCGGTGCGCTATGAGGGGGGCGCGGCCGCCAGGAGTATCTGTGCAGTGTGCCCTTTAAGCGCGCCACGCCTAGAACTCGAAGAGCGGCGCTATGCTGTGTTGCTGGCCCTCGCGGGCTTGGTTTCGCTCCGTCCCGAGGCCGGCGAATTGTTTCGCAACCTCGGTCCGCGCCTGCGCGCGGTCCTTGCCCTCGACCTTTTCCACTTGGCCCTATTCCCGCCCGTCGCAGCAATCTTTAAAACCTATCGTTGGGAAGGACAGGAATGGCCGAGCAGGCCGGAGGACATTGCTGTGGAACGTTCTGCGGCCGGACCGGTCTGGCGTAGCCAGAGTGTTGTCACCATCGCGGACCTGGCGCAGGATGAGAGATTCTCCTCCGAGCTGCGAACTTTGCGGGAACGTAAGCTGCGCTCCTACTGCGGGCTGCCCCTGGCTATCTACCGGGAAAAACTCGGGGCGCTTGCGTTCGCCAGCCAATTGCCGGCCGCGTTCAGCCCGGCCGATGTTGAGTTCCTCGACCGCGTGGCCCGGATGGCCGCTCTCTGCCTCGACCGCACGCTCGGCCCGTCCACTTTGGTTGCCCAAAAGGACACTCTTCTCTTGGAAGAAAGAGAAGCATCGCAGAAGCTCGAAGGTCACCGCATAGGGCGTATCGCAAGTCACACGGCCACTCGCGACGGCGGGTCGCACGGCGTCCTCGGCCCGGCAGATTCAGGCCAGACCAAGGCGGGCGATGCGGCTTGGTTCGGCGCGGCCGAGGCTCTGATCGAATCAGAACCTTTATTGAGGGCATACTTTAATGCCTCCAAAGTGGGTCTTTGCATTTTGGATGCTGACCTTCGTTATCTCGCGATCAATCAGACGCTAGCCGACATGAACGGCGTTCCGGCGGAAGAACACTTGGGCAAGAGCGTCCGCGACATTTGCGGAGACTTGGCCGAACTCGTCGAGCCGCAGGTCAAGCGCGTTCTCGAAACCCAGCAGCCCATTTTGAATCTGGAGATCACTTCCACCCTGCCCCACCGTCCCGAGCCCGGCCACTGGGTCGAGCATTACATACCCATCGAGGACGCGAGCGGGGAGATTCGACAAATCGGCGTGGTCGTCGTCGATACTACGCAGCAAAAAAAACTCGAGGAATCGCTGCAAGGCGTTTCCGAAACCTTGCGGAAAGAAAGAAAAAGACAGCAGGTGCTGGCGGAGGTGAGCCGTCTGCTATCCGAGAATTGGGATCTGCCCCGTGTGTTTCCCCAGATCTCAGCCTTCCTGCGGCGCTCCCTGCGGCAGGAATACGCCGCGATTTCCGTCCGCGATGAAAAGACCGGGCAACTGGTCCGGCAGGCCATGGATTTCCCGTTGGCGAAGAACTCGGGGGCGAGCGAGCATATCAGCGTGGCAAAAGGCCCGGGAACTAGAGTTTTGCAGGAGGGCTCGCCTCTGATTTTCAACCCGGATGATGTACACGGTATCGACCCGGCCATGGCCGATAGCCTGATGGCCGAGGGCATTCGGTCGCTCTGTTGTGTCCCGCTGCTGCGGCCCACGGGACCGATGGGAGTGCTGGTGCTGGGCAGCACCCGGGCCGACGCCTTCAAAACCGACGATCTTACGCTGTTGAACCAGGTGGCCGCTCTCGTGGCGATCGCGTTGGAGAACGCCCGCATCGGCCTTGAGGTGGAGGAGTTCAAAAGCCGCCTGCGGCAGGAAAAACGCTATCTCGAAGGCCAGCCCCGCCCGCGACTACATTTCGAGGAGATTATCGGCGAGAGTTCGGCGTTGAAGCAGGTGTTGGATCAGGTTTCGGTCGTCTCCGGCAGCGACGCGAGTGTGCTGATTCTGGGCGAGACCGGTACGGGAAAGGGATTGATCGCTCGCGCCGTTCACCGCACCAGCCGCCGCCACGAGCAGCTTTTTGTGTCCTTGAACTGCGCGGCTATTCCCACGGGTCTGCTGGAAAGCGAATTGTTCGGCCACGAAAAAGGCGCATTTACCGGTGCCGTCAGCCAGAAAGTCGGGCGCCTCGAACTGGCCGATAGAGGCACGCTCTTCCTCGATGAGATTGGGGAAATTCCATTGGAAGTGCAGCCCAAGTTGCTCCGCGTCCTGCAGGATCATGAGTTCGAGCGCTTGGGCGGGACGCGAACCATCAAAGTCGATCTGCGGCTGATCGCAGCCACCAACCGGGACTTGGGAAAAAGCGTCGCCGAGAAGGAGTTTCGCAGCGACTTGTTTTACCGCTTGAACGTATTCCCCGTTCGGCTGCCCTCGCTGCGGGAAAGGCCTGAAGATCTCCCCATGCTGGTGCGCTACTTCGTGCACAAGTTCGCACGCCGCATGGGCCGGACGATCGAAAGAATCCCCAACGAGACCATGGACGCGTTGAGCCGATGGCACTGGCCGGGAAACGTTCGCGAGCTGGAAAACTTTATCGAGCGCTCTGTCATTCTGAGCGATGGTGCGGTTTTGCGAGCCCCGCTGGAGGAACTCCACATTGACTCGCCCGGAACTGTGTCCACCGAACAATCTCTGGAGGCGGCGGACCGAGAGCTTATCGTTCGGACCTTGCGGCAGACCGGCGGAAAGATCTCCGGTCCAGGAGGAGCGGCGCGCCGGCTGGGGTTGAAGCGCAGCACGCTGCAGTCGAAGATGCAGCGCTTAGGAATTAAGCGCCGCGACTATTCTGGACCGAAAACGGAGTAGAGGGTACCGGGAAGGGAGGTCAAACCGAACCGAGTGCCGACGGATGGACAAATTGCCGACCCCTCGGCAGTCACCCCTGTGGCAAATTCTCCAAGCCAACTTTCTTGCCATTATTTTCTATAAGTTACAAGCGCGTTATTGCACACCCCGTTATGGAACAGTGATTGCTTGTGCTTCCTCATCGGGAAAAGCTAGAGAGATATCGGGATCCTTCCGGCAGGCGAGCTTATCAGAGGAAAATGGGCGGACGAGCCGCGTACCTCGTCGATTAGGCAGTTCGGGTCGAGACTTGGGGTGCACAGTGTTAGTAGCGAGGAACTACCAGTCGAGCAATCTGGTGCGTCTCCTTACCCTTAGGCCGAAAATCCGCAGCGCTTCCGCGGTGCCGGTCAATGCGGAGGCGTTCGCCACCCATCCCGCCGTTCGGCAAGGAAATAATATGAGTGCCGTGCCGGACTTTGTGGCCGCTGCCGGAGGCGAGACCTCGCCTCCTGCAACCTGGAGCGCGCCGCACCCGGATGAAATCGATCCCCTTTATTTATTTGCCTGCGAATTGGAATGGGAAAGACGTTCTGAAACCGGTAGCGGCTGGGAAGTGATCGCCGCCGCCGGCAGCACCAACGGTGACACTCGGGCTCATGCCCATTCGCTGCTCGAGCGCTCGCTGCAAGTGCAAGCGCGCTTCGAGCAGGCCAGGAATTCCAGTCACGATTACGAACGAAATTCGACCATGGAGGCGGGAATGAGGACTCCCTACGGTCTCGAGATCATCGAGAGTTGCATGGGCTGCAAGGCCAGCCGCGATGGTTTTTTCTGTCGCTTTTCTCAAAACGTGCTGCGCTCGGTGGATGCCGGCAGCCACCACACCATCATGCCCCCCGGCGCCGTGCTTTTTGTGGAAGGCCAGACCCCGCGCGGCGTATTCGTCCTGTGTTCGGGAAAAGTGAAACTCTCGACCACTTCGAAGGAGGGAAAAGTTCTGATCCTGAAACAGGCCGAGGCGGGCGATGTCCTGGGCCTGAGCGCGGCCATTTCCGGCACCAACTATGAGATGACGGCCGAAACCGCAACCCCGTGCCAGCTGAATTTTATCGGCCGCCGCGATCTGATGGCTTTGTTGCAAAACCAGAGCGAAGTGGGCGTGCACGCCGCGCAGTGGCTCAGCCGCGAGTTCCAAAGCGCCTATCGCGACATGCACGAGCTGGTGCTGGCCCGTTCGTCCTCGGGAAAGTTGGCCAGGTTGTTGCTGTCCTGCGCTCCCCGCGGCGTTCAGATCTCGGACGAATTGCATTTGCGTTCGATTATGACTCACGAAGAGATGGCCCAGCGCATCGGGTCATCCCGCGAAACTGTGACTCGATTACTGAGTCACCTGAAAAAAAAGAGGCTGATCCGGCTGGAGGGAGCGACCCTGATCATTCGTGATCGCACCGGCCTCGAGGCTTTGGCGGTTTAGCCCTTCCCCCAAGGGTCTTGGAGGGCAGCTCCGCGGGCGGGGGCTGCCCTCCGATTCTGAATCGCCGCTGGTCTGCCGGTCAGTGTTCTGGGAGAGTTGGCTTGAATGCAGGCAATTTGTTTGGCGATCTGATCGCCTCGGTCGAGCGGGCGGAGAAGACCGTCTCAAAGCCCGGCCTACGATCAGAGGGGCAAACTTTATTTTCCGGAGACCTGTCCTCGGCGGACCTGTCCTCGGGGGACCTGTCCTCGGAAGACCTGTCCTCGGCCGAACCGTTTTCGGAAGAGCTGCACTCAACAGCTTTGGGCTCGGCAGACTCATCGCCCGCCGAGCAATCCCGCTCCGTCCCGCCGGCGCACTCGAAGCTGGCGAATTTCGAAGCCATTGCGAACCCGCCTCAAAACCTAAAGCCCGAACAGCTCCCGCAGTCTCTTGGTCTGAGCCCGGCTGACTGGAATCTCGCTTTGCTTTTTATCGTCCATGCGCAACTGGTACGAACTCTTGAACCAGGGCACGACTTCCCGAATGCGGTTAATATTCACCAGGTAGGAGCGGTGCGCCCGCCAAAACAATCCGGGGTCAAGACTCGAGAGTAATTCTTCCAGGGTGCGGCAGTTGGAGTGCCCTTCCATCCCCGAGGCACCCGCCGTCACCACGGTAATCACGCCATCCTCAATCGAGGCATAGCAGATTTCCTTTTGATCCACCAGAAACATCCGCCCCACGGCTTTGAGCAGAATCTTCGAGGTCTGCGGCTTGGGCGTCTGCAGCATGCGCACCAGGGTGTCGATTTTCTCCGCCGGCAAACCCTCCGCCCCCTGCTGCGCCCGCGCCTTCTGCACCGCCAGCGCCACCCGCTTCTTATCGAAGGGCTTCAGCAGATAATCGACCGCATTGACCTCGAACGCCTTCACCGCATACTGGTCAAAGGCCGTGGCAAAAACGATTTTGGGCAGGGGGATTTTCTTGTCGAGAAGCTTCTTGATGACCCCGAAGCCATCCAGGCCGGGCATCTGCACGTCGAGAAAAACCAGGTCGGGGGTGTGCTCTTTGACCAAGCTGATGGCCTCAAGGCCGTTCTTTCCCAGCGCCACCACGTTGATGTCACCGGCGCCCTTAAGAAGGAAGGCAAGTTCGTCGCGGGCGAGTTGCTCGTCGTCCACGATTACTGCGGAAAGGGACATTCAATCTCCTGGGAAGCTTCCTTCAATCCAGTATAGCGACCGCGTTTCGCCTGCGTCAATGCTGGGGAAGGCTGGGCTGGCAAGGCTGGCCACAGGGCACTTGGCCAGAATCTTGTGCGAGGACAGACCGCCCTCGGCTGTCCGTCGAGCGAAGCTTGACCTCCTCCCCTTAAGCGCCGAAAAAGCCGCTTCCTGGAAGCGCTCACGCCACATTCTCCAGCGCCAGCGCCATCCCCAATCCGCCGCTGACGCACAGTGTCGCCACGCCGCGTCGCGTGTTGCGCTTCAGCATCTCATGCAGCAGAGTTACGACGATGCGCGTTCCCGTGCAGCCGATGGGATGCCCGATCGCAATCGCTCCGCCGTTGACGTTGAGCTTGTCGCGATTGAAATTCAATTCCCGGTCGCAGGCGATCACCTGCGCGGCGAAGGCCTCATTCAATTCGATCAAGCCAAAATCATGCAGCCTGAGGTTGTGTTTGTCTTCCAGCTTGCGCAAGGCCGGAACCGGCCCAATGCCCATCGTCCGCGGATCGACGCCCGCAGAAGCCACCGCCGCGATTCGCGCCAGCGGCTTCAAATTATTCTGCTTTACGAAATGTTCACTCGCCACCACCACGGCGGCCGCACCGTCGGTAATCCCGGACGAATTGCCCGCAGTGACGGTACCGGTTTTCGAAAATACCGGAGCCAGCTTGCCCAACTTCTCCATGGTCGTGTCGGGAAAGGGATGTTCATCGCGGCTAAATGTAGTCACGCCCTTTTTCCCTTCGATCGTGACCGGAGCCAGTTCGGCGTCGAATCGCCCCGCCGCAATCGCGCGCGCCGCCCGACTTTGCGACAGCAGCGCAAATTCGTCCTGCTCGTCGCGCGAAATCTTGTAGTGCTCAGCCAGCACCTCGGCGGTCTCGCCCATGACTAATCTCGCCATGGGACAGAAAAATCCGTCCCGATACATTCCATCGACCAGTTCCTGATTGCCCAGCCGATATCCCCAACGAGCCTCGAGATAGTAGGGAACCCTCGACATGGATTCGGTGCCCCCAGCCAGAATGCAACTGGCGTCGCCCAGCGCAATCGCCTGGTAAGCCAGCGCGATCGACTTCAGCCCCGACGCGCAAGCTTTGTTGACGGTAAACGCGGGTACTTCCTGCGGCGCGCCGCTGCGGATAGAAATCTGCCGCGCCGGATTCGGCCCCCCGCCTGCCTGCCGCGCGTTGCCGAATATGGTTTCGTCTATTTGCTCGGGCTGAATTCCAGCGCGCTCCATGGCAGCCTTCGCGGCCACCACGCCCATGTCAGCCGCAGTCAGCGCAGCGAGCGATCCGCCAAACTTCCCGATCGGCGTGCGTACCCCAGAGAGAATGTGGACTGCCTGCAAGCGTTGCCTCCGAAACACTTGAGTCTAGCAGGCTGCGAAAGGGTACTGCGAGGCTGAGTCACACGCCGGCCCGCACCAGGCGCAACTGCTTGACTCTGCTTGATCCTGCTTGACTGCCTATTGCCATTCCCCCTAACCTCCGGCATAATAAATGTTTGTCCAGATCTCGCCGGACTCTTCCGGAACAAGGAAATACATCTGTGTTAATGATTCGACTGTCGCGCATGGGTGCGCGTAAACAACCGCACTACCGCATTGTCGTGATTGAGAAGGCGCGCGCGCGCAACGGCCGCCCGGTGGAAATCGTGGGGACGTACAATCCCCGGACCAACCCCGCCAGCGTGGACTTCAAGCGCGAACGCGTGGATTACTGGATGTCGAAGGGCGCGCAAATGTCGGACCGTGTCGGCAAGCTTTATGCCAAGCCGGCACCGGACGCGGCCGTTCCTGTAGCCTAAGCGCACGCTATGACTGAAGCCACGGCCAACGTCGGCGCTCTCATCGAGCAGATTGCCAAGTGGATGGTCGACGCTCCGGACGAGGTTTTTGTGGACCATCTCGAGGACGACGTGATCGAACTGGAAGTAGCGGAAGGCGACGTGGGCAAAATTATTGGCCGCCAAGGGCGCAACGTGCGCGCCCTGCGTACGCTTCTGAGCGCCGCGGGAGTGCGCGCTCGAAGGCGCTACACGCTGGAAGTCATCGACTAGCAGGCCGAGGCAGAGTCGCGGTTGGCTGGAAGTTTGTAAGGTGTTTCGTATCAGGGCATGCCTTCAGGCCTGCCGCCAATGCCGGTTGTGAGATCGCCTTTAGGCGCTGCGCTTCAGGCAGGGAACCGGACCATTCGCCATCCTGAAACAAACGCTGAGTTCATTACGCTGGCTCGCGTGGTGAAAACCCAGGGCCGTCGGGGCGAGGTTGCGGCAGAAATTTTCAGCAACCGGCCCGATCGATTTTCCGCCGGGATGAAGTTGCTGGCGCTGCCCCGGGATGGCGAAGTGCGTCGCGAGTTGGATGTGGAAGATCTCTGGCCGCACAAAGGGCTGCTGGTCTTTAAGTTTGCCGGAGTGGATTCAATTTCCGAGGCGCAAACGCTGATGGGATGCGAATTGCAACTTCCTGGCAGCCAGCGTTCAGAATTAGAGGCGGGATGGAATTACGTCAGCGATCTTGTGGGTTGTGACGTGCTCGACCACGATCGCGACATCGGGCGGATCGAAGACATTCAGTTTGGAGCGGGCGAAGCGCCGCTGTTGATCGTGCGCGACGCCCGGGCGAGGCGGTTTGAAATCCCCTTCGCCGAGGCATATCTCGCGGGGGCGTTCGAGGAGAGCGTGGATGTCAAGCGAAAGCGGGTTCGTATGAATTTGCCCGAAGGCCTGCTCGAAGTGAACGCGCCGCTTACGGCCGAAGAAAAACGAGAGCAGCAGCAAGGGACAAGAAAAAAGCGTTGACAAAATGTTGCGCGAACAAAGCCTCAACTGAGAACTGAGAACTGAGTCTCCGCGATGAAGGCCGATATTGTCACGATTTTTCCGGGCTTCTTTCGTGGACCCTTGGATTACGGCATCACCCGCCGGGCCCAGGAAATGGGCCTGGCGAAAATTCAAGTCCACGATCTGCGGGAGTTTGCGCACGACCGGCACCGCACCGTGGATGACCGGCCCTTCGGCGGTGGCGAGGGCATGGTGCTCAAGCCGGAACCGCTGTTTGAGTGCCTGGATGCGATGGGCGTTGCGCCCCGCGCAGGGCGAGTGGCGGGGCGAGTGAAAGAATCGGTAGTCTTGCTCTCGGCGCAGGGGCAACGGTTTGCGCAGCGGGTCGCGGGGGAATTGGCAGCGCTCGACCGCCTAGTTTTCATCTGCGGACGTTACGAGGGAGTCGATGAGCGCGTCGCCGACTTTCTCGCCGACCGCGAGCTTTCTATCGGCGATTATGTCTTAAGCGGCGGCGAGATGGCCGCAGCAGTGATCGTAGAAGCGGTGATGCGTTTGCTTCCCGGCGCGGTTGGGAACGAAGCGTCGACCCAGCAGGAATCGTTTACGGTCGACGTTAAAGGAAAGAGCTTGGACGGTGCGGATTCGACTTGCGGGTCGAATGGATTGCTCGACTATCCGCACTACACGCGGCCCGCGGAGTTTCGTGGAATAGCAGTCCCGGAGGCTTTGCTGTCGGGCAACCACGAAGAAATCCGCCGCTGGCGCAGGCAGCGGGCGCTGGAAAAGACTTTGCGCAATCGTCCGGATTTGCTGGAAGGCGCGACGCTAAGAGCGGATGACGAGAGATTTCTAGCCGAGTTGAAGCGCAACGAAATTGCACGAAATCACGGCTGAGTCATGCGGTATCCAAGTCGCGACGAGAGCAAAATTTTGAATTTCAGAAGAAGGATTCAATCATGTCGAACTTAATCATCGAAAAATTGCTGGCCAAAACCAAACGCACCGATATTCCGGCGTTCCACCCCGGCGATACCGTTCGTGTTCACGTCAAGATCAAAGAAGGCGACAAGGAACGGCTGCAGGCCTTCGAGGGCGTGGTGATCAAGCGCGACAAGGGGCCGCAGGCCAGCTTCACCGTGCGCAAGATCAGCTTCGGCCAGGGCGTGGAGCGTATCTTCCCGGTTCACTCCAAAGTGATCGATAAGGTCGACTTGCTGCGCTCCTCCAAAGTGCGCCGCGCCAAGCTTTATTATCTGCGCGGCCTCAAGGGCAAAGCGGCTCGCCTGCGCGACGTCGAGTAAGGCGCAGATCAAAATCTCAACCACTGAGGACACAGGATGGCACAGAGGTTGAGCCCGTGATCTTCGGTGTCTGTGTTGAGCGATTTTCTTTCCCTGCAGAAAACTTATCCTGCGGCCTCCGCTGGAATCTCGGTGATGACTTCGAGATCCGCAAAATCTTCGACGCGCGGTTTCTTCAGACGGTCGAGCACGTAATCCAGCAGAGGACGGTCGCCCTGGCGTATGGCCTCAAACTCCACGCCCATGGCGCGATTCCCCGCATTGTTGCGGACCTGGCCGCGCAGCGCGATGCTCACGTCGCACATGTTCAGAACCAACCTCAGTCCGGTGCCGGGAGCCAGAAGTTCGCCGGCGCTGATAAGGCAGCCAAGTTCGGATATCTGCTCGAGGCGGCCTTCCATGCGAGATTGCCCGCCGATCGCGGCTAGATCTGCCTGGCCTTCGATCTCGAAGCGCGGCCGGCGGCGGCGATTCTTATCGCGACCGCCCAGCGGCGTGAGCGCCGATTTGGCAGGCGAACCATCCCCCAGGATGGGTAAGTACTGCTCCTCCACCTGGCGCAATTCTTCTTCCCATGGAGTTCTGTTGCCTGCGAGGATTTCCACCGTGAACTGGCCGCGCAGCGCGGAGTCTTGGGCGGCGGTCCAAACCACCCGGCAGACGGATTTGTGGCGGCCGCGTTCGACCGTGATCAGGTCGCCAACTTTTACGTCGCGAAAGCTGAGCAGCCGAGCGCCGCGCGGGTGAATATCGTAAGTGCAGGCGAGTTCTTGTCCTCCGCGGCCGCCGTTTTGCATGTGCGTGAGGCGAACTGGGAGGGCCAGATGAATCAACTTTTCCACTCCGATAACCTCGGGCTGCGACGGCGCAGGAACCAGATCTGCGTTCACTACGTTGCTCCTTGGAGTTCGAATCTATTAGAAAAAATAGCAGTACATGTCCGACCGGACAATGTACGTTCGTAATCGAGGTAATGGTTACTGACAGGTGTTCCGGACAAAAGCTTCCGGCGAAGCCGGGATTTGCGCATTGCCGCTTGCCAGAATCTCCGCAGGCGAGTGAAGATGTGTGGACACACGCATCCTGCGAATGACGAGTATCGCGAAAAATTCTGGTGAGTTTGAGCTTTCGCCTGCGGCGGCGAAGTTGCGGCTGCTGAAGAGATTGCGCTGCACCTTGCGTTACGAAAAAACCGCTTGGGCCTCGGGCGCCGCGATGGTCGCCGGCGTGGATGAAGTGGGGCGCGGTTCGCTGTTCGGGCCAGTCGTCGCAGCGGCGGTGATTCTCGACCGCAGTTATCGCATTCGCGGGCTGCGCGATTCGAAGTTGCTGTTGCCGGAGCGCCGCGAATTACTGGCGCCGCGCATTCGCGAGCGTGCCGTGGCCTGGGCGGTCGCGGCGGTCGATGCGGCGCGCATCGATCAGATCAATATTTATCAGGCTTCGCGATTGGCCATGCGGGAAGCGGTGATGCGCTTGCAGCCGTGCGCCGATCATCTCTTGATCGACGCGGTCCGGATCGATTGCGATCTTCCGCAGAAGGCGATCATCCACGGAGATGCGGTTTCGGCTTCCATTGCGGCGGCTTCGATTCTAGCGAAGGTCGAGCGCGACCGCATGATGTGCGAGTGGGATGCGATCTTTCCCGAGTACGGGTTGGCTGCGCACAAGGGTTACAGCACGCCGCAGCATTTAGCGGCCTTGCGCGAGCATGGGCCGACGCCTTTGCACCGGCAGTCTTTCGCTCCGGTTTGGGGCGCGCCGGTGGAGCAGGTGGTTTTCGAGTTCGACTGAATACGCAGGTCCCGCGGTATACCCCTTCCCCCGCGGTGCGGCATAAGAATCATGGGCTTGGCGAGAAATCGCGAAATCATCGATCGGGATTGGAATCATCATGTTGCCGGCAAGATACTGGTTGCAGAGGAGTTAGCTTGCGCACGGCAGCGCCTGGAGGCGTACCCTGATAGGAGTCGCCAAGAGGTACGCATCCCCGGGATATGATCGCCCAGATACGAATCGCGAATTTTCATTGCCTAGGGCATGCCGCCGCAACTTCCTAAGAAGAGCCTCCGTTTTTAGGGTGGCGGACGGGGCTGTGGAGGACAAGGTCGGATGTCCCAGAGGTCTTTGTGCGGTTACGCCTTTTCGAGCGCTAGGCTCAAGCCATCGAGCGACAAGGAGCGCAGCAGGTTGCGGCGCATGCCTCGCTCTACTTCGGCTAGCCGATCCGAGGCCGCGGCGATCCATTCGAAATCCGCGGATTCGGCCGACTTGGTGAGTTGGCCCTGAATGTCGGTATTCTGTACCAACCCCGGCGCTCCCGAGCCCAGAAACATTAGATCGCGCAGCAGGGAGTAAAGCGTGCGAAGAAGTTGCTCGGTCTTGTCGCGGCCTTCGGCTCCGGCGCGATAAGACTCCGTGATCTTGAAAAGCTGAGTGTGTTCGCCCTCCGAGAGCGCAGAATTGAGAATGGCCAGCGCGTCGGCGCGTGCGGCGATGTAAGCCTCCACGTCGAAGCTGCGGGCTCGCCCTAACGCGCCTTCGCTCAGCCTTGCCACTAGAGCGCGTTGCTGCGGCTTCCACTCCGGGCGCTGTTCGGCCAGGTAGGCTTCGACCTCCTCCACGGGCATGGCAGCCAGAGGAAAGACCATGGATCGCGATCGAAGGGTGGGAAGCAGTTCGCCGGGATTTTCCGAGAGCAGGAAAATGGTGGCGAATTCGGGAGGCTCTTCCAGAACTTTGAGCAGCGAGTTCGCGGCCTCTTTCATGAAAGCCGAGTCCGTGAAGATATAAACGCGCTCGCGCGCCTCCGCGGGGCGATAGTAAATCGTCTCGATCACGCGCCGGACTTGATCCACTTTGATCATCATCTGGGGAGGATCTGGGGGAACGATCAGGACATCGGGATGAGTTTGCACGAAGAGCCGCGTGTCTTTCTTGTCGGCCTCGCGCAGGCCCTCGCGCGCTTCGACGGCTTCAGCGAAGCGCGCGTCGAGATCGGCAGACTGGGCGATGCGGCGGCAGTTGGAGCATTGGCCGCAGAAATCGGGCAGGCCATCGGTGACGGTTGGCGTCTGACAATTCAAAGCCTGCGCTAGCATTAGCGCGAGGGTGTACTTTCCCGCCCCGCGCGCGCCCGAGAGAATCACGGCGTGGGGAAAGCGTTCGCGCGCCAGCATGTCGCGCAGGCGATGGATGGTTACGGCGTTTCCCTGAAAATCGGAGAAGGGCATCGGTTTGAATTCAAATCCTATTCATGCCGGGCGGCCTCGCGGCGCTCGGCAATGAGGTCATCCACCAGAGAAACATCCGGCGCGACATATGTGCGAACGGTTTGCTGAGCTTTGGCCAAGCGCTGCCGCAGAGTTTCCCTTCTTGTTTGTGCGGCCTTCTTTCCTATGAATCACGTCGACCAATCCTTGCTTTTCGGTAACATCACCAATACTGAGGGTGCCCCACCCTTGCGTTTTTTGCAAGGGTTGTACTCGATCGCGTACGAATTTGGCGCAGGTTCTGGCGTGAGTCGCGCCCGGCATCCTTGCCGACTGCCATGAGATCGCCCGTAGTACCGGCGCGGCGGGCGGGACGCCTGCCGGACAGCCGCCGGGCCGGCGGCGCTACAACTTCAGCTTCTTCCCTGCAATTTCCACGATCTTGCGGTGCGTTTGCAGCGGCGTTCCGCTCGCATCCACCACTGCCACGCGGTGCGCTTCTTTAGCCGCAATCTGAAGATAACCTTCCCGCACGCGACCGAAGAAGGCGCGGGTCTCCTGCTCGAAGCGGTTTTCGTCGTGAGGTTTGGGCGCGCTTTTATTTGAGCCCTGGCGAGCAGCGTGCGCGGCGTGCCGGTTTCTGCGGCGCGCCCGCCCGACGCTCATGGCGGGATCGGAATCGAGCAGGATGGTTAAGTCGGGCTGAAGGTTTCCGCAGAGCACGCGATGCAATTCCAGCACGGCCGCGCTGCCCAACTTGCGGCCGTGGCCCTGGTAGGCCTCGGTGGAATCGGTGAAGCGGTCGCACAGAACAATCGCGCCACGCTCGAGCGCCGGCTGAACCACTTCCGCAATATGCTGCGCCCGCGAAGCGAACATCAACGCCATCTCCGCGAGCGGCGACAGGTCTTGGGTGCCAGAGTCGAGCAAGACTCTTCTAATTTTTTCTCCCGTCGCGGTTCCACCCGGCTCGCGGGTTTCGACGACCCTGTGTCCTGCGGTGCGCAGAGCCGCAGCCAGCTTGCGCAGTTGCGTGCTCTTGCCGGTTCCGTCGAGTCCTTCGAAGGTGATAAATTTTCCGCGGCGCGACATCGTGGCATGATAGCAGCGCGGGTGGTAGTGACTCCGTGTGACTTTGTTTTTCTTTTGCGGCGCATCCTCCCGAAACCCGGCGCAGCTCAGCCGGGGGAGGGATCTCCCTTTCACACAAAGCGTGTAGGCTGGGAGATCTTTCGCTCCGCCTGAAAGGCGGCTACGCTCAAGAGGACGCCTCCGGAAGAAGTTTACTGGAGCCCCCACCGCGCAGGACCGCGCAGGTGTGTCGCTGTACCGATGCTCCCGCCGCCTGCTATAGTCTAAAATTCTGCGACGGCATTGACTCGATTTACAAACGCACTTCGTCGACTGAGGGGGCATCGAATGAAACTCTCAAGAATCTTGGGAGTGGTCTGCACCGTGTTATGTTTGGTTTTGTTTTCGTCGATTTGCGGCTTCTCCGCTACGCCGCCGACCGTAACCATCTTCGTCGACGCCAGCTCCGCCCCCCGCAAAGTCTTCCACGCCAAGCTGAGCATTCCCGCCAGCGCGGGCGAACTCACGCTGTATTATCCGAAGTGGATTCCCGGGGAGCACGCTCCCGACGGCCCGCTCATCGATCTCGCTGGACTGAGGTTTTTTGCCGGCGGTAAAACGCTGAAGTGGCGCCGCGATCTGCTGGATGCTTTTACTCTGCACGTCGAGGTCCCGGCCGGCGAGAGTGAAGTGAACGCCGAACTCGACTTTCTTTCTCCCGCGACTTTCGAAGCGGGGTTTTCCGCCGGCTCTTCGGCGACCGACAAGATGGCGGTGATCAGTTGGAATCAGCTTCTGCTTTATCCGCAGGGCTGGAAGTCGGACGAAATCACCTATGCCGCTTGGTTGAAGCTGCCCGCGAACTGGAAGTATGGAACTCCTCTGCCAATCGCATCGATTGCAACGGAGAACGGTCAGACACAGATTAAATTTCAACCGGCTTCCCTGACCGCGCTGATCGACTCTCCCGTAATCACCGGCGAATTCTTAAAGGTCGTTAAACTTGCCGACGATCCCCTGGTCGAAATGGATATCGCCGCCGACAGCGCGGCCGCACTCGAGCCTCCGCCGGAAGTCTGGGACCACTATAAAAATCTGGTGCAGCAGGCCTACAAACTTTTCGGCGCGCATCACTATCGCGACTACCATTTTCTTTACAGCTTGAGCGATCACGTAGCGCACTTCGGACTCGAGCACCACGAATCCGACGACAGCCGCGTCGATGAGCGCGGCCTGGTCGACGAGAGCGAGCGCAAGATGGAGGCCAGCCTGCTGCCGCATGAGTACGTGCATTCGTGGAACGGAAAATATCGCCGTCCCGCCGACCTCGCCACTCCCGATTACCAGCAGCCCATGCAGGACGATCTGCTGTGGGTCTACGAAGGCCTCACCAATTATCTCGGCACCGTGCTCGCCGCGCGTAGCGGATTGCTCAATGCGCAAGAGTCGCGCGACGATTTGGCCCTAACCGCCGCGGCGCTCGACCACACTCCGGGGCGCGCGTGGCGCAACTTGCAGGATACGGCAGACGATGCCGCGGAACTTTATTTCTCTCCGCGCGCCTGGGAATCGTGGCGTCGCAGCACCGACTTCTATGACGAAGGTACGCTCGACTGGCTGTGGGCGGACGTGATCATTCGCCAGCAGAGCAAGGGCAAGAAAACGCTGGACGATTTCTGCAAGTTATTTCACGGCGCGCCCAGCACGCCGCCGATGGTGAAGACTTATACCTTCGACGATGTGGTAAACACTTTGAATCAGGTCGTGGCCTACGACTGGCGCGGCTTTTGGACCGAGCGCCTCAGCAACCACGGGCCCGGGGCTCCGCTTGGCGGGGTTGAGGGCAGCGGATGGAAACTCGCGTATGACGAGATTCCTTCCGAGATGAATTGCGGGGGCGAGTGCAACTCGCACTACGTCGACGCGAAATATTCCATCGGCCTGAACCTGCGCGAGGACGGCACCATCGTCGACACCATCGAAGGCTTGCCGGCGGCCGCGGCCGGGGTGGGTCCGGGCATGAAGCTGATCGGCTTGAATGGCCGGCACTACTCGTCCGACATTTTGCGCGACGCGCTCAGGGCCGCGAAGACCGGTGGCGAACCCATCGAGTTGCTGGTTGAAAACACCGACTATTACAAAACTTTCAAGCTCGATTACCACGGCGGCGAGCGCTATCCGCATCTGGTGCGCGATGAGGCGAAGCCGGATTTGCTGACCGACATCTATAACGCAAAATAGCGCCACGGACGAGGACAAAAAGAGTGGATTCCGACTGGCCCGGTCTACCTCAGCGATGTCCGCGGACGTTCTCGGCGTGCTCCGCGATAAATGCTTTTGAACCTTTTTTTCGCAGAGGATGCTGGGAAATGCCGCGGAGGACGCGGAGGGTGCCATCGCTGGGACTTTCGTTTTTATTTTTTTGCGCGACTCTTCCGACCTATTCGCAGACTTCGATTCTCGGATTTACGCCTGCCGGCGCGGCGCGCGAGACTGAGATCGAGAGCAAATTCAAAGCCATCCCCTCGCCCGACGAAGAGCGGCGCCAGCATCACATCTTCACCGCCGAGCCACACGTCGCCGGGTCGGAGCGCAACAACGAATTGGCGCGCTACATCGCCGATCAGTGGCGGCACGAAGGGCTCGAAGACGTCATCATCCGCCGCTATGACGTTTACGGCAGCAATCCTAAATCCACCTTTCTGGAAATGGTCGCGCCGGGGCACTACCGCGCCGGCCTGCGCGAGTTGCCTGTGCCGGGCGATGCGGACCTGAAGAACAAAGCCATCAGCTCGGCTTGGAGCGGCATGTCGGCTTCTGGGGAGGTGACGGCTCCGCTGGTTTACGCGCACAGCGGCAATCCCGAGGATTACCAACTGCTCCGCCAACAGGGCATCGACGTCAAAGGCAAAGTGGTGTTGGTGCGGTATTCGAACCCCTACAGCTATCGGGGATTCAAAGCGCTCACTGCGCAGCGCGAAGGTGCGGCCGCGATTCTCATTTACAGCGATCCCGCCGAAGATGGATTTAAAAAGGGCAAAGTGGTTCCCAACGGCCCTTGGGGACCCGAGTACCACATTCAGCGCGGAGCGATTACTTACGATTTCATGGTGCCGGGCGATCCGCTTACTCCGGGCTGGGCGTCGGTCCCGGGCGCAAAACGCATTCCCGTCGAAGAGGCCGTCTCGATTCCGAAGATCATGGCGCTGCCGCTCTCCTGGCACGACGCGAAACCGCTGCTTGCGCAGTTGGATGGCCCGGTCGCCCCCGAAGCTTGGCAAGGAGGACTGCCGCTCCAGTATCACCTCGGCGGTCAGCGCGTGAAAGTCCACGTGAAGATTGAGATGGATAACTCCACTCAACCTTACTACGTGGTCGAAGGGCGTATTCGCGGCGCGCAGTTGCCCGACGAGTGGATCGTGCTCGGCAATCACCGCGACGCCTGGGTCTTCGGCGGCGTCGACCCCAGCAGCGGCACGGCTTCCATGATGGAGCTCACGCGGGCGCTAGGGCAGCTGGCGAAAAACGGAATGCGGCCGCGGCGCACGTTAGTGGTCTGCAGTTGGGATGGAGAAGAAGTTGGCTTGACCGGTTCGACCGAGTGGGGAGAGCAGTTCGTCGACGAACTGCGCAGCAAAGCGGTCGTCTACCTTAATGTGGATGAGGCCACCTCGGGCCCTGACTTTCACGGCCAGGCTGTGGCCTCGCTGGCGCCGATGCTGCTGGAAACCGCGCACACCTTAAAAGATCCCTCGGGCAAAACTCTGTATGAAGCGTGGAAGGAGTCTTCTGCGCGCCAGCGGCGCGAGGCCAAAGAATCCGAAGAAGTAACGGATTTCAATCTGGCCGACACGCGCATCGGCAGCGGCAGCGACCACACGGTTTTTCTTAACTTTGTGGGCATGCCCGTCCTCGGCCTTGGATTCGAGGGCCCCTACGGCGTCTACCACTCCGCTTACGACGATTTTTTCTGGATGAATCACTTCGGCGATCCTGGCTACCGCTATCACACCTTGATGTCGCAGTTGTGGGGAGTGCTGGCGCTGCGCCTAGCCAACGCCGACCTGCTTCCCTTCGACTTCGCCAGCTATGGCGCAAACATTCGCCAATTCGTAAATGAACTGAGTAGAGATAAGGACCTGTGGGGACAGCCGCCCTCGGCTGTCCAGGACGAAGCCCGTCAGCCCTCGCCACTAGATTTGAAGCCAGTCTTAGATGCGATCGACGACTTCGAAGCGGCCGGCAAACGCCTCGATGAATCGGCGAGCCACGCCCTGGCCTCCGGCCCAATCGATGCGAAGCTAGCCGCCACGATCAACCACGGCACGATGCAGGTCGAACGCAACTGGCTCAACCCCGACGGCATCCCTGGCCGCCCCTGGTTCAAGCACATTCTCTATGGTGCACGCTTCACGTACGCGCATCTCGAACTGCCGGGTCTGACCGAGGCCGTCGAAAAGCAAGATTGGACGGTTGCTAAGCAACAGGCGGAAATTCTGCGCCAGGCTCTGGTGAACAATACGAAGCTGGTCGCCGAACTGAACTCCGCGCTGAATGGCGAGACTGCCGAAGCAGGTACGCTGGGCAGCGGGCGGAGCCGGCAGTCGAAACCAGAGGCCCACGTCTGTGCGAGGCGGAAGATCTTGGGATACTGATGCCGCAGATTATGCAGTATCCTGGGGGTGGCACACCCTTCAAGCTCCGCTTTTCGGAACTGAGACTGACCCTCAGGTCCCGTAATGGGAACCGCCACAAAGCCACCGTCGGTTTTCGAGACGTAGAGGCCTCGTCGGGCCAGACTGGGGCCGTTCAGCTTAGCCCCAAGTCGGAGGTTTGCGACACCAGGGCGTAACACCTCGGTCCCGGGCGGTCGGACCGCCCACGTCTCTGCGCAGATCCTTCGTTTTCAAATCACGCCTTTACCCTGCACAGTGCCTCAGCCGACTACCTGCGCCCGTAGTGATGCAGGTGGTGCATTACGGCGCAACTAATATGACCAAGGACAAACCAGACCACGGCCCAGAGTACTGCCTTTAGGGTTGGATTCATCGAGCAAGACTACTTCCGGCGGCGACCGATGTCGAGCCAAAATGGAGGTCTACGTTGCCTTGGGGACTAAATCCCGTCCACAAGTCATCCATTCGCGAGATTTATTTCGGTTCGTCGCCACTAGAGCGGTTTCTCCGGCCCGGCTCGGCGTGCTCCAGGTAATCTGCCACGGTGCTAAGGTCCCTATTTCCATGAACTTATATGGATTACTTCGGTGGTTCTACGGCCTTTAGATAGATTGAACGTCCCCACCCCCGCGCCTATAATCGACTCACTCTGGTTGCAGAATTCTCCGTCAGGTTCCGGGTATGACTGGGCCGGGGCGAGGTATGCCCACGCCAAGATCCAAGATATCCAAGATCAAGATTGGGATCAGGATAACGACTAAGATGGATGAGAACCCGGTAATGCGAAAGCGCCTGCAAATCGCCCTGATGGCCAGCACTTTATCCGCGACCTTTTTCGTCTTCACGGTTACGCCGCCGCTTGGCGCCGAGGATGGCGGACGCTTCCCGCAAAAGATCACCGCCAGCGATGAGCATGGGCGCAAGATCTATGTCAACGACTCGGTGGCGGCCGCTCCGGCGCAAGCGGAACAGCCCCAGACTCCGCGGCGTGCGTTGATGTATTGGAGTTCGAAGGAGAGCCGGTGGAAGCCGGTGCCTCCGCCGAATGCCGCGAGCATGAAGGCGGCGCGCTCGGCCGCGGCGGAGGTCGACCAGTATCTGGGGCATGAATCAAGCCAGTCGGCGGCGGCGAAGATTTCTGCGGCCAATTTTGGTACGACCGCGAGCGCCGGGGATATCGATAGCGCCATCGCGCAGGCGGCGGCGCGGCACAACGTGGACCCGAACCTGGTGCGCGCGGTGGTGAAGGTGGAATCGAACTTCAACCCCAATGCGGTGTCGCGCAAGGGCGCGATGGGGCTGATGCAGTTGATGCCTTCCACGGCGCGGCAACTGAAGGTGCAGAATCCATTCGATCCCGAGCAGAATATCGATGCCGGGGTGCGCCATCTCAAGCAGCTTCTGGAAAATTATGGCGGCGACATCAAGCTGACCCTGGCCGCGTACAACGCCGGGGCGGGCGCGGTGGCGCGCAGTTCGGGAGTTCCGCATTATGCCGAGACGCAAAATTATGTTCGGCGCATTACCAACCTGTATTACGGCGGCTTCGATTTTAATGCCGGGGTGTCGCGCGATCCGGTGCGGATGCAGCGGGACGCGCGGGGCGTACTCTACATCAGCAACACCGAGTAGCTTTGCGGCATCTGTTTACTGGTATTTTCTTAATAGCTAGCTCTCAGGGGTGCGTGAAGTTGGCGCAGGCTGTGTGACCCGAGAGCGGGTGCGGTGGCGCTCGAGATCCCTCGCCCCGCTGGTGAAAGCGCGGGGCTTCGGCGACGCTTCGAGAGTTGCCCAGGTTGGAAGTTAACTGATTCAGAAAACGCAGCACCGAAGCGGCGTTGTTTTAACAGCGTGCGATTTTGAAGAGCTTATTCTGCCGGCGAAGTCTGTGGGGAGGTTTGCTGGTGCTCGCGGTTTGCGCGCCGGCGATGCAGGCCCGCGTGCGCCACTCCGAGGCTTGGGCGCGAGAGCATTTTTCGAGCGCCGAGCGCATGCGCGAGGCGCTGAATGGACGGCCTTTGGCCGACCGCACCCGCCGCGACTACCAGCGGGTGCTGAATGCCTACCGCAATATTTATCTGGGCGCGCCCGCGTCCAGCAAGGCTGACCCGAGCGTGGTCGCAGTCGCCGAAACCCTGGTCGAGATGGGGCGGCACTTCGACGACGACAAGATCCTGCACGAGGCGATCGAGCAATACAAGTTCCTGCGGCGGGAGTATCCCGGCAGCAAGTACCGTTTCGATGGACTCTTCACGATCGGCGAAATCTACAAAGACGATCTCAACGATCCCATGGCGGCGCGCGCGACCTTCCAGGACTTCTTGCGGGCTTATCCGCACAATCGCCTGGCTGAAGGAGCTCGCGAGGCCATCGCCGAGTTGAACCGGCAGTTGGCTGCGGAAAAGGCTCGGACCCCGAGTGCGGAGAAAAAACACGAAGAGAAAGTTCAAGACGAGGCTAAGAGCGGCGGCAAGGTTGCGGGGCCTGACCCAGACAACGCCCTTTCTCCCGCGGAAACGGTGAAGCAGTCCACTCCGCTGCACCCAGGAAAATTTCCAAGGGTGACCGGCATTCGCCATTGGTCCACGCCGGACTACACGCGCGTCGCCATTGACGTGGAGAGTGACGTGAAGTTTACGTCGCAGCGCATCGACAGTCCAGCGCGCATTTTTTTTGATTTGCGCGACACCAAGCTGGCTTCGACTTTAGTGGGCAAGAGCTTCGACGTTGACGATGGCTTTCTGAAGAAAGTTCGCGTGGCGCAGTTTGCGCCGGGACGCACGCGCGTGGTGCTTGAGGTCGATACGCTCTCCGATTACGACGCCTTTCTGCTGCCCAATCCTTATCGTTTGATCATCGACATTCACGGGAAGAGCGGGCGCGGGCGGCAGGGGAAGGACGCGGAAAACCCGGTTGCCAATAGCGATGCGGGTTCGCAAGCGCAGGGCGTTACGGAGGCGGATGCCTCTGCGGACTCATCGGAAGCCATGCCGGACGCGTCGGAGCCGGTTGCCGCGGCCAGAGCCGCGAAGGTTCCGGTCGGCAGCATGGAGATGGGCGACGATGCTGGAATCTCCGCCCCTGGCGCGATCACCGCCAATAAGAAGCCACAGGGAGCGGTGGTGAAGAAAGTCGTCGAGGCCGATGACGACGACCAGAGCATCCGCGCTTCGCCCGCTTCGAAGGACTCGAGCGCCGCCCACGGCAAAATCATCAAGGCGCGGGGCAAGACGGTGCGGGCGCTGGCCTCGGGAAAGCCGGAGGATCCTTCCGATCTTGACATCCACGAGGCGCGGCCGACGGCCAGCGGCAACCGTTCTCTGATTCGCGCTCTGGGATTGAAGATCGGCAAGATCGTAATCGATCCCGGCCACGGGGGCCACGACACCGGCACGATCGGTCCTGAAGGGCTGGAAGAAAAAGACCTGGTGCTCGATGTGGGGCGGCGTTTGGGCAAGATGCTGGAAACGCGTCTGGGCGCGGAGGTGGTGTACACGCGCAAGGACGATACTTTTATCCCACTGGAGACGCGCACAGCGGTGGCGAACCAGGCGCGCGCCGATTTGTTTGTGTCGATTCACGCCAATTCGAGTCACGATCCTTCGGCTCGCGGAGTGGAGACTTACTACTTGAATTTCACCTCTTCGCCGGAGGCGCTCGAGGTTGCGGCGCGCGAGAATGCGGTTTCGGAGAAGTCGGTTTACGAACTGCAGGATCTGGTGAAGAAGATCGCGTTGAAAGAAAAGATCGAGGAGTCGCGGGAGTTCGCCGGCGACGTGCAGCAGTCGCTGCACAGCGGGCTGGCCACGAAGAGTCCGGGGATTCGCGACCGGGGCGTGAAGAAAGCTCCGTTTATTGTGCTGATCGGCGCCAATATGCCTTCGATACTGGCCGAAATTTCGTTTGTCAGCAATCCGGGCGACGAGCATCGCCTGGAGACCGGCGAATACCGCCAGCGCATTGCCGAATCGCTCTACCGCGGCATCGCCAAATATGCCAACGGGTTGAGCGGAGTGAAAGTGGCGAGCAAGATGGATAAGGCGGCCGGGCAATAGGGTGTACTCCCAGCTTGACCGAAAGTCCGAACGGGGTGGAGACGTACGGTGGCCTATCCCCTAATGTTTTGACCAGATCAATTACGGCTCCCCGTCGCCTGCAGTCGCACTACGCACACTTCGCGGAACCGCCGGTGCGGACAATTTACCAGCAGATCCGTTCGCTTATGACTCTCCATATCGGGGCAGGCCCGGCCACCGCAGGGGCACAAATGAATTGCCGCTTACACCGCTGCCCTATGTCGTCTATTCCGTGAAGCCCGAGGCCGCCGAAATCCTGCACATCCATCACGGGGGCACAAGACCGGCGCGGAGCAGGCACTGTTCTGGTCGCTTTATTCTATAGGCCATCCCCAAGCCAATCCGGATCGGAGCCTTTTCTCATCGAAAGTGGGTCCACCCCGGAAACTTTTTCTTCCCCGGTGTGGTCTAATGATGGAAGGGATTATTTGCTCAGCCATCCATCCATGCGCGCGTCAAGGTTAGTGCTCGTGCTGGCCACCGTTGTCTGTCTCATCCGCGTGGTGTGCGTTGCCAGTTCCGCTTCGGACTTGTCCGCCCCCCCGATCCTGCCCAAGGAATTTGCCGGGTGGCAGATCCAGGGTGCAGCGCAGGCCAGCAAAGATGCCGCGGCCGCGGACCCCACGAACGCGGCTGTGCTCAAGGAGTACGGGTTCACTGATGTTGAGTCGGCGACTTACAAGAGCGACGACGGGCGCACGCTGAAAATTCGCGCGGCGCGCTTCGTTGATGCCAGCGGGGCCTTTGGGGCGTACAGCTTTTATCTGCAACCGGAGATGGCGCGCGAAACCATCGGCGATCAGGGGGCATCGCTAGGTCCGCGGGTGCTT
>Ga0187887_10000154_pt1 | contig 69631 bp, 63 predicted proteins | sample June2016WEW_7_10_FD_132977 | JGI IMG/M metagenome (GOLD analysis project Ga0187887, IMG submission 132977) | Peatland microbial communities from SPRUCE experiment site at the Marcell Experimental Forest, Minnesota, USA - June2016WEW_7_10 | ecosystem: Environmental > Terrestrial > Soil >... | reverse complement strand
TGCAGGCCCTCTCCCAGCGCAAAACCACCCGCGCTTTCCGCGATCGGCCGCTCCCTCTGCAAGCGCTCTCCAATCTCCTCTGGGCAGCCTTCGGCGTCAATCGGCCTCGCTCGGTCAAGCCGGAACTGGGCCGCACCGCTCCATCGGCCATGAACAGCCAGGACATTGAGCTCGATGTGCTCCTCGCCGATGGAGTCTACGTCTACAATGCCGAGGCCAATCGCCTGCGCCCGTTTCTCTCCGGCGACTTCCGCGCCAAAATCAGCCCGGAGCCGGCCGCGCACGCCGCCGTAACTCTGGTCTATGTAGCCGCCGCCAAAGACGATTACGCCCAGGTAGACACCGGCTTCATCGGGCAGAACGTCTACCTCTTTGCCGCCTCCGAGGGACTGAACGCCTGGTTTTTCACCTTCCACGCGCAGGATGTGGCCAAGACCCTGAATCTGCCGCCAGACAAGCGCGCCCTCTATGCCCAATCCGTCGGCTATCCACCGCAGTAGCGACCTCGGGAAACATTGAACGCAAATGACCGAACCAACAGCGCTACCGCCCAACTGGCGCAGCCCCCGCCGCATATGATTGAATCGAGAGTGAGAACGGCCGCAGCCGCAGACTTCTAATTTGACCGCGGCCCGCCCCGTGAACTGGAGAAACTCGATGGCAAATTCCCTGCTTCCCCCCGAAGAGCGCTTCCTCACCCCCGACCAGGTGGAGGCGCTGGACAAACGGCGCGACCTGGGCCACACCTTCCTGGTCATCGCCGGCCAGTTCGCCGTCATCGCCACCATTCTGCTGTTGTGGGTGGGCCAGGACCTCACGTATTCGCCCGGCTGGGCGCACCCCATCTTCTATTACTTCCTTATCGCCCTGGCCATTATTGCGGCCTTTGGCATCACTGGCCTCCTATTGCGCCGGGGAACGCCCCGCCTGGACTAGGGCCACTTTAAATTCCAGCCAGATCACCCTCCAGCGGACGCAGTCGCGGAAATCCGCTCAAGTGTGAATTAGATCTGGCGCAGATGCGCACACGTACCCATCATGTGCAAGAATTGCATCCATAGACTCCTTCCAGTCGGGCCTTCAAAATGAACGAGTCGGAAAATCGCATCCCACTCCCAGACCTGCTTGTCTTTAACCAGTTGACGCGCTCGCTCACCTCGAGCTTCGAACTGGATACCATTCTGCGCACCATTCTCGAGCAGATGGAGCAGATTATGGAGGCGGAGTTGTGGACCATGCTGATGCTCGACGAAGACTCTCAGGACCTCTATTACGCCATCGCCGCCGGCGGAGAACACGAGGCGCTCAGCAACCTGCGTGTCAAGGTGGGCGAGGGCGTGGCCGGGTGGGTGGTCCAGCACGGCGAAACCCTGATCGTCGGAGATGCAGAGCACGATTCGCGCCTGTTGGAAGAGCATGCCACCAGGCCGGGCAAGGTGCGTTCAGTCATTGCCTTGCCCCTGCGCGGACGCAAGGGCACCCACGGCGTCATTGAGATCTTCAACCCCCGCGCCGACCAGATGACCGACTACACCATCGCCTACCTGCACATTCTGGCCGATCACGCTGCCATCGCCATTGAGAACTCCCGCGACGTCGCCCGCATCCAGCAGTTGAGCATCACTGACGACTGCACCGGCCTCTTCAACGCGCGCCATCTTTACGATGTGCTATACCGCGAGTTGGAGCAAACCCGCAAAACGCGCCAGCCGGTCAGCCTCGCGTTCCTTGACCTTGACCGCTTCAAGCTGGTCAACGACGAGCAGGGCCACCTGGTGGGCAGCGAACTGCTCGCCCAAACCGGACGCCGGCTTCGGGAGCTGAGCCGCAAGCAGGATCTTTGTTTTCGCTACGGCGGCGACGAGTTCGTCATCCTGATGCCGCAGACCGGCGCCAGCGACGCCCTGGCCTTTGCCAATCGATTACTCAGTGAGTTGATGCAGACCTGCTTCACAATGAAGAACGGCCGCGAGTTAACCATGAGCGCCAGCGTGGGCCTGGCAACCGCACCCGCCGACGGCACCACCGTCCATGCCATCATCGGCGCCGCAGACGCCCGTATGTACCTGGTAAAACTAGAAGGCCGAGGCACTGTCCGCGGCGCTTAGGCAGACTCAGTCCGCTCCTCAAATCGCATCCGTCGCATTCCAATGTGAACGCAGATTGAATTGAGCAGAATGTTACATCCCCATTCACAGTGGATCAATAGACTGGCTGGTATGGCTTCACAGGAAGTCCGGAGCGTACCACCATGAACACGACAGCTGATCCACTGAATCCCTTTGTAGTCAGGCAGATGACCCTCGACGATGTCTCGTCAGTCATCGAATTGATGGAGCGGGCGTTCCCCGGCAAGCCGCCCTGGGGATCCGAACTGATGGCGCGTCATCTCGAAATCTTCCCCGAGGGACAATTCGTCGCCGTTGACGGCACCGGCTGCATCGTGGGTTCGTCCAGCTCGCTGATCATCGACTGGGACGATTATGCCGAATCAGCAAACTGGGCGGTGATTACCGGAAAGGGTACATTCGATACTCATAACCCGCTAGGCCTGACACTGTACGGTGCTGAAATCGGCGTAGACGCATTGGCGCGCAAACAAGGCATCGGTACTCTGCTTTACGAGGCCCGCAAAGATCTGATCCGTGAGCGCGGACTCAAGCGGCTGCTCACCGGCGGACGCATTGCCGGCTACGCCGACGTCGCTGAACAAGTGACGCCCAAGGAATATGTGGCCGAAGTAATCGACGGCAAACGATGGGATCCAGCGCTCAGCTTTCAACTCGAGAACGGGCTGGTGGTCCTCGATGTCGTCCCGGAGTACATGCACGATATCGAATCCCGCGGTTTCGCCACCGTGCTGGAATGGCTGAACCCCGAGTATTCTTCCTCAGTGAGCCTGCAGGCCGGCCAGCACTACGCGGCCCTCGAACAAGCCGCCGCCGAGGCCATGCGCGGCACTCCACGCCCGCGCCGCGTGCGCATCGCCGCCGTCCAATACCTGCTCCGCCCCATCGCCAGCTTTGACGACTTCGCCAAACAGGTGGAGTTCTTCGTTCACAGCGCCAGGGAGTACCACGCCCATTTCGTCCTCTTCCCCGAGTACTTCACCATGCAGCTTCTCAGCTACATCAACGAGCCCGCCCCGGCAATGGCCGTGCGCCGCCTGGCCCGTATGGCGCCGGAGTACGAAGCACTCTTCATGCGGCTGGCCAAGGAAACAGGCATCTATATCATCGGAGGAACTCATCCCGTCTTCCAACGGGGCAAGATTTTCAACGCCGCCCACCTCTTTACTCCCAACGGCCGAGTCTTCCGGCAGAAGAAGGTCCACCTCACCTCCACCGAGAGCGGCCCTTACCAGCTCAGCCGCGGTCACGGCCTCTACGTCTATCATACCGACTTCGGCAACATCGCCATCCTGGTCTGCTATGACGTCGAGTTCCCCGAGGTAGCCAGGGTCATGGCCGAGGCCGGCGCCGAAATCCTCTTCGTCCCCTCCTGCACCGACGGCCGCGAGGGCTTCTGCCGCGTCCGCTACTGCGCCCAGGCCCGCGCCATCGAAAACCAGGTCTACGTGGCCATGACCGGTACTGTCGGCAATCTTCCGCTGGTGCCCTATATGGCCACCAACTATGGTCAGGCCGCCATCCTCACCCCCTCGGATTACTTCTTCGCCCGCGACGGCATCGCCGCCGAGGGCACCATCAACCAGGAGCAGATAATCGTCGCCGACGTCGATCTTGATCTGCTCGATGAGCAGCGCGTCAACGGCAGCGTTATCCCACTGCAGGACCTGATCAAGGACGCCTACGACAACGTAGTCCACTTCTCCGACTACAAAGGCCAAAACCCAGTAGCCGCAGACGATCAGAATGAAGTTGTTTTGACGAAGTAGAAGTTAATGATTGCGTCAGCGAAACGGAAGCTACCAAGGGCTGAATAAGTAATGTCCACACACACGCGCCATAAATGTGGGATCTATTGAGAACTGCAATTACGCAGGTTATGCAGAGCAAAACGCGCCGTAGGCGCAGAGTTTGTTAGCCCCGCGCTTCACCGGGGTCCCCAAGAAACGGTCTTTGTTTCTTGGGGTGGTAACGTGGGGAAAACGATTCCATAAGTTCGTAACGGAGTCCCGTAGGGACGGTGCCCCATTCTCTATCCCCGAAATTTAGACATCATCTAATCGCCCTCGCCTTGCGGCTTCACCGTAATCTGTTCCCCAACCAGCCGTTCCAACTGATTTCGCCAGTCCAGCCCCTCGACAAAACTTTTTGACTCACGCCAATTCGCCTCGACGATCACATGCAGCTCAAGATAAACCCGCGTCCCCAGCAGCGACTCAATCTGCCGCCTCGCCCGAGTCCCAATCTCCTTCAGCTTCGAACCGCCCTTGCCAATCAAAATCGCCTTCTGCCCATCGCGCTCGCAGTAGATAGCCGCCGCAATCCGAGTCAGCGGCAACCTGGCGGGCGGACTTTTTTTCTTCGAGGGCGCCGCAACCTCCGGCTCCTCAAACCGCTCAATCACCACCGCCGAAGCATAAGGAACCTCTTCGCCCGTCTCCACCAGAATGCTCTCGCGAATCAGTTCAGCCACCATAAACCGCTGCGGCTGATCGGTGTACTGGTCTTTGGGATAGTACCGCTCGCCGGGAGGCAACACGTCAACAATCTTCCGTACCAGCAGATCCAGCCCATCCCTCTTCCGTGCGCTCACCGGAATAATCTCAGTAAACTTATACTGCCGAGTCAGCGAATCGATCAGTGGCAGCAGCCGGTCCTTAGGAACCAAATCAATTTTCGTCAGCACCAAAAAAACCGGGCAATCGACCTTCCGAATCAACCCAAACAGAAATTCATCCTCGCTGGCCCAATTCGTGCGTTCGCGTTTATGAGCAATGGAGGCTGAAGTTGCAACAGAAGCGGGTGCCCCAGGTCTCGATTCTGAGACCTGGGATCCCACACCACTCCCACCATCGGTAACAGTCTCCGCAACTTCGTCCAACTGCACCCGCCGGGTAGCATCCATCAGCACCAGCACCAGGTCCCGAGTCTCCAGCGCCTCGTAAACCTCCTGCAGCATCCGCCGGTCCAACTGCGATCCCGGCTTATGCACCCCCGGCGTATCCACAAAAACAATCTGCGCCGCCGGATGTACTCCCTTTTGCGCCGCAACTTCCACCACCCCAGTGATACGATTCCGCGTAGTCTGCGGCTTCGTCGAGACGATGGCCACTTTTTCGCCAGTCAGCGCATTCAGCAGCGTGCTTTTCCCGGCATTCGGCCGGCCCAGTATGGCAACAAATCCAGATTTCAAATGATTTTCTACTCCTGTCTTCCATTATCGCGGATGTGCACTCATTCCGTTGCTATCATCACCCTATGATCTCCGAAGGCCAAACTGAGCGCCTCCTCCTCCGCCCGCTTGCACTTGCCGACGCGGCGCAGATTCAGGCGCTCTTCCCCCACTGGGAGATTGTTCGCTACCTCCTCAACCGCATCCCGTGGCCCTACCCCCCCGACGGCGCACTGCAATTTTGCTGTGAAGTCGCACTCCCCCAGATGGAGCGTGGCGAAGCCTGGCACTGGACCCTCCGCCTGCGCACCGCACCCTCTCAAATCATCGGCTTCATCAGCCTCACAACGGAAAAGGAAACCAACCGCGGCTTCTGGATCGGCCTTCCCTGGCAGGGTCAGGGCCTGATGAGCGAAGCCTGCGCCTGGGCCAACGATTATTGGTTTGAGACCCTCGGCTTCCCCCTCCTGCGCGTCTCCAAAGCCGCAGCCAACCACCCCTCCCACCGCATCTCAGAAAAGCACGGGATGCGCCTTGTAAGCATGGAAGAACGCGACTACGTATCCGGCCGCCTGCCCTCAGAAATTTGGGAGATCACCGCCAAAGAGTGGCGCGCATGGAAGGCACTCAATCAAAGTCGCACTTAGAGCGTGCTTCAAAAACAGTCTTGTATCAGAACGGCTTTGTGTCAGGCCACGACTTCACAGGCTGCGGAAAAGCTCGTTCGTGCGGCAGGTCCGGGATTTATCCCGGATATAACGGCAATGGAATCAACGTGGGCTTTACAGGCTGCGGAAAAAGGCCATCAAAAATAGGCTCTATCAAGGAATGCATATGGACGTCCGCACAAGCGCGCCGGAGGGTGACAAGCACAAATGTGTCGGAGCTGAAGAGCACAAACGCGCCGTAGGCGCAGAGTTTGTTAGCCCCGCGCTTCAGCGTGGGGAAAAGGAAATCCACAATTTCGTTACGGAGTCCCGTAGGGACGGCGCAAGAACATTATTTATGCAGGACTCACTAAGCCCCTACCCTTCAGCTGGATCATTTCCCCGCCGTTGCATGGTTCGATTCACCCGCCGGCGGAAAAACCCGCACCCGCTCCACGCGCCTTCCGGTAGACGCCACAATTTCCATTTTCAGCCCGACAGGTTCCAGCATCACCAACTCGCCGGCCAGCGGAATACGTCCCGTGATCTCGCTAGCCAGCCCGCCCAGCGTAGTCGCCTCATACTCTTCACCCAACTCAATCGGTTCGCCAAACAAATCCGCCAACTGATCCACTGGAAAGCTCCCCGGAACCACCCAAACCCCTCCCGGCTCGCGCAGCGGGTTCACTTCCTCTTCGTGCTCGTCGCAGATATCACCCACAATTTGTTCCAGCAGATCCTCAATCGTCACCAGCCCAGCCACGCCGCCATACTCATCGATCACAATCCGCATGTGCTGTTTTTCCCGCTGCATCTCTCGCAGCAGCTCGTAGCCGCGCTTGGTCTCGGGAACAAAAACCGCCTCGCGCTTGATGCCGCCCACGGTTCGCGTCCGCGCCTCCTCGTCCGAGATCTGTAGCAGGTCATGCGCAAACGCGATCCCGGTCACATTGTCCAGCGACCCCGAATAAACCGGAACGCGAGAAAAATTATGTTCGCGTAGTTGAATCAGAAACTGTTCCAGCGTCATCGAATCGAGAACCGCAAAGATCTCCGGTCGCGGCGTCATTACCTCGCGCACCAGCTTATCCCCAAACTCCACCGCCGAGCGCACCAGGTCAATGTCGTTCTCTTCCAGAATCCCCTCTTCTTCGCCGGCTTCGAGCAGTGCCTCCACGTCCACGGCCGACTCCTCTTCCGCGGTAACCGGCTCCTCCGCCAGCGCCGCCACAGAAAAGAAGAAGCGCACAAAAACCGTAATCGGCGTCACCACCCACAGCAGCAGCCGGATTGGCCACACCAGCGGCTTTACCCAGCGTCCCCTCGTACGGTTAAACAGCAGCGAAGGCAAAACCTGGTTGCAAAAAACCACCACCATCACCACGCCCAGCACCGCCTGCGCAATCTCTGCATAAGTAGGCCGCGCCAGGCCAGGCGCCCGATCGAAGAGCACCGCGCCAAACTCCAGCGCAATAATCCCCAGCGCCAGTTGCTGCAAGATCGCCGCGCAGATGGCCGCATGTTCGCGGCTCAGTCCCAAACGCGGCTCGATCAGTTCTTCCCACGCGTCCAGATTCTCCTGTTCCTCGCGCGCCAGAATCTTCCCGAAGTCCGCATAGACGCGCCTGATGTAGCTGGCCAGCATCTCCACCAGAGCCAGCAGCAAAACCATCGCAATGGCAAGGGCGCTCATGGCCGTCTGTCCTTCGCCGCAGATTTTGCCTGGGCCTGTGGTTTGTCTTTCGCCGCTGCTTTTGCCTTTGACGCAGCCTTAGCCAGTGGTTTGGAGGCTTTGAAAGGGCGCGGCTCTAGCCGCGCCGCCGCTTGGGCCAATCGAAATTTGGGCTTTAGCCCCTGAGGGAATGCTTCCTGCCCAGCCCGCTCAATCAACCCCAGCGGCAACCCCAGCTTCCCCCGCAGCACCCGCTCTCGCCGCGCCATCTGCCCCGCATCCGCCTCATGATCAAACCCAGCCAGGTGCAACACCCCATGCAAAATCAGCACCTTGATCTCCGTAGCAAGTGAGTGCCCCTGCCCCGCAGCCTGCGCCAACGCCGTCGTCACGCTGATCGCAATGTCCCCCGCAATCTCTTCCGCGCCCAACCCCTCCGCGGGAAACGACAGAACATCCGTAGCCTTATTCTTCCCCCTGAACCGCCGATTCAGTTTGGCGATGGCCGCATCGGTAGTCAGCAGCACAGTCACCTGCCCCTTCAGCCGCACAGCATCCTGCGCAGACTTCAGAAACCGCGCCAAACTCCGCGCCGAGGGCAATCGAAAATCAGAAGATTTTTGTTGGGAGCTACGGACAGAGCCCCGCTTCGCTGAAGTAGCCTTCGGCGCAGGGTCAGGGTCCAAATCTTGGTCGAGAAGGATCATCGTGCCGAGGGCCGCATGAAACGCGGCACTGATAACTCTCATTCTACGCGGGAACGTAGCGTCCCACCTTACTCATTATCAATCTTGAGTTTCAAATTCAATCTTGTCTTGCGATCCGTATTGAGCGGTATAGCCGCAATGGCACGAAATCGGGGTCAGCGGAACTACGTACACTGGGAGTTTATCTTTCGCAAATTCTTCCAGATCTCCTAGTATGATCGGCGTTTTACACCGACCACATTTCACACCGAAATGTTTCGACATCGTCCCTCCCATCTAAGACCCAAAATGGCAAGTCGGCTCCACTTTCAATTGGCGAGTTTTAATTTTCGCATTAGGTTGGTAGAAGCGATTTTGTATTCCTCGCATTGCGTCGCCTCAGTGTTCCCCCACCCCACCCTGAGTTTGTCAAACTCATTCAAGAGTTCGTCTCCGGAAAGGGTTATTTCCTTTTTGTGGGCGCAAACACCCCCGTTATCCCGACGGCTCACTTGGCAGTTCATGCAGAGTACTTGATACCCCGTGGGATAACCCTCCAAGCGAAGTCTGCGATAAATATGATGACCACCTTGGTATCTGTCGCCGAAGAATTTGGCCCTTTCTGTGTTACCACCGCCTTCGATGTGATCAAGGCTCAGAAAGGTGAATTCATCTTCTCCACAACATGCACACATTGGTCCGCCGTATTGCTTAAATGCCTCAATTCGATCCCTAAGGTTTCGATGCTGCATACCAACGGCATTGTTCACGAACCCTTTTTTCTTCTGCACCTTCTCACTCTTCCCCTATTGCGGTTTCCCCGCATGCAACCCCTGCGGCCGTTCTTCGCGCGCCCCGTCGGCCACATCGATCGCCTCGCCAATCGCCAGCGGCAACTCCTGCTGCTGTGGCTTGACGCTCTCGTAAGCGCGCACGATTCTCTGCACCAGCGCATGCCTCACCACATCCGAGTCATCGAAGTGGCAAAAATGAATCCCCTCCACCCCGCCTAGAATATTAATCGCATCCAGCAGTCCCGACTTGCGCGGATTCGGCAAATCGATCTGCGTAATATCGCCTGTAATCACAGCCTTCGAGTTATTCCCCATGCGCGTCAAAAACATCTTCATCTGCTCGATGGTGGTGTTCTGCGCCTCGTCCATGATGATGAAGGCGTCGTTGAGTGTCCGCCCGCGCATGAATGCCAGCGGCGCAACCTCAATCACGTTCTTCTCCAGCATCTTGTCCACTTTTTCGGGATCGAGCAAATCGTAAAGCGCATCGTAAAGCGGCCTCAAATAAGGGTCTACCTTCTCCTGCAACGTGCCCGGCAAGAACCCCAGCCGTTCGCCCGCCTCCACCGCCGGCCTCACCAGCACAATGCGGCTCACCTTCTTCGCATTCATCGCCGCCACGGCCATCGCCACGGCGAGATAAGTCTTCCCGGTTCCCGCCGGCCCCACGCCGAAGACCATATCGTTCTGCTCAATGGCCTCCACATACTTGCGCTGATTGATTGACCGCGGCTGCACCGTCCTCTTCACTCCCGCCGAGCGCTGTTTGCCCGCGTCGGAAAGCGAGCGCAGCGTAGTCGCCGGGTCGGCCACCACCAGCCGCAGCATTCCGTTCAGCTCCCCATTGTGCGGATTTACGCCCTGCCGTCGCAGCGCCTCAAAATCCTGAAAAATGCTCTGCACGCGAGCCACGCCCGCATCCGGTCCCTGAACATGCACGGCATCGGAGCGGAGATCGATCCGTACGCCGAGCGAGTCTTCCATCAGTCTGAGGTTTTCATCGCGAGTCCCAAACAGCGGCTCAAGATTGGGCGTGATCTCCAGAGCGATCTTCAATGGTTTCTGTGGCCTCCTATGCGGCGTTGTGAAGCTTGATTGATTTGCCGGCGAACGAACTTGAGCGCGACCGCCCCACCGTCGCCAGCTCCTGAAATAAATTGTCGATGAATGGGACTGAGAACGACCGTCTCAATTTGACCGGCAGTGGAAAAACCAAATACGGAAAGAAGCGAGGATTTCAACCTCCGCACAAATACGGAGGGAGGCGGGGGTTTCAACCCCCGCATAGCGCAAAGAGCAACAGTGCGGGCTTTAGCCCCGGAGAAATGCTTTTCGCAAACCCAATCGGCGTCAGATTTTTCGGGAACTCTCCGCGCGTAACGCTCAACCGAGCTGAAGCTCTGGGTTGCCTCGCTGAACCGCGGAATGGGGTGGGCGGCCAAATCTTGTATCTGCGCTTGAGAGTACCGCCAGCCGCCATCCACGTCAATCCACCACTTCGTGAATTTTCCGCACTAAAGTGCCTTCGCAGGTACCTCAAGCCACCCGCTTGCACTTCGCCCCCCTTGAAACCTATAGTCTGAGCAGCCTAGGCAAACAATTTGCAATCACGAGGTTTCGAACTCCAACCGTGCCGTTCGCATCCAGAAATCTCTTCCGCCGCCTCAAAAGCGCCGTTCTCCGCACGGACTTCGCCTATCGCCTCTATCTCAAGCTGAAATTCGACACCGGCAATCCTCCTCGCCCCTCAGGTGCCCCGCTCCCCAACGGCGCCCTCAAAACCACCGCCGAGTGGCAATCAGCGCTCCACCAGGCTCGCAGCCTTCGCGTCCCCCTGCATCGCAGTGACGAAAAAAACTGGGACCATCTCGCCGCCGCATTCGCCATCCTAGCCCACACCTCCCCTTCGGCCTGCGTCCTCGATGCCGGCGCCGAGTATTACAGCAATGTCCTCCCCACCCTCTTCGCCTACGGCTACCGCAACCTCTTTGCCCTCAATCTCTCCTTCCCCTTTCCTGCCCGCCGCGGTCCCATTCGCTATCTCCCCGGCGACATCACCCAAACCGCCTTCCCCAACGCCCACTTCGACGCCGCTACCTGCATGAGCGTCATCGAGCACGGCGTCCCTCTCAAAGGCTATTTCCGCGAAATGCACCGCATCCTCAAGCCCGGCGCGCTTCTCATCACTTCCACCGACTACTACCCCACGCCCATCGATACCCGCAACCAGCTAGCCCACGGCGCCCCCATCAAAATCTTCACCCGCGCAGAAATAGAGGACACACTGCGCCTCGCCGTCGGGTGCGGCTTCGAGCAAACCGGCGAAGTCAATCTCGATTGCGCTGAAAAACCCATCCGCTGGCCCCAATTCGATCTCGACTACACCTTCCTCATCTTCACCCTCCGCAACAAACCCTGAGCCTCTAACCGAATGATCTTGCATCAAGGCTGGGTGCCCCAGGTCTCGCTCTTGAGACCTGGGAAACCACAGAAGCTAGTTACTGTCATCCTGAGCGGAGCCTCTCGCAGCTTTATCGCGAGAGGCGCAGTCGAAGGACCTGCGGTTGCTTTTGCTCTTCTTTTTGATAGCCGGAGCACCACCCCGCATTGACCCCCAGCCCCATTTCCCGTAGACTAAGAAATTGCGAGGGATGCGGCTAGAGTTGCATTCTCACCCGCATCAAAACCTCTTCGAGCTCAAGGAAAACCAATGGCAAACCACGTATCGTCGCTGAAGCGCGCCCGGCAAACCGAAACCCGCACTGAAGTAAACCGCTCCAACCGCAGCCGCGTCCGCACCAGCCTCCGCGACCTCCGCGAAGCTCTCGCCAAGGGTGACGTCAAAGCTGCCCAGGCCCAGTACCGCGCCACCGTCTCCACCCTCGACAAGAGCGTGCAGAAGGGCATCCTCCACGACAACACCGTCTCCCGCTACAAGAGCCGCCTCAACGCCCGCCTGAAAGCCCTGGCCACCAAGGCATAAGCGCCACACAACTCAAGAATTCCGATATTTAGCACAAACAGCCGGGACCAACCCCGGCTGTTCCTGCGTCCTATAAAAGATCCTCGTAACTTTTCTACCGATCCGCCCGTCTAGACAGCAGTTTCCTCTTGCTCAAATCGAAGATCGAACGATTTGAGACCGATCGTGCTTCACAAAGCAGGGCGAAAGATGAATTCACTGAGAGTCCCTGCGGGAAAGGCCTCAATGAAAAGGATGCTCGCACTGTCAATCCTGCTCCTATGTTCCATGGCATCGGCCCAGGGCAAGTACCGTTGGGGACAGAAACCCACGAGCCAGAATCCCGACGACTACTCCATTAAGGTCCACATCTCCGCGACGCATTTCCGCACCTTCTGCTCTGGAAACAGTCCCTGCAGTAATGGGGTCTATCTGGACGCAGTCCTGGACGGGCAAAATGTCGAGTTATTCGGCAATCTTGATAAGCACCAGTCCGAGCAGATCGAGCTCGGCGACTATCTCGCCATGCTGCCGCAGAAGCCCCCTTACGCAGGCCTGGCAGTCGTCGGCCAGAGGTACTATGTGCTTCTGCCGGATAGAAGCGCATGGGTTTGCCACATCACCGGCCTCTCCGAATGACGCCGGTGCCCATCCTTGGCGCAATTCGATTGCATCAAAGATGTGAATATACTCGTTGTGTAATTCCACAAGTGAGGCAACCGTGAAACAATTCTTTGCCGTCTTATTCCTGCTGGCCTGCTCCACATCTCTGATCTGCGGGCAGAAACAACGGTTCGGGCAGACCCCGGAAAAGCCCAACCCAACCGACTACCCAGTCAAAATGCATATCTCCGCATCGCATATGCGAAATCACTGCATTGAACCAGGAGCCGGTCTCACTTGCAACTATGCGCTCTATGCAAGCGCAATCCTGAGCGGGAAAAAATTCGAGTTAATGGGCTCAACTACGCTTGATAAGAAGAATTCGGTCCTTCTAATTCCGGGCGACTATCCAGCCCGTCTCACGAAAGACGTTCAAACGAGCAGCAGCGCGGTCATCTATCAGGAATATGAAGTCCTTCTCCCGGACGGCGCCGTCTGGCATTGCGTAACCACCGGCATCTCCGAGTAACATCGGGTACCCCAGATCTCGGCAGAGAATGCCTATGCAGGTTGAATCTGCTAACCGGAAGGTAACCGCGTGCTCACTGATGGATGCCTAGGTCGTCTGCCAGTTACCGCTGGATAGACGCATTTGGACGGTATCGCCTTCAACCTCCAACTGATACATGCCGTCCGGTAGGGGTTTTGCAACCCACAGGACGGAATAGCGGCAGTTCTTGAATAGCCTGGTTCCGGACAGAGCAACCCTCACAGCTGACACTGTGCAAAACGCTGCAAACCCGTTGCCATTTAGAACTCCTGACATCCTGACGGGCTCTCGCGTACATGTCATCATTTTCCCCTTCTAAATGAGACGTCGGAGTGGGCTTATGACGAGAATTTGCAGGGCATCGTCTAGTGGTTTAAGTGGTCTGACAAAATCTCGCGCCGGAATTACGCCTCCGTGCAGTGCCATGTTGCCCGCACACCTGCGTTTCAAATCACAAAGCCTCTCGTTTCCGAGAGGCTTTTTCGTCATTTGGAAGGGGCAGCACGTGGAGCGACGGTACGCGTTCTCGTCTCCAATGTCAAATGCAGGCAATATCCTTACCAAAATCAACGGCCGGGTGACCCAAGTCTCGCTTCTGAGACCTTGGATCCCACCTAATTCCCCGCACCAGTTTTGCAGATAATTACCCTTCCCCGGCGCACAATAGTTCCATGGCATCTCTCAAAACCAGTGCAGACCGCATGCGGCTCAGGGGAGCGGGAAGCAGCGATCTCCAACAGAACGCCACTAACCCCTTTTTCCTCAGGAATTTGGAATTTAACTTCAACATAATAAGACACTTACAGCCAATCACCCCCCGCATCCCGTTTAAAATGAGGAATTTGCCCAAAAGGACGGGGGTGGGGGTGGGGGGGGCAGGATCCAAACATGCGCAACATTACCGAATCTCCCGAATCCGCCCTCAATCCAGCTGCTCAAAGATCCCCGCTGCGCCCATTCCGCCGCCCACGCACATCGTCACCATTCCATAACGAACCTGCCGCCGCCTCATTTCGCCGATCAGAGTAGCCGTCAGTTTCGCCCCGGTGCACCCCAGCGGATGCCCCAGCGCAATCGCCCCGCCATTCACATTCACCCGCTCCGGATCGAGTCCCAGTTCACGAATGATAGCCAGCACCTGCGCGGCAAACGCCTCGTTCAATTCGATCAGCCCGATCTGGTCCAGGGTAAGCCCGGCCCGCTTCAGCGCCTTGGGAATCGCCGTAATCGGCCCAATGCCCATCTCCTCCGGCAGGCAGCCGGTCGTAGCGTAAGCCACCAGCCGCGCCAGCGGGCGAATTCCCAGCTCCTTTGCCCGTCCGGCTTCCATAAGAACGGTAGCCGCCGCCCCGTCCGAGGTCTGCGACGAATTGCCTGCGGTCACCGTTCCCTGCGCGGCGAAAGCCGGTTTCAGTTTGGCCAGCGCCTCGGCGGAAGTATCTGCGCGCGGTCCTTCATCGGCGGCAAACACTGTCTCCGTCACCACCGGCTTTCCCGCCTTCGTTCCCGGCACGGCCGTAGTAACCGTCACCGCAATCAGCTCCTCGGCAAATCGTCCTGCAGCCTGCGCGGCCACAGCTTTCCGGTGGCTGCCGAGAGCAAAAGCGTCCTGATCTTCGCGCGAAACGCCGTAGTGCCTCGCAACCCGTTCAGCGGTCAGGCCCATGGTCGTCATCGACGCCGGATAGTGCTCAACCATATAAGGATTGGGGCTGGGCTTGACCCCGCCAAATGGCAACAGGCTCATAGTCTCCGCTCCGCCCGCAATCACCACCACGTCGCCTCCCGAGCGAATGCGCAGATCGGCCAGCGCAATCGCCTCCAGCCCCGAGGAGCAAAGCCGATTGACGGTAACCCCGGGAACCTCCACCGGCAAACCCGCACGCAGCGCCGCCCAGCGAGCAATATCCCACCCCTGCTCGCCCTCCGGCTGCGCGCAGCCCAGAATCACGTCGTCGATTTCAGATTTGTCGAGTTCGGGAACCTTGCCCAAAGCTCCGCCGATAGCCAGTGCGGCAAGGTCATCGGGGCGACTGGTGGAAAGCGCGCCCTTGGGAGCGCGCCCAACAGGAGTGCGAACAGCGCTGACGATCACAGCTTCGGACATAAGAAAAACTCCTTGAATTTCGCGTTCGCTTAATCCGGCATCTCTAAAAGCGTCCAAACGCTCTTCGTATAAAAATGGTAGACCGTGCGGCGCTCAACAATCGAGTCAGCCAGTGCATCGTGGTCCAGCCGTAACGGCCGATGCTCCATGCCGTACTGCGCCTCATGAATTTGTTGCGGCGATGCCGGATCAATGCCCCAATTGAATCCCAGCACTCCACTGGGGTCGTGAGCCTGCAATCGCTCAGTCTCGAGCGCAGAGACCAGCACCAACGGCTGGGCCGACGCATTCCTGCTGCCGAAGAAAACCAGCAGTGAAACCGTCCCCTCCGCCGAGCACAAAACCGCCCAGTCGGAGGACCCCGCGCGCTCCAGGCTGGCATGCACCACGTTCTCCGGGTGATACGCCTCGTAAGTCTGCGGAATCAAGCATCCGCGCCGATTGAGCTGGTCCTGAACCGCGGCGGGAAGTTCAGGAAACGAACTGACCGGCAAATGGCGGATGAGGTAAGGCGTCGAGTGCCCATCGACAACGATCTGCCCTGACTCAACAAGTTGTGCAGGGTTTCGTGATTGCTGAGCCAGAACCATCGCACAGGCAAAGAAAAATCCGCTTAACAACCATCCGCTCCGCGTCACGCGGGCACAAGATAAATTTGCTCCAGCCATTCCTCTGCCAATCTTCGCACCCAACACTTCAATCCTAGTTCCGCAACGGCTTGCCGGTCTTCAGCGTAAACGCAATCCGCTCCTGCGTCTTCCGCTCGCCCGCAAGCGAGAGAAACGCCTCCCGCTCCAAGTCCAGCAGATACTGCTCGCTCACCAGCGAGCCCGCCGTCACACGTCCACCAGCCAGAATATAGGCCGCCCAGCGTGCCACCTTCTGGTCGTGCTCCGATGCATATCCAGCCTCGCCCATCAGAAAGGCTCCGGTCTCGAGCGCAGCCAGCGCTGCTATTCCGGGAGCAGGAATCTGCGTCCTCGGCTGCGGAGCAACATACCCAGCCTCCGCCAACCCCGCCGCCAGCGTCTTTGCATCCAGCAACAGCCGTTCTCTGTTCATAGTGATGCGGTCGGCAGCGGAAAGCAGCCCCAGCGGCCGAGCCTCGGCAGCCGAAGTGGAGACCTTGGCCAGCGCGATCGTCTCAAACACCCGACGCAACGCCGTCCCCATCTCCGCCGATTGTGCAAACCGCGAAGGCGGGTCGCGCGGGTCGGGCGGAGCCAGCGCAGCAGCCTGATCCACGGCCCGCAACAGCATCTCCTTCGTACCTCCTCCGGCCGGAATCAGTCCCACTCCAGCCTCGACCAACCCAATATAAGTCTCCGCATGCGCCTGCCGTCGCGCGCCATGCAGGCAGATCTCAGCTCCACCGCCAAACGCCATCCCAAACGGCGCAACCACCACAGGCCGCGGGCAGAACTTGATAGCCGCGGTCATCTGCTGGAAGCCGTTGATCACCGCATTCAACTCTTCCCACTCGCCCTCCTGCGCCACCAGCAGCAGTTGCATCAGGTTGGCGCCCACGCTGAAGTTGTCGCGGTCGCCGGTAATCACGAATCCCGCAAAGTCGCACACCGCATCGGAGTCCGGTTTGAGCACCGCCGAAATCAGCGCCAGCACATCGCCGCCAATCGCGTTCTTCAGCGAGTGCAACTCGACGCACCCGATGCCGTCGCCCAAATCCACCAGCGAAGCACCAGCGTTCGACCGGACCACCCCATTCGACCGCCTGAAATCCGCAACCCGTGCATGCCCTGATACGGCGGCTACCGGCTCCAGCTTTCCCGTTGCCGGCTGAAAACACTCCCGCCCACCGCTCGCATACCAAGCCGTCTGCCCCGCAGCCAGCATTGCCTCCACGCGCTCGCTCACCGGAAGCCCAAGTGCCTTCATGCGCTCCACTGTCGAGCCAACCCCGGCCGCATCCCACATCTCAAACGGCCCCATCTCCCAGTTGAACCCGGCGCGCATCGCCTGGTCGATGGAGGCCGCGTCGCCGGCCACTTCACCAATGCGTTCGGCTGCAAAGTTCCATAGCGAAGCGAGAAATGGCCACACAAACGCCGCAGCCTTATCCTTGGCCGGATCATTCGCCAGCAGCAGCTTCAACCGTTCCGGCAGAGTGGCCGCATTCTTCGCCATCTCCAGCGCGGGCAGCGCAGCCTTAACCGCAGGCTTGTATTCGAACGTTACGATATCCAGCACCAGCCGTTCATCTTTCCCATCCGCGCCGCGATTCTTTTTGTAGAAACCCTGTCCAGCCTTATCGCCCAGCCAGCCGCGCTTCACAATCTCTTCCAGAACTGCAGAAAAGCCGCTCTGCGTCACGCCCTGTGGAAAATTCGCGGCCACATGGGCCAGAATGTCGATGCCCACCAGGTCCGCAAGCCGAAAGGTTCCGGTGCGCGGCCAGCCAATCGCCTGCCCGGTCAGCGCGTCCACCTCTTCCACGGTTAGCCCCTGCTTCAGCATCAAGTCCGCCGCGTTGAACATGACGGCGATGCCGATGCGGTTGGCGATAAAATTCGGCGTATCACAGGCAAACACCACCTGCTTGCCCAGCTTGAGATCGGCAAAGTCGGCAAACGCGCTCACCACAGCCGCATCGCTCTCCGCTGTCGGAATCGTCTCCAGCAGCCGCATGTAGCGCGGCGGGTTAAAGAAGTGCGTCCCAAAGAACCGCCCCCGATGCGATGCCAATCCCGCTGCAATCTGCCTCACCGGCAATCCTGAAGTGTTCGTGGTTAGGACCGCATGGAGCGCAAGATGAGGCACCACGCGCGCCAGCAGCTCCGTCTTGATCGCGAGATTCTCAGCCACGGCCTCGATTACCCAATCGCAGGCGGCCAGTTTTCCCAGATCGTCTTCAAAGTTGCCGGGGGTGATAAGCGCGGCCAGCGAAGGCTCATAGAAAGCTGCGGGTTTGGCCTTGCCTAGGGCGTCGATCGCCGCCAGTGCCATCCGATTGCGTGCACCGTCGCCGGCCGGAACCAGGTCGAGGAGCAATGTGGGAATGCCGGCGTTAGCCAGGTGTGCGGCGATGCGGGAACCCATGGTTCCGGCGCCCAACACCGCGGCGCGGCTAACCAGAAACGGCTGAGCGATAGGACTGAAAACAGGAGTTGCGACTGGGGAAGACGTGCTCATAAGGGCTTTCCCTCGCGCGGGTTGGTGAGTAACCGTCCAACACGCGGAAACCATCGCAGGATACGGAGCAATGCACCACGCGGTCAAGGACTAAAGTTGCATAGCAATGGAAGAGCACCGAAAATTCGAAAGTACGCCCCGTTTGACCCTTCTCGGTCGTGGGCAATAGCTTGGAAGAGTGCGAGGGGTCGATTGAACGCCTTTCCCACAAGGAGATTGGATGCGAAGCAGGTTACTTCCCCGATTTTGGAAGAGCATTGTGGCCCTGAGTCTGGCGATGGCGGCGATTGCATATGCCGGAGCGCGGGACCAGTATTTGAAAAACTTTGAGCGGCGGACCACCGTCAAGGTGATGCCCAACGGTCTCACTCTCATCATTTGCGAGCGCCCTGATGCGCCGGTCTTCAGCTACTCAACTTTCGTCGACGCCGGAGACGTAAACGACCCCTCGGGCCAAAGCGGCCTGGCCCACATGTTCGAGCATCTGGCCTTTAAGGGAACCAGCCAGATCGGGACCACTGACCACGCCGCCGAGAAAGCCGCCCTCGAAAAAGTGGAGGCGGCCAACGACGCCTACGAAGCCGAGTACCTGAAGGAAGTAGGCCGCGACCCCAAAAAGCTGGCCGAGCTGAAACAGAAATTTATTGACGCTCAGACCGAAGCGCACAAATTCGTCATCCCCAATCAGTTCACTGATATCGCCGAGCGCAACGGCGCCGAAGGCCTGAACGCTGAAACTGGCCTCGATGAAACCCAGTTCTTCTGGTCCATGCCGGAGAATCGCCTTGAGCTTTGGGCCTATCTCGAGAGCAGCCGCCTGGCCGATACGGTGCCCCGCGAGTTCTACAAAGAGCGCGACGTGGTGATCGAAGAACGCCGCATGCGCACTGATTCCAATCCCGAAGGGCGCCTCTTTGAGCAGTTCGTCGCCACCGCCTACGTGGCCCATCCCTATGGCCGCAGCGGCATCGGCTGGCCCAGTGAAGTGGGCCAGATCAACGCCACTGAGGCTATGGCGTTCCACAAGAAATATTACGTGGGGGCCAATATCGTGGTCGCCGTGGTCGGCGACATAAAAGCATCCGAGGCCCTGCCTGTCCTGGAAAAATATTTCAGCCGCGTTCCCGCCGGACCCAAGCCGGAGGAAATGACCACCATCGAGCCCAAGCAGTTTGCCGAGAAGACAGTTGCCATTCGCGAGGCCACGCAGCCCATTTACGTCGAGGGCTACCACCGCCCGGACTATCGCGACCCCGACGATGCCGTCTACGACGCCATCAGCGACATTCTCTCCAACGGCCGCGTCTCGCGGCTCTATCGCAGCCTGGTGCGCGACCAGCAGATTGCCGCTGCAGCTGAGGGGGTCAGTCCCTATCCGGGCGACAAATACCCCGGCCTTTTCGTCTTTCTCGGAGTTCCTCTGCCGGGGCACACGCCGGTAGAGATGCGTGACGCCATTCACAAGGAAATCGACAAGCTGAAGACCGCCGACGTAACCGACGATGAGCTGCAAATTTTCAAGACCCGCACGCGCGCCGATCTGCTGCGCAGCCTCGCTGACAATCAAGGCCTGGCCAACACCCTGGCCGAATATCAAACCCGCTATGGCGACTGGCGTCAGCTTTTCCTGCAACTCGAGCGGGTCGACAAAGTAACCAAAGCCGACATTCGCCGCGTGGCCAACAAGGTTTTCATTGAAAGCAACCGCACTGAAGCCTGGATCGATACAACCGCACCTCCCGCACAGCAATCAGAGGCAGCACCGAAAGATGGAGGCGCGCAATGAAGAGCCTGCACATGAATGATTTTTCCCGAACGATCTTTGCCGCCGTAGCCGTTGCCGCAGCATTTGCTCCGATCACCCTCCCAGCCCAGCAAAGCAAGCCCTGGGAAAAAATCCCTATCCCCAAACTGCACGAATTCAAGCCCCAGCAGCCAAAACGCATTGAGCTGAAAAACGGCATCGTCCTCTTCTTACAGGAAGATCACGAACTCCCCTTCATCGCGGGATCGGTTCTGATTCCCGGAGGCTCGCGCGACGAAGATCCGGCCAAGACCGGCTTCATCGGCATTTACGGTCAGGCTTGGCGCACCAGCGGAACAGCCAAAATGGACGGCGACGCCCTCGACGATCTGCTTGAGGCCAAGGCAGCGCACATTGAGACCTCGGGCGATGAAGACTCCACCACCATCGAATGGGATTCGCTTAAGGCCGATGCCGACCAGGTCTTCTCGCTCGCCATGGACCTGTTTCTGCATCCAAAATTCAGCGCGGAGAAGCTCCGACTCGCCCAACAGCAGGAAGCCACCGGCATCGTCCGTCGCAACGACGACGAAGGGGCAATCGCCAACCGAGAATCGGCCAAGCTGGTTTACGGCGCGAACAGCCCCTATACCCGCCAACCGGAGTTGGCCACCGTTGGCGCCGTAACCGTTGCCGATCTCGAGGCCTGGCACGGCCGCACCATCGGAGGCAAGCTCATCGTCGGAGTCTTCGGTGATTTCGATCCCGCAGCCATGGAAGCCAAATTGCGTGCGGCCTTTGAAGGTTTTCCGTCGGCCAAACCGCTGCCCGCCCGCTACGACGTCTTCAAGGGCCCCAAACCCGGCCTCTACTTCATTGATAAGGAAGACGTGAACCAATCCAACGTGCAGATCGTGGGACTCGGCACTGACCGTCACAATCCGGATGTGCCTGCGCTCGCGGTGATGAACGAGATTCTGGGCGGAGGATTTGCCAGCCGTCTCTTTCAAAAAATCCGCACCGAGCTGGGTCTCGCCTATGCTGTAGGCGGCGGCCTGAGCTTCGACTATGACCATCCCGGTCCATTCCGCGTAGAAGTTCTTACCCAGAGCACCGCCACCGTGGACGCAACCCGGCACGCTCTGGACGAGATCGCCGAACTCACCACCAGGCCCTTCACTCCGGAGGAGGTAAATCGCGCCAAGGACAACATCCTGAATTCCTTTCTCTTCCGCTACGACACGAGGGAAAAGGTGCTCAGCGAACGCGAGCTGCTTGAGTTCTACGGCTATCCTGCGGATTACCTTGAGACCTACAGAGCCGGACTCGAAAAGGTAACTTTGGAGGACGTGACTGCGGTGGCAAAGAAGTACATACACCCCAACAATTATGCCGTTATCGTAGTAGGCAACGGACCGGAGATCAAGCCGCCTCTGGAAGATCTGAAACTGGGTCCCGCGCATCCAATCGATATCACCATTCCCCCGCCAAAGCGGATGCCAAAATAACGCAGATGCCGGGTGGCCCAGGTCTCGATTTTGAGACCTGGGAAATCCGGAGTGTAAGAGGATTCCGAGACCATGTCTCAGAGATACGTTGTTCTAGTTGCGCTTGCTCTGATATCTGTCTTAAGGCCTGCTACGGTAGCTCTCTCCCAATGCAATAACCGAATTACCCTCGTACCGCTCACAGCCATGAAAGCGGCGACCAAATCCCGAGACTTCGCCCGTTTTCGCTACTCACTATCTCCCTCCGACTCACTCCTTATCCGGTCGCACGAGGACACCGAAACTTCTATCGGGCCATATGATACTGGTTTTGTAATCACTCGAAATGGGAAGACGATGCAAAGCTCGATCCTGGGGCAACTGCCGGAGTTTCACGGGGATCCTACGTTCTCGGAGGGCTTTTCGACGCTTGCCGTAACCCGAGCCTGTACGAGCCGAGATCCAATTTATTTCATAACGATGCAATGGATGGGTGACGATATCAGCCCGGCCCTTGTTTTCATATTGGTTCCCTCACCACAGGGATACGAAGTCTCCACTCTCCCGTCGATCTCCGGTGGAATTGTGGATGTTTCCATGGTCAACCCGCTTCACTTCAGAACTTGGGACAGTCTGCACGAAGGTGCCTGTAACGCCTGCGAAACTGCCTATCGGATAACAGAGTATGAAATTCGAAATGGCAAACCTATTCGAACTCGGAATTACCGGACGCGGCACAACTATACTTCCGGGAATTTCGACGACAGGCGACGCATTCGATTCATTCCGTGAAGAAAGGTGAAACTACAATTTGTGAAGCGTAGTTTTATAGATAGGGAGCAGCCGGGCGCCCCAGGTCTCGCCTTTGAGACCTGGGATACCACAAATCACAACGGGAGTTCGCACATGAGAAGTGAAGTCGTATTGAACTTAAGGCGAATCGCGGCCGCCGACCGGCTGATTGCCCAGGGCGTAACCATCCATCGGCCTGAAACCTGCGTGATCGACGCTGACGTCGAAGTGGCGCCGGATACCGTCATCGAGCCCTTTGTGCAGTTGCTCGGCCGCACCCGCGTCGGCTCTGAATGCCTTATCCGCTCTTACTCGGTGATAGAAAACTGCACCTTGGGCAACCGCGTCCTGATTAGGCAAAGCTGTGTGCTGGCCGATAGCGCGGTTGGCGACGATGCAAAGATCGGTCCTTTCGCTCACCTGCGTCCCGGGTGCGAGATTGGTGAAGAGGCCCACGTGGGCAACTTTGTTGAAGTCAAAAAATCCCGACTGGGCAAGGGCGTCAAAGCCAGCCATCTCACATATCTTGGCGATGCCGAGATCGGCGAAGGAACCAACATCGGCGCCGGGGTTATCACCTGCAACTACGATGGCGTCAACAAACATCGCACACACATCGGCAAGAACGCCTTCGTAGGCAGCGATTCCACGTTGGTCGCGCCAATTACCGTCGCGGACGGCGCATTCATTGGTGCAGGCTCCTGCATCACCAGGGACGTGCCTGCCGGCTCTCTTGCCGTCGGCCGGGCTCGCCAAGTAACCAGGGAAGGTTGGGCGGCCGCCAGGCGCGACCGACAAAAGAAGGAGGAATAGGTCCGATGCTCTCCAGCGCACGCGAAGATTCTTTCCCGAATCGCGCTTGAAAGCGGCCCTATGTCGTTGCTAAATTGGTACATCCAGTGGACGCTGGTGCCATCGAACTACTTCTCTCCAGCAGCGCTGGCATAACGTTCTATATAATTACAGGGACCCATACGGGCCAAGCACAGGCTGGCAAGGATCGATTTTCCCCTCAGGCCTCAGCTTATTGAAGCTTGAACAAAATATGAATCCCTATTCTTTTTCTTTTGAACCGCGCTCGACGCCATCTTGATCTAATCGAACGGGGATAGTTTAGGGTCCAGAAAGCATGGCACTTGCGCAGATGCCGAAGAGCGCTGCGCAGCTTTATCCGGGAACATCGCCCCCTCCCGTTGCGTATTCCAATGCGGGCCGGGCGAGTCAAATTGGTTCAGAATCGAAACTGTCCGCTTCAGTTTTTCGGCCTGTAAATTTGGAACTGCGGACAGTGTAAAGTTAGTTTTAGGAAAGCAGGTCTTCGCTGCCTCTTTGTGGCAGGCGAAGATTATCGGAGAGCACGGCTTGGCATTAAACTTGGCAAGACCCGGAACACCGGACCACGCGGGGAGTCTGAGCACGGACGCGGAAGCACGCCCGGACTCTCGACGGCGCAAGGCGGCCCGAATTCTTATCGTGGACGACGAAGCGCACATCCGCTCCATGATGGGCGCCACTTTGGAGCGGCACGGTTACGACGTGCAGATGGCCGCCAGCGGCAATGAAGCGCTTGAGACCCTGGATCAAAATACCTTTGACCTGGTGCTGACTGACATTGTGATGCAGGACGGAAACGGCATTGCCGTGCTGGACCGAATCCACGCGCAGCAGCCGCAGCTTCCCGTTGTCATGGTATCGGCCGTGCACGATATCAGTGTGGCCATCGACGCCATGCGTCGCGGGGCATACGATTATCTGCTCAAGCCCTTCGAGCGCGAGCACCTGGTGAACACGGTGCAGCGTGCGCTCGAACATCGCCAGCTCCTGCAGGAGAACCATAACTACCAGGAGAACCTTGAACAGGTGGTGCGCGCAAGAACCGAGATGCTCCGCCAGGCGATGGAAAATCTGGAGCACTCCTACGACGTCACATTAGAAGCTCTGGGCGATGCGCTCGATCTGAAGGACTCCGAAACCGAGGGCCATTCCAAGCGGGTCACCGCCTACACCATCGCACTGGCTCGCGCCATGGGCATCTCTCCGGCTGAAATCAAGGTCATCGCGCGCGGCGCTTTCCTGCACGACATCGGCAAAATGGCCATTCCGGACGAAATCCTGCGCAAGCCCGGCAAGCTCACCACCAAAGAACAGGAAATCATGCGCGAGCACTCCAGCCGCGGTTATCACATGCTGCGCAAAATCCCTTTTCTGGCCGGCGCCGCGGAGATCGTCTTCTCTCATCAGGAGCACTATGACGGCAGCGGTTATCCCAGCGGATTGCGCGGCAGTGACATTCCCATCGGGGCTCGCATCTTCGCCGTAGCAGATACCCTTGACGCCATCACCAGCGACCGCCCCTATCGCAAGGCTCGCAGCTTCGACGTGGCCCGCGAAGAGATTCTTCGCTGCTCCGGCACACAGTTCGATCCAGCCGTCGTTGAGGTCCTGCTCAAAATCTCCAACGAGCTTTGGTTCGAGTTGCGCTCTGAGATCACCAACCAGAACAAACGGTACTCCACCTTTGAGCTAACCGGTATCCCCCGCCCGCCACAACTCTGAAGCACCGCATTATTTAACGCTCTCCAGAGCCCAGTCCTGCATCTGACTACGTAGAGCTGGCTACATCCTTTCCTGGGAGCAGATATGACCGTACTTTCTCATGATGAAATTACTGACCACCTCAGCCATCGTCCCCATTGGAGCATCGAAAGTGGAGAGTTGGTGCGAACATTCATATTCGAGACTTTCCCAGAGGCCATCGCCTTCGTGAACAAAGTGGCGGAAATCGCCGAGGAGTCCAACCACCACCCGGACATCGATATTCGTTATAACCGGGTCCGCCTGGCCCTGGTCTCCCACGATGCCGGCGGTATCACCAGCAAAGACTTCGCCGTAGCAGCTGGCGCGGACAAGGTGTCTCAGTAGAAACCTCAGTCTTCGTCCGCGGGGTCGTCCCCAGGTATCCCAAAATGTGGATTCGTGTGTATTTCATCTGCCTCGTGAAGCTTTTTTACCACACTTCGGTACCACCAGGCGGCTGCTAGCCCTCCGGCGAGCGCCGTAGCTGCTGCAACCGCCGCCACCTTCAGCCAGTCCGTGGGCCGACCGTTCGCCCGATGTGACTTTGTTAAAGACTCAGATTCTAAAGAGTTTGCCATCGTTTTAAGAGCCATCCTCGCGAACCTCTCTGCATCTCCGGTTTCTCTTGGGCCTACCTGGTAGACGCATTTCATACCAAATTCGAACCTATTCCAACACAGGAAAAATAATTTCGAATTTTGTATTGCGTTTTTCCGAATCTATGCTATGCTGTATTTATTCCGGTGATGGAGACGATCATCCTATCGCTCCCGTGCTGGAAGTAAGTTGCGTCACTGGCCTCCCGGCACGAACAGCAAGACCGTTCGTGCCGTCTTTTTTTGCTCCCCGCCCGGCACGGTGATGCTAATCACATTTGGAGCCGACCCGCGACTCCTCTTCAACCCGCTCCCGGACTACAATAGTCTTGGGGAGTGTGTTTCCATGAAGAATCCGATCAAAAGCCGCTGGGCCATGGGCCTCGCCGTCTTTGTCCTCACCGCGGCCAGCTATGCGCAATGGTCCAACCCAGCCGACGACGTTCCCGCCTATCATGTCTCCGCTCCGCTCAAGGTAACCAAGTTGCCGCCCATCCTCAAGGGCGCCCAGCTCACCGGCGAACACTTCGTCTATCCCTGGCAGAAGCACGTCTACCAGCAGGCGGTTCAAATTGGGGACGTACTCTATCAGTTGCCCTGCAACTGCCGCTGCGACCGCTCCCTGGGCCACACCAGCCTGCGCAGTTGCTTTGAGAATGCGCACGGCACGGAATGCGACGTGTGTGCGGCAGAGGCCTTCCTTGCCTACCGCATGACTAAGGCGGGCAAGACCCCATCTGAGATTCGTGCCGCCATTGCCCGTCATGAGTACACGAGCATCGATCTCAAGAAGCAGTGATACCGGACTGAAAGCTCATCTCCGGCCACTGATCCGCACATTAACCGGTAACAGACTCAGCGGTTGATCCCCGTCCAGTACTCAAAGATCTCCGCGCCGAATCCCGCCGCCAACTCTTTCATCTTTGAGCCGGGGTCGCCATAGACTTCAAATCTGCCTACGCTGCATAACGCCGCAAGCTTCGGCACCAGCTCCTGTACCACCGGTCCCGTGAAGTGCGCAAACACGGCATCGGCATTCGCGTAAGTTTCCATCAGCCGAAAGCGCTTTTTGTCGGCGCTCGAAAACCAGTCGTACCCGAGCGTACCGAACTCCGTCTGGCAAACTGCAGTCATGGTCTCCGCAATGGTCATGAATGCATCCAATTTCCCTTCGTTGACCGTCAGGTCAACCGTCAGCCGAACCACCTGCTCCGCCATCCTCTTCTCCTTTTCCACCAGTTTCAAAACAGCTTCCTGCCACCCTATCATCATTCCTCCACAGGTGAATCATGAATTGACGTAGAATGGAACTATGCAGCACGAGCCAGTTGGCCCGGCTCGCACCTGGGCAACTTTCCCTTCAGTGGAAGGTTGCAGTATCACGGGGGCGTCACGGTTTCGACGGGATCGATTGCGGCTTGGGAGTCATGTCGGGGTGTGGGCACCCGTAATCGCCTGCAAAAACAAAGTTGCCAACGATAATCTGGCACTTGCAGCTTAATTAATTAAGCTGCCGTCTTCCACAGCTTCGCCTATGGGCAGTGAGCGGACGTCATACAGTAGGCTGGCGGTTGCGGCTCGGTCCGTGTTGTAACCGCGAGATCATCGGACTAGTTTCCGGCGCATCTTGTCCGTTCTGAGTTCCGGGGGCGAATCCAAAAGGAACCGGGCAAAGCATGAATACTCCTGGCTGACAGCGATTTCGGACGCGGGTTCAACTCCCGCCGCCTCCACCAATAACCCGCGAAAAATAAGCCTGCGCCGCTGCCGTTTCAACGACAAATAAGAATGAGTTTTTCGCGTGGCGCCTAATGCAACGCCGCGTAGTCCTTCTTTGCTTCAATGAGGATGGGTAGATCCGGGTCGGCATCCTTCCATTGTGCGAAGAAGCCTTGAAAGGCTTTCCGGGTTTTCACCCGGTCGCCTTCGAGTTCTAAAGCGCGCGCCAGGCCCAAGGCGGAAATCGAATAGTAAAGCCCCCAATTCGGATAACGCCAAGTGCTGCCCCAACTTGCGCCTTTCTGATCCAGGATCTTCTGGAATTCGGCTGCGGCCTCCGAGCCCTTACGCAAACGCAGGTACGCCAAGCCCCGCAGATACACCGTTGCGGGGTAAGCGCGCTCGTAAGGCGAAGCGGATGCCAGCAGTTCCACTGCCTTGTCGGGCTGACCGCGCTGGACCTCGACGGCAGCTCGAATCGCAGGTAGTTGCACAGTATTCCAAATTGTTCCATTGGGAAAGAGCTTTGAAGACTTTCCGGCGAGATTCTCCGCCTTGGCCGCATCCCCGCATATCGCTAGCGCCAGCGCCGGCCGACCCAGGCGACCCGTGGTGTTGCAGTCACCCGACAAACCATCGGCGAGCGCATTGGCTTCTTCGAAGCTTCCTGCGACGTTCCCGAGTCCTTCGCGCAGCGCAATCGCCGCAGCTCGTCGGTACAACTTCGCAGACTCGCGACGCTGGCCAAGAGCATTCCGATGTGCTGCTTGCAATCCAAAGCTGAGGTACTCCTCCGGCTTGCCTGCATACCATTGAATCTCCTTGGCGATCGCAGCCTGGTCGTCCTCGACGTAAGCCATTTCGAGGAAGCGTTGGTGGATCCTCGCACCGTCGACTCCCTGCCTTCGCACCCGTTCCGCGACTTTCCTCGCCTCATCAAGCCGATTCATGCATATGTATGCATCCAATAACCGTCGATAGGGCGGCTCAGCATTTGGTTGCAATTGATTTGCTACTAGGCCCTCCTGGAGTCCCTCTTCGAATTCCCCCAGGGTTATGTAATTTTCGCTTAAGCCGTTAGGAATTCCCCATACGCGGGGATAGTTCGCGACACCTAGGCGATAGGCGTCAATGGCTTCGTCCAGCTCGCCAGTCGTCTCGTAGTAGCCCGCCGTAATGTACTCCCGCTCATACTCGGAGACGCGATCGATTAACGCAAAAGCCTTTCTTGTGTATTCGGCCTCGCGCTCTACGTCCCCAGCATTACCGTAAGCAACCGAGAGGTAGAAGTAAGCCATGGCGAAATTCGGATCGACCGCGATGGCGCGCTCGAACATCGGACGAGCAGCCAGAAACCGGCCGTGGGTCAGTTCGGAGATGCCCGCTGAGTAGTTCTGGAGAGCTTCCAGCGAACCTGTGGTCACCTGTTCCAGCGGAAGATTCAACTTCTGAATCGAGCTGCGCGATTCCCCGAGCCTGGCGCGCATGGCCGTCACGGAGGTTCCCAGGGCGTTCAGCACGTGCTCCTTGCCGTCCACCTGGACCTGTTCCCGGTCGAGTGTGTCTCCGCCCTGGCAGGTGATCGCTTGGAATGTGATAACGTAGCTCTTACCTAAACTGGCAATAGAGCCGCCAATGGTAGCCGCAGCCGCGTCGCGGACGCAGATGTCATGCGCGATCTGGTTCGTGATGTGCTCCCCGGGCGACAGGCCCATGAGGCGCAGATCCTGTTGTACCTGCACATCGTCCATGATTTTCAGAAAGGGCGACTGCTCCAGTTGGATGGCGACCGCCTGGCGCAGCGTGCCATCGAAAACCGGGTCGCCTGTGTTATTGGCGAAGTCGGCGAGCACCAGCACATCTTTATCCGTGAGCAATTTAGCCGGCGCGGGCTTTCGCCAAACGAATAACCCGCCAATCGCCAAAACGAGCGCGACAGCAGCAGCGATTCCGCACTTGAACAAAGAACTATGTCTTCGGACAGCCGGGGCCGGATTCGCTCCCGATTGCAAACGCTCCAGATCGCCGCGCAGCTCTGCGGCGGATGTGTAGCGCCGGTTGAGATCTTTTTCGAGCAGTCTGCAGATGACCCTTTCCAACTCGGCGGGGACATTGGGATTCCGCTCACGGGCCGATTTGGGCTTTTGATTCAGGATTGCGTCGAAGATGATTGCCGCCGTCGGACCGTCAAACGGCAGGGCCTCAGTCACCATCTCGTACAGAACCACGCCAAGAGACCAAAGGTCGCTACGTGAATCCACGGTCTGGCCGCGTGCCTGTTCGGGCGACATGTAGGCGATCGTGCCCATGGCCGTGCCCGGATCTGTGAGTGGCTTAATCGTCGTCGCTTCCCCATCCGCCGGTCCGATTTGCTTGGCTAAGCCGAAATCCATCACCTTGACTTGACCGCGCTGGGTTACAAAGATATTCGCCGGCTTGATATCCCGATGAATGATGCCTTTGCCGTGGGCTGCCTCCAGCGCATCTGCTACCTGAATGCTCAGCGCGAGCGCAGTCGGGATATCGATTGGCTTACCTCCGGTTCTCTCGTGAAGGCTCTCGCCGTCAAGTAGTTCCATCACGAAGAATGGATGGCACGCTTCTTCACCCACGTCGTAGACAGCGCAGATATTAGGGTGATTGAGCGCGCAAGCGGAGCGGACCTCCCGCTGGAAACGCCCGCGCGCAGCATCAGTGGGAGAAGCCTCCGGCAGAACTTTGATGGCCACCTCGCGATCGAGTCGCAAGTCTCGCGCCTTATATACCTCACCCATACCTCCCGCGCCGATAAGCGAAAGGATCTGATAGGGTCCAAGTTTGTCGCCGGCAGAGAGTCTCATATGGACTTCCCAAGATTAGCTTACTGATTCACTGAGCCGATTTGCACACGAATCTGCGACACAGCGATTCGCTGAAAGTTCATTGAGCTTGCGTTCATCAATTTCCTCGCGCATCGCGGCGAAGGAATCCATCTTTCGCCGCCTCCACCAACGACTTTTGAATCCAGATCATTTGCCGTCAAACCCCTGCAGCATCCACACGCTGCTCTCCGGCTTGGCAATCGAATACGCAAAGCTCTTGCCATCTGGCGCCAGCGTGAACCGAACTGCCGGGTTCAGCGGCGATCGCGGTTGCAGGCTGCTGTCCAGCGGCTTGATATCGCGCAGTTTTGCCGTCTCCATATCGAGGGAAAAAAGGAACAACTTGCCGCCTTCTTCGCGAATGCCGTATGCGGTCTTGCTGTCTTTCGAGAATCCGAGGTTGTCGGTCTTGATGATCCCCAGGTCGCGGTGTTGCTTCCCATCGGGAGAGATCAGATGCCATCTCGAATTGTCGTCGGGATATGCAATCCATTTGCCGTCAGGCATCCAGGAAATAACGCCGTATACCCCATCCACCAGTTTCTGTGAAGCTGCCCCGCCAGTGGTCCGCACAACCCTCAAGCTGTTTTTGCCCTCACGCTCAACTGACATGAACGCGAACTGCTTGCCATCGGGCGACCAATCCCCGGCGAACTGTTTTGTCGTCGCTTCAGAAGAATCCACTAAACGAACCGGAGCGCCGCCAGCCACCGACGCCTCCCAAAGCCGCCCGCCGCCGCTCGTTTCTACACTCACAAAAATCACCCGGGTGCCATCCGGTGAAAGTACCGGGGCATAAATCCACTTGGGTGGATCCTGCGCAAAACTTGCCCTGGTCACCAGCGGTCGATCCTGGCCATCTCCCGTGTGCAGCCAGATATCTTCCGGGCCCAACCGATTGGAAACGTAAACCAGCGAATCTCCTTTCGCGGCCCACGCCGGCATGCTTTCCCCTCGGGGTGTCACAATCAGGCCCTTCGTTGTTCCATCCGCAATCGACATGGATACAATGTCAAAGTCAAAACGGCCCTCGGTGTACAGAATCGACGCACCATCGGGAGAAACCGAAGGGCTATCCTCTAAGCCGGTCCCCTGCGTAATCTGCTGCAGACGATCGGACTTCGTGTCGGCCAGGTAAAGATGCCGCGTCCCTTCCATGCCTATACCGGTTGCTGCGATAATGTGCCGGCTGTCCGGCATCCAGTCAAAAGGCGGTGTGCCCATATCATGCGGCATTTTTTTCAGAATCTGCCGCGGAGTTCCTTTACCGACCGGCCACGGCAGCAGCCACGCCTCTTCTGCTCCCGAATCGCCTGCGCGAATAATCAGCAGCTTCTTGCCGTCCGGCGAAAACTTCAACTCCGGACTGTTGAAAGTGTTGTGCGCAAACACATGCGAATCCGGATAGCGGCGCAGCGGCGAACCGATCGGATCGGAAATTTCCAGGTCACAGGGACTCACAGAATCAGTGCAATAAATGACTCCTGCTTTGCCATCCGGAGTTATGGCCACGAAATCGAACATCATCGGCGGCAGCGTCCAGATCACGTCCGGCTCACCTCCCACTGAAGCGATTGAAAGCACCTTGTTCGCCTCGCCGCCGGGTTCTGTTTGCAAATAATAGATATGAGACGAGTCCGGCGACCAGCCCAAGGGCCGGACGGTGCCTGGTGCACTGGTCAACTGCTGCGCCATCGGCGAATCCAGCCTGCGCAGAAAAAGATCCTGATCGTCGCCCACATCGCCTGCGTAAACAGCCATTTTTCCGTCATGCGACCACAGTGGACTCCTGGCATTCACAGCAAACGGCGTGTATCTATATTTTGAAAGCTGAACGCCCGCCGGGTGTAGCCACCATGCGCATGCGCCAGCCAGCGCTGCCACCAGCACCGCCAGCGCAACGGCCACGCCGACGCTGAATCCCTTCCGCTTGGCGCCGGCCTGCACAACCTCCGCTGTGACCGCATGCACGCCGCTCGAATACGCCTCAGAAAAATGATCGCGCAAGGTGCGCAGTTGCTGATACAGGTCCCGCGACGAATCGAAGCGCCGCGTTGGGTCCTTCTCCAGGCAGCGATCCACCAGCCACTTCAGCGGCACCGGGATCTTGCCCTCAAGCGGCTCAGGCTCTTCGCGAACAATGGCCGCCATGGTTTCCACCGCGGAGCCGCGCGCAAACGCCTGCTTGCCGCTCAGCATCTCGTACAGAATCAGCCCAAATGAAAACTGGTCGGAGCGGTATCCCGCCTCTTGTCCCCGCGCCTGTTCGGGGCTCATGTACGCCACCGTTCCCAGCACCATTCCGGGGCTGGTCATGTACTCAGCAGCCGCCGGTTTGGCAATCGTTGCTGCGGTAGCGATGGTCTCGGCGTCGGAACCGCTGGCGGGCGATGCCCGCATGATGCGCGCCAGCCCAAAATCCAGAATTTTTACCCGTCCGTCTCGGGTCACCATTACGTTCTCCGGCTTCAGGTCCCGATGCACAATTCCCGCTGTGTGCGCGGCCGCCATTCCGTCGGCAATCTGCGTTGCCAGCTCCACCACATGCCGCACCGGCATTGCGCCATGCCGCATCTTCTCCCGCAGCAGTTCGCCGTCTACCAACTCGCTCACCGTGTACTCCACGCCGTCGATGTGGCCCACTTCATACAGCGCCACAATATTTGGATGGCTCAAGGCAGCGACAGTCTTGGCCTCGCGCTCAAACCGCGCCCGCCGGTCGGCGTCGCCCGCAATCTCAGCCAGCAGAACCTTCAGCGCAACGTCGCGATCCAGGCGTGAATCCCTCGCCCGATACACCTCGCCCATGCCGCCTGCACCCAAAGGCGACTGGATAACATAAGGACCGAGTTTTGAACCGGAAGTAAGGACCATAGGTGCCCGAATTATAACCGAGCGTGATCGAAAAGCCGGATAGATAACTTAGGTAAGCGTTCCTTGTTCATCAATACGGTTATAACTTGAGAGCCTGAAAACACAACTCAGATCGCAGATTCTGCACCCTCGTTCATCAAAAGCGTGTTTTCAAGTTAGGTGAGAATTCTCTTGCCCCCTCGCCTATGGCGTGCGTATACTTTGCGAATTCCTCAGCAGTTGCTTAACTGCAACTGTTTTTCCAAACTTCCACGAAAACAGATAAGGAGAATGTATGGGAAAAATCAACTTGGGTCGCGTAATTCTTGGCGGTATTGTTGCCGGGATCGTTTCAGATATCCTGGGTTTTCTCGTAGATGGCGTACTGCTGGCGCCTAGATGGAATGAGGGCATGACCGAACTCGGGCATGGTGACTTCTCGTCCAACATGTGGATCTGGTTCAACGTGCTCGGAATTGTCAGTGGAATCGTCGTGATCTGGATTTACGCGGCCATCCGGCCTCGCTTCGGCGCGGGAGTTCATACCGCGATCTGCGCAGGTGTGGCCGCCTGGATTTTCACTTCGCTGATTCCCAACCTCAGCTTCATGTGGATCGCCGGCCTGTTTTCGCGTCGCCTGTGCGCCTACACAACCGCCGGCGCATTGGTCGAAGTCGTCCTTGGCGCGATTGCGGGAGCTGCCGTTTACAAGGAATAAGCCGGACCAATTCAGTCACACCAATCCCAATCCGAACAATTCGATGCAAAAAAGTGCAGGCCCATCCACCAATCCTCTGATGAGCCTGCACCTTGTTCCTTCACACTAACTACCGCGCCCGGTGCCTACTTAGTGTGCGCATGAACAACATATCGTTCCGGCGCCGAGCCTACGAAATAAAATGGATAGCATGTCACAAGCGTGAGAGCGGATCCAGTTTTATGGATCAAAATGTCGCTGTCGCCGGGAGCAGTAATCTGGATCCAATCCACCGCGTACCTGGCCACTCCCGCTGCTGTCTGGATCTGAATCTCGTCATCCGGGCGAATGTCCTTCAACGCCCGAAAATAAGTGTCCCGATGCCCGGCGATTCCGATATTTCCCGGCTCACCTGGAAGTGCAGTCCCTTCGATATGTCCCACGCCCAGCCTGAGAGTTTGCGAACTGGTCCCCTCGAGAATCGCCACCTGGACTTTAAGCCGTGGAATTTCGATGCGCCCCAGAAGATCGCCTTCTTTAACGGCAGTCCGGGGCAAGCTGACCGTATGCAGTTCTTCCGCATGCATCTGCTGTTCCAGGGTATTGTTCGCGACTTTCTGATAGATCCTTGCGTATAGAAGCGTGACCGCAACGTAGCTGAGTGACAGGATTCCAGCCAACACAAAGAACCTTTGTGTAAAGTGGAGAAACTTGTGACCCCGCTTTGCAAACCGCGTCTGCTCATTCGTAGAATTCATCATCGTTTACCTGGACGCCAACCGCGAAGGAGTTGAAGATACGGAATATCCTGGCCGCGTACGAACTGATAAGCGCCCATGACCCGGCGCGCTGGCCTTAACTTCGATGGTCCGATAGCTCCCATCCTGTGCTGCAATCGTGGGCACGTAGGCCAATGTATACTGGTTGCGAATATCGTGAGCGATCTCCTCGCAGATGGATGCAATCTCTCTGGATGATGCCGGAAAGTAGGCTTTGCCGCCCGTCTCCCGGGCAAATCGGTTCAACACCCCGGGATTCTGATCTGAATCGCTTTCATCGAAGATACCGATCGTATAGATGATCGAGGAGGACTGTTTTGCCATGCTGAGAACCTGCGCCAGGCTGTGCTTGCTCGCATTGTCGCCGCCGTCGCTGATCAGCACCAGCACTTTTTTGTCGCGATTGGCCTGCTTGAGATGATCCAATCCCACGGCAATCCCATCGTAAAGCGCGGTCTGTCCCATCGCCTTGATTTCAGAAAGAGCCTCTTGCAGCTGATCCCTTTTGTCTGTGAAGGGAATATTCGCCGGAAGGCCAAAGGAAACATGCTCGTTGAAATTGACCACAAACATCTGGTCCTGGGGATTGCTTGAGCGGGCGAACGCCAATGCCGCGACAATCACATCATCGCGTTTCGGTCCCATGCTTGTGCTGTTATCCACGAGAATCCCAACGGTAACTGGAATATCTTCGTGGCTGAAGTTCCTGATCGTTTGCAGTACCCCATTCTCGTAGATCTGAAAATTATCTTTACCGAGCCCGGAGACGAGCGCGTTGTGGTGGTCAAGAACGGTTGCGCTCAAGGTAACGAGGTCGGCATTCAGTTTGAGAGTGTATTCCTCCCCCATAGAGCCCTCGGGACGCTGGGAAACCTGTGCGCCGGCAACACAGTGCAGAAGAATTGCGGCAATCAGAAACACCAGTCCCCGGAGCGCGAAAGAGTTTCTCTCCGGAATGTGCATTCGTGCCTTTAATGGGTGCCGATGATGCCGGCTCGCCTGCCGTAGCGTACGTGCGGATGCAATCATTTCAATCATCCGTTCAGTCCTTCAATGCAATTCTGAAGAGATCGCCTTCGCAGCATGCGCAGGAAGGCGGTACACCCGTACCGCCTCCTCCAGCGCATCGTTCACAGTTCCTCAAAGGCCGTGGAATCCAACCTCTCGACTCGCGTTAAGCGATTCGTCTTAAGAAGCTCAGAAGAACAAAACCACCACCCAGTGAGAACAATCCAAGCAACCCGATAAGGGGAAGCTGGCTGGCCGTCTTGGGCAGAGGAGCAGCAGGCGCAACTGCAACCGGCGGCTCAACCACAGCTACCTGGGCCGGAGGAGGAGGTTCAACTACCACTGCGGTGGCAACCGTTTCACCGGCGGGGGTAACTGCCTCGACGGGCGCCGTCGCTAGAACTTCAGGGGTCGCGGTCTCCAGCGGCGCTGGCGTGGAAAGAATCGTTTCGTTTGTTTCCTTTGCCAGTATGATGGCCCTCGCCCTGCCATAGACAAATTGATCGCCGCATTCACGGCCTGGATAGAACCATGCCTTCAGAGCCTGAGGCTCACCGGCCGGCCGCTCAGAAAATGTGATGACGGTCTTCTCGGTTGGCTTGATGCGATAGTTGGGGATTGCTAGGACGGTGGTGATCAAACGAGTTTCGTCCTGGTTGTAGATCTGGACCGTGTGCCGGTCAGTCGCCGCATCCATTACCTTGAACACGTAAGTACCCGCAGGTAAAACATTGACGCCAATGCCGGGAATCTCGACCGGCTCGCTGAAAGTAACGACAGTTTTTCTGTCCCATTGGTCGGCCTTCACATTGGGCGCGACAAGTAAGCAAAGCACGATAACGCAAAGTCCTGTTCCTAAGCCTTTGAGCAGTGTCATTCGTTTCTCCATAACTTCATCCGACTCGCGCGCGCGGCGGTTGGGATGCTTCCTCTTTTGTGTTGTCGGATTCACTAGAGATCGCACGCCGGAAAATCCGGCAGCCTTTGGTCCGTGGCGCGTCATTCAATATCCAGTCTTACGCACTCATCTTTCGATTACTGATCAATACAGACCGCGCACTTTTTGACCGCGGAAATGGCTGAGTTTGCATCGTCGAGGGGATTCGGCCCTGTAAAAGGAAGTTGAAAGGTTAGACAACTTTTTCAAGCGCAATACGGTGCATTAGCCAGCAAATGTAAATTCCTTCACCTCGCATGTGCAGCTTCTTGCGCATTCTGAGGACTTGAATATTCGCAACTCCTTGATTCTTTTATGCTGCAGAGTGGGCGCTCAATTGCAATATAGCTAAAAGCATTGTCGTGGTTATGGTTGGGCTTGTCTTCCCGCTCCTTCGATCTTCGGTTCCGGCGACTGGACTGCCACGAGATCGATCTCAGTTCTTCAATGACCCAGGCAATGAATCGAAACTCTGAAAGGGCAATAAGTATGCGCGCTTCTCTGAGAATCTTGACGGCTTGCCTGACGTGCCTGCCAACGATGGCGTTTGCCGACGTTTATCCCCTTAATCCGCCACCCGAGCTTTTCATTGACAACATTACTGTAGAAACCGGCGGCTTTATCACTGGCGACGTGGAGAGCATCACCGACGTCGGAAAGTGTGCGGAGCCAACTCCGTGTAACACCGGGCCAACCAGCGTGTCCCCTTTGTACTTCTATGAGGATCCGTCCGCTGGCACTTTCCAGGTGAATGATCACGACGGCGATATCTATCTCGTGGGATATCCGCTGACTGCTTCCCAGGTCGACTCCGGCGGCGAAGTGGGTCAGATATTTACTGTGTCCAGGGACGATACCAACCTTTGGACTTCAGCGGAAGGTCAGACGCCTTCCAGCTTCGGGCCCGTTGTGGCGATAGATTTCCACGACTTCTACCCGGGGGACGTTGGCTTCCAGCCCGATGCAACTGCCTATATTGCGCCGTTGGGTTCCACGGTCCCGGAGCCGGCCTCCTTGACTCTGTTGCTCAGCGGTCTGGCTGCCGGATTGGCTCGTAGAAGGATGGCTGGTAAGAAGGCCTAGAACCAATCCCGAGAATCAGTCTTCGCCGCGCGAAATTGGTTCATCGCGCAGTTGCGCCGTAGGTATTTTCCGCTAAGTGGAGTGTGAATGGGATCCTTGAGAATCAGGCGCAGGCCAGAGTCTCGGCCGGCATCGGCTCCAGATCCTCAGCGGCCACTTCCACCGCGATGCTCTGCATGATGTGTTCCAGTGTGAGCACCACACGAAAGCCATTCTTCTTCCGCACTACAACGCCTTCCATCCCGACCAGTGCGCCCGCTCGAATGCGGGCCCGCTGTCCCACCGTCAACAGCGGGTACGGCTCGGCGGCACGAAGGTGAAGGCCGGCGCGCAGAGCGTCGATCGTTTCCTCCGGTAGCGGAACGGGCTCGCGCCCCATTCCCCCCACCACGGCCAGAGCACCCGGCACGTTCAATACGCGTACCCGCTCGCTCCGCTTGATGTGAACAAAAAGGTAACCGGGAAACAGAGGCAGCTCCAGCGTAACCTTCGACCCATCTCTCCACTTACGCGCCGAGCGATAGAGTGGAAGATAAAATTCGATCTCCCTCTGGGTCAGGTGCTGGGCAACGCGTTTCTCGTGGCGTGAGGCCGTATAGACGGCAAACCAGTTCGATTCGCTGTGCGCAGTCGGCAGAGTCGCCGCCGTGGAACTGCGCTCCGATCGAACACGCCGATGTGCCGTAATGCGCAACGTCAAGCCATCCTCACTAGGATGGGGATTATTCCCCCAGCGTCCCGACCTGACAAATCCGACTCAAAAAATAATTGCGGTCCCTATGAATGGAAGCAAGTGCTTTCACTCATACTCAGGTCGAATCCGTATCCTGTCTGATCGATCCAGTTGACACGATATCTTAGCAATTAATATGGAGTCAATCCGTAATTGGTCAATAAGAATCATTCTTTCATTACTTTAGAGTTGTTTGAACTTCCCTGACAAATATATAGCTTTCAATCATATCGGCCTGATGTTCATTTTTGGACAATCGGTTCGCCCTCCAGGATACCCTGGCGTATGCACCAATTACTTGCATGCGCGGCGGGGAGCCGATGGTCCTCTTTGGCTCCCCGCAACGCTCACAGGAGTGACCCGCAGATCAATTCTTGCGGCTTGCCGGAGGAACGATGCCGTTCATCCGCAGATACTCAACCATTTGGCCGTAATGGTCCATCACGTGCGCAAGTCCGAGGGAGGCCATGCCGGCCCGGGTCCCGTTTGATGTCTGCACGAATGCATTCTCCGGGGTAATCGAGTCCACATAGGCGTGCGCCAAGGCAAACGAATCTTTCAGCGCCTTCAGAATCTCCGCTTTGGTCTTGAGCTTGTCGATGTCGGCGCGATTATCCACCATCGGCTTGGTGGGATCGTGAAAGAAGTAGTTGTTGGCATCCGCAACGTGCTTCAACTGTTCGCCAAACGTGCGCACGTCTTTGAATTCGCCCAGCGTCGCCGCAGGCGCAAAGCTGTACTTTTCCTCGGGCATGGCTTCGGCCGCGTCCACAAACTCTTTCTCAAAGTTGGTAAGCAGTTTTCCGTAGATCTGTGCGGGGGGAATCGGTGTACCAACTGCGGGCTTGGCCGGTGCTGCCGGCGCAGCGGCCTGGCCAAGCGCGAGCGTCGATGCCGCGGCAAGCAGGCAACAACCCAGAATGCGGCATCCGCCGTGTGCAAATTTGTGCATGAGATCTCTCCTCCTGCGGCCTCTGCCGCATGAGTGCAATGTACCAGATCGGATTGAATTTTGATCGCACAAAGCATTGAAATCAGCCGTTTAGTAAAGGGAATCAGCGCGAAATCCCGGCTGCCCGTACAATCTATACAAGGAGAAATGTTCCTTGCGCCGAGTTTATGCTGACGCCAACGCCACTACGCCTCTGCTGCCTGAGGTGGTTGAGGCCATGCGTCCGTATTGGATGGAGCACTTCGGCAACGCCTCCTCAATTCATATCGACGGGCAGCAGGCGCGCGCCGCGGTAAATCGTGCCCGCGAGACCCTGGCCACATTCTTCAACTGCCACGCCGCCGAAGTGGTCTTCAACTCCGGTGGCACTGAAGGCGACAACACGGCCATCTTCGGCCTGCTCCGCCCCGGCTACCACTTCATCACCACCTCCATTGAGCACTCGGCGATTCTGCAGGCGGCTCAGCGCGTCGCCGATCGCGGCATTGATGTAACCTTTGTCGCGCCCCAGCCCAGCGGCCTGATCGACCCGGCAGATATTCGGCGCGCCCTCCGTCCTGAGACTCGCCTGATCAGCGTAATGCTGGCCAACAACGAGACCGGCGTCTTGCAGCCTGTCGAAGAGATCGGCAAAATCGCCGCTGAAGCCGGCACATTTTTCCACATTGATGCCGTGCAAGGCGCGGGCAAGGTGGAGATTGACGTGCGCCGATTCGGATGCCATCTCTGCTCCATCAGCGCTCACAAAATGCACGGACCCAAGGGTACAGGCGCAATGTTCGTTCGCCGCGGAACTCCCATCGAACCGCTATTGATTGGCGGCAGCCACGAGCGCCGTCAGCGCGCCGGCACTGAGAACATACCCGGCATCGTAGGCATGGCCAAGGCAGCGGAGCTCGCCATGCAGTCCCTCGAAGATGGAACCATCCCCCGGCTTGCATCCCTGCGCGACAGATTGGAATCGGAAATTTTACAAATCCCCGGCACCGGCGTCAACGGATCGTTCATTCCACAACTACCGGGTGGCCCAGGTCCCGTTTCTGGGACCTGGGAATCGTTGAATCGAGTTCCCCGCGTAGCCAACACAACCAACATTTGGTTCGACCAGCTAGAAGGCGAAGCGCTGGTCATCGCGCTGGACCTGAAGGGCGTCTCCGTCTCCGGCGGATCGGCCTGCCACTCCGGAGCCACCGAGCCGAGCCATGTACTGATGGCCATCGGCCTGAACAAAACCCGCGCCCGAGCCAGCCTCCGCTTCAGTCTGCTCAAGACCGCGACGGACGCAGATGTTGACCATATTTTGCAGGTGGTTCCTGAAGCCGTAGAACACCTCCGCGCACTTTCACCCGTAGCCGCCGGAACGCTCGGCTAAGATCAACACAACGATTACAAAATCGCTGACTTGCTGACTCGCCAACTTGCTAACCATGACCAAGCGCACAACCATCGCCGTAGCCATGTCCGGAGGGGTAGACTCCTCGACGGTTGCGGCCCTGCTCGCTCACGGAGAGCACTCGGTGGTCGGTCTGACACTTCAGCTCTGGGACCAGACGCGCCTGGCCGGAAAGCACGGCATCCCCGACGCACCCAAGGCTGGCCGCTGCTGTTCTCTCGACGACGTCTACGATGCCCGCCGCGTCGCCGAGCATCTCGGCATTCCCTACTACGTCGTCAGCCAGGAAGAGCGCTTCGAGCGCGATGTGGTCCGCCCCTTTGTGAGCGAGTACCTCGCCGGCCGCACGCCCATCCCATGCTCGCTGTGCAACAACCACCTCAAGTTCGACCAGTTGCTCCAGACCGCGCGTTCTATCGGCGCGGACAGCATCGCCACCGGCCACTACGCAGTGAACGAGTACGACCCCGCACGCGCCCGCTGGATCCTCAAGCGTCCCGCCGACCGGGCCAAGGACCAGACTTACTTCCTCTTCGGCCTGACCCAGGAGCAGCTTGCGCACACGCTCTTTCCTCTCGGCCGCCTCACCAAGCCCGAGGTCCGCGAAGCCGCCCGCCGTCACGGTTTGGCGCTGGCAGAAAAGCCCGACTCACAGGAAATCTGCTTCATCCCCGGCGGCGACTACAAGCAGTTCATCACCGCCTATCTTGAAGAGCAGGGCGAGCAGGTTCCTGAGTCCGCCGGCGAACTGGTCGCTTCAAGCGGCGAAATCCTGGGCCACCACGAAGGGATCTCCAACTTTACCGTGGGCCAGCGTAAGGGACTGGGCGTCAGCTCTCCCTCGCCGCTTTACGTTCTCAAGATTGACCCGGCCAGCCATCGCGTCACCGTGGGCGCCGAAGACGAACTCGGCCATCGCACTCTTCGCGCCCGCCGCCTCAACTGGATCAGCATTCCCGCGCTGACCGCCCCCATGCGCGTGCAAATCAAGATTCGCCATCGCCACGACCCCGCCTGGGCTCTGCTCACACCAGCCGGACCAGACGAAGTGGCCGCCACATTCGACGAACCCCAGCGCGCTGTCACCCCCGGCCAGTCAGCTGTCTTCTATGACGGCGACGAGGTAGTTGGCGGCGGATGGATTGTGTAGTCATCCTGTGATCAAACTCCCGCACGAAATGGTCTAAACTCAAGCGGGGAGCGACGGAATGAAGCCGCCGATTCGGCCATTGGCAATTCTCACTTTACTTTTTCTTGCCTGGCAAGCTTCGTCAAGCGCCCAGGCAGTCAGCTCCCAGCCGCTAAACGCCAGCGTCTCCGATTACAGCACCACCTTCATCTTCAGCCCCCCGCCCATCTGCCCCAAATGCCTGGAAACCGAACTGTGTTTTCAGTCGCTGAGCGACGGCCGCTACGTTCCTTCGGTCATAACCGTCGCGCCCTTCAAAACGCAGACGGATTTCAGCGTGCTGGTCAACCTGATTGATTCGGAATCGCCCGGCGGTGATCGAACCACGAACTTTGGCAACCGCTTCGATTTTGTCGCCCGGCAGCAAGTGCTTGCCAAGGTCGGTTTCACGCTGGTTCTGGCGCCCCGTGGGACCATCTTCACCCGCTGCGTCGACGGAGGCCGAGCGGGCGCGACCGCCGCTCCGCAGTATTCCTGGGGAAGAAATCTGACTGCGGCGAATTTTACCTGGACAGGTGGAATCGGCACGTCGGCGGCAAATCCAAGCTCCGACTATGTGGGCTCATTCGATTATTTCCGCACGCTCGACAAAAAAGGCACCGCATTCTTTCTCGGCTTTCAGCACGAAGTCACAGCCAGCCTGCAAACGGCGGGAACTGAAGAGGGCATGATCATCCCCTTCCGCAACGGCCAGATAGAGATTGAGGCGGCGCAACTCGACCTCAACGTTTCGCCGCAATGGCAATTTCAAACCCGCGCCATCGTTAATTGGGGAAAAATATTTTCGCGAAGATAGTCGCGGACGGTTTGGCGCCGGTCTCCTGACCGGCTGTCGTGTGGGCGTCCACGCCCGCAAGCGCATCCGCCACTTTGACCAACATTTTTTGAAAGAAGCCGCTTCTAAAATTTGAGGTCCCCGCTAACAACAGTAAAGATGCTTTAATCAGCGGGTGAATCGCTTAAATGAACGGATCCTCGTCCATGGGATGGCGCAAGTCCCCGAGATCTTCGGGTGGCGGAGGCCGCCGAAACGCCCCATCGGCGGAGCGCAGCGATTCAACGACTGCTTTGACCGAGGCCAAAACTCCCTTAAGCTGACGTGCGGGCTTGCCCACAGCATCGGTCAAAAAATTTGCCGCGCGGTCCACGCCATCCAGAACGCTTGACAGCATCGCATCCACCCGGCTGCTCTGTTTGCGCAGGCGCGCAAGAATATCTTTGGTCGTGATTTCCACCTGTGCGGTTTGCTCGCGCAGATCGTGCGCCATCGCAGCCACGTCGTAGACTGTCGATTCCACATGCGGAGTCACACGCGTAATCAATTCCCGCGTGTTGTTGATGACGGGCATCACCGCGGTGCGCAGTCCTTCAACTTGTTGTGTGAAAGAGCGGGCCGCTTTGCGCACACTGAAGAAGATAGCCAGAAGAACAATTGCCTGAAACAGCACCGCCAGCGCCGTGACGGCGACAATTGCAATCATCAGTGTCTGATTATCTATATTTGGCATGGAAGTGTTCTCGCGAAGCCCAACGGCGAACTTGAAGAAAAAACAACGTTTACATCGCGCCTCCGAAGCAGGAGAAAGCGCTCAGTCCCGAACCGGCGCGCGGTGCCATCAGCCACTCGCGCGCTTGAGCTCAGGTACGAATGATCGGGCATCAGGACGCCGGATCGAATTGCACACCGGGAAGGTCGACTGCTCAGCTCTAGGCCGGCTCGTCAGTGTTCGCCCTGTAGGCCTGCCGACCCGCGTCCACGGCGGCGCTCACGCGTGTGGTCTGATCGGTAACGAGGTTCTTGCCTCGCTCCACAAACTCTTCCCACTGCGCCCGCCCGCGATCTACTACTTCACGTCCGCGATCCACGTACTCGCCTACCTGCTCCTTGCCCTTGTCCACCAGGACGCTTACCTGCTCGGCGACCTGCTGGCCGCGGTTGCGCAGATACTCTGTACCCTCCCGGGCGCCGCTTGCCAGGCTCTCACGAGTCTCGCGGCCGCTCTTGGGAGCGTACAGAATCCCCACCAGTGCGCCCACGCCCAACCCGGCCAAAAACCATGCCAGACCGTATGCCTTGTTGTTATCCTCTACCATGCCAAGACTCCTTTCGCTTAACCTGAAAAATGCCTGAACGTACAAATAAATCTCCGGGATGCCGCAACTCTCTCCGGTTGCATTCCGGCAACGAACTTATGCCTCAAAATCGCCCGCGCGTATTCCAGCCCGAAGCGAATTTCCGCTGCAGCATCTGCGCATTGGACGCTGGCCGCACACCAAAGTTGCAAGGTCTTTCCGGCTCAACCGGTAACCTGCTCCTCCTCAATACAATACAGCAAATTACTCCCGCGTAGTCTGGTCTTTTTCATACGGACGAAAAGAAAATTACCGGCCGTAGCGCTCATTCAAGCTAAAAAGCGGCAAACTCCCAGCCCTGACCGTTCTCGACCCGTCACTGATTCGCGTCAGCGCGCCGGCCACTCTTCCACCACAATGCCCAGGTCGTTGAGCAATTGGATGGTGGCTTCCACGTTTTGGCGCACCTTGGGGCGATCTTTGCGATTGGCCAGGGGCGACTCCGCTACTGCGATTACGCGGCCATAGCGCCAGACGCTTGGAGGCAGTGCGGTGATGGCTTCAGCCAGATCGCCGGGGCGCAACTGCATCTCCTGACGGCGGGCCGCTTCAGGGCGCAGCAGGGTTCCCTGCCCCACGTTACTGGGGTTGGCGTCGGCCAGAGTTACGCGCAGGTTCAGCGTAGTCGCGTCGACAGACAGAAAGGGATTGATCCATGCGCCGGGCTCATGCACATCCACATATAAACTCTTGGTGGGCAATGGAATGCGAGACAGTTCAGCCCGTTGCTGGTCGCGCAGGGTGGCCGAGGCCTGGGCGGCCGCTTCAGCCTTGTGCTCCGCGTTGACCGCATTCTGGGCTACCCCCACCACTGCCTGTTCTTCTTTGTGACAGGCAATAAGGGCCACGGCCAGCAACAGCGCCATGGCAAACAATCCACGGGCTTTCGAAGTTTGCGTCACTCTTTAAGAGTAGCAGGACGGGGATGATCAGCCCCGCCAAACGCAACGCGTGGCCTCGATCGGCGGGAACGAGCAATCAGAGCAATTCTGTAACTTAGCTACCTGGCATGAGCCCGGAAGGCTTGACGGAACGCGACTTGAAGAGTATTCCTATATTCCATCAAAGCGAAACGGCATTGAGGCTCAACCTGGGCAGTAGCGGAGCAGCTACGTGTGTCGATAGACGGGGGAATCGCAAGATGAAAGTGCAGGAGATCTTCAAGGGTGTCCTGATCCGCGCCTGCGTTGCTACTTCATTATTCATCGTTCTTTTTGCAATTCAGGTCCGGGCCCAGAAGATTCTGGCCACAGTGCCCATGCCGCCCAGCGTTTGCTGCGCCGTTGCCGTGAATCCTTCGCTGAACAGGGTCTACGTGAGCGGCGGAGCCTCTAAAAACCAGGAGGTCTTTGTCCTTAACGGTGCCACGTTCAAAGGGGGGGTCGCCGGCACTGGAAGCGGAGCCAGCGTCGACAGCAAAACCGGCAATTATTGGGCCGCGACCGTTTACGGTGGGACCGCAATCGTCCGCGCCGGAGGCGATAACCTTGAAGTCGCCACCGTTCCCACCAGCGACGGCTGCCCCATCTCGACGGCTATCGACGAACAGGCGCGCCGGGCCTGGGTCATCACACAGTGCGGAGAAGGAAGCGATCCCGTCTTTGCGTTTGACGCGGATAAATTCACCCTCATCCACGGCCCCATTTTTTCCGGCGGCGTCATGGGGCCGGCAGCCATCAATTCCGCGACCGGCAGGCTTTATATCGGGCCGTCCGGAGTCTCAAGAAGGATAAATCCGAAGACCTTTGAAGTCACAACCAATGCCTTTGGTGTCGTCGAGACCGTCGATCCGATTTCAAACAAACTGTATGCGATGGCCGGCAATACATTAGAGATCATCGACGGAAAGCCCGACCCTGAAGTGATCGCCGCCAACGTCCCCATGGACTACTCTCCGAGCGGAGCGGCGGTCAATCACGCGCTCCATCACCTCTACCTCAGCAACTCCGCCAAATCATGCATTGAGGCGCGCGATCTCTCCACCGGCGCTCTCGTTACCACGTTTCCACTCGCAGCGGGGGCAAACCCGGGAGGCATCGGCGTCGATCCAACGCGGGGCAGGCTGTACGTATTGGCCGCCGGGCGCGAAAAGAATCTCCTCTATGTAATCCAAGAAGATGCAACGCATCGGCAAATCCTGAAGAAGTAAGTTCGTTTAGAAAGCCGAGAATCACCTATAAAAATTAGCGGGGTTTCAATGAGCAAGAAAGTAGTAGCGATTGTAGGCAGCTATCGCAGGGGCGGGACGATCGATAGTGCCGTGGAAGCTATTCTGGCGGGCGCAAGGGAAATGGGTGCGGAAACGCGCACCATCTACCTGTCCGACCAACACCTGGCGTATTGCGCCAACTGCCGGGAATGCGTGCAGGCACCAGGCCCGGAGCGCGGAAAATGCGCGCAGCACGACGATCTGGAGCCGATGCTTGCAGAGATCGAAGCGGCAGACGTGCTGGTGCTGAGCAGCTCAGTCAATTACTACAACGTGACGGCTCTCTTCAGAAAATTTCTTGAGCGGCTGATCTGCTATACCTATTGGCCGTGGGGGCAAATGGGGCCTCATCCGCGGAGCAAACTGCTGCCGCGCAAATCGGTTCTCGTGGCTGCGGCCGGAATGCCAGGCTTTTTGATTCCATTTGCTACGGGAGCGGCGAGGGCTCTGCGCCTGGCCTCCATTAGTCTCGGCGCAAAACCGGTGAGCAGTTTGTGGATCGGTTTGGCCGCTGGAGTGCCGCATCACGCTCTGTCGGCAAGGGTCCGGGAGCGGGCGCGGCGTATTGGCTGGGACCTCGCCTGAGAAAACTGAGAAGGATGGCTGCTTGCACTTTGAAGCGGCGAGCTGACAAATTCATCGTCTATTTGGGCAATAAGCCGCGCGCAATCGTGTCCAGCATTCCGTTCAGGAAGTTGATTGACTCAGGCGCGCAGTAGCGGCGGCCGATCTCGAGAGCCTCGTTAATGACGATGGGAAACGGCGTACCCTTGAAGCCTAGCATCTCGCCCACGGCCATGCGCAGCAGGTTGCGGTCCACGGCGGGCATGCGCTCCAGCCGCCAGTGTTTGGAGTTGGCCACAATCAGCTCGTCGATCTTTTCCTGCTGATCCGTAGCGGCCTGGAAGAGTTCCTCGGCAAAGCCGCGCACCTCGGGACCGACTTCGTCGCCGGCCTTCCAGAAAGTGCCCCGGACCTGGCCCGCGGACTGCTTGCCGATGTCCGCCTGGTAGAGCATCTGCATCGCCAGTTCGCGCGACTTGCGCCGCGGTCCGGCGGTCAAGCAGTGCCGCCATTCTGGAGTTTGCGGCGCAGGCTTACCATCTCGATAGCCGCTATGGCAGCCTCAAATCCCTTGTTTCCGCCCTTGATGCCGGCCCGATCGAGCGCCTGCTCCAGGGTCTCGCAGGTAAGCACGCCAAAGCTGTGCGGAATGCCGGTCTCCTGTTGCGACTGGCCAATGCCCCGCGCCACTTCGTTATAGATTGCCTCGTAGTGCGCAGTTTCCCCGCGCAGCAGGCAGCCGAGCGCCACAATTGCGTCCGCCCTGCCCAACTCCGCCACAGTGCGCGCCGCGGCCGGAATCTCCCACGCCCCGGGGACGCGTACCACGCCAATCTCAGCTCGCTTTGCGCCGCTGCGCAGCAACGCATCCAGCGCGCCCACCAGCAGCCGTTCGGTAATCACTGCATTCCAGCGCGCAACTACAATTGCAATGCGCATTCCATCCGCGGAAAGATCGCCCTCGACAGCCACCGGCTTGCCGCGCATTGGGTCGGTCCACGCCCAGAAGGAAAACGGAAAACCCGCCTCCGGCTCCACGGTAAAGATGCGCGACTTCCAGTGAGTTTCAGTAATAGGCGAGAGCCGCGCCACAGCAGCCTCGCCGCCTTGCGCGCGCAGCCAGTTCTCCGCAGCCTGCCATACGGCATCGAGATTCGTTACCTCCACCATCACATCGGCTACGGATGGAAACTGGCCATCGACAATTTCCAGGTTCCCAAGCGGAGCCAGAAATGCCGCGCCGCGACTCTTTTCCTCATTCCACCCATTGCCGGGAGCAAATCCCAGCGCCGAGAAAAAGCTGGCCAGCCGGTCATAGACCGCGGCGCTTCCGGCAGGACGAAGAAATGAGATCCCTTTGATCATGGTTTGATTCTATCGTGCTGGAGTGGCTGGTCGGTCACCCGGTATTCCGCATTGCTCGCCGGCTTTTGAGTCTACCGCCGGCCCGAATCATGCACAGAAAAAAGGCCGGCACAGAGCCGGCCTTTTTTGAACGTAGCAAGCCCCTATGTCGTGGACCGCGGCTTGACCTCGATGCCCGAGGCAGGAACGACGGCGGTGCCGGGGTTAGGACCTGAATAAATGCAGCCCGGATCATCTCCGCCCTGGGATATGGGCGTGCAAGACGGCAGGTTGGGGCTGATCTGCTGCGTGTCGATGGGTGGCGTTGCCGGGCTCACGACGGGGGGAATGCTGATGTAGTGGATCATGTTATCGCCCGCCGTGGAAACAAAGAAGTATGTGCTATCAGGACTAAAGGCGCCCGCAATGGGAGCTGTGATCGCCGAAGCCGAACTTCCGCCCAGCGTCACATAGTTCACTCCGGAACCCGGCAAATAGTATGGCAGCTGAGTCGTGTTGGTGTTCGATGCCGGAGTGTAGGTGATAAAGGCCAGGTCGTCGGGGTTAGGCGATGGCACCACCTGGTTGACGGCTGCGGCGTTGGCTGTAACCGTCTCCGGGCTCACCGTGGTTCCAAGCGCAAGCGGCGTGAATGCATCGCCAAAGGCCAGCGAATAATTGGGGTTGGCCACTGGCGGATCGCCGACAGTTTCCGGCTGGCAGTTGAAATACGGAATGGTAACTCCGATGTCTGATAGGGAGATGTTGGGGCCGGAGCCGAAGAGCGACGCACCCAGTATGTGGTCGCCGTCTGTGGTCGCAGCCAGAATATCGGTGGCCGCGTCCACTGAATTGTCCGGAGGCGTCTGCGGATAGTACTGCAGGGTCGCCGCGTTGCCAACCGTTCCCGTGGGGCACCAGGTGTGAGCCACCGTGGGAAACCCGCTGAGAAACGCGCCTACGCCAGGGATGGTGATGGCAAGGTTCTGCGCGCCAAGCGGATTCGATGTGCCCAATCCTGAAGCAGCCAGCGGATAAGTGGACCAGCCGGTGTTCACGTTGTAGACGTACAGCTTATCGGAGTGGGGGCTGCCCAGGGCAGCGCTGTCGGTGATGTACAGCGTCTGCGCGTCGGGAGTCCAGGCGGCGGCACTGCCAACACCGCCAAAAGCCGCAAAGATGCCCGAGTTCGGGGAGTACAGGTAGAAGACCTGGCGCACCTGGTCGTTGATCAACAGTTGCGAGTTGTTTGGAGCCACCGCCAGCACCACGCCCGGCGCGCCGGTATCCTGCTTGGTAACCGAGTTGCTGGTGGTGTTGTAAATCATCAGCTCGCGTAGTGAGCCAAAGTAAATATTGGTGCCTAGGCGGTCCATCTGCATCGAGTTGGGAACATACGGCAATCGCACCGTTGAGCCCACTGAGCCGCTCAGCAACTCGACTGGTATCACGTACTGAGATTGCCCTGGAGCCGCAAACCAGAGGTAGTCGCTGGCAGTGCCGGGTACGGTGATGTGCACCGGGTTGGAAGAAATGGAGAGACCGGTGCCGTACAAACCAAACAGATTATTCGGAGCCGGATTGCAAGTGGTCGGCTGGCAGACGGCATAGACCGAAGCGACGCCGGCAAAACTGGTTGTGATCGCACCGGCGTTGCCCGCTGTGATGTCAATCGGGTCAGTAGACTGGTAAGCCAGCGTTAGGCCGGTGATGGGGCATCCTGTGCCTGGGCATTGCGCGAAATTGGTGTCATAGATCGTGGTGGTCAGGTTCTGGGTCACGCCCTGGGTAATGGTGCCGCTCGTTTCGCCGTTCGCCAGGGTAACGTTAATCGATCTGGGCGGACAAGTGGAGAAATAACCGGCCGATGAACTCCCGCCGGCTATCGAAGCGGTGATCACGGTGGTGCCCGGCTGCGCAGCGGTGATCTGGTTGGTCTCAGTATTGAGCGAGGCGATCGATGTGTTGCCAATCGAATAATTGAGGTTGCCGATGGATTCCGAGCAGTCGGGAACCTGGGTCATTGCGGTAAAGATCGTTGCCGTACCTGAGCAGGTTGCTGTGCCATTTGACAGGGTGGCCGTTGTTGGCGGCGCGGTTGCATTCAGGCCGCCGGTCACAATTGTCAGTGGGGTTCCACTCGCAATCGAGTCTTGACCGGTCAACGCAACCGTTGCCGTTGCTCCGGGTGCGTTAATGATAGCCAAATTGCATGTCTGCCCCTTCGTTCCGATAATTGGGCCCAGCCATGAAGTAATCGACACGGTACCTGAGCAGGTCGCAGTGCCGCTCGACAGTGTGGCTGTGGTTGGCGGAGCGGTCGCGCCAGTGCCGCCATTTGAAAGCAGCAGCGGAGTCCCATTTGCAACTGTGTTAGCGTCGGTCAACGTCAGCGTTGCCGCTGCTCCGGTTGAACCGTTATTGAATCCGCTCACATTGCAGGTCTCCCCCGCAGTTCCTGTGATCGCCCCGCCCGAATCATAGTTCGCGCCGACCATGCTGCTAGTGGGAGGAACAGAGGTGAAGGTTCCGCTGGCAACGATGTCAGGCGTGACGCCGGGCATTGGGCACGTACTATTGGCGCTGGTCACCGAAGGCGGCGCGCAGAGCAAGTACTGTTTGTTGCCGCTTCCCACAAAGCATGCCTGCGCGTCCAGGGTCGCCACGGAGTTCTGCGAAAAACACTGCGGCGGAACCCCTGTCGAAGACAGGACAGGAAGCGAGGTACCGCTCGTTGAAGGCTCGGTGACTAGGCTGACAGAGGTCACCTGTGGATGCACGTAGACTGTCACCGGGTTGGAGGTCACCGCACTAGCAGAGGCCGTGATGTACGCAAGCCCATACGGCAGGCCGCCGGTCGAGGGCAGCGGATCGGGAAAGCTGCAGATGGTGTAGTTGCCGATGCCGCCCCCGCTGTTCCGGTTCCACGTGCCGGCGCAGAGGTTGCCTGTGGGTGAAACATCCACTAATTGGTTGTTGGTGGTGCCATAGCTGTACCCGAGCACAGCAGCCGCGCTGCCCTGGCAGGTCTTGGCTTGCGGCGAGCTGATTTGCTGCGTCTGCCCATAGGCCAGCGAAATGCCAAAGGACTGCGGCTGCATCGTGATTACGGCTACGTCGGTGATCTTCAACCCGTAACCCTGGCCGTTGCAATAGCTCGCGTCCGGATTGCGCGCGCAGCCGGATACCGAGATTCCCGCCGGAATGGCCAGGCATAACAAACAAACAAGCGTCAAAAACCGCCGCATGAATCCTCCCCGTCCCGCCTCTTCAATCCGCGAAACGGTCTATCCGAAATACGTCTGAAAAATCGTCTAAGTCAGCGATATGCCCAGCACCGGCCATGCGGTCGGTTGGCGAATCACACTTTCAATGAATCCCTAGGTAAAAAGTGTATCAGGGCGGGGCCTTCCCCGGCAGAATGGCCAGGGAAGCCCTCGGCCGCGAAACACCACGCCCTACTTGCCATAGACGCCGCCCGCCCCGGATGGCGAGCGGTTCTGTCTCACTCTGCGGGAGGCATATACTGCTCGAACCACTCCACCGCGCGCTCCATCACATCGTGCCAGTGGGCCGGATCTACAAACACATGCCCTTCGTGAGGGTAGACCACCAGCTGCGTGGGCACGTGCCGGCCCTTGAGCGCATGCCAGAACTCGTAGGATTGCGGCGCCGGGCACTCCCCGTCCCGGTCTCCCACCGCCACCAGCGTTGGCGTCCTGGCCTGCTTGATATAGTTGATCGCCGAGCTCTTCGCGTAAACCGCCGGATCGTCGTAGACCGAAGCGCCGAAGTATGGCAGCATCCACTGGTCGATTGAGTTCTCTCCGTAGTAGCTCAGCCAGTCGGAGATTCCCGCTCCTGCCACCGCCGCCCTGAACCGCTGCGTCTGGGTCACGGCGAACATCGTCATGAATCCGCCGTAGCTCCACCCCGTCAGCCCCACGCGCTTCGGGTCCACCGGATATTGGGCCAGCACCGAATCCACACCGGCCAGAATATCCCGCAAATCCCCATAGCCGAAGTCCTTGCGATTGGCCTGGGTAAACGCTTCGCCCTGCCCGTAGCTGCCGCGAGGATTGGGCAGCAGCACAAAGTAGCCCTGCGCGGAGAATGCCGCCGCGCTCAACCCGTAGCCCGAGTCCCAATGCGACAGCGCCGCGGAAGCCGGCCCGCCGTGCACCTCCACAATGAGCGGATATTTCTTGGCCGGATCGTAGTCCACAGGCAGCATCAACCAGCCCTGAACGTTGAACTGATCGTTCTTCCAACTCAGCGAAAATGTCTGGCCCCACGCAGGTTCCACTCCATCGTTGAAGTGGGATATCTGGGCGATAGGCGCCCAATCCGCGGATTGGCTCCCGAGAGGCGCAACGGTCCTGGCGGCAAAAATCTCTGGCGCTGTGTTGTAGGAGCTGACTTGGAACACGAAAATAGAACGGTCGGAGGTAGAGGAAAGACTCAAATGCATCTGCCCGTCGTCCACGAGCCCCGGAATGCTGAAGATGGGGCTGCCAAAGCTGGTGGCCACGCTCTCGCTGACCCTGTCCCCTTGGAGTTTCATGCGCACCAGTTGGCAATTCCCACCGGCAAGTTCACTCACATATAGATGGCTGTCGTCGTCCCACTCGATCCAGGCCGGTGAAGTTGAGCGCTGCGGAGTCAGATCAACCGGCTGACCTCCCGTCGCTGAAATAATCCACACATCGCCACCCGTCGAGCCCTGGTCGCTCATCAACCCGCCGATAAAGGCGATCACCTTCCCGTCCGGCGACCACCGCGGCAATGCGATCTGCAATCCATGCAGCGGACCCGCAAGCTCGGCGGGCGCAAGAATCGCCTTGGGCTCGCCGTCCAGCGCTTGCGTATAAAGCTTCGCAACCCACCAGTTGTTCTCACCAGGCGGATCAGCAGCCACAAAGGCGAGCCCCTTCGAGTCCGGCGACCAGTCGAACTCATAAATGTGCAGATTGCCCGGCGTAGCCAGCACCGGCGCAGCCGGCTCCTGCTTTCCCTCACCAGCCGCCACTTGCACCACGGCAACCCGCTGTATCTCCACCCCGTCCTCGCCGATCACCCCTGAAGGCGGCTTCATCGCTGCCACCGCCCCAGCCGCCCGCGAAGCACCCGGAACATACAGGAATGCAACACAGCTCCCATCCGGCGAAAATGCCGGCGCTTCAAAGTATCCCTTCAGCTCAGTCAGCCGCCGCGCAGGCTGCCCGTCCACCCGCGAAAGATACAAATCCGCCTGCTCGCCCGCCTTCGCGCAATCGGAAAAGAAAGCCAGCGCCTGTGCATCCGGCGACCAGATCATCTCACCCTCACGGCAATGCTGCTCCGGCTTGGCTGCCGCCGTCACCCGCTGGCTTTTCTTCAGATCGCCCAGTGGGGCCACTCTGATCTCCATCCCCCCGTCGTCTTGCTCAATCCACGCCAGCCGCTTGCCGTCCGGCGCAATCGCCACCTGGCCAATCTGGCGCCCGCGGTTCAGCCCATTTAGAACCACTTCTATCCGAGCCCGATCCTGGTCGGAACCCGAAGCAGAAGCAGTCACCTGCGCCCCGGCACCGGAACATATGAAACCAAAGCCGAGAAGGAGTGCGGCGCCGGCAATCAACCCGGTCCAAAAGGTTTTGCGAAAAGCCGTCAAAAACATACGAAAATGCTAACAGAGCGAATCAAATCAATCGGTACCCAAAAGAGAGGCCGCCCGTTGCTAACCACAATTCGAACCATGAAACCGGGCGACGTTCCCTCCGTCATGGATCTCTCGGCCGCCGCAAACTGGAACCAGACCCCGGACGACTGGCTCCGTATCCTGCAACTCTCCCCTCAAGGCTGCGGCTTGATCGAGGAGGCCGGCAGAATCGTTGCGACCAGGAGCCTTCTTTCCTACGGCAAGCGGCTGACATGGATCGGCATGGTCCTTACCCGGGCGGAATATCGGCGGCAAGGGCTGGCGAGGCGTCTGATGGAAGATGCAATCGCGACCGCGAAACGCGATGGCATTCACACCTTGAAGCTTGATGCGACCGATGAAGGCCGTCCGCTCTATGAAAGTCTCGGGTTCGTCGTCGAAGGCACAGTTGAACGATGGGGGCTCGGTGCCGCGGAATCGACCTCGGCTCAGGAACTCTCCAACTCCGGCGAAGATGCAGTCCAAAGCCCCTCGCACGATGAGCGCATACCCAGCGGCCTATTCTCTCTGGACGAGCAAGCCTTCGGCGCAGACCGCAAGGCGCTGCTTCGGTCGCTTTCCACCTCAGGCGCCTGCAATACCACCGCGGAAGGCTACCTACTCACGCGTCCCGGAATATCAGCACACTATCTCGGACCCTGCGTGGCAACCTCAGAAGCCGCGGCCCGCAAATTGATCTCCGCACGGCTTGAAAATCCCCATGTCACAGGCAACGAAGATGAAGCTCCACAATCGCGCACCTGGTATTGGGACCTTCTCTCAGCAAATCCGGGAGCCATACGTTGCGCTGCCGAGTTGGGGTTCACGCGTCGCCGCATACTGTGGCGCATGCGCCGCGGAGAAAAGATCGCAAACAACGATGCGCTGGTCTACGCCATTGCGGGATTCGAATTGGGATGACGCGAAATTCGCCAGCGGCGATCGCAAGCTGACTCGCTAACTTGCTGCCTTATGAATCGCCAGCAGCCTCTCCAACAGCGGCTTCAGCAGCTTCAAATCCAGCGCATTCGCCCCGTCCGACTTGGCATTCGCCGGGTCGTCGTGAACCTCAAGGAACAGCCCGTCGATCCCCGCCGCCACAGCCGCCCGCGCCAGCAGAGGAATAAACTCCGGCTGTCCCCCGCTCACCCCATCCGCCGCCGAGGGCTGCTGCACAGAGTGCGTCCCGTCAAAGACCACCGGAGCCAGCCGCCGCATCACCCCAAGCGACCGGTAATCCACCACCAGGTTGTTGTAGCCGAAGCTGGCCCCCCGCTCGGTAAGAAAGACCCGCTCATTTCCTGTCGAGCGCACCTTGTCCAACGGGTGCTCCATGTCCCACGGCGCCACAAACTGACCCTTTTTGATGTTCACCGCGCGCCCGGTCTTGCCTGCGGCCACCAGCAGGTCCGTCTGCCGGCACAGGAAGGCGGGAATCTGCAACACATCCACAGCCTCGGCCACAATCTCGCAGTGCCCCGGTTCGTGTACGTCGGCCAGAACCGGCAACCCCGTGTCTTTCGCCAGCCGCCCCAGAATCCGCACCCCCTCCTTCAACCCCGGTCCGCGAAAACTTCTCACGCTGGTGCGGTTGGCCTTGTCGTAGCTGGCCTTGAAGATCAAGGGAACGCTCAGCTCCGCGGTAATCCGCTGAATCGCCTCGGCCATGCTCCGTGCATGCTTCTCTGACTCGATCACGCAAGGTCCGGCAATGAGGAAAAGCCGTCCCCCGCCCACCTGTACCGGCCCTATTTCAAAGGAGTTGCTCACGAATCTGATTGTAGCCGCTTCCCCTGAAGATGACTGGCCGAAGCACGCAAGCAAATATATTTCACTGGCTGCGAATCCTTTTTCGTGAAATGGCGCTCTTCCCCAATAGAGCATTTCGGCTAAAGGTATAGAGTGATTCTCTGCTGGTCTGAAAGATCACCGGTCGCGGCAAGAACAGGTAGCGCCGGCCTCCTGGCCGGCTGTAACGTGGACCTCCCGGTCCACGCTCACTCTGCTCCTTCGGGAGAGCTGCTCTAGAGGAGAAACAATGCCAGAAACACTAGAACGGGTTATCGATATAGAGACTTGGAAGGAATGGCAGGCGGCGGGCAGCCGCGCGCAGCTTGTTGATGTGCGCTCGGCAACAGAATTCGCCACGGCACACTTGCCCGGAGCCATCAATATACCTCTGGAACAGATCGAGTTGCGCACTGCCGATCTGGAAGTCAACACCCCGGTGGTGCTGGTTTGTCAGGGAGGAACCCGCGCGCGCCTGGCAAGCGCCTTGCTGGCAAACAGCGGTAGAGACCTGGTTGTGCTCGAAGGCGGAACCGGCGCATGGCTTAGGGCCGGGAATCCGGCCGTCCGCTCCACGGCGTCTCGGTGGGCCCTCGAGCGGCAGGTGCGGCTGATAGCAGGTCTCCTTGTGGTTACGGGTGTTCTGCTTGCCGTTGTCACATCGCACTGGTGGCTGATCGTGCCGGCCTTCGTCGGCAGCGGCCTGGTCTTCGCCGGATGTTCGGGGTTGTGTCCCTTGGGAGAAATGCTGGCCCGGCTCCCCTGGAACCGCCCGCGAACATGTGCGCGCGTCACAGCGCCGAAAACCCCGGCAGGGGTATCCTGCGCATGTAAGTTTGAAAGTCGGCCCTGAGAGAGCAGGCATACGATTCCGATGGACTTTGAGAGGCTGTCGCATCAGCACAAGGATGCCGTTTATCGCCAGATGGTGCGGGTTTGCGGCAACCGCGAAGACGCGGAAGATGTGCTGATTGAAGCCCTCCTCAAGGCCTACCGGAGTCTCGGCGATCTGTCCGCTCCCGAGGCATTTCGCTCCTGGCTGGCACGCATTGCCAACCGGGTTTGCTGGCAATTGCGCAAGCGCGAGGCTCTCGCTCCGCTGTTGCAGCTTTCTGTTCTGGAAGAGGCCGGCGGCGAATTGGTCGATCGGTCGCCTTCAGCCGAAGAGCGGGCAGGAGCTGCGGAAATGAAGCAGCTTTTCATGGCCGCGCTTAGCAGTTTGCCTGAGGATGCGCGCGCGGTCTACCAGTTGCGCGCCATCGAAGAGCTTTCAGGTGAGCAGACCGCCAGTCGCCTCGGCATCACGCTTCCGGCCATGAAAAGCCGCTGGCATCGCGCACGAAAACTGATGCGCGAACGTCTCGACGCAGCATTGGCAGGCCCCACATGGCCCAAGCCCAGGTAATAAGTTCGTAGACGCAGAAAGGAAATGAACATGGAAGTGAACGTAAAGCTACTCGACGACGCGAAGTTTGAGATTGGCGCACGGAGCCACAGCGTAGTCAGCGACCAGCCCCAGGAGAACGGCGGCCACGACGAGGGCATGACCCCGCCCGAGCTTTTTCTGGCTGCCCTGGGCTCCTGTGCAGCCTTTTACGCCTCCGCATATCTACGCAAAAAGGGCCTGCCCCGCGAGGGAGTTGACGTGCGGATTACCGCGGAGAAAGCCGGACCGCCCGCCCGTCTGGACAACTTCAAAATCGAGGTTCAGATCCCGCTGTCACTAAGCGAAGCCGACAGGCAAGGCGTCGATCAGGCTGTGCACCACTGCCTGATCCACAACACCTTGCAGCATCCGCCCACGATAAAAATCGAGCTGCACACACAGATAGCCGTCTAAATTCAATACGACTATCGTTAGGCTACCGAGTTACCTGCTCCACGGGAGAAGCCTCCGCGTGCAACCGTTCCTGCCGGTTCCTATAACTCGCCGCAACAAACTCCCGGAACAGCGGATGCGGCTCCAGTGGTTTCGATTTAAACTCCGGGTGAAACTGGCAACCCAGGAAGAACGGGTGGTCGGGCAGTTCAATAATCTCCACATAAGTCGAATCAGGCGTGGTCCCGCTCAGCCGCAGCCCGCCTCCGGTCATCAGCGCTTCGTACTCGCGGTTAAACTCGTAGCGATGCCGGTGCCGCTCGCTGATCTCTGTCGCCCCGCCATAAGCCTTCGCCGCCAGCGAATCCGGTTGCAGAATGCAAGTCCACGCGCCCAGCCGCATCGTCCCGCCCATCTCTTCCACGCCCAGCAATTCGCGCAGTTTATAAATAATGCGGTGCTGGCTCGCTTGGTCGAACTCGCTTGAATTGGCATCCTTCAGCCCACAAACATTGCGAGCAAACTCGATGCATGCCGTCTGCATCCCTAAACAAATTCCAAAATATGGTACCTTCTTCTCCCGCGCATATCGAATAGCATTCAGCATCCCCTCAATACCGCGCTTGCCAAAACCGCCCGGCACCAGAATCCCGTCGAATCCATCTAACTGTGACTCATAACTCTTATCCTCGGGAGTCTTCGATTCCAGTCCTTCAGCCTCGATCCATGTTACCTTGAGTTTCAGGTTGCGTGAGACCGACCCGTGAGTAAGTGCCTCCTTCAGAGACTTATAACTATCCTCGTACTCCACATACTTGCCCACAATGGCGATGTGCACCTCATCGGTGGGATGGTAGCAGCGATCAACCAATTCCTTCCACTTCGTAAGATCGGCCGCTGGCGCTTCCTTGTGCAGATACTTCAGTATCAGCTCATCCACGCCCTCCTGGGCAAAGCACAGCGGCACCTCGTAAATCGAAGGCACAGTCCTCGCGCCAATCACAGCACTCTCCTCCACGTTGCAGAAGGCCGCAATCTTCTGCTTGATCTCGCGGCTCAGTGAGCGTTCTGAGCGGCACATCAGCACATCGGCCTGAATCCCAATCGAGAGCAACTCTTTCACTGAGTGCTGCGTCGGCTTGGTCTTCAGCTCCTGCGCCGCCGCAATCCACGGCACCAGCGTCAAATGCACAAAAACTGTATTTTCCCGCCCCAGTTCCTGCCGCATCTGGCGAATGGCCTCAAGAAACGGCAGTGACTCAATATCGCCCACTGTGCCGCCAATCTCCACAATCGTCACGTCCGCGCCGTTCGCTGAAACCTTGCGCATCGCGTTCTTTATTTCATTAGTCACGTGCGGAATCACCTGCACCGTCTTGCCCAGGTAGTCCCCGCGCCGTTCCTTCAAAATAATCTGTTCGTAGATGCGTCCGGTGGTCAAATTGTTGTCGCGCGAGAGCGGAGCATGCGTAAATCGTTCGTAGTGACCCAGGTCCAGGTCGGTTTCCGCACCATCGTCGGTGACAAAAACCTCGCCGTGCTGAAACGGCGACATGGTTCCCGGATCAACGTTCAGGTAGGGGTCGAACTTCATCAGGTTCACGCGTAAACCGCGGCTTTCAAGCAGGCAGCCGATCGAGGCCGCCGCCAGACCCTTGCCTAAACTGGACACAACTCCGCCCGTCACAAAGACATACTTTGCCGACATCGGTGCAACCTCGCTATTTAATTGTTTGGATTGGCCGGAACTGGTGGACACCATCAAGTATGACAGAGATCGCGACGGGAAGGAAGCGGAAAGTTTCGCCGGCCGCATTTCCTTCTCGAAAGCCGTTCATAATCAACTTGGATTCATAGCCTTGCGGCGGTGCGCTCCCGTCGAAAACCATCACCCCTGCCACTCACCCTCCAGTCCGAATCCCGTTCAGTCCCGCTTGCGGAGAGACGGCAGCGGAGTTAGCATGCTAGGACAACGAAAACCGGGGCGGTAAAAGGCCGATGATTGAAAAAATCGAAATCCTCAAAACAGATATCACCACCTTAGCCGTCGACGCCATCGTCAATGCCGCCAATAACTCACTGCTTGGCGGAGGAGGCGTGGATGGAGCAATCCATCGCGCCGCCGGCCCGGAACTCGTTGCGGAGTGCCGCATGCTCGGCGGTTGCATCACCGGCCAGGCAAAACTGACAGACGCCTATCGCCTCCCCGCCAAAAATATCATTCACACAGTCGGCCCGGTCTGGAGCGGCGGAAAGAACGGCGAGCCGGAATTACTGGCCAGTTGCTACCGTTCCTGTTTTGCCATTGCAAACGCCCACGGCCTCCGCTCACTGGCCTTCCCAGCCATCAGTTGCGGCGTCTATCGCTTCCCCGTTGATACGGCAGTGAAAATCGCACTGCGCGAAACAGTCGATGAACTGCGCAAGAACAATAAGATTGAAAAAGTAATCTTCGCCTGCTTCGACGAATCGGTCTACGCATCCTATCTCGGCGCTGGGCAGAAACTTCAATAGTATCGGTAGCGCCGCCTCCGGGCCGGCCGTAGCGTGGACCTCCCGGTCCACGCTAACCCTACGTCCTCAGGAGAACTACCCTAAAAATTCAAAGTGATCTTCGCCGTCAAAGCCCGCGGAGTTACGTAATGCGTTCCACTGAACGTCGACAGAAAGTTATACAAAGCGTACTTGTTCGTAATATTGATGGCCGTCAGGTCAAGGTTCACCTTGTAGCGATTGGCATGGAAAATATTATCCTTGCCGAGGGACGCGTCAAACAGATCGCGGTGCTGAATGCGTGGCGGGTCGTGGTCGTTGTCGCCCTTGCCCGGCGCGGGAATGTCGATCAGCTTCGAGGTCAGTTCATTCGCCGGGCAGGTGGCAAAGTAAGTCGAGGGATCGTTCACGTTAGCCGCCACGCCATTGCACGCAAATCCCCCTTGAAACTCCTGGTCCAGCGTCAAAGGTAGATACACAGGCTGCATAGTTACAGGGTTAGTCGTCGGAGGGATGTTGTTATCCACCATCGCCACTCCTGGCAAGTTACCTGGCAGCGTGATTGAAGTATTTGGGCAGGCAGTGTTTGGATCGTTCGTGTTCGGATCGTAGCAAGGGGTCGATCCGGCCACCAGGCCGCTGTCGAAGCGCCAGTTGAAGCCGCCCCAAATGCCGCTATAGAACTTGTTGTCCGGAATCTTGTACTGAACGTGAGTGGTTTCGTTCAGCTTTTCGTCGTGGTCGATGCGAAAGGGATAGTAAGTGGCTCCCTGTGCGACCCCACCAGTAGCTCCCGCTCCGGCAACCTGCGGCGGATAAAAGCGCGCGGCCACCGAGGACCCGACGACATAGGCGCTGAAGTTATGGTACTCAGGAACCTCCAGATTCACCGCATAGCCGGGTATCTTCGAGCTGTGCCAGTCGATGGGGAACGTAATGGGCGTGTTGCCCAGCACGCTGAAGTCGAAAGCGTTGTGTGTGTACTTCCAGATGTACTCGCCGCTGAGAACGACTCTCTTGCCAAGCGCCTGCTGGAATCCGGCGTGAAACTCATTGCGAAAACCGGGACGCATTGTTCCGGAAACGCCTGCACTGCAATTGAGAAGCGGATTCAGCACCGCGTTCGAGCAGCCGGTGCTGGAGAGCACCAGGTTCTCATTGAATGGCGTCTCCATAGTGCGCGCGTATGATATGCGCAACACGGTAGCAGACGGTTTGATGTTGTACGCAATACCAGTGCGTGGCTGGATCTGGTTGGCATCCGTAAGGCCGTTATAAACGTCCTCGCGCAGGCCTAGGTTGAAAAGCCAGTTACCCGCCTTAATCTGGTCTTCGACATACAGAGCAAGCTCCTTGATGTCGGCGCGGCCAGCGTAGTTATAGAGAATGCCCCCGCGAGTTAGATCGTAAGGCGCAAGAGCCGTAAGGTAGTTGGGGTTCGTAATCACCGCGTTGCCGCTTGAATCAGTACCGCCGCAGTCTGTGGTGGTTGCGAATCCCGGAAGAGAGACGCCCGTCATGCTATCGATGCAGGGTGAATTATAAGTCGACTCCACCACTCCCAGGCTGTCGTTTTCGCGCAGGAATGTCTGTCCATATTGCGCGCCAATTTTAATGTTATTCATCCCCTTTACATACGAGAAGTCCGAGTGGACCGCAGAATTGGTCAGCGTACGGTACTGGGAGATGGACGCGGTTTGCAGATTGGACGGACCCAGGGCCGCCAGCGGGTTATCGCTGGGGAAGTAGTTATAGTCGTCCCTGCGAACAAATCCGCCCAGGTTGAAGACGGAGTAATCGTTGATAACTCGCGTATAAGTTGGCGAGATATTGATGGTTTCAATCTTGGAGCGCTGGTCGGTATTGCCCACGTTGCCAAAGGTTGGGGTGGAACTTGCGCCAGTTCCGTTGATCACGTTCTGCACGTTCAGGTTGTCGTAGGAGTTAGGCGTCTGGAACCATGATCGACTGTAATTCAAATCAAGATGAATGGAGTCAGCCGGCGTAATCGCATAGTCCACTCGATCGAAAATGTTCTGCTCATTACCCTTGTCGTGGAACACGGTGAACTCTGGAGGATCGAGGAAGCGACCGGTATTGAGTCCGTCGGCCTCAAGAAAGTTGCCCCATTTCTTGCCGCCATACGCCAGATCGAAGCCGCCTGTCGCGGATCCGAAGGAACCATAGGATGTGCTGATACTGCCCGTGGGCTTGGTCACGCCCTGCCCGGAGCGCGTGGTCGCCACAATCACCAGGCTGGTCTTGCCGCCGTACTCGGCGGGCGGAGCGCCGCTGATCACCTCGATGGATTGAATCGAATCAGCGGGAATCTGGTTGGAGAAAACCTTGCTCTGCTGATCTGTGATTGACTGGCCGTCCACTGAAAACGAATTGGATGCGTGATCGCCAAGACCGTGAAAGAGGCCGTTCGAGTCGGACGCCACCCCGGGCGTGGTTTCGGTCACCAGCGAACTGAGCGAAGAAGATTGGCTCTCCATCGGCACCTTGATAAACAAGTCGCGGTCAACATCGGTGTGGAAGGTCGGGTCGTTTTCGATCAGTTCGCCGCTGGCTTCCACCGTAACCGTAGTCGCCGCAGTGGCGATCTGCAAAACCAGCTTGAGGTTGATTCCCACTCCCGAGCGAATCTCCACATTCTGACTCAACCCTGAGAAGCCGTTGGCAGAAACGTTGATCCGGTAGGGATTGAACGGTACGTTGGAAAAACCGAACTGACCCTGTGCGTCGGTGGTTGTTGTCCGATCGAATCCGCTAACTCCGTTGGTCAAGTGGACTGATGCGTTCGGAATCACAGCGCCGGTTGGATCGGCGACCGTGCCGCGCACGGCGCCTGCGTTACCGCTTTGGCCTGAAGCGACGACCACTGCGAAACTCAGAACGAGAATTGGGAAGATGCGAAAGATCGTACCGTGATTAAATGGCATAGAGTCTCCAGAAAATGGCTGAATGATATTAGAAAGCTGGCCGCGACGGGGAAGGCAGCGGCATCCTCTGCGCATTGGAGGGCATCGTTCCGCTTTGGCGGGCCAGCCTGTTCAGATGCGCCGAAGCATCGCCGCCAAAAGATTGGCTGGGACCAACGGAATTCAGGCTGTAATCGGAAAAATCGGGAGGACGCCCTAGAAAGCGGCCGGAGGGGGGCGCGTAAAGAGCTTGGGATTCCAGTAGCGAACCACCGCACGCGCCTCGTATACCGGCGCACGAGCCTCAATCTTGACCAGTACCACCGCCGGAGCCGCAACCACAACAGGCGCCGCCGTGTGCATCACGACGCATAGCGGACAGTGGTCGGCATCGCTTTCAAGCGGATGCGAATGCGCCACCTGCACCACGGCCAGCAGCGCCATCAGAACGACGCACACCAACGTCGCAGCCGGCAGGGCTCCTGCCTTGCGACGGCCATCTCCGCGGATTGGTGTCTGAAATCCTGTCAACCAACGACCCCTGCTTCAAGAATACACAATAAGGATGGATGCGTTGAGGCGGATGGAGGTTTCGGTCGGGTCGATAATGAAGCTGAGTAGTTTGCGACGCCCTTCAGATCACCTCTCACCGGTAACCGGGGGCATCTCGCATTTGGAGGAATATGCTTCCGATTTTGAAGAAATCTACCGCGATGAGCGCATTGCTGCTTTGCTCCATGATGCCGATTTGCGCCCAGCAAAAAAGTTCAGCCGCGAAGGGCATCAACGATCTCGCGGCTCCTGTGCCCACACCGCTGCTCAACGGCAAGCGTGCGTTTGTATCCTATGAGCTCGGAGATGTGACAGACTTCCCCTCCGCCTACAGCGGTGGTCCGGAGCGGGCCTATAGCGAATTTTTTGCGCAAATGAACGCGTGGGGCCGATTCCAGCTGGTATTGGATCCGCAGGAGGCTGACGTTGTGTTTGCCATTCGCTTTGTCGATTCGCCGGGCTCTTTACCTCAGATCAGGCTTGGCATTTCAGATGCGAAGACGCATGTGGCCCTGTGGGGTTTCGTAGAGCAGGTCGATCCCGCCTTCTTTAAGAAGCATCGCGACGCTAGCTTCAGCGGATCGGTTCAGTTGTTGATCTCCGATTTGCAGGCGTTGCTCGCGCAGGCCGCGACCCCGCAAGCAGCGGTAAAAGCAGGGAAGACGCGTTTGTCAGATCAGGCCCAATAAGATTCGCTGCGGAATGCACCAACGTATAGTTGCTACTCGCGTACGCTGATGCCTAAGGCCTTCATCTTGCGATAAAGATGGCTGCGCTCCAGCCCCAATAACTCAGCCGCGTGGCTGATGTTATTGTGAGCATCTTCAATCTTTTTCAGAATGTACTCCCGTTCGTACGCATCACGCGCCTGTTGCAGCGTTGAGAATTCCTCCGTCGATCGCGTGCCCGCCTTATGAGTCAGCGGCGGCAGATGCTTGCGCTCAATCCGCAGCACCCGCGGATTGAGAATCATCACCCGCTCAATTACGTTCTTCAATTCGCGCACGTTGCCCGGCCAATGATACTGGGCCAGCGTCTCCAGCGCCTCGTCACCGATCTCCATGCGAGGGCGTCCGTATTGGCGACCGAACTCAGCCAGAAATTCGCGCGCCAGTAGCGGAATATCCTGTTTGCGTTCCCTCAGCGGAGGCACAAAAAACGGCACTACGTTGAGCCGGTAGAAGAGGTCTTCGCGAAAGTTGCCCTTGGCTATCTCTTCTTCAAGATCCTTGTTCGTTGATGCAATCAGGCGCACGTCTACGCGCAGGGTTTGCGTTCCGCCCACCGGGGTAAACTGCTGGTCGTCCAGGGCAGAGAGCACCTTGGCCTGGGTCTTCAGGCTCATATCGCCCACTTCGTCCAGAAACAGTGTCCCCCCGTCGGCACGCTCCAGAGTGCCGCGCTGTTCAGGCGGACCGCCGGGTTGTGCCCCGTGCCGGTAGCCGAAGAGTTCCGCCTCAATGTGTGCCTCCGGAATTGCCGCGCAGTTCAGCTCCACAAAAACCCCCTCCCGGCGCAGACTCTCTGCATGAATTGCACGAGCGATCAATTCCTTGCCGGTTCCGGACTCACCATAGATCAGCACTCGTCCGTTGGTGGGCGCCATCAGCCGTATCTGTTGCCGCAGCGCCTTCACCGGTACGCTCTCGCCGGTAAGAACCGAGCTCACGCTGAACTGACGCTTGAATTCGATATTTTCCGTTCGCAGCCGCCGCGCCTCTACCGCGTTCTTAACGGCAATAAGTGTTCGATCGAGCGAAAGCGGCTTCTCGAGAAAATCGTATGCACCCAGCTTGGTAGCCTTCACCGCGGTTTCGATTGTGCCATGGCCGCTGATGATCACCACCTCCGGCCGCATCTCCAGGGCCAACTGGTGAATATCTGCCAGCACGTCGAGCCCATCGCGGTCGGGCAACCATATGTCCAACAGAACCACGTCGTAGGGCGCATCGTTCAACAGCAACAGAGCCTCTCCAGCGGTAGAGGCCGTGGCCACGCCATAGCCCTCCTCGCGCAGAATTTCCTCGAGAGAAGCGCGAATCTCCGCCTCGTCGTCCACCACTAGAATGTGATTCATCCGTGACTTCCCTTCAGCGGAGCGTCAGCTTTTTCCGCCGTTTCGTCATTGCCCGGCGCCGCAGTGTTCCCTTCAAGCGTGGCCTCAGCCGGCTGTGGATCGCCAATGATTTCCACCAACGGCAATCGCATCAGAAAACGCGCGCCCTTGGGGCTGTTGGCCTCCGCGCGCAGGCTGCCTCCGTGTTCTTGCACAATCTTGGCCGCGATCGAAAGCCCCAATCCAGTCCCGCGATGCTTGGTTGAATAGAAAGGCAGAAACAGCCGCTCCCTTATCTCATCCGTCAGCCCGTGGCCGGTATCGGAAACAGCAATCTCCACCGCCGTCCCATCCTCGCTGAGCGAACTCCTCACAAGTAGCACGCGCAAGAGGCTCCCCTGCATTGCATCGGCAGCATTATCGATCAAATTGGCCAGCGCTCGCCTGATAGCATCAGGATCCGCCATCACCAGCGGCAATCCCGGCTCCAGGTCCCTCTGCACCGTAATCCCCTCCAGCCTGCCCGCAAACAGCGCCAGCGCCTCCTCGGCCACCTGGTTCAAGTCGCAGGCTCGCGGTTGTGGCGCCGGAAACTGCGCCAGTGCTGAGAACTGATCCACCAGCGTCCGCAACGTTCCCACGCACCCCAGAATCACCTCACTGCACTTGCGAATCACAGTCGGCGAATCCAACTGGCCCCGGTCCAGATGCCTTCCAATCCTTTCGGCAGAGAGAGCGATAGGCGTGAGCGGATTCTTGATTTCGTGAGCCACTCGCTGCGCCACTTCCTTCCACGCCAACTGCCTCTGCGCGCGCAAGAGCTCGGTCGTATCCTCCACCACCAGCACCGTTCCCTGCTGTCCATGGGCCAATTCAAGCCGTGCGCTGGTAATGGCCAGATGAATGGTCCGGCCGTGGAGATGATAATCAATCTCCGTCGAGGCAGCCCCCATCCGCTGACCGCGCCGAATCACACCGGCCAACTCCTCCGCATGGTCGGCAGGCAGTAACGTCTCGATTCTCTCCCCGCTGAGGCTGGCATCTTCGCGCAGTCCCATCAGCGCAGCAAACGCGCGATTCGACTTCAGCACCGCTCCAGCACCGTCCAGCGTAACCACGCCTGAGGGAATCGTCTCCACAATCGTCTCTAGCTCGCGGCGTCGCTCCTCGATGGCCAAATTGGCCTCAGTCAACTGCGCAGACGAACTCTCCGCCAACTGCCGGCTCGCATCCAGGTCCGCCGCCATGTGGTTGAATGAGCGCACCAGGTCGGCCATCTCCGCGCTGGCCACCAGCCCCACGCGATGGTCGTACTTGCCCGCCGCAATCTCATCCATCGCGTCGGCCAGCGCTTCCACTGGCCGGGTGATTTGTTTTGATAAGAACAGTGCCAGCCAGACGCTGGAGAAGAAAACAAAAACAGTAATCAGCAACAGCATCAGAAAAAAGGTGGTGCGAATGCGGTTGCGGGAACGGAATAATCGCCAATATTCATCGGCCCCGGAATGAATCCGCGCCACCGTCTGGTTCAGACCCTCCGGCATCGGCAGCGCCACCACCACCACCTTGCCGGAGCTGGTCGGCGCCATGCCCAGCGCAAACTCCTGGCCTGCCAGCTTCATCACCGGCTGGTCGTTGCGCTGTGCCGCTGATAACAGGGCTGCGGAGAGCGGCCCGCGTACAGTCACAGCTCCCCCCCGCACGCCTTCGTCCATCCACGGAAGCAGGCTCGCGGGGCTTTTCTCTGGCGGCGCCTGAAACTCGGCCAGCACGTGCAGATCCTTGTTATAGACAATGACAAATCCGCCACCCAGCGTAATGCGATGCGTGCTCAACTCATCCTGAAGCGCCGGGAGTTCCATATCCGGAGCGCCTGAAGCCGCAATCGATTCCGCTTCCACCCGCGCATTGGTGGTCACATATTGCGCCAACTCCAGCACCACCCGCGTCGAGTCTTCGCGCAACTCCGTCGTGTTCGGCGAAAACCAGCGGTCGATGGAGCGGTTCATGAGCTGAAAGCTGAACAGGAACATGAAGACCGCCGGCGTAAGGGCAATCAGCGCCGCGCCCACCACCATGCGCGTCCGCAGCCGCGAACCCAGCGCACTGCTGCTTTGGTCGGCATAGAGCTTCAGAATGTTCCTGAGCAACAGCATCAGGAGCACCATCAGCAATATGAAGACCACAATAATCAGGCCCGTAAATGCCAGCGTCTCCCCGTAGGTCTCAGGATTCAGAAACCCTACGCTGGAAGTGTTGAACCATTGCAGCACACCCAGCATCGCGAAAAACAGCAACGTCAGCCCGGTTAGCAGGGCAACCGAACGACGCCGGGGATCAACGAGAAACCGCATGCGGCGATTATAGAACTGCCAATGGTTAGAAGTCTGGAATCATCTGCGATTAGCCCATGTCTGACCTTCCCCAAAAGAGCGGGTGCCCCATGTCTCGATTCTGAGACATGGGATGTAGGACGTTTGGACGACGAAGGGGGCCCGCTCATTGAGTCTCCGCAAATTGAATCCCCACAAAAGAGCGGGTGCCCTTTCCTTCGATCTCTTCCATCGAAGGGTGGGATAGCCTGCCGCTTATCGGATAACGACAAACTTCAGCCACCCCTCCCATACATCAGACCACGCATGCGCAACGATGTTTACGCGCAGGTTTCCGCGCCATGCCGCCATCGCTCCATAAAGCACTCCCAGCACAGAGATTACAACCACGTTTTTCCAGCCTTGATAGCTGTGAAAAAGACCAAAAACCAGCCCCTGCGCCAGCACACCCACCACGACGTTCCCGCTCAGCGCATTGAACTGCCGCTGCAGATAGCCGCGAAACGCCATCTCTTCGCAGAAGCCTGCAGTGACGCAAGTAGCAATCCAAACCAGAATCTCCAGCAGGCTCTTCGGCAACAGGCTATCGACGGTCTTCGCAGTACTCGGTCCCAGCACCCAGTGAACGCCATAGGCCGCGCCCTCCCAGATTCCCCAGAACGGCAGCACGATCCCCACGTCCACCGCGACGCTCTTCCACGAAGTCCAGCGCCCGCCTGAAAGCGTCGCCAGAGTGCCGCCCCGGCGATGCACGCCAACCCAGCAGTAATAAAGCAACGCCCAATCCATGAAGATCGCGGTCAAATAAATAGGAATTGCTTTGCCATGGCTGGCAAGTTGTTCTGTCCCCGCTCCTCCACCCCCAACCGCAGGTGCGTGCTGGGCCAGAAAGCCCATCGTCACCACCCCAGCCCCAATCAAGAGGAAGCCAACCAAATGCCACCACGACGCAATCTGATCGGTCCTTCGCATCGCTTCCGAATTTTCCGGACGAATATCATTTGCCTGCATGACTCTTCTCCTTTTGCATTCCCGTGGGTTTCCGCTTCTTTCCCGCCAGCTTATTCAATTCCACCAATGTTTCCTTCGCCCAGCGCAGGTGCGCTTCCAGTTCCAACTGACCATACCGCGCCGCCATCTTCCAGTAAGGAGCACCGGGATAATGCATATTCTTTGCAATCTCCTCCCGCTCGATCCTCCTGAACTCTCGAAGATAAGCGCTTTCACTTTCTACCATGCGCTGCACGTGCTGAATTGAAATCTCCTGTGCAACCTGCGCGCCGAAAAACAGCTTCAGCAGCAGCTCATTGCGCGGAACCTCCGGCTGCGGCTTCACCTCTAGCCAAGCCGCCACCCGCTCCCGGCCCTTTTGGGTAACGGAATAGATGTGCCGGTCCGGCTTGCCCTTCTGCCGCTCTGTCTTCGAAGTGACAAACCCCTCCGCCTCCAGCCGCTTGAGGTTGGGATAAATCTGCCCATAGCTTTCGTTCCAAAAATGCCCGACCGATGCCCGTATGGTCTGCCCCAGGTCATAGCCCGACATAGGCTCGATCGCCAGCAATCCAAGAAGCACTTCCATGCTCGAACTCGAACGCTTCGCCATATACCTAATAGGTATATGACTACTAGATTGCGTTGTCAACCCCTATTTCTTGCCCACACCCCTTGCGCCCTCAGGCGTCTGTTTGCAATCATGACTGCCGGAGGAATTATGTATAAAGCTATCTTTGCATTTCTGTTGTTGACGCCCGCGCTCACCTGGGCGACAAAGCCAGTTCCGAATTCAGCCGACTACACCATTACGGTTCACGTGCAGTCCTCGCAACTCATCAACAACTGTGGGACTGGGGGCTGTATCTGGACG